>Ga0310691_10000445_pt1 | contig 78661 bp, 64 predicted proteins | sample 176DNAGHGlowgp2_FD_203887 | JGI IMG/M metagenome (GOLD analysis project Ga0310691, IMG submission 203887) | Sheep rumen microbial communities from Palmerston North, Manawatu-Wanganui, New Zealand - 1766 DNA GHGlow gp2 (v2) (version 2) | ecosystem: Host-associated > Mammals > Digestive system >...
GGCTGGGCAGGGCGGATGTGCTCATGCAGCACGCATCCTGGGCGGCGACGGAGAAGTCCAAACCAGTGGCATTCAGTAGCAGACCGAAGAGGACGGCGAAGCTCACGATGGTCATCAGATAGATGGTGGTGAAGCGACGTCCCATGGACTTGTGAACCACGAGGATGGAGGCCAGATTGACTGCAGGCCCGGCCATCAGCATCACCAGTGCCGCTCCTGGCGAGAGACCTTTCATCATCAGGGCTGCAGCCACGGGTATGCTACCCGTAGAACAGATGTACATCGGTACGGCAATGGTCAGGATGACCAGTATCTGCAACAGCGGCTGACTGCCGAAGGAGAGGAAGAACTCGTCGGGCACCGCGACCTGAATCAATGCAGCCACAACAAGTCCGATGAGCAGCCGCAGACCAATGTCGCGAATCATGTCATAGTAGGCATACTTCACGACCCGCCACAACCTGTTACCATGTTCCACTTGGCATGAGGCATCGGATTCTTCCGTCAAGTCATCCTCACGAACCAGCCTGTTTACCAGCAGTCCGCCGCAGACACCCGTAATGAGTGCCGCCACAGGTCGGATAATGGCAAAGCCCAGTCCCATCAGCGAAAAAGTGGCCAGGATAGAGTCGATGCCTGTCTGCGGTGTGGCAATGAGAAACGAGGCAATAGCCCCTTTTGATGCCTTCTCATTCCTGAGACCGATGGCCGTAGGAATCACGCCGCACGAACACAGCGGCAGGGGAACACCCAGCAGCGCCGCCCACAGCACCGACAGCCTGTTTTTGCGCGACAGATAGTTGGCATAGAACTTTTGCGGCACAAACACATGCAGTACCCCTGCAATCAGGAATCCCAACAGCAAGTAGGGAGCCATCTCGCAGACCACGTTCAAAAGCGATGTGAAGAAACCCTGTATATCCATAACCAACGGCAAAGATACGACAATTTCTTGAATTATTGTAGCTATTGGGCAAAATTTATTTGCTACGGGGTCGTGTCGTCAAGCTACGTAGCTCGTGGGGCTTGAGCCTTATCTTCTGACTTTCGCCGGGTTGCTTCTTTCAGAACCCTGGTTCTGCCTCGCCGCGCAGGTACTCACCATCGTCTCCTAAGAATGAAGAGTGAAGATTCTGATGCCGCGTAGAAAATAATTGTGAATTATGCATGATGAATTATGAATTATTTCGTATCTTTGCAACCAAAACAAATCTACAATGAAACATCTGTCACTCCTGTTTGCGTGTGTGCTGATGTCGCTGGCTGTTGCGGCACAGCGTACTATTGTCGTTCAGAAAGGCAGTGTAGAGAGCCTGTTAGAGACCATCAATACGGCCAACCAGTGGAATGCCGGGCTGGACGCTGAGCGTACCTATATCTTAATTCCCGATGGCTATTATGACCTGGGCGACCGGATGCTGACGCGCATCTCCGGCCATAACGTGGCGCTGATAGGGCAGAGCATGGAGGGGACGGTTATCCGCAACAAGCCCGACATCAAGATAGAGAGCATCAGCAAGACTGCCGTCCTCCAGAACTGCGGCACGAACAACTACTATCAGGACCTGACGCTGAAGAACGACCTCGACTACTATGCTGCAGGTGACGACGGTCGGGCGGTGACGCTGCAGGATAAAGGCCACAGAACCATCTGTAACCGTGTGCGCATGATGTCGCATCAGGACACCTACTATTCTGACAACGAGAAATGCCAGCACTACATGCGTGACACCGAGATTCACGGCACCATCGACTTCATCTGCGGCGCCGGTGACGTGTGGTTTGAGCGCTGCAAGATAGTGACGGAGAAGCGTATGCTGGACGGCAGCGGCTGCAACATCATTACGGCAACGCGCACGTCAGACACCCCATGGGGCTACGTGTTCAACCGCTGTACCATAGAAAACATTGAGTCTGTGTTCAACTACGGTCGCTCGTGGCACACCAATCCGCGCTGCGTCTGGCTGTACACCACGCTGCTGACTCCCGAGAAGTTAGAGACAACCCGGTTTGACGACGAGGGTTTGAAGACATCGTGCAACTACTTCAAGGAGTATGGTACGATGGATGCACAGGGACACGACATCACGCCCAGCAGCAACGTGGTGACCTTCACGCTGCGCGACCAGACGCAGCCCTTTGTCGCCGAAACCATCATGACCAAGGACGAGGCTAAGCAGTACACGCTGAAGCACATCTTCGGCGACTGGCGGCCTGACAAGCAGCTGAAGCGGTTAGAGAAGAAAAGCAGGAAACTTAAAGCGGCCTGCGGCCTAATTGACAAAAGCGGCCTGCGGCCTAATTGATAATTGAAAATTGATAATGGATAATTATTAAACTGGACTTATGAAAAGGTTTTTTCTGATGAAACTGTTTCTGTTGGCGGTACTGACGGGATTCGCCCAACAGGTGATTGTCGTGAAGAAAGGTGACGCCCAGAGCCTGTTAGACGCTGTGGCACGGGCCAACAAGACCAATGCTGACAAGAACGCGCAGCGACTCTACATCCTCATTCCCAACGGTTTCTACGACCTGGGCGAGAAGGTGCTGACACGCATCACAGGCCATAACATCGCCTTGATAGGGCAGAGCATGGCGGGGACCGTCATCCAAAACTGCCCCGACATCAAGAATGAAGGCATCAGCAAGACGGCCGTCTTCCAGAACCGTGGCACGGGTAACTACCTGCAGGACATGACCTTGAAGAATGCCCTCGACTTCTATGCCGCCGGTGCCGCCGGACGTGCCGTCACCCTGCATGACAAGGGTACGCAGACCGTCTGCAACCGCGTGTGCCTGCTGTCGCATCAGGACACCTACTATTCCGACAACGACCTGGGGCAGTTCTACTTCCAGGACTCGGAGATTCACGGCACGGTAGACTTCATCTGTGGCGACGGCGACGTATGGTTCGAGCGCTGCCGCATCGTCACCGAGAAGCGCAGTGCCGACGGCAGCGGGCGCAACGTCATTGCCGCCCCCAAGACTTCCAAGACCCTGTGGGGCTACATCTTCAACCGCTGCACGGTGCAGAACATCGTCTCCGACTTTGAATATGCACGCGGATGGAACGGCACGCCGCACTGCATCTGGCTGTACACAACGCTGCTGTCGCCAGAAAAGCTGCAGCCCACGCGCTTCGACTGGCGCGGCATGCGCACGGTGCAGAACGACTTCAAGGAGTATGGCACCACGGATGCCCAGGGGCGCGACATCACGCCGAAGACCAATGTGGTCACCTTTGAAATCAAGGACGAGAAGAATACCGTAGAAACCATCCTGACCCGCGACGAGGCCAAGCGGTATCAGGTGAAGAAAGTATTTACCAGCTGGGCACCGCAGAAGGTTATCCGCCAAGTGGAGAAGCAGTCCAAGAAGCTGTGGAAGCAGCACTGAGAACGGCCTGTGGAATTAGAAAAAGCGCAACGGACTTACAAGGAGTCTGTTGCGCTTTACTGTCAGTTGTCCAAGGCGGATTCGAACCACCACAAACAGAACCAAAACCTGTTGTGCTACCATTACACCATTGGACAATCGCCTGTTAGCCGGTGCAAAAGTAATAAAATTTTAGCGTACTGCCAAATTTTTATTACCTTATTTCTTATTTTACTATCAGCAGGTAGTAGTTCTTCTTGCCCTTCTGTGCCAGCAGGTACTTGCCGTCGATGAGGTCGTCGGCCGTGACGGGACGCTGTTGGTCGGTCAGTTTCTCCTTGTTGAGGCTGACACCGCCACCCTGTACCATCTTGCGCATCTCGCCCTTCGAGGGGAAGACGGGAGCAACAGTAGTAAAGAGCTCGATGGCGGGCTGACCCAGCTGATCTTTCGAGATCTCGAACTGCGGCACACCGTCGAACACGTCGAGGAAGGTCTGCTCGTCGAGCTTCTCCAATCCCTCCTTCGTCGACTTGCCAAACAGCAGGTTCGAGGCTTCGATGGCGGCATCGAGGGCTTCCTGCGAGTGTACCATGACGGTGACCTCTTCGGCCAGACGACGCTGCAGTACGCGGCGACCCGGGTCGGCCTTGTGCTCCTCGACAAGGGCGTCGATGACATCCTTCTCCAAAGAAGTGAATATCTTGATGTATTTTTCGGCATCGTCGTCGCTGACGTTGAGCCAGAACTGGTAGAACTTATACGGTGTGGTACGCTTCGGGTCGAGCCAGATATTGCCGCTCTCGGTCTTGCCGAACTTCTTGCCGTCGCTCTTGGTGATAAGCGGGCAGGTCAGGGCGAAAGCCTCGTTCTCGTAGCCCAGTGTACGGCGGATGAGCTCCGTACCGGTGGTGATGTTACCCCACTGGTCGTTGCCGCCCAACTGCAGTTTGCAGTTCTTGTGCTGGTACAGGTACAGGAAGTCGTAGCCCTGCAGCAACTGGTAGGTGAACTCGGTGAAGCTGAGACCGTCGCGGGCCGTACCGTTCAGTCGCTGCTGCACGCTGTCCTTGGCCATCATGTAGTTCACGGTGATGTGCTTACCCACCTCGCGGGCAAAGTCCAGGAACGTGAAGTCCTTCATCCAGTCGTAATTGTTCACCATCTCGGCAGCATTGGCGTCCTTGCTTTCAAAGTCGAGGAACTTCGACACCTGGGCCTTGATGCACTCTTGGTTGTGGCGCAGCGTCTCCTCGTTCAAGAGGTTACGCTCCTGCGATTTGCCAGAAGGGTCGCCAATCATACCCGTGGCACCACCCACCAGGATGATGGGCTTGTGGCCGCAGCGCTGCAGGTGGCGCAGCATCATGATGCCACAGAGGTGACCGATATGCAGTGAGTCGGCCGTGGGGTCAGTACCCAAGTAGGCCGTTACCATTTCTTTCTGGAGCAGTTCTTCCGTGCCAGGCATCATCTGTGCCAGCATTCCGCGCCATTTCAGTTCTTCTACAAAATTCTTCATATAGGGTGTTATTATTGTTTCCTTTGCCATGCTTTTTCAAAAAGCGCTGCAAAGGTACTACATTTTATTGAAATACGTGCAAAAAAGCCCGGGAAATCGTTCTATGGCACGGGGTCGTAGCCGGAACCGCCCCAGGGATGACAGCGCAGCAGACGGCGGACGGCGAGGTAAAGACCTTTGAAGGGGCCGTGCTTCAGGATGGCCTGACGGGCGTATTCGCTACACGTCGGCGTGAAGCGGCACGAAGGACCTAACAGCGGCGAGATGGCTATCTGATAGAAGCGGATGGGCAGCACCAGCAACCAGGAGAGAAAGGCTTTGAGTCGTGACAAAAGAAACATAGGCAGCAGCAAATACTTCAGTCTTCACGCTTCGCGATGGATGTTTCCGACCCCACTCTTTCCGCCACGCGCTGCATCAGACCGACAACACGTCGCTCAACAGTAACGGAAGGGCTGTGGCTGTCAGAAAGCCAGACAAAAGCCAACAGCAACTGGCTGGTAGGCGGCAGGGCATCGTGAAGTGCTTGTTTATGCAGTCGGAAAGCCTCGCGTACCTGACGCTTGACACGGTTACGGTCGACAGCATGCTTGAAGTGTTTCTTCGGTACACTGACCAACAGTTGTACGGGCGGTTCGTTAGCCGTACGCTCCTGTAACATATACACCACCCTCAGTGGAAACGCAACCATCGACTGACTGCGTCCTCCGCCAAAGAGCGTTTCTATCAGCTTCCGGCTGACTATACGCTCACGCTTGGACAACGTGGAACGTGTATCGTGGAGCATGGGAAGCCGTTAACCTTGCTGAACAAGCAGATAGTGCTGGAGGGCTCCCGTCATGGAAGGATACTTCTCAGAGGGTGCTTCGATATCAAGGCGCAGACCGGCATCCTTGGCTGCCTGGGCTGTGGCAGGTCCGAAAGTGGCGATAGCAATGTCACCCTGCTTGAAGTTCGGGAAGTTCTTGATGAGCGACTCAATACCCGACGGACTGAAGAAAATCAGCATATCGTAGTCGAAGTTCTTGACCTCTTCCGGCGTAAAATCGTTGCTCACCGTACGATACATCACACATTCATGATGGTTCAGCTTCTTGGCGTCCATCATCTTGGCAATGCTGTCGTTGTGGACGTCGCTCATGGGGACAAGGTATTTCTCGGTCTTGTGCTTGGCCATCGTGGGAATCAGGTCGTCAATCTTGCCCGTGGTACCGAAGAAGACCTTGCGCTTGCGATACTGAACGTACTTTTGAATATAAAGTGAGATGGTTTCTGTCACGCAGAAATACTTCATGTCCTCAGGAATGGCTATTCGCATTTCCTTGGCCAGCGTGAAGAAGTGGTCGATGGCATGGCGCGATGTGAACACGATGGCTGTGTAGTCAAGGATGTTCACTTTCTGGGTGCGGAATTCCTTGGCAGTCATTCCTTCCACCTTGATGAATGGGCGGAACACAAGTTCCACTTCAAATTTCTCTGCGATGTCATAATATGGAGACTTCTCGCTGGACGGTTTAGGTTGTGAAACCAAAATCTTCTTGATCATGAATGTCCTAAAAATTTATTTTCAAATTACTTGCAGTTATCACCAAAGCGCCCCAAAAGGCGAGCAGAGGTATAATTTCGAGGGTGCAAAAGTACAAAATAATTTGCAATCTAACGACATTTTGACGGAAAAAGATAAGATAGCACTTTAAAATCGTCAATAATTTAACTAAAACTAAGGTGATTGCGAAATATATTTCTACATTCTGGAGGGACAGATTGAAGTATGCCTGCAAGATGACGGCAGGGAATAACAGCACGCCTTCAATGGAGGTAATGAAGAGAAGGGACTTGATCCATTGTCCGTTTCTTTTACCGTCAAAGAAGATATTGTTGACGACGGTGTACACCAAGCCTCTGAAGAGGAAATAGCCCACAACCAATGCCAGGAAAATGGCTATCAGGTGGTATTGGGACTCAAGGACAAAGGTGTCGCCAAAACGGTCGAGGGCATAGAAGTAGAACAGCAGCGCCAGCATGATGCAGGACAGCAGCACCAGAAAGCCCTGGAAACGCAGTTCGTTGGATGTTTCCACCACCTCCGTCGTTCCTTCACGATGCAGGTAGAAGAAGCTCTTGGCCTGCCGGACGATGAATCCGCGGGCGTTGGAGAAGGCGATGACGGCCATGATGAAACAGGCGAGCAGTAGCGATGTGATGACGTTGTCGCCGTGGACGCTGTAGGGAACGGGGTCGCCGGCAACGCCATAGCGCCCTCCCGGCAGTTCCGGATGAAAGAGTGTGTCCTTTGAGAAGAAGCCCTCGCGGTAGTATTGCGGCAACTGCGTGTCAAGCATGTTATGCCCCTTGTCGTGACCAGGCAGGTGCAGGGTGTCAGGGCGGTTGCTCCATCGTATCTCGGATGGCTTGAACCATGCCTGGATGGCAGAGTCCTGTTGGGCCGGCGTGGCATTATAGGGCAACCAGCTGAGGACGGTAGCCGGCGTGATGGGCTTATGCTTAGGGGCTACTGAGTCTCCCTGGATAGCAATGTCCGTACTTACTTCAAGCGTGTCTTGCTGCAGTACCATGCGTCTTTACAGGCCGAATGCTCGTTTAATGTCGTCCACACGGTCCAGCTTCTCCCATGTGAACAGCTCGACGTCGATGGTCTTGCATTCATGGTAGCGGCTGGTGAAGGTTTTCTTCACGATCTCATTCTTACGTCCCATGTGTCCGTATGCAGCAGTCTCCAGATACATCGGCTGGCGCAGTTTCAAATTACGTTCTATGGCCTTCGGGCGCAGGTCGAACAGTGTCTCAATGCGCTGGGCTATCTCGCTGTCTGTCATCTGGACCTTGGAACGGCCGTAGGTGTTGACATAGATGTTCATGGGCTTGGCCACGCCGATGGCATAGCTGACCTGCACCAGCATTTCATCGGCCACGCCGGCGGCCACCATGTTCTTGGCAATGTGGCGGGCGGCGTATGCGGCAGAGCGGTCAACCTTAGAAGAGTCCTTGCCCGAGAAGGCACCGCCGCCATGGGCACCCTTGCCGCCGTAGGTGTCGACGATGATTTTACGGCCTGTCAGACCGGTATCGCCGTGAGGACCGCCGATGACGAACTTACCCGTCGGGTTGACATAGTATTTGATGTCGTCGCCAAAGAGGTCCAGGACTTTCCGGGAATGTATCTTGCTCTTTACACGCGGTATCAGGATATTCACCACGTCATCGTAGATGGTCTGCAGCATCACGTCGTCAGCAGCAAACTCGTCGTGCTGCGTCGATACGACGATGGTGTCAATGCGCTCGGGGATACCAGCATCGCTATATTGTATCGTCACCTGACTCTTGGCATCAGGGCGCAGATAGGTCATAACCAGTCCTTCCTTACGGATTTCTGCCAGCGTGCGCATGATGAGATGGGCCAAGTCCAGCGATACAGGCATCAGGTTCTCCGTCTCGTTGGTGGCATAGCCGAACATCATGCCCTGGTCGCCGGCGCCCTGCTCGTCTTCATCGCCATTGTCCACGCCACGGTTGATGTCTTCACTCTGCTCATGGATGGCGGTGAGGATACCGCATGAGTTGCCGTCAAACTGGTATTCTGCCTTGGTATAGCCTATCTTCTTGATGGTGTTGCGGGCAATGGTCTGGAGGTCGATGTACACATCGCTGCGCACCTCGCCCATGAGCACCACCTGTCCTGTGGTGACAAACGACTCGCAGGCGACACGGGCATGCTCGTCGTAGGCCAGGAACTGGTCGAGGATGGCGTCACTTATCTGGTCGGCCACCTTGTCGGGATGGCCCTCTGATACTGATTCAGAAGAGAAAAAATAGCTCATATTACTTTCGTTGTTTCGTTTTCGCCTGCAAAGGTAGTGCAAACCGAGCGAAATGCAAAATTAATAGCTATTTATTTTCATTTCCGAGGTGCCGACACCTTCGATCGCCAGATCAAAGGTAGTGCAAACCGAGCGAAATAATCCCCATGATAACTTAATTCAAACTACAAACGATGAACAGAAATGCTTTTTTTCTGGCCGTTGGCGGCATTGCCGCCGACGGTCACACAAAGAATTTTGAAATAAAGGGTGACACGCTGACACAACACCGATGTACAAATGTCGTGCAGCGTTTTAAAGGGTGACACACGCTGACACAAGGGTGACACATTGTAATGTCATTTTTACTGCCAAGATGACAGGTCTGGAGGATAATTCCAAGTCTTTTATTATAAGAATATTAAGACATGACTGCATGAAGTAAACCGATAAATTTTCACGAGAATTTGATGGTTTGCTACGTGCAAACCATCAGCGAGGAGCATCAGAAGTCTTGAATTTTCACGAGAATTTAAATACATGGTTGGTTACAAGAATGCCGAAATGGCGTTATGCAATCAACTCAAGACGAGGCCAAATCGCATTGTGCGCGAGAACACCCTGAAAAATGTGTCACCCTTGTGTCGGCGTGTGTCACCCTCAAACAGATTGCAAACCCTTTGCACATCGATACTGTGTCAGCGTGTCACCCTTTATTTCAAAAAAAATCATAGTAAGAAAAACTATAACCTCACCGTTACACAGCTTCAGCGAATAATTCTAACTGGCGGACTGGCTCAGTCTCGACTTTCGCACCGTGCTCTCAATGATTTAGGACGGCACTCACAACGTTTCCGCACGGCACAGGACGAAGCCACTATCGAGAAACGCATTCCTTTAGGGTATATAGCGAAAAAAAATAAAAAATTGGCCCAACTCACGCAAAAACATTTGCACGAGTTGCTATTATTTAGTATATTTGCAGCAGATTTAAGTAATACTGACGCAAAAATATTTGCATGAGTTATGATTATAGACAGTTTTATCATTGAGGGATTTTCCAACATTGAGCATATACGTTTGGACGTTGGAGATATAAACGCCCTCATCGCCCCTAACGGTTATGGCAAGAGTGTCCGCGATCACGGGGTCGGTTCTACTGATCACATCACCCCATGCAGATGCCTTTAGTTTGTGCGAGACATATCCCCCAACTTCCCACACCATAGACATTGACTCGTTGTTTACAACACGTAGTACACAAAAGGGACGGTTCTTTTTGTACACAAAAGGGACGGTTCTTTTTGTGTACTTTTTCTTGGTGGTTTGTAGGTTTTTCCTTATATTTGCACCATCAATTGAAATATTATGCCAAGAAAAGCAAGAGAAAAGAGTGGTACGGGCATCTACCACGTCATGCTCAGGGGTATCAATCATCAAGATATCTTTGAGGAGCGGTCTGATTATTGGAAGTTCCTGAAGCTGCTCCGACTTCAGTCTCATCCAGAAGACAAGCAGGGGCATCCGCTACCGCCTCATTGCATCGTCTATGCCTATTGCTTGATGACGAATCATGTCCACCTGCTGCTTCGCGAACTCGACGAGGGGCTGATGCCACCCGTCAAGAGCATTTCCATTGCCTACGCGCAGTATTTTAATCTGAAATATAAACGTTCGGGCCATCTTTTCCAAGACCGTTTCAAGAGCGAACCGGTAAACGATATGGGCTATTTCATTACTCTGGTGAGGTATATTCATCAGAATCCGATAGCTGCAGGCATTGCTTCTTCGGTAGACGGTTATACCTGGAGCAGCTGGTGCGAATATGACGATTCAATGCCCTGCGCGTTACCTGTCTGTACTACTCAGCACGTGTTTGGAAGAATCTCAAAGGAAGACCTGACCGCCCTGGTTAACGAGCCTCTCCCGAAGACGCTCAACATCCTCGACTTCGGTAACGAGACCGCCGTAAGAGTTACCGATGAAAAGGTGCGTGAATATCTTCACACAATCTGCAACAATGACAATCTTACCGAGATTCAGCATTACGCAAAAGACCATCGCAACAACATCATCCGCATGGCGAAGGATTATGGAGCCAGTATCCGTCAAGTCAGCAGATTGACAGGTGTCAGCGAGGGCATCATCAGGAAAATATGAAAAAGTACACAAAAAGAACCGTCCCTTTTGTGTAAAAAGGGGAAAATAAAACAACAAGCGGGGTCTGTGCCCCGCTTGTGTTATTTGATAACAACCTTACGTCCACCGACGATGTAGATACCGCGGGTGGGATTGGTTACCTGACGACCCTGCAGGTCGTAAATCTTCTCACGCTGACCGGGTGCCACCGTGCCTTTCACCTCCTCTATGCCGGAAGGACTGAGGTTGAGAATATAGTTGAGACCCTTCTGAGCATTGATTTTCCCGTAGCCCCATCGGATGGGTGTCTTGGCGGTGAAATCGTCGTTTTCGCACGCGTTCTTCAGCGCGTCCTTTATCTGTTCAAAGGTCAGTCCGGGCTTGGCTTGCAACCACAGTGCGATGATGCCAGCCACGTGGGGAGCAGACATCGAGGTACCGTTATAGGCTGTGTACGGACAGTCTTTCCACTTCATAGACTCTTTGGGCGTGCCCGGATCGTCATATTTGAGGACTTTCGCGTTGATAGCCGACACGATGTTGACACCGGGAGCACATACCATTGGAGCTTTGACCCCGTTGGAGAAATGGCCGTAGCTGGAGAAGTGAGCGATGTCGCCGAGGGGAAATTCCGAGGAGGCGTCTTTATCATCACCCGTGTAGTTACGGCTCAGTGTGTTGGTACAGTAGGCTCCTACGCTGATGACGTTGGGCGTGGAAACCCAGTCGCTGGCGGAGATGTCATTGTCGGCAACGGCGCATCCTGGGGCATTGCCGTATCTGTTGTTCTCCCAGAAATCCATTTCCAAGCCGTCGTAGCCCTCTACAGTGAGACTGAAGGGGTCGGGTTTGCCGCCCTCGTCGGGAATATATATCGTACCGCCGTAAACAGCCTTGATGTGGAGTTTGCCGTCAACAGTACCCACACTGATGTACACCTTTCCATTGGTTAACAGGGCAAGATTTTTATCAAAGGGCGCGAGAGGGTCTGAGTCTGAATCGTCACCGTTTGCTCCCTTGGAGACGGCGGGGTCGCCTATCTTATAGCTCACCTCGAGCCCCCATTTCTGAGTGTTCTGATGAAGGATGGCCATCTTCACCTTGACCGTCTGGCCGACGACGGCAGGTTGGCGTGAGTATCCGTTGGAGTTGGCCTGTGTAGAGAAGACGTCGCCATATTCAGTATGACCTTCGACCATGGGGAACACGGTTTTGAGGGTGTTGTCGGTAGCTGTAAACTTCTTGTAGATATGTGGAGTCAAACTACCCTCGTTGCCGGAAGACATGACGGGAATAGTCGTCTTGACTACTTCGCCCAGCATCTCGGGTATGGTGCCGCTGCCGTTGTGCGGTCCCTCATGGCTTCCGATACTCATATTGATAACGAGGTCTATTTTCTTCTGCTTGGCATAGTTGACAGCAAACATCAGCGCCTTCTCCAAACTGCCTTGATAGGTTTCATAGCGCAGGGCGTCGTATACTGTATTGATGGGAATCATCATGATGTCGGCTTCGGGAGCCATACCGGTGAATCCCAGGGCACTCTTCGTTCCTACGGCGATACCTGCAGTATGGGTTCCATGAGTGTCAAGGGGATCGTCATCCTCGCCAAGCGCCTGAATGCCCTCGGGGGTGTCGTAGTAGTAGCCGGGAGCGGTCACCTCACCCGCCTTGGGGTCGGTGTACGTCAGCTGTTTATGTCCTGCTTTGCCAGTCTTCTCTTCCATCATGTAGACACACTTGATGCGGCTGTTCCCGTTGGCATCGGCAAAGGCGGCATGCGTGAAATTAAAACCACGGTCGATGATACACACCATCACTCCCTTGCCGGTGAGCGACGTGGCGGCTCCTGCCGGTTTGTTGAGGATGTCACTGACCTTGGTTGCCTTCACCGAGACGTCGGTCAGCGGCTTTCCCGTGTGGGTGACGTCGATGCGCTCGATGCCCTTCAGGGTGGCGATACGCTGAATACTCGATACAGGGATGTTGATGACGGCCTGTTGTCCCAGCACACCCTCTATCCGACCTCCTGCGTCGCGAATGGCATTGTAGGTCTCCACAGCAACTTCATCAGCGACTTTGACCACCAAGGTGAGGCGGTTCTCGTCGGCATTGGCGCTACGGCGCCCTTGTCCTTCTAACGCCTGCTGCTGATTAGTCAACAGCTGTGCGTCCAGTGTCATTTTGTCTTGTGCTGCAACCGTCATGCTGACAGCCAACAGCACCAATAGGTAGAATTTTCTCATTGTATTTCGTTTTGTTTTTATGAATGATAGCTCATAGTGAGCGATGTTGCAAATATACACATTTTTTTAGATATGCAAGCTAAATCACCATTTTTTTCACCTTTTAAAATTACACCGTCTCCGGTTCCCCGATGGGCGCACCGGAAAATGAATCCAGACGACGCTACGCTTCTGCTCTATCAGCAGCTACGACAAGCAGGCCGCCTACGGTCTCGAGACCTACTCACGCACCAACAACGTCATCGGCGTAGGCCTCGACTGGAAGTTCTAAATCGTTTAAAAAGACGATCACGGGGTCGGTTCTACTGATCATTCACTATGGAATATCACAGGATAATATCAGTACCGTCATCTAAAAACATAAACGGCAGTGAGAAATAATATCAGCGACTGTGCGAAATAATATGTCTGACAGAGGTAAATAATATGCCCCGATTTACCTCTGCGGGGCATATTATTTACCAAAACGGGATATAAAATTCGATGCCGACAGACATCAGATTCCAAAACAGGAGCCATCGATTATGGGGTCGGTTCTACTGATCATTTATAGAGAAATTAGATCAGGTGACGGTTCTCATGACTCAGCAATAAAAATGCAAGCATTTATTGCATTCGCTGCTCGAAAATTTGGAAGTTATGAAAACAATCCCTATCTTTGCAGCAGAATTTTAAGCATCGGGATATATGGAACCTAAAATTGGAGATAGAATGAAAGTTAGTCCGCAGCTGACAGATCAGGCAGATTGGATTGATGGTGAGGTTATTGACGTTGAACATAATCCATTTATGGGACTTGTTATTTCAATCAAGGATAAACTTGGTCGGATATTCTTCGGCCAAAGTCGTTTCTTTGTTGCACTCTAATCCAGATGTTTGCTATAGCTTTTGATATGGACATTAAGGAACTCCGTACCACTTATGGAGAGCCTTACAATAATGCTTAATACGATATAAAGATTGTACACCGTGGCAAGGGCGCTGATGTGGGTCATCGGCGCGGTCTTTGGCGAGCACGATTGTCTGCTGCCCGTGCCTCCTGCTAGCAGAAAGGGCCGCTGGCTGTTGGGCAAGGTGCTGCAGACAGGGAACTTTGGGAAGCACGACCGCAAGAAGCAGCAGGTGCTATGGCGCGAGGTGCTGCGTCAGAAAGTGGAGCTGCTGCCGTTGGTATGGTTCGAACCTGAATTCGCGCCGACATTGGCTGCCGAGGAGTGGCGCTACTGGCTGTGCATCGTCCGCAAGCTGCCTGAGCGCATCCGCTACCGCTCGCTGTCGCTCCGCGACCATCCCCAGGCATGGTAAAGTCAGGTAACTGAAGTGTATAAAATAAGTTGACGCTTTTGAACTTCAAAAAGCGTCAACTTATTCAGTATATGTCAGACTTTCTGATTACTTGGTTTCGGGCAGCATGATGATTTCTGTATGGTTGCCGCTCTTGAGCAACTGGTTCAGGAAGTCACGCACGCTGTCAGTGGTCAGGGCCTCTACGGTCTTCTTGTAGTCGGTGTACATGTCCAGTCCGTAGTCCTTGAAGGTGGTGATGGTGTTGATCCAGTAGCCGTTGGTCTTGGCATCCACATCAATCTGCTTCAGCATAAACTCCTTGGTCTTGGCGAGCTGGTCGGCATCGACGGCCTTCTGCATGCTGGCAATGCCCTCGTGAATCAGGCGGACGGCAATCTCCTGCTTGTCGGGGTTCATCGGGCAGTAAGCCTGCAGCTGGACTTTCGGCTGGTGCGTGCTCAGATTAAAGCCGCCGTAGGCACCACATGAGTAAGCAGCGCTCTCGTCCTCGCGGATGGTCTTCAGGTAGATCATCGAGAGAATCTGTCCCACGGCATCAATCTTGACGCTGTTCTCCAGCGTGTAAGGCATGTCGGCATACCACATTTCGTAGGCAGTAGCCTTGGGCGACTCGGTCTTCATCCTGAAGTTGTTGACGACCTCACCCTGGGCCAGTGTCAGGATCTCATCGAAGTCCTCAGCCTTCTCCTTGGTAGCAGGCAGCGAAGCCACATACTGCTCGATGAGCGGACGGAGCGTAGCCTCGTCGAAGTTGCCACAGAAGACGAAGGTGAACTGTCCGGCATTCTTGAAGCGGTCCTTGGCCATCTCTAAGATACGGTCGTAGTTGATGTCCTTCAGGTCCTTGATGTCAATCTGTGCGAAGCGCGGATTGTGGGCATAAAGCGTGGCAGCCAGTGAGTCGCTGAACACCATGTCAGGCGACAGGCTCTTGTTCTTCAGCGCCATGTCGAGTTGTGTCATCAGGTTCTGGAACTGCTTCTCGTCCTTGTTAATGGCGGTAAAGTAGAGATACTGCATCTGCATCATCGTCTCCAAGTCCTTCGGTGTAGAGTGGGCGGTGATGTACTGTCGTGTGTTGCCCATCGTAGCGTCGGCATTACACTCCTTGCCAGCCAGTGCCTTCTGGAGCTCTGTGCTGGAGAAATTGCCGATACCGCTCATGCCGATAGCCTGGTCGAAGACCTTCAGGTTGGCAAAGTCGGCAGCGCCAAACTTCGACTTACCACCCTTGGCGAAAGCCTGCATCTGTACCTCGTCGTCCTTGAAGTCAGTCTTCTTCAGGATGACGGTAGCACCATTGGAGAGCGTCAGTTCCTTGTAGCCGAAGGTCTTGTTCTCGGTCTCAGAGACAATCTTGCCGGCCTTGAGCTTTGTCACGTCCACGAGGGGTTCGTCCTTGACGTTGTCCACGTAGGCTTCGATCTTCTCTGCGCGGGCAGCAGCAATGGCAGCAGCCATATCCTTCTCGGTGAAGTAGGCTTTGCCCTCCTTCTCCTGAGCCATCTCAAACACCACGAGGTTGCTGTCAGTGACGCTGATAAGCTCGGGCAGCATCTGGTTGATGGCCTGCACGGGGATGTTGGGCACAATCATCTGCATGGTCTGATAGAGGTTGTCCAATGGCGGGATAGGCTCATTGGTCAGGTAGTGGTCGCGATAGTCATCACCGAACTCGTAGTTCTTACGCTTGTCGCGGTTGGTGTAGCGCTTCTCCAGTCCACTCAGATAGTCGGCCTGGGCACGGGCATACTCCGTAGCGGTAAAGCCGAAGTCACGCACACGGCGAGCTTCGCGATAGAGGGCCTGGAGCGTCTCCATGTCCTTGCCCTCCTTGGGGTAGCCAAGCAGCTCAAAGCAGTCCTTAGTCTTGGAGAGCAGATATTGTCCGTCGTCAGCCATAGCCTGGTAGAAGGGGCACGACTCCTCCTGTGCCATTTCCGACAGGCGTTGGTTAATCATCTGCGAGATGACGCTGACGGCATAGTCCTGAATGAGATAGCCCATGTTCGCCTTGTCTTCAGGAGGCGTAGCGTCGTGCTTCATCATCACGATTATCTGGCTCATCTGCTGTTCCTTGTCCTTCTCGAAGACGTAGATGGCCTCCTTGTTGTCAGGCACGAGCTCTGCCACTACCTTCGGAGCATTCGGGTCGACCTTGATGCCGCCAAACAGTTCCTTGACCTTTGCCTCGATATGGTCGACGTCAATGTCGCCAACGACGATGATGGCCTGGTTGTCCGGGCGATACCACTTCTGATAGTAGGCACGCAGGGTCTGGGGCCTGAAGCTGTCGATAACCGACATCAGACCGATGGGCAGGCGCTCACCGTACTTTGAACCGGGATACATCTTCGGCAGAGCACGCTGTACCATGCGCTGCGAGGGACCTTCGCCGAGGCGCCACTCGTTGTGCACCACGTCGCGCTCCTTGTCAATCTCGGCCGGCTCTAACAGCAGTCCGTTCGACCAGTCTTTCAGGATGAGCAGGCAGGAGTCGAGGGCCGTGGCACGCTTGGAGGGTACGTTGCAGACGCGGTACACGGTCTGGTCAATGCTGGTATAAGCATTGAGGTCGCTGCCGAACTCCACGCCCAGCGAACGGCAGAACTCAATGATGCCGTTGCCTTTGAAGTGCTCAGAGCCGTTGAAGGCCATGTGCTCCAGGAAGTGAGCGAGTCCGCGCTGCGACTCATCCTCCTGGATGGAGCCTACGCGCTGTGCAATGTAGAAGTTTGCCACATGCTCAGGATAGTCGTTGTGGCGGATGTAGTAAGTCAGTCCATTGTCGAGCTTACCGATACGCACGGCAGGGTCAATGGGAATCGGTGGCATCTGCATCTCCTGAGCCACCATGACTGCACAGCAAAACAGTGTCAGCGCAGCCGTCCATAGTCTTTTCATGTTCATTGGTGTTTATAGTTATATAATAATACGTCACTTAGACGCACAAAGGTACACAAAAACTACACTCAATGTATAAAATAGCTCTAATTATTAATGATTTTTATCACAAATAAGGTGGCATTCCCGGACGGAATACTACCTTATTATATATATACGCACGCGAAGCGGATTAGTTGAAATAGTATTTCACACCCAACTGAATACGCCAGCACTGACCGTAGCTGTGGTTGTAGTCCCATGTCGTCTTCATGTCGGTGTTCATGCGGAACACAGGACGCTCGCCTTTCAGCACGCTGGCAGCATTGGTGCAGCTCAGCAGCGGGAACATGTAATTGCTCATGCCGGGAATCTGCTTGGCCACGCCCCACTTGGAGTTCAGCAGGTTGCCGATATTCTCGACGTTGGCGATGAGCTGCAGCTTGTGCGTGGTATTGCCAATCTTCAGGTCGAAGTCGTGTGCCCACTTGAAGTCGAAAGTGTGTACCCAAGGTGCGCGGGCACCATAGGCTTCGGCATACTCACCCTTGTGGTTCTTCAGGTAGTCATCCTGCTCGACAAACTCCCAGAAGGCAATGCGGTCAGCATCGCTCTTGAACAGAATCTCGCTGTCGTTACGCGGAATGTACATCAGGTCGTAAGCCAGACCGTCACCATTGATGTCGTTGCCATAGACATAGCTGTAGCCAGAGGGTGAATAGCCGCTGTAGAACAGCGAGAAGTGTTCCTTGCCGTACTTGTAGCTGATGTTGGCGATGATGCGGTCGGGCGTCGCGAACGACGAGTTGCGTACCTCGATGATGTTAGGACCATTGACGGTGTGCAGATAGTTCCATGCCGACGAGGCATTGGAACCCGGCATGCCGGTGACCTCCTTGTTGACGGTGTGCGTGTAGGCAGCAGTGACATACAGGTTCTTGAGAGGCTCTGCATTCAGCTGGATGCTTGCCGTCCATCCGTAACCCTTGTGGTTGTTGGTCAGCACGCAGGCATCGTTGGTGAAGGTCTTCTGCGCGCCGGTCGCATCAGTATAGGTAGGATTATAGCGGAAATCCTTCGGGTACAGCAGACGGTTATCGGCACCGGCCATGTGTTCCCATGAGTCGTCAACGTCTCTGATGTTATAGTTGTCCAGGTTGACGGCATTGACGTTCTTCGAATAGGTGAGCTCACCAGTGACGCTCAGCGGGAAGCTGACAGGCACCTGGTAGTCAATAGCGATGGACGACTTCCAAATCTGCGGCATCTTGAAGTTCTTGTCGACGCCTGCCACAGACGACGGCACGATACCGTTGACATCCTGGCTATAGGGTGCACCTAACTTCTCACGAATCTGGTCGATGTCCGTAACCATACCACCGGCAAAGTTGGCCAGGCGGGAGTCGCCAGAACGTGCATAGACCAAGTTCTGCAGCATACCTGAGTTCTGCGGCATATTGGTAAAGAACACCAGCGGCAGACGACCGGCGAAGAGTCCCGTACCACCGCGCAACTTCAGTGACTTGTCGCCGAAGATGTCCCAAGAGAAGCCGACACGTGGCGAAATCTGGATATTGGTTTTCGGCCAAGAGCCCACGTCAAGATGGCGTCCGCCGAAGTCGATGCTGGCCAGCAACGGATTGTCCTTCAGGTCGTTATTGTAGAATGAAATGTTGTCGAAGCGGATACCGAAATTCACTTTCAGGTTCTCAATGATGTTCCAATCGTCCTGCACGTAGAGACCGTACTGGTTGAAGCGGACCTTTGACGACGGGCTAGTGTCACCGTCGTAACCGTAGGCCAGAGCCACGCCGATGGGGGCGGCGCCATTCATGAAGTCATCCATGCTGGCATAACGGTAGTAACCCGTACCTTGGCGCATGTAGTTGTTGCGTGCCATCTGGTGCTCGAAGCTCAGACCGGCGGTAATCTTATGGTTACCCAGATAGTAGGTGAAGTTATCGTTGACGGTCAGGATAGTGTTCTGCACGCGGTTGTTGTAGGTGTACAGCTCATAGCCTAAGGTCATATAGGGGTCGCCGTCCTTCATGATGTCAATCATGGGGAATATGTCCGAGTTGCTGCTGCGCGGGTCGTCCATATCAGAATAGGTTACCAGCAACTGATTGGAGATGTTCTGTCCGAAACGGCTGTTCAAGTCGAAAGAGAAGGTAGTAACCTTGTTCTCCTGATTGTAGAACGAGTTGGCAAAGGCCATGGACTTGATGCCTACGCAGGCTGCCGACAGGCCGCCAACGTCGCGTGACGTGGCACTCGGCGTAATCCACTTCGAGTTGTTGGTGTGGTTGAAGCGCACGGCCAAATGGTGGTTCTGGTTGATGTTCCAGTCTACGCGAGCCAAGTACTTATTGTTGGTGATACCGCCGGGATAGATGCTGGCCGAGCCAGGGTCATAGCCGTACTTTTCCTTGACGAACTTAGAGATGGTCTCCATGTCGCTGAGCAGCGTGCGCGACGTATAGGTCTTTGCGTCTGCTGCATCGGCTTCCGAAAGGGCCGGGTGCCAGTAGGTAGGAATATACTCCGACTCAGTGCGCTCGTAGTTGACGAAGAAGAAGAGCTTGTCCTTGAGGATGGGACCACCGAGAGTGAAACCGTATGTCTTCTGCTCGTCGGGGTTAGGCTCAGCGTTCTGCACGCCGTCCACACGGTTGCCGTGCATGTCCTCGCTGGTATAGTAGGCATAAGCCGTACCCTTGAAAGTGTTGGTACCCGACTTGGTAACAGCGTTGATACCGCCGCCAATGAAGTTGCTCTGGCGCACATCGAAGGGAGTTACCACCATCTGCACCTCGTCGATGGCATCCATTGACACGGGGTTACCACCGCCGGGCAGGTTGGAACTCAAACCGAAGTTGTTGTTGAGGTTGGCACCGTCAAGTGTAAAGTTCGACATCTTGCCGTTCATACCGCCGAAGCTGTTCGAGCCGCCATAATATGGCGAGAGCTTGGCCAGGTCGCCGATAGAGCGGCTGATGGTAGGCAGTTCCTGAATGGTGCGGTTGTTGATGTTGGTCGTTGCACCAGTCTTCTCTGCTGCGAACTTCGATGCCTTACCGCTGACGACGACTTCCGTCAGTTCGTTGGCATTCTCCGAAATCCACGCATTCAGGTTGTAGGTCTCACCCAACTGGAGTGTGATGTCCTTGAAGACCTTCGTCTCATAGCCGATATAGCTGACGGTGACCGTGTACGGACCGCCCTGACGCATACCTTGGATGGTGTAGCGGCCATTCATGTTTGTCACTGCGGCATACTTGGTGCCAGAAGGCTCGTGTACGGCAAGTACCGTAGCGCCGATGACTTCTTCCTTGGTGTCTTGCATGGTTACCTTACCCGTCAGGGCTGAATTTGTAACCTGTGCCATAATTGTCAACGCGAACGTCAACATCACAGTTGTTAGAAATAGTAATTTTTTCATAGTAATGAATTGTTTGTTACTGTCTGCAAAGTTAAATAAAATTAATGAAATAACCTACGATTTCTTGCTTTATTTTTTATTTCATCGGATTCCCATACGAGCCTCGACGACGTTGACCACATAGTCGCCCAACTTCTCACACTCATTGATGAGGTCCATATAGATGGTACCCACGGCGTATGTGTATTCGTGGTTGTTGACATCGGTGATGTTCTGCGACTTCAATTGATTGCGATAATTGTTGATCTCGTTCTCGATATTGAACGTGCGGTTGACATCGAACGACTCCTTGCGGCCACCCATCAGGCGGTTCATCTGCGACAGAGACTGGTCGGTGAGCTCCATCATCTGGTGCAGGTGGTCGTACTGCTTTTCGTTGAAGTGGTCCTGCTTGCCGTTGTACTTGCGCGAAATGGTGCGTGCCATGTTGAAGCAGGCATCGCCGATGGACTCCAACTCACTGATTTCGCGCAACATGGCGCGGATCTTTGCCTTCGTGTCGTCCGAGAGGTGTGCGTCGCTGACCGAGTCCAGGTAGTTGGCAATCTCCAGTTCCATATTATCGCTGATGCCCTCGTACTTCTCGATGCGGGTATAGAGTTTGTTGAAGTCACCGGCCTGCGAATCCTTCTTGCTGTTCTTGCTGGCCGAGAGTATCAGCAGTTCACGCACCATGCCGAACATGCGCTGCATACGCTCGGAGAACGACTGTATCTCCTTCTGGGCCTCAAGCACCGAGAGCTCGGGAGTCTTCATGAAGCCTGCCGTAATGAAGTGCAGACGGAAGTCCTCTTCCTCGTCCACCTTCTTGGGCTTGATGACCCAGCACACGAAGCGCTCTATCTGCGGGATAAACCATATTAATATAAAGGTGTTGACCACGTTAAACGAGGTATGGAAGGCAGCGAGCACGAAACTCAACTTGGCGGCGTTGGCCAAGAAGGCTGCGGCACCGGCCGTCTCTTTCGTCATAGCCACGTCGTAGCCCACCCAACCACACACCATGTCGATGAACGGACGGAAGACAAACAGAATCCAGATGACACCGAAGACGTTGAAGAACATGTGTGCCAGAGCCGCCCTTCGGGCTTGTGTGTTGGCCGACATCGCCGCCAGATTCGAAGTGACGGTGGTACCGATATTCTCACCCATCACCAAGGCGATACCCTGATAGATGGGCAGCGCACCGCTGGAACACAGAATCATCGTGATGGCCATCACCGCTGCCGACGACTGCACGCAGAACGTCATGACACCGCCCAACAGCAGGAAGAGCAGCGTGGTGCCGAAGGAGTTGGGGTCGAACGACGCAAAGAAGTTCAACAGCGCCTGGTTCTCGCCCAAGTTCATGTCCTGTCCTGTCTTGCGCAGCACGGCCAAGGCAAAGATAAGGAAGGCCAGACCGAACAGGAAGTCGCCGATGTAGCGGTAGCGCTTCTGGTAGATGAGGATGATACCTATCAGAAAAGCCGGATATGACAGGTTGCTGACGTCGAACGACATACCTGCCGACATAATCCACGCTGTTAGCGTCGTGCCGATGTTGGCACCCATGATGACCGAGATGGCCTGTGCCAAGGTCAGCAAACCGGCATTGACAAACGAGACGGTCATCACCGTCGTAGCCGTAGAGGATTGTACCGAAGCCGTCACCAGCGTACCCGTCAACATGCCTGTGAAACGGTTGGTTGTCATGGCTCCCAAGACGTGTCGCAACTGCGGACCCGCCATCTTCTGTAGTGCCTCACTCATGGTCTTCATACCGAACATCAGAAGTGCCAATGAGCCCAGAAGCGTGAAAAATACCCAAATAGACATAAATTATCAATTATCAGTTATCAATTTTCAATTTAATTTCGTACCTTTGCCTGTCACTAAAAACTTTACGTCTATGGAACAGCAAATCCAAATCCGTTGCAAAAATAATAAAAAAACTCTAAATATCAGCATCGGAAGCAATCTTTCTGAGATTTTTTCTTTGTCAGGGCTCCAGATGGAGCATGGTCCTATCAGTGCGCGTGTCAATAATAAGGTTGAAGGAATGCACTACCGCGTTTATAAACCCAAGGACATTGAGTTCTTGGACATGCGCGACCCGTCGGCTCTCCGTGCCTATACCCGCACGCTGTTTTTCGTGCTCAACAAGGCTGCCCACGACCTATGGCCAGACTGTACTGTCATCATTGACATCCCTGTATCCAACGGCTATTATGTAGACCTCCGCCTTGACAGGCCGGTTACGCCAGACGATGTCAATGATGTCCGTCAGCGTATGCGTGAAATCATTGATGCCGCCTTGCCTATCCATCGTCATGAGACCACCACGGAGGAAGCTATCAATATGTTTCGCGAGACGCGCTCCTTCTCAAAGGTCAAGCTGCTGGAAGGCAGTGGCTCGCTCTACACGACATATTACGACATTGACGGCTATGCAGACTACTACTATGGTTCGCTGCTTACCAACACCTCTCAGCTGTATCTCTTCGGACTGGAACCCTATTATGACAGCATGCTGCTTCGCATCCCCACGAACGACGACCCCTCGCGGCTGGGAGCCTACATACGTCAGGACAAGATGTTCGAAATCTTCAAGGAGCACCACCGTTGGCAGGGCATTCTGGGAATGCGGACGGTAGGAGACCTCAACGATGCGATACAGCATGGACTTGCCAATTCGCTCATCCTGCTCAGTGAAGCTTTGCAGGAAAAGAAGATTGCCAAGATTGCCGACGACATCGCCAGTCGACATGGGGTGAAGATGGTGCTGATTGCCGGTCCTTCCAGCAGTGGCAAGACCACGACGTGTAAGCGTCTCTCCGTCCAACTGGCCGTCAATGGTTTCTCACCCATCGGCATTTCGCTCGACGACTATTTCCTGGACCGCGAAAACACCCCAAAGGATGAAAACGGCGACTTCGACTTCGAGCACCTGCATGCCTTGAACATCCCCCTGTTGAACGAACAGATGAATGCCCTCTTCCGTGGTGAAGAGATCGAGCTGCCACGCTATAACTTCCAGAAAGGTCGCAGTGAGAAGAGTGGACGCAAGCTGAAACTGAAGGGACACGAGGTATTGGTAGTCGAAGGTATTCATGCCTTGAACCCCGAGTTGACATCACAGATACCCGACGAACAGATTTATCGTGTCTATGCCTCGGCATTGACTACCATCCTTCTTGATAACCATAATTATATTCCCACTACCGACAACCGTCTGTTGCGCCGCATTATCCGCGACAATAAATACCGCGGCGTGACAGCCCAGGAAACTATCCGCCGGTGGCCCAGCGTTCGCAAGGGCGAAAGCCGTTGGATATTCCCTTTCCAGGAAAATGCTGACGCCATGTTCAACTCCGCCATGCTCTTTGAGCTTTGTGCCATCAAGCAACAGGCAGAACCGCTGCTGGAGCAGGTGCCGGAGAATTGTGTGGAGTATGCTGAAGCTTATCGCCTGCGCAAGTTCCTGCGTTACATCAAACCTATCTCTGAAGACCAGATTCCACCGACCTCGCTCCTCCGCGAATTCCTCGGTGGTAGCACGTTTGAGTATTAAATTGATAAATAATTGCAAAAAAGGCGCATATTTGTTTGGAGATATGCGCCTTTTTGTATAATTTTGCAGCCGATTTTGAATAAATATACCAACAATGAAAGTAAAGAAAGACCGATTGGAAGCCCTGCGAATGATTATCTCAAGCCAGGAATTGGGTAGTCAGGACGAACTGTTGGCTGCATTGAAAGAAGAAGGATTTCAACTCACACAGGCAACTCTCAGTCGTGATTTGAAGCAGTTGAAGGTGGCTAAGGCGGCATCAATGAGAGGCAACTATGTCTATGTACTTCCCAACGATGCTTTGTATAAGCGCATCTCCTCACCGCATTCCGTCCGTGAAATGCTTCAGGTGCCAGGTTTCCTGAGCATCAATTTCTCGGGCAACATGGGCGTCATCAAGACACGTCCGGGCTATGCGAGCAGTATTGCATACAACATCGACAATAACCATATTGACGAAATTCTCGGCACCATAGCCGGTGACGATACCATTTTCATCGTCATCAAGCAGGGCGTTTCCAAAGAAGAGGTGATAGAAGCGCTCAGTGAAGTAGTGCCGAATATGAAGTAGAACAAAGACATTATTGCATATAAAAATGGAACAAACAGAAGAAATTAACGTTCTTGTTGCCGGCCCTGAGCATGAGGTCTATGTAGACACCATCCTACAGACCATTGCTGATGCAGCGAAGGTGCGTGGTACGGGTATCGCCAAGCGTACACACGAATATCTGGCCACGAAGATGAAGGAAGCCAAGGCGGTGATAGCGCTGAGTGGTGACCGTTTTGCCGGTTTCAGCTACATCGAGACGTGGGGCAATAAGCGCTATGTGACGACCAGCGGTCTCATTGTACACCCCGACTTCCGGGGACTGGGCGTCGCCAAGAAAATCAAGGATATGACCTTCTCGCTGGCCCGCACCCGCTGGCCACATGCCAAGATATTCTCGCTCACCAGCGGCGCAGCGGTGATGAAGATGAACACAGAATTAGGCTATCAGCCCGTCACCTTTGCCGACCTGACTGACGACGAGGCCTTCTGGCGGGGTTGCGAGGGTTGTGTCAATGTCGACGTACTGCACCGCACAGGTCGTAAATACTGCATCTGCACGGCCATGCTCTACGACCCCGAGGAACATCTGCCTGCCAAAATTCCTGAGGATGTCCTCTCGCGCATCCATTCCTTAGAAGAACAAGAAAACAAAAACGCATAAAAACAGAATTAGCATCAATATGGAACAGAAAAAGAAAGTCGTTGTAGCCTTCAGCGGTGGTCTTGACACCAGCTACAATGTGATGTATCTTACCAAAGAGTTAGGTTATGAAGTATATGCCGCCTGTGCCAACACGGGTGGTTTCTCTGCTGAACAACTGAAGAGAAACGAGGAGAACGCCTACAAGTTAGGCGCCGTGAAATACGTGACACTCGACGTGACGCAGGAGTATTATGAAAAGTCGTTGAAGTACATGATCTTTGGCAATGTGCTGCGTAACAACTGCTATCCCATCAGCGTGTCTTCGGAGCGCATCTTCCAGGCCATCGCCATAGCCCGCTATGCCAATGAGATCGGTGCTGACGCCATCGCCCATGGCTCCACGGGAGCTGGCAACGACCAGATACGTTTCGACATGACTTTCCTTGTCATGGCTCCCGGCGTAGAGATTATCACGCTGACACGCGACAGGAATCTGACGCGCAAGGAGGAGGTAGACTACCTCAACGAGCATGGTTTCTTTGCCGACTTCACCAAACTGAAGTACAGCTATAATGTCGGCATCTGGGGTACCAGCATCTGTGGCGGCGAACTGCTCGACCCCACACAGGGACTGCCCGAGGAGGCTTACTTGAAGCACGTTACTGCCAAGGAGCAGGAGAGTCTGCTGAAGATTCGCTTCGACAAGGGTGAGATTGTTGCCGTCAACGACGAACCGTTCGCCGACCATATCAAAGCCATCCAGAAGATTGAGGAAATCGGCGCCAGCTATGCCATCGGCCGCGACGCTAACGTCGGCGACACCATCATCGGCATCAAGGGTCGTGTAGGCTTCGAGGCCGCAGCACCAAAACTCATCATCGAGGCACACCGCCTGTTAGAGAAGTCGACGCTGTCGAAATGGCAACAGTACTGGAAGGATCAGGTAGCCAACTGGTACGGCATGTTCCTGCACGAGAGCCAGTATCTTGAGCCTGTCATGCCCGACATTGAGGCTATGCTGACCTCCAGCCAGCGCAACGTCACTGGCACAGCTATCCTCAAGCTGCGCCCCTACGGCTTCGAGACCGTCGGCATCGACTCTGACAACGACCTCACGAAGTCTAAGCTCGGCGAATACGGCGAGACACAGACCGGCTGGACCGCTGACGAAGCCAAAGGCTTCATCAAAGTTTCGAGCACCCCGCTACGTGTCTACTATGGTATCCACAAGGATGAGAAAAGGTAAAAAGGTAAAAAAGTAAAATGAAGATAGGAATATTAGGTGCTGCAGGCTACACGGGTGGTGAACTCATCCGTGTGCTGCTGAACCACCCTGAGGCAGAGATCGTCTTTGCCAATAGCGAGAGTAACGCCGGCAATCTGGTGAGTGATGTCCATGAAGGGTTGACAGGTGAAACCGATTTGAAGTTCACCGACCAGATGCCCTTCAATCAGGTGGATGTCGTGTTCTTCTGCTTCGGTCACGGTAAGAGCGAGGCATTCCTGAAAGAGCACTCGATTCCTGCTAATGTCAAGATCATCGACTTGGCACAAGATTTCCGCATCAAGGGTGACCACGACTATGTCTATGGTCTGCCAGAGATTAACAAAGAAGAGATTCAACAGGCTCAGCATGTGGCTAATCCGGGCTGCTTTGCTACTGCCATCCAGCTGGCGCTGCTGCCTGCCGCCCACCTGAACCTATTGAAGGAGGATGTCAGCGTTAATGCCATCACTGGCTCTACGGGTGCCGGCCAGAAACCCGGTGCCACCACCCACTTTTCGTGGCGCAATAACAACCTGAGCATCTACAAACCCTTCCAGCATCAGCACATCGCAGAAATCAGACAGTCCATCAAGCAGGTGCAGGGTTACCTTGATGCCGACATCGACTTCATTCCCTACCGTGGCGACTTTGCCCGCGGTATTTTCTGCACGGCTGTCATCAAGACAAAGGCTCCTGCTGAGGACATCATCGAAGCCTACAAAGATTTCTACGCTGATGCCGCCTTCACCCATTACAGCGACAAGCCCATAGACCTGAAACAGGTGGTGAACACCAATAAGGCCCTGGTGCATATCGATGCTTTTGAGGGCAAGATTCTCGTCACGTCGGCTATCGACAATCTGCTGAAGGGTGCCGTTGGCCAGGCCGTACAGAACATGAATCTGATGTTCGGTATCGATGAAACAGCCGGTCTCCGACTGAAGGCCAGTGCCTTCTAAGCGTCTCAAAAGACTACCGTTCATCACAGCTTGAAGCGGGCTGTGAGAGGCATGGAGAAAAGTTTTTGTCTTAAAATTTGGTGAATTGCAAATTAATATCTATCTTTGCAGACGGATATAAGACATGGTTAATCAGGGATTCCGACAGACAAAGGGTCGGGATTCTTTCTTTTTTCTGCGTCTGAATCTACAACAATCATTTTAAATAGTAAATCCGTAAAATTGTAATTGATATGGCTTATATGTCACAAGAAGGCTACGACAAACTGATAGCCGAATTGCACCAACTGGAAGCAGTGGAGCGCCCCAAAGCATCGGCAGCTATTGCCGAGGCCAGAGAGAAGGGCGACCTGAGTGAGAACAGCGAGTATGATGCCGCCAAGGAGGCACAGGCTCATCTGGAGGATAAAATCAATCGGCTGAAGGCTACCATCGCCGAGGCTAAGATTGTCGACACCTCACGACTGAGCACTGACTCTGTGCAGATTTTGACGAAGGTGGAGATGACGAACCTGACCACCAACGCCAAAATGAGCTACACCATCGTCAGTGAGAACGAGGCCGACCTGCGTGCTGGCAAGATTTCCATCAAGACACCCATCGCACAGGGTCTGTTAGGCAAGAAAGTGGGCGACGAGGTAGAGGTAAAGATTCCCCGCGGTATCATCAAGCTACGCATCGAAAACATTTCGATAGCATAGCTTCGTATTAACAATATAACGTCATACCGTAATAACGACTAGAAGTTATGGATATTTTTGCAAAGATTGCTGCTGGTGAGATTCCCAGCTACAAGTGTGCAGAGAACGATGAGTTCTATGCTTTCCTCGACATCAATCCGCTGGTGAAGGGTCACACATTAGTCATCCCTCGCCGTGAAGTAGATTACTTCTTTGACATGGACGACGACGAACTGGCCCGCTATCAGCAATTTGCCAAGCGCGTCGCCATTGCCATCAAGAAAGCCTTCCCCTGTAAGAAGGTCGCCCAGGTAGTATTAGGCCTTGAGGTGGCTCACGCCCACATTCACCTCATCCCCATGCAAAGCGAGGCTGATGCCGACTTCCGTCGTGAGAAGCTGAAGCTCACCGAAGAGGAGTTCAAGGAGATTGCCGCCAAGATTCAGGCTGCTTTCTGACTTTGAGCACAGCCGTCAGTTGTGCTTGAACACGAAGCGGACAAGGATGAAGTTGACAGGGATGGCGATGGCAAAGACCCCTATCGGCGCCGTTTCATTGCTGAGTCCCAACCATAGAAAGACGTTCAGCAGTACGATGTGGAGGAGGTAGTTGACCAGATGGGCACCACTGAAGCCTACGCCGCTTTTGACGGAGACGTGACTGCGGAAGGTGAAGTGTGCAGACAGCCAGTAGTTGAGCAGAAAACTCAGCACATAACCAATGGTATAGGCAATATTCACCTCTATCCAGTGCTGCAGCACCCAATAGATGCCGTAGTGTATGAGGGTCGACAGCACACCCACGATGCCGAAGCGGAGAATCTCATATCGGGTCTCTTTAGCAATCATGCTGCAAAGGTAATAAATAATTCACAATTCGTAATTTATAATTCATAATTATTTTGATGATGCCGTTCAACAAGCCTTACAGCACAGGACGCGAGTTGGGGAACATAGAACTATCTGTTGTCAGTCCCTGCTATGGAGCACCCACGCTGCTTCGTCAACTGGTCAAGGAGATTACGGAGGTAGTGGCTCCGCTGACCAAGGACTACGAGATTGTGTTGGTGGAGGATTGCAGCCCCGATGACAGTCGCGACATCATCCGCGACATCTGTGCTGCAGACTCACATGTGAAAGGTGTCTTCCTCAGTCGTAACTTCGGCCAACAGAGTGCGCTCAATGCCGGTTACGACATAGCAAAAGGCAATTATATTGTCACCCTGGACTGCGACCTGCAGAATCCCCCGGCACAGATTCGTGACCTCTATCTGAAGATTAAAGAAGGCTACGACATCGTCTTTGCCACACGCCGCAACCGCCCAGACTCGTTCTTCATGACCCAGGGGTCACATCTGTTTAACAGGCTGATGGGCTTCCTGACGGATACCCGCCAGGATGAAACCGTGGCTGAGTTTGCCATCTTCAGCCGCAAGGTGGTAGACGCTATGGCCAAGATGGGCGACTACAGGCGTTACTACCCGTTGATGACCCAGTGGGTAGGTTTCAAGACGGCGAAGGTCGATGTCGAACATGCCGTACGCACAGATGGCAAGAAGTCTTCGTATTCTGCCCGGAAGCGCATCGAGCTGGCGGTGAGTACAGCTGTCAGTTTCTCAACCAAGTCGCTACGACTCATTGTCTACTTCGGCACAGTCATCACCCTGTTGGCTATTATTGCTGCCATTATGCTGGTCGTCAAGACACTGGTCATGGACACAGAGGTCAGCGGCTGGGTGACGCTATTCGTCTCGATGTGGTTTATTGCTGGTATCATGATTATGATCATGGGCATCATTGCCGTCTATATCGGCAGCATCTTCGACGAGGTGAAGCACCGACCGAGCTACCTGATAGGAGAGACATTGAATGTTGAAGATTAAAGATTATAAATTAAAGATTAAATAATCGTGAAGAAAGTAGCGAATGGACTGAAGTGGTTCTTCTCGAACCCGACGTGTGTGTTCTTTCTGGGGTTGGCAGTGGTATTGCTGGCAACGACCTTAGAGGTGGTCAGGGGACGTAACACCAACTACTTCGACTATCAGGATTCCACACGAATGTTCTGGGAGGGACTGAGTCCCTATAACATGGAGTATGCCCAGGCACACAGCATCTACTTCCTATATTCACCAGTCTTCAGCGTCATCTTCGCCCCCATCTTCTTCCTGCCCTGGTGGCTCGGACCATACGTATGGAACATTTGTAACTACAGTCTGTTTGCGCTGGCCATCAAGACACTGCCCGCACAATTAGACAAGTATAAGCACTGGATATTCCTGTTCCTGTTGTCAGTGGTGCTGCAGACCGTCTTCTGCTATCAGCACAACATCATCGTCGCGTACATCTATATCTTTGCTTTCTCGCTGCTGGAACGCAACAAACCCTTCTGGGCAGTATTGCTCATCATGATATCAGCCACTACCAAGGTTTATGGCGCTGCCGAGCTGGGCATCCTGTTCTGCTATCCCAAGGTGTGGCGTAACCTTGGGTATGCCGTCCTCTGTGGAGCTGTCTTATTGTTACTACCTGCCTTGAACACGTCGTTCGATAATGTCTTCGTGCTCTATCAGGAGATGTTTGACATGATAGCCAGCCACCATAGCGACTCCGACTTCATCGGCATCTTGTTTGCCCGAGGTCTCAAGCCCTTCCTGTTGCCCAACTACCGGGAAGTGCAGATGGCTGTCTTCGCCGTGCTGATTGTCGCCTTCTTTGCACGCTATAAGCGCTGGAGCAACTTCCGCTTCCGGGTACAGGCACTGGGTGTACTTACAGGCTTTATGATTCTGTTCAGCGACTGTCCTGAGACGCATACCTATATCATCTGTCTGCCTTTCTATGCCATGGCCTTCTGGCTGCAACCTAAACGGACGTGGTTAGACTGGACGTTGTTCTGGTCGCTGGTGGTCAACTTCTGCATCCTGCCTACCGACGTACTCTGTCCTGCATGGCTACACGAATATATCCACGAAACCTTCTGGATAGATGTCTATACCTATTTCTTCTGCTGGCTGCGTCTTATCTGGTGGGCCATTGGTCCAGAGGAAGGGGTCAATGGTCCGTGGTCCTACGAGCTCCGCTCGCTTGTACCTTCAGGTGCAAGAATGGCCAATGGAATCAAAACGAGAATGGCGCTTATTTTCTTAATGTTCCTGCTTCCTATGAGTATACAGGCGCAGGGTAAGGCTCCGCTCCGTATACTGAAAATCAAGGGTATCACCTATAAGCTGAGGTATGTCGAAGGTGGTTCTTTCACAATGGGTGCCTTACCAGGCGACACGCTGGCTGATGCCGATGAGGTACGCCATCAGGTCTCGGTGAATGGTTTTTACATGGGTGAGACCGAGGTGACACAGGAGTTATGGGAGGCTGTTATGGAAAAGAACCGTTCCAAGATAAAGGGAGCGAAGATGCCAGTAGAATACGTTACCTATGACATGTGCAAGGAGTTTATATCCAGGCTAAACCATTTGACAGGCCAAACATTCCGCCTGCCTACTGAAGCAGAATGGGAATATGCCGCCCGCGGAGGCAAGCAGTCAAAGGGCTATCTTTATGCCGGCAGCAACGACATCAACGAGGTGGCCCATACCCTTGAGAACACCCCTGACGGGAAGCATTCGCCCGTCGCACAGCTCAAGCCCAACGAGTTAGGATTGTACGACATGGCAGGGAACGTATGGGAATGGTGTGCCGACTGGTACCGTAAGACACCCAACAGCAAGCCCTCGAACAATTTCCTAATTATACGTGGCGGTGGTTACGACTGCAGTCCGCGCTACTGCCGTTCATCCAATCGTTTCATGTACGACTTGCGCCGTCGCTTCAAGCATGTAGGGTTTAGACTGGCGCTGTAACGTTCTGCCGCATATAGTCGGGGAACGTCAGCGACCACCGTGAGCCACGCCACCGCTTACACAGCGTTTGATAGTCAGCCATCTTCTGATAGGGGAGGCGTTTCTGTAGCCAAGGACGACGGACTTTCTCCTTGACGTAGTTGCCATACAGTTCAAATTCCGAGAACCCCGCATGACAATGCCTATCATAGCTTTTGATAATAGTATCTGTCCACGACAATCCCGAACGCTGGCTGAGGGCATCATGCAACCGGGCAAGCTGCTCTTTGTCGAACAGCATCTTATGGTCGACAAACGACAGGTTGTCCAAAGGCAGGTCGGGCATCAACTGACGGATATTGTCATAATAAGGCTGGTGTTCTTCATAACTCATGTAGAAGACTGTCTTACCCTCAGCAGTGAGGAACACATGCGGACGTATCAGTACGTGATCGGCGTCAATGCACAGATAGTAGCGGCAGGTACCTACCTTTCCACTGAGTTTGATGAGTTGCTGGAACAGCCATCCGCTGCGGTCACGGGTAGTGCCGTCGTCATTATATACTTGTAGGTTCAAGGACTTTGGCCCAAACCCAAGCACAGCGTTTTCATCGACAAACTGCAGGTGATGAGCCTCACAAAACAGCAGAATCTCAGGTTGCGACGGTGCGACGATATATATCTGTTGGATAGGATGTGGTACTTGATGACGGACACCTTCTAAACAGAGAGGCAGGATATGCAGGTCCTTGGCAATGATGGGAATGACGACATCAATAGGCTCATGGGCTGCAACCAACTCAGGGAATCTGCGCCAGGCAAACAAGCGGTATCTAATCTTACGGAGCTGGGACATCTCTTCAATTTTTCAATTCTTCAATTCTATAAAATTCTCCTAAACCAATAGTCAAAGCGCTTAAAACCTTCGTGGGACATCAGCGTCTCGTCAGCCGTGTCCATCCTATAGAGCGGCAAGTCGCGATACATGGCAGCAACGAGCGAGAAGGTACTGGGAGGGCCTATCAGATAGTCACATTCGGAGAGCATAAACAGATCCTCCGGTGCAGAGCCTTGCAAGTGGTGGATATGTACATGAGGACACAAAGTCTGAAATTTCTCCGCCGTTACCCCTGCATCGTTAGTAGAGAGATAGACATGAACCGCTGCTTCCGGATGCATCTGCGCAAAACGGTTGATATGGGCAGCATATACCTCATCCGCATAATAATACTTGCCATCGCCCCACTGTGCATAATCGCCACGCCGGATATGGACGCCCAAACGAAGTCCATTGACCATTGCACATTGAACGGTCTCTGCCTTGTGCATTTTCTCCTTGACAGGTTCCGTGTATTTAGAATCCAGGGTAAAGAGGTCACAAATCTCTTGACGGTATTTCAGAAAGAGGTCATAGAAACGCACGTTCCAGCCACTGACCACAATATGCCGATGCCGCAACATCTTACATTCCAGGGCTGCATGGTCGCAATCGGCATACTTGAAACTGGCAGTAGGCAGCAGTCCGATGGCCGACATATACTTGGCAAAGAGATACCAGCCAAAGCCCGTCAACGAGGTGTGACAGATATGGAAATACTGGTATTTATAGCTGAAGCGCATGGAGATAACCTTGCGGCCATGCTCACGTCCCCAGGCATAGACGTGGGCATATTGCAACAGGTTATTGCACATCTGGCTCTTATCTCGGGCGAACATCATAGGCATAGCAGTTGTTGGTAAATACGTCTGACCTGCCCTGCCACATCCTGTCCTTCAAAGCGGCGGACATATTCCCTGCTACGACGGATACGCTCTTCCCTACCCGCACTGCCTTTCAGCAGTTGAAGGACAGCCCGGGCCATACCCTCGGCATCGTCAGGGTCTACATAAAGATTATCGGGACCGCCAGCCTCTTCCAGACAGGAACCCGTACAAGCCACAACGGGCAGACCACTGTGGATAGCCTCAATAATAGGAATACCAAACCCCTCATAGCGTGAGGGATAGACAAAGACTTCAGCCTGTTGGTAAAGCGCCATCAGTTCTTCGTCGGTAACGCCACTCAGCAGATGGACGCGCTCGCTCTCGGGAAACGCCTTGACGTAATTGGTCTGTCTGCCCACCGCCACTAAATGAATGTCTTCGGTCAGACCGTCGAGGGCACGGACTGCCAACAGTAGATTCTTGCGCCGTTCTATAGTCCCCACACTCAGGATGAAGCGCCGGGGAAGCCCAAACTTTACCTGTACCTTGAGCAATTGCTCCTCGCTCAACTGCTGCGTAAACTGGGGGTTGCAGCTTTGGTAGATTACCTCTATCTTCTCAGCAGGCACCTGTCCGAATTCCATCACGTCCTGCTTGGTGCGTTCGCTAATGGCAATGATACGGTCAGCCTCCTGACAGGTATAACGGAACTTCCAGGCATAGAGCTTCGCATCCAGCCAATGGTAGTATTCAGGGTGACGCAAAAATATCAAGTCGTGAATGGTCACCACGCTCTTGATGCCCGACTGCCGCAAGCCGCGGGGCAGCTCACCCGAAAGGCCATGATACAGCCGTACACCATCACGCTGCATGTCGCGGATGATGCCCTTTCCGATGCGCCACAGGCTGCGCTGCAAGCCTGATGTTGCCTGCGGATAGACAAAAGTGAGTTTTGGCGAAGAACAGACCTTCGCCCGCAGTGCGGCATTGCCCTCGTCAGGCGCATAGAGCCGGAACTGCCAGCCATCACCGCTACTAAGCACCAAATCGCTGACCAGTGTCCGGCCGTAGTTGCCGAGTCCCGTAGCGTTACGCACTAAGCGTTTAGCGTCGAAACCTATGATGATGTTTTCTCTCATGCCTTCCCGCATCACATTATTGATACCTGCCATTAGTTATCTCAAAGTACTTCTTCAGTACCAACAGGGAAATAAGTTTCTCCCGTTTTTTATCAAAGAACTGGGCTACATAGTCATGGGCATGCTGGATAATAGCCTCAGCCTCATCGGGATGTTCGATATAGTAGGTGAGTCGTTCCTCCAGGTCTGAGAAGTCATCCCTGACCTCAATATAATGATAATCAGGAATGAGCGTACCCTCCATAAACCACGTCTCGCAGGTCATCCGCGGGGTTACCGCTATGGAGTTCGACGACATGACCCACTTCAGGTTCGACGCCACGTCATTGCCTTCAAGCGACATGATGAACTTATAGTCCAGATGCTCGCCAATGGTCAGCTTTTCCTTTTGCCACTCCGGGTGCTCGTCCCATCGGTTCGTGGAAGCGGCATCGACAAGAGGCGATTGCCCATTGGCGAAAAGTTCCATGAAGAGCGTCCTGTTTTCTTTCTGTATTCCAAGGTCGCCACGGAAGATGGCCACGTCCTTCTTGTCGCGCCAGGACTTCTTATCGTCAACGAACAGGAAATGGCGTACCTTATCGAGGTTGAGCATGACGGAATTTTGGTTGTCGTCGCCTAACGGACGGCTTTTGATGACGGTAGGCACGGGCAACAGCGTGGTGATGTCACCATGGCGCAACACCCATTTTAAGTTACCGTTGAAGTAATGGGCTATAGCCATGGCATCGTGGTAGTATGTTGACTGCTTAGTCATGGGCTGGTGTTTCAATTCCACTGCCTGCTCATCCCACAAAGACCGGTCAATGGCAGCGTCAGCGGTAAGCTTATTGTAATAGTTGACGCGTGAAAGGATATAATCTTTGTCAGAACGACCGTCAAGTTGACCGAGCAGCGGTTTCAACCGCATCTGCATGAAACATTTGGGAGTTAGCTCACGCAGATAACTCTTCACATAGTAAACCAACTTGCAATTCTTTCCGTTATGCAGCAAATAGTATATCTTTCGATTCATACAAGTATTGAAAACTTCCTTTAATCCATGCCCAATACGCACATTTTGGCGCAAATATACGAAAAATATTCTTATTTCTAAGACATCTCGTTTGTATTTAGTATATTTTTACTATATTTGCAAGCAAATTGCGACGAGAATATGGCATTATATAATATACGTCCCTTACAGTTACGGATACTCAAGATTCTTGAGGCTGTCGACGAAGTCTGCCAGAAGCATCATCTGCGCTATTATTTGTGGGCAGGAACGATGATAGGTGCCGTCAGGCACAAAGGCTTCATACCCTGGGACGACGACCTGGACATTGCTATGCCACGACCTGACTACGAGCGGCTTATAGCGCACGCTAAGGAATGGCTCCCCCAACCCTTTGAATTGGTATGCGCCGAAAATGACCCCGTGTACCCGTTACCCTTCGCCAAGATTCAGGACAGCAGCACCACCCTTATTGAGCGTATGCACCTGCGCTATCTCGGCGGCATCTACCTCGACTTGTTCCCCATCGACGGAGCGCCCTCAGGCATGCTGGCCCGCAAGTGGCATTTTGCCCGCTACCAGTATTATAAGCGCGTACTTTACCTGCTCTTCCGCGACCCCTACAAGCACGGTCACGGACCATCATCATGGGTACCCTTGCTTTGTCGCAATCTGTATACTCTCAGTGAAGTACAGCAGAAGATACGTGCTATCCTGACGCGCTACGACTATGAGACCAGCACATTGGTGGCAGACTATGACGACGGTTCCAAAGGTGTCATGTCGAAAGCCGTCCTCGGCACGCCTACCCCTTATGAGTTTGAGGGTCTGCAGCCGTTGGGTGTAGAGCAGTACGACACTTATCTTAGCAACAAATATGGAGACTATATGACCATCCCTGACGGCGACCACCAGCGCCAGCATAATTTCCACCTGCTCGACCTGGAGCATCCGTACCGTAACTATAAACCACAACAGGCATGAAGATTCTCTATTATATTGTCTTGGCCGTTTGGTACGTCTTTTCGCTACTGCCCCTACGCGTCCACTATGTGCTGAGCGACATCATCTTCTTGATACTCTATGGACTCTTCGGCTACCGAAAGAAGGTGGTCAGGGAAAACCTCAGGACGTCCTTCCCCGAGAAAAGCGAGGACGAGTTGCGAAAGATTGAGCGAGGGTTCTACCATTTTCTCTGCGACTATCTGGTAGAAAGTGTCAAACTGATGACCATCAGCAGGGAGAACCTGAAACGGCGAATGGTTTTCAAAGGTACTGAATTGTTAGAGCAATGCATCCAGGAAGGGCAGTCTTGCGCCATCTACTTAGGGCACTACTGCAATTGGGAATGGGTGACATCCCTACCCCTCTGGTTCTCGTCCACGACGCAATGCGGACAGATATACCACCCCATTGAGAATGAAGCCTTCGACCGCCTGTTTCTCCGCCTTCGCCAACGCTTGGATGCGCTCTGCATCCCTATGCAGGACACTCTACGCAAGGTATTGGAGTTCCGTAGGAACGGGCAACCTGTAGTTATTGGCTACATTTCCGATCAGAAGCCTCACTGGGTGAACATCCATCACTGGGTAGACTTCCTCCATCACGACACACCCGTATTGACTGGTACGGAGCGCATCGTGCGGAAAATGAACCATGCCGTTTTCTATCTTGATATGCGGCGCGTGCGACGGGGTTACTATGAAGCAGAGCTCAAGCTCATCACGCGTCACCCCCAAGAAGTCAAGGGCGAATATGGTCTCACCGACATCTACTACCGGATGCTGGAGCAGAACATCAAGCAAGCCCCGGAGTTCTGGCTCTGGAGCCATAAGCGGTGGGCCCGTACCCGCGAAGAGTTCAACGAGCGCTTTCAGGTGATAGACGGTAAGGTCATTGCCAAGTCAGCGTCGTAACCCCTTGGCCTTTTTCTTGTCACCTGTCATTCAAGTCTTTGGAGGCTGCCTGAAGTATAGCCCTGCCACGTTCCAGTAACAGCTGGGTATGCCCGCCATGTTCAGCCACGATACGGTCACTCAGCAGATCGTAATTGACAAAACTGACGCTGTCATAAAGCGAGAAGCCATCGTCATAGGTATTGATGGCAAAAGGCTGCGTATAAGTCTTGCTCAGCACGTCACGGCTAAAGGTATAATCATCATGAGGAACGCCAAGCTGCCCTAACAGGGTAGCTGGCAGATCGGTCTGGTTGCAAACCTGCCCGATACGTCTGGGTGCTTTCACCACTCCGCCCAACCACAGCATGGGTATCTGGTTTTTCAAGGGGTCTGCCTCTGTCAGTTTTTCAAAAGTGATACCGTGGTCGGGCAACATCACGACCAGTGTATTCTGCCATAAGGCACTTTGGCGCAGCTGGTGGATAAAGTCTCCAATACATTGGTCAAGATAGTAGAAGGCATTCAGTTTCTCATCGTCAAATTGCCGGACGGGAACATCCCATGGCTGATGACTGCTCAGCGTCGAGAAGCCTATCAGGAAAGGCGTAGAGGCTGACGATGCCATGTCGTACAATGTCTTGAAGGTGATGTCGTCGCGGACACCCCAACGTGCAGACTTCTGCTCGTCACCCGTATAGTCTTCCATCCAGCGGAGCGTGTTGAATCCGCCTGACACCAAATAGCTGCGCATATTGGTGAAATTGATGTCGCCACCATATAAATAATAGGTATGATAGCCGCGGGTCTCCTGCAGGGTCTTAGCAATGTTGGGCAGCGACCGTGACTTGGAAGGCATCTTCATGACCGACATGGTTGGAAACGAAGGATAACCGCTCCAAGTACATACCGTACCACGATCGGTACGCCATGTGTTACCGTAGCAGTTGGCGAAATAGACGCCTTCATGCAAAAGCGCATTCAGATGGGGCATGACATCCTTTCTGCCTCCTACCTCCGTAAACACGCTGCCACAGCCCTCCAACAGAATGACGATGATGTTGGGGTGTTGCGTTGTCAAGAGCGTGTCGCTGTCCACAGACCGTGTATCATAGAGTGCGCCGACGATTTGCTGACAGACTGCATCATCCATGAAATGATAGGTCACATGGTTGGTAGCAGTCTTCTCGAACGAAGAAAAGAAGCTAAAGACAGGATTCACGGCTGCATGATTCAGAAACTGGTTCTGCGAATAGTACACCTGCCCGATATTGGTCGTCGACTCGCCCAAACCTCCCCGGATGCCGACGACAATCAGCGGCACTAACAGCAGCCATGCCACGGTAGACAAGATACGCCTGCGAACCTTTGGAAGCATGAGCGGTACATGACAATAAGCCCATGCGAAAAGCATCGCCAGCACGATGACAGCCACCAGTCGGGCTATCATATAGCCCACAGAGACACTGGCCATAGCCTCTGTAGGTGTCTCTAAATATTGCAGGCAGGAGGCATCGAGCTTGAACTGCCAGAACTCATAGAGGCTGGTATCTGCCACAAAAGCTAACGCCAGGGCAATGGCTATCAGCACATAAAATATCCTGAGGATATAGCGGAATACTTTTTCATGGGGATACCAGATGCTGACACCTATACATAAGAAGGGAACGCTGATGAGATAGAGTCCCATACTGAAGTCAAGGCTCAGTCCGTGACGGAGGACATCGAACACGTCGCCTGCCGTGTAAGTCTGTTCCTTCACATAATAAAGCATGAACGTCATCTTGGCGGCGATGAACAGCAACACCGTCAGCAGATAGACCGCTATCAAATAGACCACGCGCTTGACCATATCCCTATACTTTCTGCATTTCTGTCAGTCGCTTGTAATGTCCGTCGAAGGAGAGCAGTTCGTCATGTGTGCCGCGCTCTACAATCCGGCCTTCGTGCAGCACACAAATCTCGTCAGCATTCTTAATGGTAGAGAGTCGGTGGGCAATGGCCACCGTGGTGCGCGTCTTCATCAGGCGCTCCAAGGCATCCTGTACCAGTCGCTCACTCTCAGTATCCAGTGCCGAGGTAGCCTCGTCGAGGATGAGGATGGGAGGATTCTTCAGAATGGCTCGCGCTATGGAGATACGTTGACGCTGACCACCCGACAGACGACCGCCACGGTCACCGATGTTGGTATCAAACTGCTGTTCGCTCTGCATGATGAAGTCGTAAGCGTTGGCAATCTTGGCAGCCTCGGCAATCTGCTCGTCGGTAGCACTGTCAACACCGAACGAGATATTATTGCGGAAGGAGTCGTTGAAGAGGATAGCCTCCTGGTTGACGTTACCGATAAGCTGGCGCAGGTCATGAATACCTAAGTCCTTGACATTGATACCGTCAATGAGGACCTCGCCTTCCTGAACGTCATAGTAACGGGGAATCAGGTCAACCATGGTCGACTTGCCTGAGCCAGACTGGCCCACGATGGCAATGGTCTTGCCTTTGGGAATAATCAAGTTAATATCGCGCAGTATCCACTGCTCGCCATAGCGGAACGACACATGACGGAACTCTATCTGATGCTCGAAGCTGGCAATATGCTGCGGCTGGGCGACCTCCTTGATGGTGTTCTCCGCCAGCAGTATCTTGTCGATACGCTCCATCGATGCCAGTCCCTTAGGAATATTATAGCCCACCTTTGACACCTCCTTCAACGGGTTGATAATGCTGTAAAGGATGACCATATAATAAATAAAGGTAGGACCTGACAATGTCTGGTTGTTCAGCACCAGCACACCGCCGAACCACAGCACGATGACAATCATACAGGTGCCAAGGAACTCGCTGAGCGGATGTCCCAAGTTCTGACGGATATTCACCCACATAATGTCGTTACGGTAGGTAGAGTTGATGTTATTGAACTTCCAGCGCATCTTGTCCTCGGCACAGAAAGCCTTGATGATACGCAGACCGCCTAACGTCTCGTCGACGACACTCATCGTATCGCTCCATAATGCCTGGGCCTTGATGCTCTGGGCTTTCAGCTTACGCCCTATCCAGCCCATAAACCAACCAATAAGGGGAATGATGACCACAGAGAACAGCGTCAGCTGCCATGAGATGATAATCAGCGTCGTGAAATAGGAGATGATGAGAATGGGGTTCTTGAACATCAGGTCAAGCGAGGACATGATACTGGTTTCCACCTCCTGCACGTCACCTGTCATGCGGGCTATGATGTCGCCCTTGCGCTCTTCGGTGAAAAAGCCTAAGGGCAGACGTACAATCTTGTCGTACAACTGATTGCGCATGTCGCGCACCACACCGGTGCGGATAGGAACGACGCTGGCCGACGATAAGAAGTATGCGATGGTCTTCAGCAGCGTGGTGACAATCAGGAAGATGCCTATAAAGAGCAGCGTCGTCGTAGAACCCATATCAGCTATGAAATGGTTGATATAATAATAGACGTTGTTGACAGCCACATCCTTCAGGCTGCCGTCACTCCAGCTCATCAGCTCGGTAGCCGTCACGGCATCACCAGTCTTGAAGAGAATCTGGAGGATAGGTATCAGTGCTGCAAAGGAAAAAATGTTGAGCAGTGCCGACAGGATGTTAAACACTATCGACAACACGACATATTTTTTATAAGGCATTACAAAGCGCCTTAGAACTTGCATAAAATCTTTCATGTCAAACTTCTGTTATCTGTTTTCAATAGTCAGTCTATTGCTATTCATGCGTTGCATGTATTGTTGTATGATGGACTTCATGTGCCGCGTCATCTGCTCCAGCGTGTCGCGGGGCATCGTCGGCAGCACGTTGTGCGTCAGCAACGAGTCGGTACGGTAGCGGTAGGCGGCGGTCACGTGCTGACCGTCAAACTCCAGGGCATAGTCACCCTTGACATACTCATAGCCATTGCTGCTGGCTACCCAGTGCAGGGCATAAGAGTCTTCGGCGGGCTGTTGCAGCATGTCTTTTCCGAACGCCAGATAGGGATGGTCGTAGTGCAGGTATGTCAGCACCGTGGGCATGATGTCTGCCTGTTCCACGACACGCTGGCAGTCGTAGCCGTGCAGCGTGCTGTCACCAGGTGCATACAGGATGATGGGTACGCAGTAGCTGCCCAACGTCGTGGTGTAGAACGGGTCAACGGGACCGCTGGTATGGTCGGCGGTGATGACGAAGAGCGTGTTTTTATACCACGGTTGGCGGCGTGCGGTGTTGAAGAAGTGGCGCAGGGCATTGTCAGAGTATGCCACACACTCCTGTACGGGGTTCTTGCCCTTAGGAAATACGCCCTCATAGCGCTCCGGCACCTTACACGGCGTATGCGACGAGGCTGTGAAGACGGCAGTCATGAACGGCTGTTTCATAGCACTCATGGTCAGCGCACTGAATTGCAGGAATTCCTCGTCCCAGATAGCCCACGTGCCGTCAAAGTCGTCGTCGCCGTGGAAGCGTTTGTCTTCATTATATTCCGTACGGCCGTAATAGCTGCTGAAGCCTGTGGCACGGGCAAAGGCCTGGAAACCCATGCTGCCGTTCTGTGCCCCGTGGAAGAATGCCGTCGTATAGCCTTTGTGCTCTCCTAACTCGCGGGCCAGTCCTGACATGCGGTTCAGGGATGCCGGTGTCAGGAAGAGCGGCTCCACGTAGTTGGGCAGTGCCGAGAGGATGGAGGGCATGCCCTCAATGCTGCGACGGCCATTGGCATAGGAGTACTGCCACGTCATGGCGCCATGGGTCATCAGCGAGTCGAGGAAGGGTGTGAAACCCTTATAGGTGCCGTGATGCAGTGTCTTGTTGTAGAAGCCGAAGTGCTGCTTGCCGAAACTCTCCATGATAAGCACCACCACGTTCTTGGGGCGGAATGCCACCGTGTCGGCAGGGGTGTGTATGGGGGTATAGAGGGCTTCGGCCTCCGCGTCGGTCATGTAGTTAGGAACCGTTAGCGGTTTCTTGCTGAGAGTGCGGTAGATGGAGAAAGGCGTATTGAGCACGATGCCCGTCTCGGCAGGCCGTTTGACATACTGGTTGGCATTGCTGATGGTGATGGGGCGTACGGCTTGTGTGAAACCGCCACGCATGCCGCCGATGCACAATGGTACGGTAATGGCTAATGCCACTACCATCGTGACATAATACTTCAGCGTAGGGCGCTGCCTGCCGACAGTCGTACGTGGCAGAAATGCCCGCCACAGCAGCCATGACAGTAGTGCCGCCAACAGCACCAGGTACCAGTTGGCCAGAAACTGCTCACCCATTATCTTGGTCATGTTTCCTGCCCCTTCGTTGCTGAATTCGGCAAAGACGTCGGCTGTGGTGCGCTTGCCCGTGAAGGGGAAATAGACGCAGTCCATCAGGTTGGCACAGATGGCGACGGTGTTACACAGCCAGTAAATCCACCGCACGACGCGGTAGTAGCCGTTGCACTCCTTCCAGTGCAGGGGCAGCAGCATCAGCAGGATAACGGCGGCATTGGTATAGAGGATGGCCGAGGTGTCGAAGATGATGCCGGCTTGAAAGAGGCTGAGCAAGTGCCCCGCCGTCATGTTGCCGGTATACAGTCCCCAGTTGGTCATGACAAAGACCACGCGGCACACCATGAACAGCAAGAACACGACGAGCATGTCGCTCAGCAGGGCAGCTACCGGATGTATCCTTGGTGTCTTCATGTTGTTGGCGTTAGGGAGACTGCACGAGGCTTACAGGGCCTCCAGCATGCGTTTGATGACCACGGAACACGATATCTCGCGATTGGCAGCCTCGGGGATGACAATGCTGTTGGGACTCTCGATGACGTCGTCCGTCACGATGAGGTTGCGGCGTACGGGCAGACAGTGCATGAACTTACCGTTGTTGGTCCATGACATGTGTTCCGTGTCTACCGTCCACGACATATCTTTCGAAGTGATTTTGCCATAGTCAGCAAGATTCGTCACACCCGGGTTCGACCAGTTCTTGGCATAGATAAAGTCGGCGCCCTCAAAGGCTTTGCGCTGGTCGTACTCCACGCGGGCATTGCCCACAAACTTCGGGTCGAGCTCATAGCCCTCAGGGTGCGTGATGACGAAGTCGACGTCGGCAGCATTCATCCACTGGGCAAACGAGTTGGGTACAGCCTGCGGCAGTGCACGGCAGTGTGGTGCCCACGTCAGGACGACCTTCGGACGCTCTACCTTTTTATACTCCTCGATGGTAATCAGGTCGGCGAAAGCCTGCAAGGGGTGTACGGTGGCTGTCTCCATGGCGAAGACGGGACGGCCGCTGTATTTGATAAACTGCTGCAGCACGGTCTCGGCATAGTCGTAGTCGCGGTCAGTCAGTCCGGCAAAGCTGCGCACACCGATGAGGTCGCAATAGCACCCCATGACGGGGATGGCCTCAAGCAGGTGCTCGCTCTTGTCGCCGTCCATGATGACGCCGCGCTCTGTCTCCAACTTCCAGGCACCGGCATTGACGTCGAGCACGATGACGTTCATGCCGAGGTTCATGGCGGCCTTCTGTGTCGAGAGGCGCGTACGCAGACTGTTATTGAAGAAGATCATCATCAGGGTCTTGTTCTTGCCCAGATGCTGATACTTGTAACGGTCGTTCTTAATCTCAAATGCTTCGGCCATCGCCTTATCTAACGGGCCGATATCTTGTACGTTGATAAATGATTTCATTGTTTTTTGGCGTTATTACGTTATGTCGTTATACCGTTATTCCGGTGTTAAGCTCGAATCTGGCCTTCGCCCTCTATCAGCCACTTGTAGGTCGTGATCTCCTCTAAGGCCATCGGTCCGCGGGGACCGAGCTTTTGGGTGCTGATGCCGATTTCAGCGCCGAGACCGAACTGGGCACCGTCGGTGAAGGATGTCGGCGCATTCCAGTAGACGCAGGCAGCATCGACATGTGCCTGGAAGCGTCGTGCCGTGTCAGCATTCTGCGTGATGATGGCTTCGCTGTGACCAGAGCCATAGCGGTCGATGTGCGCCAGGGCCTCGTCAAGACTGGCGACAGTCTTAATGGCCATCTTATAGTCCATGAACTCGGTACCGAAACTGTCTGCAGTGGCCGGTTCCAACAGGATGTCGGGATAGTTGCCTTTGAGCAACTGGTAAGAGACGGCATCAGCATAGAGCACTACCTTCTGGTCGAGCAGGGGCTTCACCAATTCGTAAAGGTCACCCAGTCGCTTCTGGTGGATGATGAGGCAGTCCAAGGCGTTGCACACGCTGACGCGACGCGTCTTGGCGTTGCACACAATCTTCTTGCCCATCTCCAAGTCGCCCTCCACGTCGAAGTAGGTGTTGACAACGCCGGCACCGGTCTCAATGACAGGAATGCGGGCAGTATCGCGTACAAAGTCGATGAGGCGGCGTCCGCCACGCGGTATGCAGAGGTCGATGTAGCCCACGGCATTCAGCATCTCGCCCGTGGCTTCATGGGTGGCAGGCAACAGGGTGACGACGTCGGGGTCGACACCATAGCGCTCCAACACCCCATGGATGAGTTCGACGCTGGCCTGGTTTGACAGGTCGGCATCGCTGCCGCCTTTCAGTACGCAGGCGTTGCCGCTCTTGAAGCATAGTGCAAAGACGTCGTAGGTCACATTAGGACGGGCCTCGTAGATCATGCCGATGACGCCGAAGGGTACGCTGACGCGACACAGGCGCAGACCGTTGGGTAGCGTCTTCTGCTTGGTGATGTGTCCCAGCGGTGAAGGCAGTGTTGCAACATTGCGCATGTCGGCAGCTATGTCGTCTAGGCGTTTCTCCGTCAGTTGCAGACGGTCGTAGAGAGGATTCTTGGGGTCCATCTTGGCCAAGTCCTTTTCGTTGGCAACGAGGATGCGCTCCTTGAAGTCGATGATGGTGTCAGCCACGGCATTCAGGATGTCGTTGCGCTGCTCGTCGCTGAGCAGTGCGAGGCTTTTGCTGGCACGCTTTACTTTTTCAAAGGTTTTTGTCAGTTCCATATTCTTTGCCTTTCACTTATTGCCTTCTACAGGAATAAATTCTGTATGGGGTGTGTTGTCTTTGTTCTGGATGAGGTCGAGAAGGATGTTCTCGCGTTCACCGTTGGCAATGACGACGCGGATGCCGGCCTGCTGGACGCGGATGGCTGTGGTGTACTTCGAGTGCATGCCGCCGCGCCCGAAGGCACTCTTCTCTTCTTTAATGTATTGTGAGAGATTCGTGCCTGGTACCACCTGCGGGATAATCCGTGACGCGGGGTCATCAGGATGACCGTCGAAGATGCCGTCGATGTTGGACAGCAGGATGAGCGTGTCGGCTTGCATCATCTGAGCGATAAGTCCGCTGAGTTCGTCGTTATCGGTGAACATCAGCTCGGTGACGCTGACGGTGTCGTTCTCGTTGACGATAGGCAGCACATCGTTCTCCAACATCACCGTCATACAGGCCTGCTGGTTGCGGTACTGTTCGCCGGGCTGGAAATTCTCCTTCATCGTCAGCACCTGACCGACATGTATGCCGAACTCGCGGAACAGGTCGTAGTAGAGTCCGATGAGCTTTCCCTGGCCGACAGCACTGAACAGCTGGCGCTGTTCAACGCTGTCGAGCGAGTGGTCAACAGTCAGTTCCCGGCGTCCGCAGGCGACGGCGCCTGACGACACGAGGATAATCTCGTACCCCTGCTGGCGCAGTGCTGCCACCTGGTCGACCAGTGCCGACATGCGGGTCACGTCGAGTTTGCCGTCCTTGCGCGTCAGCACGTTGGAACCTATCTTTACAACAATTCTTCTTTTCACGACTAATTGTTTGGGTTGTCTGAGTTGTCGTTATTGATTATTCTTCTTTTCTTTGTCGTTGTTGCGGATTTCCACACGACGGATCTTGCCGCTGATAGTCTTCGGCAACTCATCGACGAACTCGACGACACGGGGATACTTATACGGCGCCGTCTCCTTCTTGACGTGCTGCTGCAGCTCCTTGACGAGGGCATCGCCGGCCTTGTCCTTCCACTCCTTGCCCAGCACCACGGTAGCCTTGACCACCATGCCGCGGATGTCGTCGGGAACACCCGTAATGGCACATTCCACGACGGCAGGATGGGTCATGAGGGCGCTCTCCACCTCGAACGGGCCGATGCGGTAGCCTGAGCTCTTGATGACGTCGTCGATGCGGCCTTCAAACCAGTAATAGCCGTCCTCGTCGCGCCACGCCATGTCGCCAGTGTGGTAGATGCCGTCGTGCCATGCCTCACGGGTCAGTTCCTCGTCGCGGTAATAGTATTTGAAGAGGCCGATGGGCTTGCGGTCGCCAACGCGGATTACAATCTCGCCCTTCTCACCGTCCTCGCACGGCGTGCCGTCGGCACGCAGCAGGTCGATGTCATACTGTGCATTGGGCATGCCCATGCTGCCGGGCTTCGGCGTCATCCACGGGAAGGTACCTAACGTCATCGTCGTTTCCGTTTGTCCGAAGCCTTCCATCATGCGGATACCCGTTTTTTCCAGGAACTTGTCGAATACAGCGGGGTTCAGTGCCTCACCGGCGGTGGTGCAGTACTCCAACGACGACAGGTCGTACTTCGACAAATCCTCGCGAATCATGAAGCGGTAAATGGTGGGAGGTGCGCAGAAGCTCGTCACGCGGTATTTCTCTATCTGGCGCAGCAGCGTGTCGGCATTGAACTTCTCGTGGTCAAACACGAAGACCGTGGCACCGGCAAACCACTGACCGTAGAACTTGCCCCAGACAGCCTTGCCCCATCCCGTGTCGGCCACTGTCAAGTGCAACGAGCCCTCGTGCAGGTTGTGCCAGAAAACACCCGTCGTCAGGTGTCCCATGGCATACAGGTAGTCGTGGGCCACCATCTTCGGCTCGCCGCTGGTACCTGAGGTAAAGTACATCAGCATAGTGTCGTCGTTGTCGTTGACGAAGGCCGGCTTCACGAAGGCCGGCGCATGGCCTATCTCGTTCAGGTAGTCGTGGAAACCTTCGGGAACATCGTTGCCGACGGCTATGTATTGCTTCACCGTCGGACTCTCGTCCTTGGCAAGCATAATCTGGCTGGTCACGTATGGATCGTCCACGCAGATGATGGCTTTCACCGAGGCCCGCGTGTTGCGGTACACGATGTCGTGCTTGGTCAGCATGTGTGTGGCGGGAATCACGATGGCGCCTAACTTGTGCAGGGCCAGCATCACCACCCACCACTCGTAGCGGCGCTTCAGGATGAGCATTACGGGGTCGTTCTTGCCGATGCCTAACGACTGCAGGTAGCTGGCGGCCTGGTCGCTCTGCTCTTTCAGCTGTGCAAAGGTCGTACGTTTCTCCATACCCTGGTCGTTGGTCCACAGCAGGGCCAGACCGTCGGGCTTCTCCTCGGCCCACGCATCCATCACGTCGTAGGCGAAGTTGAACTGTTCGGGGATGATGAACTTCAGGTTCTTATTATAGTCCTCCACGCTGGTGAAGGTCGTCTGTTTCAAAAATCTTTCAATCATCTTTTTTCTTATTGTCGTTATGACGGAATAACGATATAACGATATAACGTTATAACGGTATACCGCAATTACTCTACTGTAAATGCCAGGAACTTGACGGGTTTGTCGCCGACGGCCAGCATGCCGTGGGGCTTGGTGGAGTCGAAGTAGATGCTGTCGCCCTCTTCCAGGACGATGGTCTTGCCGCCAATGTACAGCTCCATCTTACCTTCCAACACCATGTTGAACTCCTGGCCGGGGTGCGTATTCTTGTACACCGTGTGTGCGTTCGGCTTCGGTTCCACCGTCACAATGAACACGTCGGCCTTATGAGCCACGAAACCGCCAACAAGCGACTGGTACTTATAGGCCTTGGTGCGCTCAATGCTCATGCCCTGTCCTTTGCGCGTCACATAGTACGACTTCATGTGGGGGGACTCGGCAAAGATAAGCTCCTCTGTCGACACGCCGTACTTGCGTGCTATCTTCATCAGGTTCGAGATGGTGATGTCCAGCTCTCCCTTTTCTATCTTCTCATACTTCTCCGCATCCATGCCGATGGTCTCTGCCATCTCGCTGACGGGAATGTCCAACACGTCGCGCAAACCGCGCAGCCGCTCTCCAATCTGTTTCAGTTGTTCATCCATAATTATCAATTGTCAATTATCCTACGAGCTTTGCTCGCTTATACCTTTAGGTGTAAGAATTAGCGAATGCGTCACTTCGCTCCTGCTTTCAGGCCGCGGATGACGCTACTGGTGAATCCCGCATGCTCCATCTCGTTCAGTCCCTTGATGGTGACACCGCCAGGAGTGGTGACCAGGTCAATGGCAGCCTCAGGGTGCAGACCCGTAGCCTGCAGCAGTTCCACGGCGCCACGCATGGTCTGCATCACTATCTGCTTAGCGTCGTCGGCCTTGAAGCCCAACTCTACGCCGCCCTCTGAGGCTGCACGGACATAGCGCATGGCGTAGGCAATGCCGCATGATGCCAGCGTCGTGCCTGCACCGAGGTGCTTCTCGTCCGTGATGATGGTACGCCCCATCGAGTCGAACAGCGCCTTGACCTGTTCCGTGTGATGCTGCTCAGCGGCAATAGCCGGAACGATGAACGTCATGGACTGCAGCTGGGCGATGGCAATGTTGGGAATGACCAAGAAGGTGGGAATCATGTTGCCGTCCTTTTCCATCCACTCCCTGATGCTGGCCGAGCTGACGCCGGCAGCGACGACGACGAGCACCTGCTGCTGGTAGTCGAGCACGCCTTTGATGCCCTTCAGCACCTGTTCCACCAGCCACGGCTTCACCACGACGCACACGATGTCGGCACCCTGTGCCGCTAACTGGTTGCTGGGTGTGGCGGTGATGCCCATATTGGCAAAACGGTTACGGATGGTGTGTGACGGGTCGGCCACACAGATGTCTTCGTTATTAACGTAATCGCCTTTGATCAGGCCTTCGGCTGTAGCGCCACCCATGGCACCAGCCCCAATAATCGATATCTTCATATTAATAGCTTTCAATTTTCAATTTTCAATTTCCAACACCGCCTTCAGCCGTGTTACAAACTCATCCACATCCTGCTTGGTCAGGCACAGCGGCGGCAGCAGTCGCAGAATATTCTGTCCGGCACAACCCGTGAAGCAATGCTCCTGATAGATGAGCGGCTGGCGCACTTCCTTGTGCGGGATGTCGAGGTCGATACCCACCATAAGGCCGCGTCCGCGGACGTCCTTGATGTGGCTGCTGCCCTTCGACTTCAGCTCTTCATCTCTTAACTGCTTCAGTTCTTCCATCAGGTAGTCGCCGACGACGCGGGCATTCTCCACCAGGTTCTCCTCCTCGAAGACGTCGAGCACGGCCAATGCTGCGGCACAGGCCAGATGGTTGCCGCCGAACGTCGTTCCCAGCTGTCCGTAGACAGGCTGGAACTCCGGCGAAATCAGCACGCCGCCCATCGGGAAACCGTTGGCAATGCCCTTGGCAACGGTGATGATGTCGGGGCGTATGCCTAACCACTGGTGGGCAAAGAACTTACCGCTGCGGCCGTAGCCACACTGGATTTCGTCGCAGATGAGCACGGCACCATAGCGTTTGCAGGCGTATGCCAACTGCTGGGCGAACTCGGGCGTAGCCATCTGTATGCCACCCACGCCCTGGATACACTCTAAGATGACGGCCATCACGCCACCACGCGACAGTTCACGAATCCACGGTTCGATGTCGTTCAGCGGCAGGAAGCGCACATGGTGGTTATCGTTGACGGGAGCTACAATCTTCGGGTTGTTCGTCACCTCCACGGCTAACGAGGTACGCCCATGGAACGCTTTCTCGCACGACAGGATGCGCTGGCGGTCGGGATTCTTGAACGATGCCAGTTTCAGCGCGTTCTCGTTGGCCTCGGCACCGCTGTTGATGAGGAACAGCTGGTAGTCGTCGTAGCCGCTGATCTTGCCTAAGCGCTCAGCCAGTTCCACCTGCAGCTTGTTAATGACCGAGTTCGAGTAGAAGCCGATGCGCTGCAACTGCTCCGTAACCTTACTGATATAATGGGGGTGTGAATGCCCGATACTGATGACAGCATGGCCGCCATACAAGTCCAGATATTCCTGGCCTTTGTCGTCCCACACCCTACAGCCTTTACCCTTGACGATGTTCACGTCAAACAGGGGATATACATCAAATAGTTTCATACCAAAAAGAAAAGTCTCGTTTATCGCGGACAAAGGTACGAATAAGTGAGAACAATACAAAACAAATAATGACTTTTTTGTTTTTATTGTCGAACGAAAGTACCTTCGACATTCATGTCAAAGGTACGAATAAACGAGCGAAATACAAAAGGAAAACTTGTTTTTCTTTGTATTTTCGAGTGACAGCAATGTTTTAGTACGGCACTTAAAACACTTCCGCACGGCATTAGAGGATAGGACCTCAGGGGGCTGTCCCCCTGTGAGCTCATCATCTTCGAGATCGAACAAATCAGAGTCCCTGATCTATCTAAGCCTGTTAATCATTCTCTTGCTTTCTGAACGAACTCGGCAGGTGTCATCACCAGTATGCCCAAGTCGTTGAAGCCTTTCTTGTCGCGGGTAATCACAATGTCAGGGTGATAGGGAAGTGCCGACAGATACTGCACGGCATCCTCATAGTCGTATGGTTCAAGGTCAGCGGCTTGCTCCAAAACAGAGGCATCCACGTTGCTTATCGTGAACATTCGTAGCATCGCCTTTATCTGCTCAAGGACAGCATTGCCATCATAGTGCTTTGGAAGTACATAGGCACAGTTCACAATGCTGAGCGAAGAGACAATACCTATTAGTTTGCCTTCGTCAACCATGGAAAAGATGACAGCAGCATCCTGAAAGAAACCATCCCGATGGGCGAGGTGGTCAAGCAAGACGTTAGTGTCTAACAATACTTTCATTTTGCCCATTCTTTCCAACGCTCTTCAAGTTCTCTGTCCAGATCAACTCCTTCAGGCAAGTTGCCCATAGACATTGCCATCACTTTTGCCGACGGCTTATAGTCCTTAGGAATTTTCGGGAATACGAGTTCTTCATTATGATGCTTCTTTTCCACACTATCCGCAGCCTCCATCAAGTGGCTGGCCAGCCAACGCTGATTGCTTGCAGTTAGTGAAAGCCCTTGTAGATAGCTCCACAGATTGTTAAGCGAAATTGCATTCATATTCTTCCATGTTGCTTTGTTTGTTACGCTTGCAAAATTACACAAAAAAATCAGCATCTCAACCTCTTTATATAAAAAAACACCAAATTTTCTGCTATTTTAGCAGATTTCCGTGCTCAGGGGCAGGAAAAAAATGGGGGTACACATCACGTGCACCTCCATTCTTCCAAAACTATTTTTCTATATTATAGTATGAAAAGGAACTTTTCCAATTCTTTCGGTCTGATTATAATCCTAATACTACTGAAGCGTCAATGTTGAGCTTTTGTGCTATTGTCCGTGCTGTTTTCAATGTCGGCTCACGCTTGCCAGAAAGTAAATCGCTGATAGATGATTTACTCAGGTTAAGCATCTCGGAAAGGTTCTGACGCGTCAACCCCATTTCAAACATACGCAATTCAATTGTTTCCACTAACGATAAAGGCTTGATGGGATAGTGGGCCTCTTCATAGTCAACTGCCAAATTGGATATCAGTTCCAATTCTATGAAGTCCTTGTCCGTGGCAGGAGTCTTGTTAGTCACAACCTTTAGTAATTCCTCTATACGCTGTTGTGCTGCCTTGTACTGTGTTTCGTTCTTTATCTGTGTCATACTCAAATATTCTTAATGTCACTTATCTTATCATACTCTGCATGTGTTCCAATAAAGCGGATGTAAACCATGTGAGAGAGGAAAATCACCACTACAACAACCCTGAAATTGTTGCCGCCAATATCAAACACGTATCGGTCATTGCCAACAAAGTCCACATGATTGAAGTCATTTCTCATATCAGCAAGACTTTTCCAGTTTGCTCTCGAGACCTTGTTATACCAGTCACGCAAAGGCTTGTCGGCATCTGCATGGTTCTTGATATAGTCTCTTATAGTAGAATACGCTAAAACTCTCATGGTGCAAAGATAAGAATTGTTTCCGATAATACAAAACCATTTCCAGTTTTTCTGTATTATTAAGTGAAATATTTCCTATATGTTTAAGGGATTCGATAGATATAAACATCTTCGCTATTTTGCCCATAAGAGTTGGGGCAGAGAAATCAACCACCCCCGGCCCCTCCTTTCCAAGGCGGGGAGCAAGTTGCACCTCACAGGGGGCTGGCCCCCCTGTGAGGTGGTGGGGGCAGGAAAAAAATGGCGGTACACATCACGTGCACCTCCATTCTTCCAAAACTATTTTTCTATATTATAGTATGAAAAGGAACTTTTCCAATTCTTTCGTTCTCTTAGAACTCATCATCGTCGAGTTTACAAGGGGTCTGTCACCCTGTGAGCTCATAAACTATTCGAAATAAGGATATAGTTCCTTGAAACCATCGACAATCTCATCAAGCAACTTCGGTTGAGCTGCCAATTGCTTACGATTAATCAGCACATAAGCACTCTTGGCAACATTGAACTTATGCAAATATTCCTCATTACCGAAGTTGGTCAACATGAAACGGCGGTATACGCGAAATCTTTTGGTGTTCACCTCCGTTTCGTCCAGCTTATTTGCACCTATAAAACCGAATGAAGCTTTTGGATCGTCCTTGACAACCTCTTCCATAATAGCCATACATGTGCGGATACACTGCCGAGCCTCGTTCAGACCCGTCATCAAGTTGTATTTGTATTTGCTATGTCTATGGGCTTTCAGATGAAACTTCACGGCATAGAAGTGCAGCTTGTAAACCTCTATCCATACCCAGTACGTCTGATGTGTCTTCGATGACTTGAAGGAGTCTAGTAGCCTGTGCAGCAAAAAGCCTTGAGGTCCATCCCAAGGCTCAATATCCTTCTTTACGAAACGATAAGGGTAATGCTCAATCGTCATATCTGTCTATGGGATAAGGTACGGGTATGCATCTATTCGTTCGCGTAGACGCTCTTCCTCAGGCACTTCTACAAAACCGTTACCACTATAAAGAATCTCTTGTTCAGCGACAGAAAGGTAGCTGGCTACTCGAAACATGTACTCTTTTGTCTTCTGCGTCTGGTATGCGACTCGTCGAGTCTGCATGTCCTTCATCTTCTGCGTCATTGTTCCCATAGTCATCTTTTAGTGAATTATTCCGCGTGCAAAGATATAGATAATTCGTGAATCCACCAAAATTTCCTGCTATTTTTTACCAGTCCCCTGAGGCATACTATTTAGCCCATAAGAGTTGGAGGCAGAGAAATCAACCACCCCCGGCCCCTCCTTTCCAAGGCGGGGAGCAAGTTGCACCTCACAGGGGGTCTGTCCCCCTGTGAGGTGGTGGGGGCGTGAAAAAAATGGGGGTACACATCACGTGCACCCCCACTCTTCCAAAACTATTTTTCTATATTATAGTATGAAAAGGAACTTATTCATTTCTTTCATTCTTTTAATAGTCATCTTCTTCATAGTCGTCGAAATCTTCGAAGTCGTCTCCGCCTTGGCGGGCTAAACCGTTACCTACTGTTCCACCTTCAGTTTCCCATGATAGCGATGATGAGGCTGCGAGGAATCCGTCCAACTCTGTGTCGAGTATCTCCATTTCGGGAGCTATATAAATCTTTTTCATATTCTTCTGCCCTCCTGATTATTTGATTACAATTTTACGACCGTTGTGAATATAGATGCCACGCTGTGTCGGACGGCTGTTCAGCTTGACACCCTCCAAGGTATAGAAGACGTTGCTGTCCACACGCTGTGCAGTGGTATCCATCTGCTTGATGCCTGTCGTACCGCTCTCTTCTTCATCGTCAAAGAAGTTTAATGCTACACGAGATGCATTACTATGGTTTGGATCGGCATTGCCGCTATTGATGTTACCATCTTTCCAGTGGAATACGTTGTTTGTCAGACGCAGGTAGGCCTTATCTCGTGTAACCTTTCCGTGTGCTACGAAGCGTCCGAAGTAGTAAGTTTTCGGAGTTCCAGATGTTGCGGCAAGACCAAAGAAACGGAAGTCGGGAACGGTGTTAGATGCGTACGGGTATGGATATGTCGGGTTCAGATAGACATAGGGTACTCCGTTCTCAGTTCCTTGTGTCGTCTTGTCATCATCATCGCATGACGGGAACAGCAGGTTTGTAGCTCCAGCTACATCGTCCGCTACATTGTTGTTTTGCGTTGGGGTAAAGGGATAGGTAGTGTTTGCACCACTTGGAGCATCATTCATATAAATGATGTAGCTGACTGAACCAGTACCATAGCCTACCATCAGCAAACCTGTGTGTGCAGGGATATATGCGCTTCCATAATTGTTTGGTTCATGTGTCAAGCCGTCATAATGCAGCTTCACCTCAGTTGCAGTGACCTCGGGAGTCTCTGAGGTAGTCGTTGTTGAGCCACTAACATATTTGTCATCGAAGTGGCTGATACGGTAAACCTTGAAGAACGGATCGCCAGCTTTTACACCCTGCTCAGAGTCGTCTGTTGCGTAGCGAGGAATGGCTTTTGCCGTCGGCGTGCTGTATGTTCTCAGGAAGCTACCTGTATTAGGTATGACAATATCAATAGTCGTTGATGTTCTTGCAAACTCCTGCCAGCCGTTTCCAGGGGTGTAAATGGTGGCTGTTGTTCCCGTCTCATACTTTCCAGTTTCAGTGCTGATGGAAACTTCGTTCGTATTGGCTTTGCCGATATAGTCAGGTTCAACGTCATTGTCTCTGTTGTAGCCGTCCTTGAAGGCATTCAGGTTATCCTGGCGGAAGGCGAGACCGCGTTTCCAGTCGCCCTGATAGTAGTCCCAATATTCCTCAGGGAAGTGCAGGGTGGCGAAACCACCTTTAGTATTGGTCTGGCCCACAGTCTGCGTGAAGTTAAAGGCTTGGTACTCGCAAATAACCCTTCGTTCTGCAGGGTTCAACATGACATAGACGTCAAGATTCGGTCTGAATTCTTCACGACCACCAGTGAAGGCACCACTCTTAATTACTAAGTTTTTGACAGGCTCCTCTTTGTTTTCCTGGAAAACGACCTTCTTAAGATTTTCGGTATCACCAAAAGCACCGTCTTCAATCAAAGTAACACACTTGGGAATCGTTACTTCTTCTACTGCCGAACCGTGGAATGCACCATCTGGGATGGTTCTCAATACATCGTGTCCTTCAGCGGGCGTGTAGTTTGCTTTTGTCTCTTCACGCATTTCAAGTGTTTTCAGACTTACGGAATTCTTGAAACAGTTATCACCCATTGATTCCAAGCGGATAGGCAATGAAAGATCTTTCAGATACCAGCAGTCTATGAAGGCACTGCTTTCGATGATCAGGGGGAGGTTACAGTTGATGCCCACCGTAGATTCGTCGGCTGCATTACGTCTCTCAAAGGTGAGCGTAAACGTATAATCATGAGTCCCTACATTATTTTTGTCTGTGACAGAGCCGGTTCCCACTTCCTGGAAAGCATTGCCGCCAATAAATGTACAGCGATTTGGTATTTCGACAGTAAATAGATTCCTACAATACTTGAATGCCTGGTCTTCGATAGTAAGTTCTACGGGATAGGTTTTTCCTTCGATAGTTTTACCAGATGAATAATCCTTATCGAAGGTGATACCTGTTAATGCGGGACTTTGCGAAAAAGCAGCACTACTAATCTTGGAAACGTCCTTGCCGATAGTTACCGTAAAGTCTGCAAAGTTGTTCTCACCTGTTGTGCGGTCATGAAGACCAGTCACATTACCAGCGAGATAATTAATGTATGTAATCTTCTTGCAATTTTGGAAAATATCTGAACTGATTGTTTCGTCGGCATAGCGTGATGTTGTTGCTGTAACTAAGCTGTTGCTCCAGTAGCTGAACTTCATCTGATCATACTTTGAGACCTCAGTGACTTGATCTTTTGTCTTCCATGTGCCGTCATATACATATTTTGTACCACCGACTATAGCATATTGGTTGGCGTTATTAGGATTGCCAGTGTCTGCATTTTTTGCTTTATTATCGTCATATACTTTGTTGATATATTGTGAAACACCATCTGTATATGTTGTTTCTTCCCAACGCCATGCACCAGTTGCCTGTAACTGATAGTAGTTGTAATCAGACAACTTAACCCAATCGTTGTTGTTAAACCAAACCCACCCTGAGCCTGGATCATAGCCAGTCTTGTGGCTGTCATGGTAGGCAAAGTCGTAAGCAGAAAGGTCAATTGCATCACTATGCTCAGTCGTGGTTTCACCTGTCCATTCTCTGTTAACAATCTTAGTATAATAAACTTTTACGCGCATGGCGTTTCCGTTACCTGCATAGCTGTTATCCAGTGAGTTCAAATTAACACCATAGGGATTGTCATATTTGCTTCCTGTTGCGTTGTCATAATCCGTAGAGGTTGCAGTTGTCCATCTGTATTTTGTGGTTCCTCCTTCTTCGTATGACTCGCTTTTGAAATAGCGGTAGAACCAGACACTTTCATTATCATGGTAAGTGCCAAGGATGCTATTCAGGTAATCTGTTGTTTCCGGCTGTGCCGAGTGATTCGCAGCATTAGATTTAGCCGTGGTGCTTGGACCATCCCATGACGACGAAATAATATGCATCTTGATATACTTGTACTTTGAAAAGATTTTACCATAATCACCAACATTTTGCCCACTTATAACGGTTGTATTATAAAGAACACTAACCGTTGTACCCTCTGCTGGAGCACTACTTAAAGAATTCCACACGGGGGTTTGTGCTGACACATACAATGTACCTCCGACGATGGCGCGGTCACCATTATTTGCAGTTCCCGAAGTGGTGCTTGTGAAAAGTTTGTATTGTGCATTCTCTGACGCACTGTTAATAGGTGTCACAAACTCTGCCTCAGCCATGTTGACAGAAGTAACAGCGGTAAAACCTTCGCTATTCTGAATGGCCTGCAAATCATTTTCTTGAAATTTACCCTCAAGCACAATGGAGGTACATTCTTTCATGGATGCAAGTTTGGTGTTGTCGACAGCCTGCTGTTCGTCAGTCTTTTCGCCTTTGGTTTTCCATGCATCCATAAGGGTCTTTAGAGAACCAGCTGATGTGGAATTGATGGTTAGCGTGGAACCATCCTTGGTAATGGTTGGATTTGACCCATTGATAGTCGTCGGGTCTGCCCATACGCTTTGTGGTAGCACACATGCCACCGCAACGATTAATAAGAAAAATAGTCTTTTCATACAAAACGATTTTGGTTTACGTACATTAATAAGTTATTATTTATATGGTTGTTATAATCGTTGAAATAGTTGATCTGGGGGGATGGTTGGTCCGCGGCAGGTTCGATGGGTCGATTTTCGGTGTAAAAGTATAATAATTCTGAAAAATATGCAAATAAAAAGGCAAAAAAATGCATCACTGATACATTTAAAATGTATTTTTGAAACATTTGATAAAAACACCCCTTGATTTGGAGGGTAAAATCCTATATTCCAAGATTCCTTAGACCTCGAACACGTGATGACACGAATCACACAGATAGGACGGAAAGTTATCTTGCGTTAAAAACAATCTGGAGCACGGCGTATGGCTCGGACGGGGTGTGAGGATGGAGCAAAAGGGGAGTGCGCATGGCGCAGGCCGGGAGTTTGCTTGGGGCGGGCCGGGAGTGCGCATGGTGCGGGCCAACCCGTACCAGCTGGTGCGTATATATGCACCGCCCGCTGCGTATATGCGCGGCGGGCGGTGTTGATATGCGTAGCATTCGGTGCGTACTTATCTTTTAACAGGGGGTAATGGCTGTTTTAGTCGGTACTGTACGGTGCGGCCTTCTATATAGCGTGACAGCAGCGCGGTTTCGCCCTCACAGTGTGCGTTGAGATAGCGGCGGGCCATGGTTTCCTTGAGGCCGCTGTAAATCATAAACCTCTTGGCGGTGGTATAGCCGTTGACCATGCTCTTGAGTAACGCCTCCTTCAGGGCTTCGTCGCCCTCTACCATCTTGGGTTTCCAGATGCGGGGATCTTGCTTGCGGAAGCCATGTTGCGAGCAGTCGGCCATACGCTCGAATGCCTTGGAGGGTGTGAACTCGATGCCGGCATACATGATGTCCTTGCCCGTCACCCTGTCAGGGTCCGTATGGTCGCCCAGCAGTCTGAGCTTTGGGGCAAAGGTGCCGAAGGGTGTCTCCACGCGACGGCCCTCCGTCAGCAGTGTGGCTATAGCCTCGCAGGCCACATTGAGTGCGTTTTCTATCTGGTGTTTATGTGTATAGTGGCTTTTGCTGCATAGCTCGTCCAACTCTTTGACGCTGTATTTCTTGTCTATCAGCGGCTCCGCATACAGCAACGGTTTGCCATCCTCGCCTCTTGTCGGGCGCGGATGGAGCTCGTAGATGATTCCGTCAGTTTTTCTGGGCATAGGCTACTGTGTGAGATTAAAATGAAATATGTGTGAGATTCACTGGAGGAGTCGGAAGCCGAGCTGGTGGGTGTGGCAGAGTCGGACTATCTGCGCGATGACGTCGTCCATAACGGGGACGGGGGCTACGCGGTAGTCATCGTAGTCGGGACACAGCACGACAAGGCTCATGGCCTTGACGCGAACCCCATAATGCTGCTGGAGCATATAGCGGTAGAGGTTCTGCTGGAGGCAATAATGGTAGTAGGAGGTGTCGGGGACGTTGATGCCGCCTGTGGAGGTGCGCCCGCCAAAGGCTTGAGTGATGGGGCGTCCGGCAGCGTCAACGACCTTGCGGCTGCGCTTCCAGTCGTAGATAGTGAACTGGCCGTCATCGTCGCGACAGACGAGGTCGATGGTGCCAGCAAGGTTCAGGTCGGCATCGAAGACGGGCCACTCCTGACGGTAGGGACGGATGGCATAATCGTCGATGAAATGGAGGAAATGCTGCCGTTCGCGCTCGACATTGACATACTCGACGGTACCGTTATAGTGGAAAGGGCAGAGGGTGTCGAAACGGCCCTGCTGGAAATAGTTCTCGGTCTGTTCGTGTACGAAAGTGCCTACTTCGCTCGCCATGCGGCCGATGCGCTCCCATTTGGCGAGGGACTCGGCAATGGGGATGCCGTAGCGATCCTGCTGCTGCTGAGCGGCCCGCTGGGCGTCGAAGGGTTCGAAGAAATGGGCGATAAGGGTGCTGACAGGCAGCAGGCGGCGCTCGCCTCGGTAGAGGTAGATATGGCCTTCGGGCAGGAAGTCGATGTCGTCGTCCTGCGGATATAAGCCTGCATCGGTAAAGCGACGCATCTTCTGCGTCATGGCGTCGGTCCTGTTCATTTCACTTTCGACTCCATTTCGTTACGCAGTCCCTTATAGCCTGAGAGGTATGCCTTGGCAGAGCCGAAGGAGAGGAACATATCCAGGCGTACGGGCATGTGGTTCTTGTCGTCGGTGATGTAGAAGCGGATGAGCTCGTGGTTCTTGCCGTCCTCGCGCTCGATGAACGAGAAGGTGAGGCAGCGGTACTTGGTGGTGCCGTTCTTCATCTTCAGCGTGGTCTTGCCCGTATATTTCAGCCATGAGTTCGTCAGGCGGCGTGCATCGCTGATGGGCATGGGGATGTTCTCGCCCTCCTTCATGTTCGAGGCGTCGAAGTTACGTGCACGGAGGAAGATGCTCATCATGTCGTAGATGCAGTCCTTGTACTCCGCCTCCTTCCAGTGTACCTCGCCGTCGTGGTCGATGCGGTGCATCTTCAGGTGGCAATTGCCCTTGGGGTAGGTGTACCACAGCTCGTCGACATAGTAGCGGTCGCCCTCGCGTGCTCCCTTGCGGAAGTAGAGCGGCGAGATGTCGGTGTCGGTATAGCACAGCAGGGTGTCGCGCATGACGAACACGTTGTCGAGCTGGTCGTTGCCGCGGGTGATGAGGCTGCTGCGGAAGGCTTTCTGCCCTTTGTAGGTGGACTGCACCGTCGACATGGATGCCGTGCCGACCTTCACCCAGACGAACTTCCAGTTGAAGTAGAGGTCGTAGGTGAGAAATTCGCCCGACTTGAAGGCGGTGTTCTCAATGCCACACTGGGCATGGGCGCTTATAGGTAAAAAGGTAAAAAGGCAAAAAAGTAAAATACCTTTTACCCCCACCTTGTACCATAACTGACTGTTTATAGCTTTCTTCATTGATTCTTACCTTTTTCTACCTTTTTACTTTTTTACCTTTTTGACGTACTCAATGCCCAATTGCTCGGCGCGCTTGGCGTTGCGGTTCTGTTTTTTCTTCTTTTCCTTGTCGGCTTTCGTCTGCATGATGGCTGACGGCTTCTGGCGGTTCAGCGGGCGCTCCGTCATGTTCCACGACAGGGTAGCGTCCCACTTGGCCTTGCACTCTACCTCGTTGGGGTAGTAGTAGACGGCCTCGGCCTGCTGGTCGGCATCGTAGTCGCCCGTATCCCAGACGCCGTTGCCATTGCGGTCGACGAAAGCCCGCGCATAGTAGATGTTCGGTGCTAAGTAGAAGAACGACGCCTCGCCACCGACGGCACGCACCTGCTGGACGCACTTGTCGCTCTTGTCGAGCAGCTGTACCACGATGTTCGTCTCATAAATGCCTGTCAGCTGGAAGGTCAGCGAGGCAAAGTCGTCTAAGCTCTTCACCTGCAGTCCCTGCTTGATGGGGTCTGACACTACGCCGTAGATGTCGACAAAGGCCGCCGAGTCCACTTCCAGACTGTACTCCGTGTCGGGTCGCCAGTCGGCCCACAGCTTATAGAAGCGCAACCGTTCGTCCTCGTGGCGGAGCTCAAAGGGGGCGCGGTACCACAGCGTGTCAATCTTGGAGTAGAGGTGGATGGCCGACGTGTCGAGCTTCTCTAACGGCGAGGGCATCTCGATGGTGATGATGCTGGTGGGCGTCATCGACGACGGGATATTGAACTTGACATCCAACGGCTTCACGGGGTAGATGCTGTCGTAGGGTTCCTCGCGCTTCTTGCGCTTGTCCTGCTCCTTCTTCCAGTCGTCGTACTCCTTCTGCTTAGCTTTCATGCGCTTCTCGTACGACGTCTTGGCGAACGACTCGATGGTGTCGGTCTGACTGACCAGATTCCCCAAGGTGTCGGTCATGAGGTACTCCATGGAGTAGGTCAGCGTGTCGCGGTTGATGAGCGTGGTGTCGCGCAGCCAGTAGGTCAGCGTGTCCTTCTTCAGGCTCGTCTCAAGGACGAATGCCGAGTCGGCATCAAAGTCAAGTCCCTTGATGACGGGGAGCTCCTCGCTGCCGTAGCTGAAATAGACGCCGATGCGGTCGGCATTCTCGCGCTCGGTCTTCAGCAGGTAGCGGTTGCTCTGCACCTCCTGGAATGCCAGCATCACGATGTCGTCAGGATAGAAGTGGGTGTAAGGCACCTGCAGGATGTTGTCGATATGCAGGGAGTCGCGCCAGATGGTGTCCTGTCGCACGTCAGGCCCGGCAGAAGGCTCGTAGGTGTTGTGCGAGAAGGCTATCATCTCGCTCTTCTGCGAGAACTTGTAGTCGCCGTCGGCATCCTGCAGGGCATAGACGCGGTATTTGCCGGGTGCCACGCCCTTGATGACGAAATGCCCCGAGCCGTCGGTGCGGGCAATACGCATCAGCGGTTGGGTGCGGAACACCGAGTCCGCCATCTGGTCGTAGAGTCCCACGGAAATGCCCTTGACGGGCTCCAGATTCTCGGCATTGATGACGTAGCCCGACACCTCGAAGGTGTCTATCTTTTCGCTGGTAGAGAAGGTGTAGGTGTAGTTGCCCAGTTCGTTGCCTTCGTTATTGTCGGTGATGGCGTCGCTGAAGTCGATGGTGTATGTGGTATTCTCCTTCAGCGTGTCCTTCAGCTCGACGATGATGCGCTTGCCGGCATCCTTGATTTCGGGCATCTCCAGCTGTGGCGGCGACACGATGACGCTCTGCGTGGGGTCTTCCAGCTTGATGTATTCGTCGAAGGTGATGATAATCTTATTGGTTTTGACGTTCGTGGCCTGGTCGGCAGGCGAACAGCTGACGATGCGTGGCGGGTCGTCGTCGTACCAGCCGCCGTCAGGACTGCCCATGCGGGCACAGGACATTAGGAGAAGTAAAAAGGTAAAAAGTAAAAGAGGTATCTTGTTGAGTTTCAACAAGACGTCGAGATGTTCACGGCTGTTGCTCAAGCGGGGTACCTTGTGCTGGCCGCCCAGTTTGCCGCGCTGTTTCAGCCAGTCGTTGAAGAGTCCCTGACGGGCAGGGATAACCTCTAAGTGCTGCAGCGTGATGTCCTTATAGCGCTTGGCTTCGTAGTCGCTGTTCAGCGTCTGCAGCCGTTTGTCCAAGATGTCACCAAACTGTGCCAAGTCGTTTGGCGACTTGGAGAACTCTATCAGCCACTGGTGGCGGCACTTGGCATGGGCGTCCATGAAGACGGGCGCAGCCGTATACTCCAGTACCTCGGCACCGGTCTGTTCACAGGCGTAGGCCAGTCCCTGCTCAGCATTGTCGACGATGAGTTCTTCGCCAAAGGCATTGATGAAGCTCTTCGTGCGACCCGAGATGACAAACTTATAGGGATTGGTGCTGGTAAAGCGGATGGTGTCGCCTATCATGTAGCGCCACAAGCCACAGGACGTGGAGATAATCATGGCGTAGTTCTTGCCCTTCTCAACGGCCCACAGGGGAACGATGGCACCAGAGGGCATCTCCATGAACTCATAGAAGACGCCATAGTCCAGCATCAGCAGCATGGCGGGGTCTGACGGGTCGTCCTGCAGGCCGAAGAAGCCCTCGCTGGCATTATACGTCTCCATATAGTGCATCGCGGGCGACGTGATGAGCTGCTCGTACTGGTGGCGGTAAGGCGTAAAGGCCACACCACCGTGGAAGAACACTTCCAGGTTGGGCCACACCTCTTCAAGGTGGGTCTTGCCGCTGAGCTCCATAACGCGGTTCAGCACCGAGAGCATCCACGAGGGGACGCCCGAGATGTTGGTGACGTCCTTGCCCATGGCCTCGCGGGCTATGCGGTCGCGCTTCACCTCGAAGTCGCTGAGCAGTGCCGTCTCTTTTTTTGGCACGCGCACGAGGTTGACCAGCGGGTTGATGTTCTCGATGAGGATGGCGCTGAGGTCGCCTACCAGAGAACCTGGAAGATTGTAGTTAGGTGCATGACTACCTCCAAGTATCAATCCCTTGCCATCGAACATCTTCGACTTAGGATTGTTGCGCAGATAGATGGCTACAGAGTCAAAGCCACCAGCATAGTGAATATCTTGCAATCCATCCTTGCTGACGGGAATAAACTTTGATTTATCGTTTGTAGTACCACTGGACTTAGCATACCACTTCACCCTTCCGGGCCAAAGGATATCACTCTCTCCGTGGCGCATACGGTCTATCTGCGCTTTCAGCTCCTCGTAGGTGTTGACAGGGGTCTGTCGTGCAAAGTCGTCGTAGTCGCGGACATTGGAAAAACCGTGCTCACGGCCGTATTCCGTATCGGCAGCCTCGTGCAACAGGTGTTGCAGCACCTGCCGCTGCAGCGCTTCGCCGTCGGTCAAGTGTCTTTCCAATGCCCGCATACGGGGTACGAAGATATGTCTTACTAAACTCGTTATGCTCATCGTCGTGTATTACAAATACGAGGTGCAAAGGTAAGCATAAACTTCCGTAACCACCGACAATTTTACGTTTTTTTTGTTTAATTCAATTTTCGTTAGCCTCGGCAAAGGCGGCGGCTTCGGCCTCGGCGATGATTTCTTCACGGGTTTTCTCGCGGGGCGTTGCCGTGATGTCGTCGAGGGTGAGGTCATCGAGAGCGCTCTGTTGTTGTGGGGTGACATCCGACGTCTCTTCCACGGCAGGCTTCTCCTGTTCGATGATGAAGTTCTGCTGTTCTTCCTGCAGCTTGTCGATGTCGGGCGCAGCCATGACAGGTTCCTCCTCCATCTTGGTGCGGTCAGCCTTGGCAGCGAAGATGGCATCAATGAACTGCGGTTCGCGGCGCAGGCGCTGCAGCGTCTCCTTGGAGGCATTCTGGTGGCTCTCCTTCTTGGAGAAGCCGGTACCTTTGCAGCCTTCCACTCCCTCGATAAACACCTGGGTGGTAAACACCGGGCTGCCCGTCTGGCTGTCCTTGGTCTGCTCGAGGTCGCGAAACTCCATACGAACACGGTTCTTCTGGCTCCACTCCAAGAGCTTCGACTTGAAGTTGACCTCCTTGTAGGCCACCTTGTCGATGTTGATGACCTGTGCCAGGATGCGCTTCTCCACAAAGCGCATGCAGGCATCGTAGCCACGGTCTAAATAGATGGCCCCCACCAAAGCCTCGAAGGCATTGCCGTTCTTATAACTGTTATGCGAGGTGCTGTGGTCTGACGACTTGACTAACTGGTCGATACCCATTTCCTGCGCCAGCTTGCCTAAGGTGTTGCGGCTCACAAGCTTCGAGCGGGTATTGGTGAGGAAGCCCTCGCGCTTACCCTCGAAATGGCGGAACACGATGTCGCCGACGACAGCACTCAGCACGGCATCGCCCAAGAACTCCAGGCGCTCGTTGTTGAGGGGACGCCCCTTCTCGTTGCGACGCCCCATGCTCTTGTGCAGCAATGCCTGCTTGTAAAGGTTGATGTTGTGGGGATAGAAACCCAGGATGTCTTTCAGAGAAGAAAAAAGCTCCTTCTCCTTACGGAAAGGGAGCCTTATACGGTCAATGATATTACTATTCAGCATACTTGGAGAATACTACGCAGGCGTTGTGTCCGCCAAAACCAAACGTGTTGCTGAGTCCGGAACGAACCACACGCTTCTGAGCCTTGTTGAAGGTGAAGTTGAGGTTGTAGTCAATCTCCTCGTCACGATCGTCATCCTCGTGGTTGATGGTGGGAGGAACGATGTCGTTCTGCACAGCCAGGACGGTAGCCATGGCCTCCACGGCACCGGCGGCACCGAGCAGGTGTCCCGTCATCGACTTCGTGCTGCTGATGTTCAGCTTGTAGGCTGCATCGCCGAAGACGTCCTTGATGGCCTTAGCCTCAGAGATGTCACCGACGTGCGTTGACGTGCCGTGAACATTGATATAGTCGATGTCCTCGGGCTTCAGACCGGCATCTTCCAGAGCGTTCTGCATCACCAGCTTGGCGCCGAGTCCTTCCGGGTGGGAGGCGGTGATGTGATAGGCATCGGCACTCATGCCGGCACCAACCATCTCAGCATAGATCTTCGCGCCACGAGCCTTGGCATGTTCCAGTTCCTCAAGAATCAGACATCCGGCACCTTCGCCCATGATGAAGCCATCGCGGCTGGCACTGAAGGGACGGCTGGCCTTCTCAGGCTCGTCGTTGCGAGTTGACAGCGCCTTCATGGCGTTGAAGCCACCAACACCTGTCTCGCAGACAGCAGCCTCGGCACCACCGGCAACGATGATGTTAGCCTTGCCCAGTCGAATCAGGTTGAAAGCGTCAGCCAATGCGTTCGAAGACGAAGCACAAGCAGAAGCTGTGATGTAGTTGGGGCCGTGGAAGCCATACATAATGGAAATCTGTCCGGCAGCAATGTCAGCAATCATCTTAGGAATGAAGAACGGGTTGAACTTGGGGCCGTCCTCGCGGTGGGCACCATAGTAGCCTACTTCATCCTCGAAAGTCTTGATACCACCGATACCTACGCCATAGACTACACCGATGCGGTTCTTGTCGACCTGCTCCAGGTCCATGCCGCTGTCGGCAACAGCCTGCTTGGCAGCAATGATAGCCAGCTGGGTGTAGCGGTCCATCTTGCGGGCCTCCTTACGGTCAATATATGCATTCACGTCGAGGTTCTTCACCTCACAGGCAAACTGTGTCTTGAACTTCGAAGCATCGAAAAGCGTAATAGGCGCAGCACCGCTCTTACCTGCCAACATGTTCTCCCAAGTCTCCTGGGGAGAATTGCCAAGTGGTGTAACGGCACCCATGCCTGTTACTACTACTCTCTTTAATTCCATAATTTAAAGGTAATAGTGAAAAAGGAAAAGTGAAAAATTTGCTACCGCTCTCCATAGTGAAATGAAATGGCGGTAGCAAATTTTTCACTATTCACTTTTCCTTTTTACTTTATTTTGCGTTCTCCTCGATGTAAGCGATAGCGTCGCCAACAGTACCGATCTTCTCAGCCTTATCGTCGGGGATAGAAATACCAAACTCCTTCTCGAACTCCATGATGAGCTCAACAGTATCCAGTGAGTCAGCACCCAGATCGTTGGTGAAACTTGCCTCGGGCTTTACTTCTGCCTCATCAACACCGAGCTTGTCTACAATAATTGCCTTTACTTTGCTTTCAATTTCTGACATAATTTTCTTCTTTAAATGTTAATAATTATCTTCTTTTTTTAAGATACCAAACCAAAAATTGCGGCTTAGCGGGTGCAAAGTAACACATTTTTATGGAATTACGCAAATATTTTGAAGAAAAAAGCACGCTTTTCTGCACAATACCCCATTTATTGTGCAGTTTTTTCGTTCAAATAATGTCTTTCTGACACTTAAACGTGTCAAAACGCTCTCTTCTTAACGGATATTGGTTGCGCCATTTCTCAAAATCTGCGGGTTTTTGCTTGAGCTTTTCGCTATCGTCTAACGGATTATAAAGTTCCAGGGGATTGCCCGTATAGGAGAAGTCATCCGGCAACTGCGGCGCAATAATCTCACCGGGGTGCGGCAGATGGAAATGACGGCACAGGGCATCGATGACCATGTTGTCAGCATTCACCTTGCCGTCGGCCGAATAACCGGCAATATGGGGCGTGCCGATGAAGACGCGCTGCAGCAATAACAGGTTCAGGTGCGGTTCGTGTTCCCAGACGTCAATGACGGCATCGCGCACGCTGCCGACGGTCAGGGCTTCCAGTAAAGCGTCGCCGTCGACCACCTCGCCACGGCTGCTATTTATTATATAAGGTACGCGTGAAAGACGATGGAAGAAGGCCTCGTCAGCCAGATGATAGGTGGCGTATGGCCCCTCTGTGGTCAGCGGCACATGGAAGGTTATCACGTCGGCTTCGCGCTCCAGCACGTCCAGCGTCACAAAAGCGTCTTTCGCTTCAGCCTCCGTGGCGGCTTCAGCCAATGGCGGGTCGCATACCAGTACGCGCATCCCTAACCGCTCCGCCACCGTCTTCACCTTGGAACCGACATGGCCGCAGCCTACGATGCCGATAGTGGACGTTTGCAGGGATAGTCCCCGTTGCTGCTGCAGCAACAGCAGCGCACACTCCACATACTGTGCCACAGAGCCAGAATTACACCCCGGGCAGTTAGTCCAGACGATGCCCGCCCGCTGCATATAAGCGGTGTCGATATGGTCAAAACCTATCGTCGCCGTCGCCACTAACTGCACCTTGCTGCCGCCAAGCAGCTGTTCGTCACAACGGGTACGAGTACGGACGATGAGGGCATCGGCATCGCGCACGTCGTCAGCCGTGATGGCCGCCCCGGGCAGGTACACCACTTCGTCGGCCAAGAGTGCCAACTTCTCGCGGATATAAGGAATCTTGTCGTCAACAACTATCTTCATTTGGCTGCAAAGTTACAAATAATCTTTAAATTATCAATTATCAGTTATCAATTATAAATTATTTATTGTATCTTTGCAAACAAATTACAGTAAAACTATGACATTCACAGAACAAGCAAACAATATCTTCCGGCAGGCGATACGCGACTATCACCTGAAAGACCATGTGGATAATCCTATCAACAATCCCTACGAGCGCAACACGATAGAGTACAGTCTTTATCTGAAATGCTGGATTGACACCGTTCAGTGGCATTTGGAAGACATCATCCGCGACCCGCACATCGACCCCGTCGAGGCCTTGGCACTGAAGCGCCGCATTGACAGCAGCAACCAGGACCGCACAGACTTGGTGGAAGAGATAGACTCGTACTTCCGTCAGACGTACAGCGAGGTGAAACCACAGGCTGATGCGCGCCTGAATACCGAGAGTCCTGCCTGGGCCGTGGACCGCCTGAGCATCCTTGCCCTGAAGATATGGCACATGAAGGAGCAGACGGAGCGCACCGATGCCGACGCTGAGCACATTGCCCGTTGTCAGGCGAAGTTGGCGGTGCTGCTGGAACAGCAGAAGGATTTGTCGAAGGCTATTGACCAATTGCTGGAAGACATCGAGGCTGGCCGCAAATACATGAAGGTGTATCGCCAGATGAAGATGTACAACGATCCTGCTACGAACCCCGTTCTTTATAAGAAGTAAAGAAGTAAAAAGGTAAAAAAGGGTGAAGAAAGAGCATATACTCATCATTCGCTTCTCGGCCCTTGGCGATGTCGCTATGGCTGTGCCTGTGGTGTATTCGCTGGCACGGCAGTATCCTGACTTGCGGATTACCGTGCTGAGTCGTGGCTATGCGCGCCCGCTCTTTGAAGACCTGGCCCCCAATGTGGGTTTCATGGAAGCCGACTTGAAAATGGAGTACAAGGGCGTCAGGGGACTCAACGCCCTCTACCGCCGACTGGCAGCCAAGCAGTTTACCGCCGTGGCCGACCTGCACAATGTGCTGCGCTCAGGATTCCTGCGCATGCGCTTCAACCTGGGGCGTTACCATGTGGAACATATCAACAAGCACCGCAAAGGTCGCAGGCACCTCACCTCGTTTCATCACAAGCAACTCCAGCAACAGCCTACCTCTTTCGAGAACTATACCCAGGTGCTGGAGCGCTTAGGCTATCCGGTGAAGATTGACTTCCAAAGCATCTTCCCCCCTGAAGGCGGCGACCTCAGTCTGCTGCCACCGCCCATGAACGTCAAGGGTGCCACTGACCAGTGGATAGGAATTGCGCCCTTTGCCGCCCACGAGGGCAAGGTCTACCCGCCCCAACTGATGCGGCAGGTCATAGAGTTGCTGACCCGCGAGCATCCGCAGGCCCGCATCTTCTTCTTCGGACGCGGCGACGAGGAGGAATACTTCTTCAAGGAGTGGTGCCAGACTTTCCCGCAGTGCCTCTATGCCAGTCATGTGCTGGGGCCCATACGTCAGGAACTGATTCTCATGAGCCATCTCGACGTCATGCTGTCGATGGACTCTGCCAATATGCATTTAGCCTCACTGACAGGCATTCCCGTCGTCAGCATCTGGGGAGCCACACATCCCTACGCCGGTTTTATGGGCTGGGGACAGTCCAAGGACAACGCCATACAGGTAGACCTCGACTGCCGGCCGTGCAGCATTTTCGGACAGAAGCCCTGTCGGCGCGGCGACTATGCCTGCCTGAACAACATTTCACCTGAAACTGTCTACAAGAAGATAGATACATTATTATTAACTAAAAACCATGTTTAGATTATGAAAAAGTACATTTGCGACACTTGTGGTTATGTGTATGACCCTGAAGTAGGAGACCCCGATAGCGGCATCGCTCCCGGCACCGCTTTTGAAGACATCCCCGAAGACTGGGTTTGCCCCATCTGCGGCGTTGGCAAGGACGACTTCTCAGTAGAGGAGTAACAAGATGAAGCAGTTCTTGTTTCTGATGCTGTCGTGCATGGCAACGTTGACCATGCATGCCAGCGACATTGTTATTGCATCCCCGCAAGGTCAACTCGTTGTTACTGTCAGCCACGCTGACGGTAACATCAGCTATGCTGTCAGCTATGACGGGCAGCAGATGCTGGCACCGTCGGCATTAGGTCTGAAAACCGACATCGGCGACTTCACCAAGGGGATGACACTGAAGGACGTCAAGGAGAGCAGCATTGACCGGACGTACACCATGACGCGTACCAAGGCCTCCAGTTCACATTACGTCGCCCGCCAGGCCGACCTGACCTTCGTCAATGCGGAAGGGCTGCCCCTGACTGTCACCTTCTGTGTGTCAGACAACGACGTGGCCTACCGCTATGGCTTGCAGCCCAAGAGCGGTGCAAGGACGGATGACAGCGTAGAACGGCTTTCGACCATTGTTTATGGCGAGGCCTCGGGCTTCAACTTCCCCGAGGGAACGACGACGTTCCTCTGTCCGCAAATCAAACCGATGGCCGGTTGGCAGCGTACGAAGCCCTCGTATGAGGAGGAATACAAGACCGATGCCCCGCTGACGGAACCTTCCGCCTTCGGCGAAGGCTATACCTTCCCCTGCCTGTTCAAGGTGGGCAACAGCGGCTGGGTGCTGATCAGCGAGACCGGTGTGGGCAGCAACTACTGCGCCTCACACCTCAGCGACTACGAGCCAGGACGCGGCTACACTATCGCCTACCCCAACAAGGGGGAGATGGGCGGTATGGGCAGCCCGTGGGCCGGACTTTCGCTGCCCGGCGTGACACCCTGGCGCACCATCACCGTCGGCACGACGCTGAAGCCCATCGTCGAGACCACCATCATGTACGATGTCGTGGAACCGCTGTACAAACCGAGTCAGGACTATCAGCCCGGCCGCTATACGTGGTCGTGGCTCATCTGGCAGGACACCAGCGTCAACTACGACGACCAGGTGCAGATGATAGACCTCTCTGCCGCCATGGGCTTTGAGTATGTGCTGGTCGACAACTGGTGGGACACGCAGATTGGCCGTGACCGAATCGCCGAACTGAACCGCTATGCCAACAGCAAGGGCGTAAAACTGTTGCTGTGGTATAACTCGAACGGCTATGCCAACGATGCCCCGCAGACTCCCCGCAACTGCATGAATACCGCCCTGGCCCGCAACCGCGAGATGGCGTGGCTGCAGCAGTTGGGCATTGCCGGTATCAAAGTCGATTTCTTAGGCAGCGACAAGCAGGAGAACATGAAGCTCTACGAGGACATCATGGCCGATGCCAACCGCTACGGCCTGCAGGTAGTGTTCCACGGCTGTACCATCCCGCGTGGCTGGGAACGGATGTATCCCAACTACGTCGCCTCGGAGGCCGTGTTAGCCTCAGAGAACATCTTCTTTACGGAGTATCACGCCCAGAAGGAGGGCTTTGAACTGACCATTCATCCTTTCTCGCGCAATGCCATCGGCTCCATCGACTGGGGCGGCATCATTATGAACCACCACATCAGCCGCGACAACCAGAGCCGCCATAAGCGCTACTCCACCGACATCTTCGAGATGGCGACGGGCATCGTGCTGCAGACCAGCGTCAACTGCGTAGCCTTGTATCCGAACAACCTGACGGAACTGCCGCAGTTTGAGCTCGACTTTCTGAAAGCCCTGCCGACGACGTGGGATGAGGTACGGTATGTGGACGGCTATCCCGGGAAGTATGTGGTGCTGGCCCGTCGTAAAACTGACGGAAACGCCGACCACTGGTATATCGGCGGTCTGAACGGTCTGCAGGAGGCGAAGACGCTGACGCTCTCGCTGCCTATGCTGGCAGGTAAGACCGTGAAGCTGTATATCGACGAACCGCAGAAGAAAGGCCCGTCGAAGCCCGTGCTGAAGACGCTGAAAGTCGGCAAGAAAGGTGAGGTGAAAGTCACCATGCAACCCATGGGTGGACTGATCATCACGGAATAGGCCGGCGTGGTGACAAAACCCGCTACAGTTCGTCTCATATATATAAATAATGTATAGCTATATATGAGACGAACTATTCTTTTATTACTTCACTTTATCATTGTTACATGTTCCTATGCACAAGAGACTGAGCGCCAGTATTTGAGTGGTCACGGCTGTGACGACATGGTGCAGTGGGACTTCTTTTGTTCCGACGGGCGCAACAGCGGCCAATGGACGAAGATAGGTGTGCCTTCGTGCTGGGAACTGCAAGGCTTCGGCACCTACCAATATGGCATGCGCTTCTACGGCAAGGCCACAGCGGAGGGTATTGCCGACGAGACGGGAAAGTATAAGACGGAGTTTACGCTGCCACAGGCATGGCAGGGCCGACAGATACAACTGGTGTTCGAGGCCGTGTTTACGGAGGCTCGCGTGACCATCAATGGTCGCAAGGCGGGTGACGGCACCTATCAGGGCGGTTTTACGCGGCATACCATCGACGTCTCAGACCGTGTATTCTTCGGCAATAAGAAAAACCGCTTGGAGGTGGAGGTGCTGAAAGAGAGTACCAATTCGCAGGTGAACCTCGCCGAGCGCCGTGCCGACTACTGGAACTTCGGCGGCATCTGGCGTCCGGTCTTTATCATTGCCAAGCCCGCCCTAAACATCCAGCGCGTCGCCATCAATGCGGGTATGGATGGTCGCCTCCAGGCTGATGTCTTCCTGAACCGCGCCATCGCCGGCAGTTCAGTGGGTGTCGACGTCATCGACGCCAACGGGAAGAAGGTGGCGCAGAGCCCCGCCTTCCCCGTCAGCAGCGACCAGGCCAAGGTGGACTTCAAGGTCAACAGTCCCAAATTGTGGAATGCCGAACAGCCCAACCTCTATTGCGCCGTCTTCACCTTGAAGGACGCAACAGGCAAAACCCTCCATGTGGAGCGCCAGAAGTTTGGATTCCGCACCATTGAGTATCGCCATAGCTATCAAGCGAAGAAAGGAGCGAAGAGCGAGGAGAAAGGCAGTACGCATGTCTATGGTTGCGACGACGACGGTGTATTCATCAACGGCCAAAAGGTCATCATCAAGGGTGTCAACCGCCATTCCTTCCGTCCGGAAAGCGGCCGCACGCTGTCGAAGCAGAAGAATATCGAGGACGTGCTGCTGATCAAGAGCATGAATATGAATGCCGTACGCCTGAGCCACTATCCTGCCGACCCGGAGTTCCTCGATGCCTGCGACTCGCTGGGACTCTATGTGGAGTGTGAACAGCCGGGCTGGCACTGGGCACATGAGACCATTGTGGGTTCGCAGATTGTAGAGGAGATGGTGACGCGTGACGTCAACCACCCCAGCATCATCTTCTGGAGCAACGGCAACGAGGGCGGCTTCAACTACGAGCTGGAGCCTGTCTTTGCGAAGTTCGACCCCCAGCAGCGTGTCGTGCTCTACCCTTGGGCAAACCGCAACGGCTTCGAGACGAAGCACTACCGTTCGTGGGGCGAGACGGCAGCGTATATGCGGCAGAAGGAAATCTTTATGCCGACGGAGTTCCTGCATGGCCTCTATGACGGCGGTCACGGTGCCGGACTGAAGGACTACTGGAAGCTGATGATGTCGAATCCACGCTGTGCAGGCGGTTTCCTCTGGGACCTCATGGACCAGGGTGTCGTGCGGACCGATAGGAACAACATCGTAGACTGCATGGGCAACTTCGGTTCAGACGGCATTGTAGGACCGCACATGGAGAAGGAAGGTTCGTTCTATACCATCCGCGAGGTGTGGAGTCCCGTGCAGGTATTGTATTTTGACAGCGGTGCCTTCACTGTTCAGAACTGCTACAACTTCATCAACCTGAAGGACTGCAAGTTCAAGTACAGACTGCTCAAAATGCCTGCTTACGGAGAGACAGACGTCAAGGTCGTCAAGGAAGTGAAACTGCCATCGCCCGATGTTGCACCTGGCGAGAAAACCAGGATGAAGATTGAAAAGTCGGATGCCGATGTGATTGAATTGACGGCTATCGACCCGTATGGAAAAGAAATCTTTACGTGGAGTAGCAAGCATTGGACAAAGGCCGGCAACTTCAGATATCCCTACCTGCGAGAGCATACGCAGAAGTATTCGTATACAGAGGATGGCGACCAGTTGCTGGTGCAGCAAGGCCAACGCCAATATACCTTCAGCAAAAAGACAGGCCGACTGATGAGTGTCAGTGTCAATGGCAATAAGCTGTCGTTCGGCAATGGCCCCCGCTTCGTGGCTGCCAAGCGTGCTGACCGTTCAGAGGACGGCTTCTATAATCATGACGACAAGCAAGCCTTCCAGAAGAAGACCAAGTACACCGAGTATGCAGACCAAGGTGCTTTTGCCGGCTTTGTCTTTAGTGACAGCACGCTGGTGGCCAACTACAAGCATGGTTCGATAGAGAAGGTCACATGGCGGTTCCTCGCTGATGGCGGTGTCTATATGCATGTCAACTATTACTTCAATGGTGTCGTCGACCTCATGGGCATCTGCTTCGACTATCCGGAACAGTTGATGAAGAGCAAGCGATGGGTGGGTCTCGGTCCCTATCGCGTCTGGCAGAACCGCATGGAAGGTCCGCAATACGGTCTGTGGAGCAATGACTATAACGACCCCGTCCCTGGCGAGTCGTTCGAGTATCCTGAGTTCAAAGGTTACTTCTCGAATGTTTCGTGGATGCAGTTCCAGACGGCTGAGGGACAGTTCGGCTTGGAACTCATGAGCGACAAGATAGGTGTCTATACCCCGCGTGACGGTCGTGACCATCTGCTCTATTCCCTGCCCGAGACAGGCATCTCTATCCTAAGGACTATCCCTGCCGTCCGTAACAAGGTGAATACAACCGACCTCAACGGCCCCAGCGCACAGCCTTACTGGAGCAAAGGAACCGGCAGAATCATTGCTATCCTCAGGTTTTAATCATGCATCATTCATCATTGGCTATGAAACGACTGACCACACTCGCCTTTGTCTTTTGCCTCGCGATTATGTCGCGAGGTAATGACACGTATAAGCCCTGGACTTTCTGGTACTGGATGTATGGAGCGGTGTCGGAGGCTGGCATCAAGGCGGACCTGCAGGCCATGAAGGACGTGGGACTGGGCGGCTGCTACCTGATGCCCATCCGTGGGGCCATCGAGAAGCCAGAATATGAGGGCAAGGCAGATGCGCTCAGTGAAAAGTTCTGGCAGATGATAGACCTGTCGCTCCAGCAGGCCGACTCGCTGGGTCTGGACATGGGCATCCACATCTGCGACGGCTTTGCTTTAGCAGGCGGTCCCTGGATACGCCCAGAGGAGTCGATGCAGAAGATTGTCTACAGCGACACCATCAGGGTTGGCAGCTTAGAAAAGCTTATCCACCAGAAAGGCGGTCTGATACTGTCTCGCCCAAAAGGCTATGAGGGCTACTACGAGGACATTGCCACCTATGCCATCCCCCTGACGCGCTCGTCGTTCCATCCCTTCCCCTACAACTTCAACCTGCAGCGCGACATGGCGATGTTTCCCATCACTATGTCGCCCACGATGACGCGCAATGCCAAGGGCATCTACGCTGCATCGGAGGATGCCTGGATAGCTATCGACATGGGAGCCAAGCGCCTGTTTACCAACATCGAGATAGCAGCCAACGGCACCAACATACAAGGGCAACGCATGGCTGTGGAGGTGAGTGACGATGGCATCGACTACCGTCTGGTCAAGCAACTGGTGCCTCCTCGCCAAGGGTGGCAGAACTATGACCACAACACCACCTTCGCCATTCCTCCCACTGAGGGCCGCTACTGGCGACTGTCGTGGACTCCCAAGCGCACAGAGCCAGGCAGCGAGGACCTGGATGCCGCCAAGTGGCGGCCACGCTTAGGACTGAAGAATGTCACCTTCTACAGTCAGCCTCGCATCGACAACTGGGAGGGCAAGGCGGGCTACGTGTGGCGCATTGCTCCCAAGGCCAATGGCAAGGAGCTGCCGGACAGCATCTGCTGGCAACAGCGCGAGATAGCCCGTCTGACCTTAGACGGAGACCGTGTGACGGGCTTCAGTCTGCAGAACATAGACCTCGACTATCAGGTTTATCGCATCATCCGTATCGGGCATACTTCGACGGGACACACCAATGCTACGGCTGGTGGTGCCAAGGGTCTGGAGTGCGACAAGTTCTCACCAGAGGCAGTGCGGAAGCAGGTGGACGCGTGGTTCGGACAGTTCAAGCAGCGCCCCCATGCTGACGTCATCAAATACCTGCATGTCGATTCGTGGGAGTGTGGCTCGCAGAACTGGGGCTACCAGTTTGCCAAGGAGTTCCAAAAGCGTCGTGGCTACGACCTGCTCAGCTGGTTGCCCGTGATGGTGGGCATCCCCATCGAATCAGCTGCCAAGAGTGACGAGGTGTTACGCGATGTGCGCCTGACCATCAACGAGCTCATCAACGAGAAGTTCTTCGCCACCGTAGCACAGAAAGCCCGTGAATATGGCGTCCTGTTCTCTTCAGAGAGCGTCGCCCCGACGATGGTCAGCGACGGCATGGAGCATTATAAATATGTGGATGTGCCAATGGGTGAATACTGGCTGAATTCCCCTACTCACGACAAGCCCAACGACATGCTTGACGCTATCAGCGGCGCCCACGTCTATGGCAAGAATATCGTGCAGGCCGAAGGATTCACCGAGGTGCGTGGCGTGTGGGACGAGACGCCCGCCAGCATCAAGGCCCTGCTCGACCGTAACTTCGCCTTGGGCATGAACCGTCTCTTCTTCCACGTCAACACGCATAACCCGTGGATGGACCGCAAGCCGGGCATGACGCTCGACGGCATAGGACTCTTCTTCCAGCGCGACCAGACGTGGTTCCCAGAGGCAAAGGCCTTTGTCGACTATGTCACGCGCTGTCAGCGACTGTTGCAACAGGGCAAGCCCGTGGTCGATATAGCCGTCTATACGGGTGAGGAAATCCCTTCGCGTGCCCTGACACCCGATAAGATTGTACCTATGTTGCCTGGTTTGTTTGGCCCAGAGCGCATCGCCTCCGAGCGCAAGCGTCTCGCCAATGTCGGACAACCCATGGAAGAATCACCTGTGGGGGTGTGGCACTCGGCAGGCATTGTAGACCTGAAGGACTGGATCAATCCCCTGCATGGCTACCAGTACGACTCGATGAACAAGGACGCCCTGTTGACGCAGCCCTTTAACTACAAGGTGCTGGTCATTCCACAGGGTATGTTGGTTTCCAATGAAGCCAAGGCAAAGATTGACTACCTGCGCCAGCAGGGAGTTGTCATCATCGACAAACCTTTCCAGCAGGAACAAATAGACGGTCTTGCCCCTGACGTCATAGTGCCTAAGGGCATTGCCTACTGCCATCGTACAAACGAAGGAGAAGACATTTACTTCCTTTCGAACCAAACAAACCGAGAGCAAACGATTTCGCCCACTTTCCGCGAGAACAAAGGGAAAGCGGTGGTTTACGATCCCCTAACGGACGAATCGTACGACTATCCCGGCGCACTCACCTTGCCTGCATACGGTTCGCTGTTTGTCCGCTTCGGGCAAGCGGACAGTTCCCACGCAGGGAACGACCTGTTCCCACGCAGGGAACGACCTGTTCCCACGGAGGGAAGACGTGCGGAACCCTGGACTATCACCTTCCAAGAGTCAGGCGTAACCCTGAAGAGCCAGCAGCTCTTCGACTGGAGCCAGCATACAGACGACAGGATACGCTATTTCAGCGGTCACGCCCGCTATACGACAACGTGGAAACTGAAGAAGAAAGAGGTACCGACTGGTCGCGCCTGGCTGGCGTTCTCCAACGTGAAGGACATCGCCCATGTGTGGATCAACGGCAAGGACTGCGGTATTGCCTGGACAGCTCCCTATGAGGTGGAAATCACTGGTGCGCTGAAGAAAGGCAAGAACAAGATAGAAATCGAGGTGGTCAACACGTGGCACAATGCCCTGCGTGGTGCTGATCAAGGCAAGGCACCATACGATGGAATATGGACGAATGCCAAGTATCGCACCAAGGGCGACAACCTGTTGCCTGCCGGTCTGTTAGCACAACCCGAACTAAAAATAGAACAATAATATGAGACGCATCACATTCTTTTTGATCACGTGTTTATTATCGCTAAGCACTTCCTTTGCGGAGGTTAGTCTCCCGAATTTCTTCAGCGACAACATGGTGTTGCAGCAACAAACAGAGTGTAACCTATGGGGAACTGCCGATAAAGGTCAGACGGTGAAGATCACGACCTCATG
>Ga0310691_10000446_pt1 | contig 78642 bp, 56 predicted proteins | sample 176DNAGHGlowgp2_FD_203887 | JGI IMG/M metagenome (GOLD analysis project Ga0310691, IMG submission 203887) | Sheep rumen microbial communities from Palmerston North, Manawatu-Wanganui, New Zealand - 1766 DNA GHGlow gp2 (v2) (version 2) | ecosystem: Host-associated > Mammals > Digestive system >...
AAGTATGGGTATCACACGAACATTAAGACGGTGTACACGATCCACAACTTGAAATATCAGGGTATTCATGGTATCGAAGTCATTCAGGATCTTCTCGATCTTCCGGGTGAGTATCTGACGGATGAGCTGTCGATCAAGGATGGAGCGGTCAACTTCATGAAGGCCGGTATCGTTTACAGTAACTCGGTCACGACCGTATCTCCGACGTATGCATATGAGATCATGACCGACTATTACGGTGAGGGATTGAACCATACACTGCAGCGCTATGCGTATAAGGTCTCCGGTATCCTGAATGGTATTAATGCCGAGGAATATAACCCGAAGAAAGACGAGATGATCCCTGCCAAGTATTCCATCAAGGATTACGAGAAGGGAAAAGCACTGAACAAGAAATCTGTACAGGAACAGCTGGGACTTGAAGTGAACCCCGGCGCGCCGCTGTGCACGATGATCTCCCGTCTGGTAGATCAGAAGGGCCTGGATCTTCTTCTGCGTGTCGTAGAGGAGATGCTCTATGACGGGATGCAGATCGTTGTTCTCGGTACGGGCGATGCCTACTACGAGCGCTCTCTTGCCGATATCGCATCGAGATACCCGGGTAAGATGTGTGCCTGCATTTCTTTCGATAATGGTCTGGCACATACGCTCTATGCCGGCGCGGATATTTTCCTGATGCCGTCGCTGTTTGAGCCTTGCGGACTTTCCCAACTGATCGCCATGACTTACGGCACGATCCCGATCGTCCGTGAGACCGGCGGACTTCGTGATACTGTCATTCCGTATAACGAATTCACCGGTGAGGGGAATGGCTTCTCCTTCGCGAATATTAATGCACATGAGTTCCTGTTCGTAACGAAGTATGCCTGCGATCTGTACCGCCATAACAAGCCGGTATGGAATAAACTGATCGAAGAGGGGATGAAGGCGGACTATTCCTGGAAGCATTCCGCAGAAGAGTATGCCGGACTGTATTCCTTTATCACAGGTATTTCTATCGCGGAAGAGGAAGAGCCGGAGAAGAAGCCGCTGACACAGGAGATCCTTGATATGCCTTCGCCGAAGAAGACCGAGGCGAAGAAAACGGTGAAGAAAGAAGCTGTGAAGAAGGAAGCACCTAAGAAGGAAGCGGCAAAGTCTGAGAAGAAAGAGGAGCCGAAGAAAGCTTCTGCAAAGAGCGAGACAAAGGCGGCTTCTAAGAAGGCTTCCTCGTCCGTTAAGAAGCCGTCTGCATCTGCGAAGGCTGCTAAACCTGCTTCTAAAAAGGCTTCTGATTCTTCTTCGAAAGAGACGGATAAGAACGGGAAATGACATCGCATATCGCCAACCATACAGACTGTGTAGTACATGCATCACGTCTTCCGGAATACCGCTTCCCCTTCGGTGCGCGCAAGACCGGTGATTATGTGGATCTGAGCATAGATGCAGCTGTAAAGGTGGATGAGATCGTTCTTTGTTATACGTATGGTCTGTATGGACTCTCGTATAATGAGCTCCGACTCCGAAAATCTGAAACGGTCCCGGACCGGTGGTGCTGCCGTCTGCGCATGCCTGCCGAGCCGGGTCTTCTTTTCTACTGGTTCTGTCTGAGAAGCCGGCACGCCGATATCGAGTCCATTGTTGATCCGCAGTGCCATGATTATCTATATAGAAATTATGACGAGGACCGTACCTATCTGTACTATGTTGCTTCTTGGGAAGGGGAAGACGGGAAGGGTAAGTTTGCTTTCTCGGCGCCACGTGTCGGTGTGGATGAAGAGAAGTATCCGCATGCCTTCCAGATTACGGTCTATGAGAAAGCCTTCACGACGCCTGACTGGATGAAGGGGGCCGTGATGTACCAGATCTTCCCGGACAGGTTCTTCCGGGGTTCTGACTATTCTTTCGAAGCTATGGTAAAGACCGGCGAGAGCCGTCCCGAGCGTATATTTCACGAAGACTGGAACGAAGATGTAGATATTGACGGCAAGCCGGAGACCGGCTATCTGGCGTGCGATTTCTACGGCGGTACACTTCGTGGAATCGCGGAGAAGGCGGAGTATTTGCGCTCGTTAAATATCGATGTGCTGTATCTGAACCCGATCTGTGAAGCCAGATCCAATCACCGCTATGACACCGCAGACTACTTAAATGTCGATGCGATCCTTGGCGGGAAAGAAGGATATAAAGCTTTCAGTAAGACGATGAAGGAGAATCAGATCCGTTACATCGTGGATGGTGTGTTCAGCCATACGGGTGCAGACAGCCGGTATTTCAATAAGTACGGACGTTATCCGGAAGCCGGCGCGTACAGTGCTTTTGCCGAAGGAAAAGAAAGCCGCTTCGCATCCTGGTATGGGTTCTGGAGAGGGGAGAATAAAGAAGTCCTCTATGACTCCTGGTGGGGATTCCCGGAACTTCCGAATGTGAAGGAAGATGATCTTAGTTACCGGGATTATATATTGGGACCGGACGGCGTCGTGAATCATTGGATCCGTGGCGGTGCCAGCGGAGTGAGACTGGATGTATCGGATGAGCTTCCGGATTCGTTCCTGCGCGAGATGCGATCCTGTGTGAAAGAGGCATCGTCCGGCGATGCAGTTGTGCTCGGAGAGGTGTGGGAAGAGGTCACCACGAAGATCAGCTATGGGAATTACCGTGATTTTGCCTTCGGCAGGACGCATGATACGGTGATGGGGTATCCGTTCCGGGAGGCGGTGCTGTCTTTCCTTCGCGGAGATACGGATGCACGCACGTTCAGTCTTACGATGGAGATGTACAGAGAGAATCTTCCGGATCAGATGTATTACTGCATGATGAACTTGATCTCGAGCCACGATGTGCCGCGCGCAATTACCGAACTGGTCGGTGTGCCGGATCCCGGATCCCGGGAAGAGCAGAAGAAGATCCAGCTGACCAAGTCAATGAGAAGCCGCGGTGCTGCACTTCTTAAACTGGCTTTTGCCATTCAGATGCTGTATCCGGGGTGCCCATGCACGTACTATGGCGATGAGATCGGTATGGACGGATATCGGGATCCCTTTAACCGCAGGACCTATCCGTGGGGGAGAGAGACTCCTATGCAGCAGAGACTTCTTTCTGATTTCCGCAATCTCAGTGCGCTTCGACGAGAGTATGAGGTGCTCAGGAGAGGAGAGATCAGGATGCTTGTTGCGGAAGGTGACGATCTCATATTCAGCCGTTTCCTCGATCAGGCTGGGAAAGATCACTTCGGTAAAGAATGTGCCGGTGCAAAAAAGATTTTGTGTATATTGAATCGAAGTGATAAAATGAAAATGTTAGTTCGATTTGACAAAACAGGTGAGATCCATTCACTTGATCATATACCGGATGTTTTCTCCGGAGAAGGCGATGTGGCTCGTGTGGTTTCTACCACCACTGATCCGGTCGAACAGGTGGAAGTAAGACCATTATCGGTCTGTATATATGTAGAGGAAGAAAAATAAGAAAAGGAAATAAGGGAGGTTTCTATGGCAGATTTTGATGAGAATGGTGTTCAGATCCAGAATGAAGTGACCGAGGACGTAACGAATAAGAAGTGTCCGAATTGCGGCGCGACAGTAGTATTCGATCCGGGTTCCGGCGGGATGCTCTGTGAGTTCTGTGGGTATAAGACTGAGCTTCCGAAGGCGGATGCGGATAATGCGATATGTGAATTGGATTTCGAATCCGCAGAGAAGACTGCGAGCTTCGAGTGGGGGACACAGAAGAAGTCTGTAGTATGTAAACAGTGCGGTGCGGAAACGATCTATGATGCGCTGGAGACTGCGGCAGTTTGTCCGTTCTGCGGATCGACGAGTGTTATGCCTGCAGCAAGCAGTGATTCTATGTCTCCTGGAGCAGTTTGCCCGTTCTCCATTACGAAGGAGAAAGCCGGTCAGAAGTTTATGTCCTGGCTTGGCGGCAAACTCTTCACTCCTTCTAAGGCAAAGAAGAGTGCCCGTCCGGAATCTTTCCAGGGTGTATATCTGCCGTACTGGACATATGATGCACAGACCACTTCTTCCTTTACGGCCAGAGCCGGATATGACCGCCGCGTAAAGAGAGGCGACAACTACGTCACAGAAACGACATGGCAGCCGGTGCGCGGCATTTATCAGGAATTCATCGATGATGAGACAGTCATGGCGTCGAAGAGAAATGAAAATTCGGTCGTCAAGGCTTGTGAACCGTTTGATTTCACCAAGCTTGTTCCGTACTCTCCGCAAGTCGTAGCCGGATTCATCGCAGAGAGATACTCCGTTGGTCTTAAGGAAGGATGGGGAATTGCACAGAACTCCATTAAGAAGAAGCTTCAGAATAACATCCACAAGTATATCCGCAGCAATTGGAGATGCGATCGTGTCGATTCCCTGCATTTCTCGACTCTCTATAGCAATATTACGTATAAGTATCTGCTGGTTCCGGTATGGATCTCTTCGTTTAAGTATAACGACAAGGTATACCAGTTCGTCGTAAACGGCCAGACCGGTAAGGTGGGCGGACATGCTCCGGTTTCCGTTCTCCGTGTACTTGCAGCAATCGGTATCGGTATTGCCGTTATCGCACTTATCTACTTCCTTACCCACTAAACGTAAGCGGATCAAGAATCAAATTGAAAGTGAAAAGGATCGCAACAATTGTTACGATCCTTTTTACTAATTGTGACTAAATTGTGAAATTTGTACAATGTGCACAAACAAAAAACATTGAGCAAATTTCTTTAATATATTATTATGATTGAGGTTGGGTCTGCGTAAAGCAGACGTGTAAGCATTTTGGCGAACACATTGGAGGGTTAACATGACAGAAGACAACACACATCTGGGTACTCGCGGAACTCGTTTCGGCCGCTGGATCAGGATGCTGTCCTGCACGCTCGTAGTAGCATTCTTGGGAACGCAGGGAATTGCAGCACTTCCATTCGGTACAGCGACAGATCACATGTACAAGGCCGAAGGTTCCGGTTATTCGACAACGAATCCTTTTAACTATACGCTGTTCTGCTTCGGCGATGCATCTTTCGGCGTGGCCGAAGGTGCACACTCTCAGGGCGCGATGGCGATTGGTGGAGACGCCAGTTTCTACGATTTCTCATTCGCAGGCAGTAATGCCGGATCGCTCGGATTATCGCAGCTTGTTGTTGGCGGAACACTGAGTTACGGCAACCTCCATAATCTGGCCGGTAACATCGAAGTAAATGGCACAGACAGATTGAGCGGAAGCAGTTACGAATTCACACCGAACACTTATGGGGTGGTTTCTCCGGTTTCTGTCGATTTTGGTTCTGTGAAAGATAAGATGGTATCCCGTGCGAACAGCGCAGATGCTTTTGCTGATTCGAACAGTAATGCGAAGCTCAGCAACCGCGGCGGTGGCAAGTACGAAGTAGCACCGGCTGACGGTTTCGATACTTCCAATGATGTTATCGTTTTCAACATGCCTTCCGATGCGACAGTCCTCTATGTCCCGGCATATGTGAAAGTCATCATCAATGTAAAGGGTGATTCGGTCAGCAGTCTTCCGCAGCTGAGATTCGGTACTGCTGATGCTTCTTCTACACCGAATGATGCAGGCGATGAGCGTGATGCATATGTTGTCTGGAATATGGCCAGCGCACGTTCTGTTACTTTAAACTATATGTCTTCGCACGGTGCGATCCTTGCTCCGAATGCTCATGTTGAAAAGCAGAGCGGCAGCAGCAATGGTGCGATCATCTGTAACTCGACGTTTAGTACGTCTGAGTATCACTATGTACGAGTAAATGTGAACTTCACATTTAATACTCCTACTCCGACACCGACAGAGACACCTACACCGACTAACACTCCTACAGATACACCTACACCGACCAATACTCCGACAGTAACTCCGACGGAGACACCTACACCTACGAATACACCTACGCCGACGGATACGCCGACTCCGACGAATACACCGACGGCAACACCTACACCTACAAATACACCTACGCCGACGAATACGCCGACTCCGACGAATACGCCGACAGCAACACCTACACCTACGAATACACCTACACCTACGAATACGCCGACACCGACAAATACGCCGACGGCGACACCTACACCTACGAATACACCGACTCCGACGAATACGCCGACGCCTATTCCGACAGAGACACCGGTTCCGACAGTAACACCGCTGCCGACGGAGACACCTTCTCCGACACCGACGAACACACCGACACCGACAAATACGCCGACGCCGACTCCGACGGACACACCTACACCGACTCCGACGGATACACCTACACCGACACCGACAGATACGCCGACTCCGACTCCGACGGACACACCTACTCCGACGCCGACAGATACGCCGACGCCAACTCCGACGGATACACCTACACCGACGCCGACGGATACGCCGACTCCGACGCCGACAGATACGCCGACACCCACGCCGGATCCGACTGTAACGCCGACGGAGACTCCGACTCCTACTGAGACGCCGACTCCGACGGATACACCGACACCGACTCCGCCGGTAGAGGATACGAACAGACCGACGCCGACACCGACGAATACGCCGACAGCAACGCCGACGCCGAGACCGACCGCTACTCCGATTCCGACGGCGACACCTGTTCCGACAGCGACACCGGTTCCGACCGTGACCGAGACGCCGACTCCTACGCCGACTCCGGATCCGACAGCGACACCGACGGAAACACCGACACCTACGCCGGTTCCGACTGAAGAGCCGACTCCGGAAGTTACACCGGATCCGCCGAAGCCAACCGAAGTACTTGGTGCTTCCCGTGTTCCGAAGACCGGTGATACAGGATCTGCTGTGAAACTTCTTGCAGGATTGTTCTTCCTGGCTGTATCTGCTGCTTCGCTTACAGTAATGGCTTCGAAGAAGAAGGAAGAAGACGAGCAGTAATTCGTAAGAATGAATGAACAACGAAAGACCGCCTCTTTATGAGGCGGTCTTTTTGTTAAGCGTGATTTGATATAGAATATAATAGACAGTGAAATGAGGATGAGGAGAATAGTTTCACCATATGATTGATTTTTATAATGCCTTTATTTCATACAAGCATGGACCGGTAGATAATAAAGTAGCTGCCCATATTCAAACGCAGCTGGAACATTTCCATATTCCGGGAAAGATTCAGAAGAAAACGGGGAAGAAACGTATTCAGCGTATCTTCCGTGATAAGGAAGAACTTCCGATTACGAGTAATCTATCTGACACGATCGAGGATGCACTGTCTAAAGCGGAGTATCTGATCGTTATCTGTTCGCCGAATACGAAAGAATCCGTGTGGGTCAAGCGTGAAATCGAGTTCTTCCTGAAGACGCACACTAGAGATCATATTCTGGCTGTTATTTCAGAGGGCGAGCCTCAAGATGTACTTCTTCCTGAACTGCTTGTGGAGGAGGTAAGTGTTCTTCAGCCGGACGGGACTACGAAATCGTTCCTGCGTGAGAAGGAACCTCTATGCTGTGATTATCGTCTGCCGTTCCGAAAGGCGGATAAGGAGGAATTGCCCAGACTTGCGGCGGCGCTTATCGGTTGTTCTTATGATGAACTGATGAACAGACGTCGTGCGTATCAGATGCAGCGCGTGACGATTCTCGGACTTGTCCTTTCGTTATTGGCGTTTGCTTTCGCGGGCGTTGTGCTCCGAAGTAGAATGAGACTTCAGAGTAGCTATGACGATACCCTTAGAAATCAATCCATTTATCTGGCTAATGAATCGAAGAGACTTCTTTCTAATGAGCAGCGGATCGAAGCCATCCAATTGGCGCTTGCCGCTCTTCCATCGGAGGGAGAGAAGCGTCCGGTCACGGCCGAAGCCGTTCGTGCGTTAACCGACGCGACGCTTGCTTACAGCCCACTTTCCGGGTCAAGCATTCATGCAGTCTGGAACTATCGGGTATCCTCTCTCGTTCAGACTTTCACGCTGCCGAAGGACAGGTCTTCTCTGGCCTGCTTAGATGCCAGCAATACAATTACTGTCTGGGACACCGAGACACACGAGACTCTTATCGAAGAGAGCTTCGTGAATCAGGCTCCTTTCTCTATTTCTTATATAGATGATACGAAGCTTCTGGTCTTAAGCTCAACGGAGTACACACTCTATGATGTTATGAGAGGGAAGGAAATATGGAGTCAGGTGTTGAAGGAGGATACTTTTGCAAGGATGGATCCGCTCATTCCTGTGGGCGATAAATGTGAGTATTTCTATCTGATTTCTTCTGCTCGGGAAATTCTTCGTATATCGGCAGAAGACGGTTCGATCATGGACAGGTTCGTAACGGCGGATGTTTTTGCCTCTTATGATAAGTATGCTTTCCAAAATGAGTATTCTCTTTCTCCGGATGGTGAGAAAATCGCATTCTACATATCCGAGGGCGATAACAATGACATAGGAATAGTGAATCTTGCTGATGGCTCCGGAACAATATGTGCGTTTGACAGTCCCAGTTTGAGAGATCTTGACTGGATCGATAATGATACGATCGTGGCCTCCGGATTCGATTCTTCAAAATCTGCTTCAGGTGAATATGGTAGACGAGTCATTGCGCCTATCTCCACGGATATCCACTGCTATAGCGTGAGCAGAGGTCAGAAGATATGGTCTTCTGATTTTGTGTATAACGATGACATATTGACAAGCGGATTTGTAAATCTTCCGGCGCGGGACGCGGTTGCCTATTACTGTGCGAATGCGATCAGAATCTATGACAGAAATAGCGGAAGTATTCTCGGGGATTATGATGTCAATTATTCCTTGGTGAATGTTAATGACGACAACGAAGATGGAGTGCTGATATTCGTTACTGGAGATGGCGGATTAGGATCGCCGGTAGACTATTACGGACCGGAAACTGTATCTTTGACATATGAATTCACCAACAATATTCAAAAGGCCGAAACGGGCAACGGAGTATTTATCCTGCAAAAACGCACGAATCAGATTCTGTGCTATAACGCGTATGTTGCGGATGATGAATGGAGCGAGATCGATGAGGATATGGTGATGCGTCAGATCCGCGATGATTATTACATGGATGAAGATTATCTTGTTGTAAATTCTGTTGAATCGGACGGATATCGTATTTGTGCGTACGATGCGAAAGAAATGGAATCGCTATGGAGTATTCTGCTGGACGATACATATGGTAGTGAGTTTATGATCCTTGGGGTCTGGGATGACGAACTCTATGTATCTGCACATCTGAATTATAACGAAATAAACATTCTTCGGATATCCATAGAGGACGGGGAAGTAATCGATGAAGAAAGTGTGGAGACTATTAGCGGAAGGGTTCGTGATGCCTGTAGTATGACAGATGGGTATCTCACTTACATCTATAAGGATGAGAAAGCAGATGGCTATAGAATACGCGGTGTGGATCTTGAGACGGGTAAAAAGGAGAAGTTCGTCCTTCCTTTCGATTCTTTTGAGCCGAATTCCGCGCCTCGGTACTATAAACAGGCACAGGCCATCTATTATTCGGATAAAGTGGAGGGCGACTATATTATCGATATTGCCGAGCATGAGGACTATAAGGTCAAACTTCCGAGAGACTGGACAGGTACGACAGTGGTTGAGGTAAAGGATGACGGTAAGAAGTGGATCGTAGCGGATAGTGCACATGTCCTGATCCTGGATAATGAGGGACACATGGAGCTTGAACTTGATCTGAATGGACAGATACCGACCGGTGCCGCTTTCTATAGTCCTTCGAAAGGAACGGAACAGATCCTGGTCGTTTATGATGAGGGTTTTATGTTCCGCTATGATGCCGAGTCTGGTGCTTTCATCGGCAGATCAGAAGTGGAAACGTATCCGGGGTACGCAGAACGGGCGAAGATCCGATTCTCTGAAGATGGGAAGACTATCTTCATTCAGACTTACTTTATCACGGATGTGGTCGATGTGGATACCTGGGTCGAACTGGCGGTGGTGTGGAATTCTCTGGGCTATCACGAGGGCTCGGATGGGTTCTATTCCTTCTCTTACACCGGGGCGAAAGATTACCGTGTCGGGTACTTCCGTCACTACACGCTACAGGATCTGATCGATAAGGCACATAAGATACTTGGCGGGGCCGAATTGACACAGGAACAGAAGTCCCAGTATGGGATTTCCTGAACAGGAATAGTAAAGAAGGTCTTTCTGCCGGTTGGCAGGAAGACCTTTTATATTTCCAGATGAAGTGGCTGTATTAAAGAGAAGGCCTCGCTTCGCGATACAGTTGGGGGAAGATGTGTTTCTTGATGATGTAGATGTCATGTTCATCTTCAGACCGTACGGCGATGTAGTCGCCTTTGTTCCCAAGGTAGTATTTCTCTTCATCCCATAAAGTGAAGATCTTCACGCTGCGATCTAAAGGCTTCGCGTATATCAGCCCGCCTCCGTGACTGATTACAGCCTGGGCATGGGCCATGACGTCAGTTTTATCGCCGGTGGCCAGATTCTTGATACTCGGTGAGTATTCGAATCTCCTCGAATAGGGATGTCCCAGACTCTTATACCTGGCCAGAAGCTTCTCCTCGTTGATCGGATATACTTCGCCTTCGATGCCGACCATCAGGTAACTGTCTTCTTCTACGGTGATGATCACATCTCCCTCGAGAGTACGGATCTCGACCTGGGTATGGGGTGGAACGATATCGGTAAGCCGTACGGCACCGACTTCCTGTGGGAGCTTCTCATATAGAGCCATATCCTTCGTATCCAGGACGGTATCCTTCGTGTAGAGGATCGTAAACATATTGAAGTAGTCAGCCATGCGTTCCTTGAGAAGCTCGGAAGGATCTTTCGTGAGTTTCTCGGGGCGCAGGGAGCCGCCGGCTTTATAAATGTGCCCGCCGCCTCCGCCGAGTCCGTCTGCAAGAAAGGCAGCCAGCTCGTTGGCATGTACTTCCTTGGTACAGCTTCGGACAGAGAACTTAACCTCGTAATCGCTGATGAAGTAGGCGAGACAGACGTCCACGCTATCGGTCTCCAGAGAAAAATCGGAGATGACGCCGAGAATGTTCGGGTCGCAGGGCTCAGCCTGCAGGATCAGATAGTGGTGATCTTCATAGAACTCATAATCAATGATGGCTTTGCCTGTGATCTTCAACTCCTTAAGAGAAATATTGGCGTTGCTCATTTTCGTGATCAGGGAACGCTGGATATCAAGAGAATCGAGCATATCACGATCTAATGGGTGGGAGACTTCTGACAGACGGTTGGTATCGGAATAGAGACCATAGTATAGGGCGGTGGAGAGGTTCTTATCAAGACTGCCGTCCATACCTTCGGAACGGATCAGATCCCATACGATAGTGGAGCAGCTGCCGATGGTGCTTCTTACTTCGGATAGCTCCGGAAGATCTACGGTTGCCTGATGATGATCGATGATTGCGATAGTGCGGGCACGGGTCTTCGTGACATTACGCTGACCATACTGACAGTCAACGGTAATCAGAAGATCCGGAACCTCTTCCGTTTCAGGTTCGTAAGAGATGGGGATTTCCAGTTCCGTAAGCATGATGATCAGATTGCTCTTCTGTATCTGGTTATTGCCGCGATAGATGAACCGGACTTTTTTCCCTTTTTGGGTGAAGTACCAGTGCAGGGCGGCACCGCTTGCCAGTGCATCGGCATCCGGATTGTCGTGACACTGGATTACGATATCATCATATGAAAGAAGTTCAGAAAGTCTCATTTTGTCATGCTCCTAGATCGTTATCTATATTATTTTACCATTGCAGGACCACAATGGAAACGGGAAGGGAAGTGTGAGGTAGAAAAGAGGGCAGAAGTGAAAAATCGCTATTGACACGTTCGCACGCAATCAGTATAATAATTCATGCTTTTAATGCCATGCGGCGGTGGCGGAATTGGCAGACGCGCACGTTTGAGGGGCGTGTGGGCGACCATACGGGTTCAAGTCCCGTTCGCCGCACCAAGACTTGAGGACTTTGTCCTCAAGTCTTTTTTTTCATATATGTAAGGAAAACTTGAATATGCATACAGATGAGCGTATAATTCTACTCTGTAGTATTGTGTGAATTGTTTTAACAGCTACAAGGAGGAAAAAGAAAATGAAATCTAATCTGAAGAAATTGGCATGTCTGGTGCTCTCTTTCTCGATGATCGCTTCGGCTGCTGCCTGCAGCAAGAAGAAGGATGACGACAAGGGATCTTCCGGATGTACAGAAGTGGCCGACACGTTCCTGGACGCTGTGGTTTCTCTTGATTCCAAGAAGATCAAGAAACTCGAGAAGAACCTGGGAATCGACGGCGAGATCGTTGATGCGCTCACAGAGTTTGCGGAGAATGATTATTTCACGGCAGTCATGGAGAAGGCTTCCTATGAAATCGATGAGGACTCCGTAAGTGAGAAGAAGAAGAAAGCTTCCTGCGAAGCAACCGTAAAACTGCCGGATTATGAGTCTGCATTCGAGGATGCGGATGGCGATTACGATGATTTCGTGGATGCGATCGATGGTCAGAAAGAGAAGAAGTATCAGGATGTTACATTGACCCTGGAATTCGAAGTGGAGGATGATGAGTATACACTTACTAATGCAGAAGATGTACTCGCTGATCTTTATGAACCGATGGCGGATGTACTGACATCTGCACCGAGCCCGAAGCCGACCGAGCCGACAGATGGTCCGGTTACCACAGATCCTGATCCGACAGATACGGAACCGACAGATACGGAACCGACAGACACGACAAAGGCGACGGATGACACAACATCTACAACTGCTCCTGCCGGTCCTGCTGGTACGCTTAAGGATATTCCGGCTAAGAAGGTTACGGTTACTCCGGATACCTTTACAGCGGCAATCCGTGCGGTGGATGCGAAAGCGGCAGATGGAGTGATCAGCTTCGGCTCTGAGACCAATGTTGGTGATTATACTGTCACGGATTACTATTCGGCACAGCAGGAAGACTGGAATGTTCTTTATATCTGCTATGTGTTTAAGACAGCTGAAGATGCGAAGGGATACTTCGATACGTATACCGAGTATATGGAAAGCTATGCGACATCCTATGTTGTGGAAGCTGACTGGGGATATGTTGCTTATCAGTCCGGTGATTATGCCTTCTCATATTATCTTTCCGATAATTATCTGGTTACTGTCACATCTCTCGATGGAAGTGCGGAGAATATCGATAAGGTTTCCGGATTCTTCGAGGCGCTCTTCGCGTAAGTTAGAGATCCCGAAGTTCAAGTGTAAAATCGAGGACTGTCTCGCATGAGACAGTCCTTTTTTATCGGGAGAAGGACAGATCGATATGTATGTGCTGTATAATAAAATAGGAATTCGAGATAGAGGAGAGCAGAAATGAGAGTGACGGCCATATCTGAGAATACGAGTACGTGTGGTCTTAAGGAAGAGCACGGCCTAAGTTTATATATTGAGACTGAGAAACATAAGATCCTCTTTGATTTCGGATCGAGTGATATCTTTGCTGTGAATGCTGAAAAACTGGGGATCGATCTCGGAATGGTCGATATCGCGTTTCTCTCGCATGGTCATTATGATCACGGTGGAGGAATTCTGACGTTCCTGGATATCAACAAGATCGCCAACATCTATATGCACGAACTGGTTTTCGAGCCGCATTTTAATGGAAGAAACGAGTTTATCGGGCTGGATCCGACGCTGGATGGCCATCCGCGCTTCATTAAAGTGCGGGAAGATATAAACATCGATCATGAGCTGTCTTTCGTGACGCTTACGAAGCGGAAAGTTCCGATCGAAACGAACGGATTGAAGGTCGGACGGGGAAAGTATATGGAGAAGGAGCTTTTCGAGCATGAGATGTATCTTCTGATCCATGAAGGATATAAGAACTATCTCATCAGCGGATGTTCGCATAAAGGCCTGATCAATCTGATCTATGGATTCTCGTTCGATGCTTTTGTCGGAGGATTTCATTTCATGAAGTATGATGTGCTCTGGGATGAGGATAAACTCCTCGAGGCGGCGAAGACGATCCGTAACTCCTGCGCGGAGTTCTACACGTGCCACTGTACAGGCCGGGAACCGTATCAGTTCTTAAGAGACGAAGTGGGAGAAAAGTTGCATTATCTGTCCTGCGGAGAAACCGTTAGTATCGAATAACCGCGCTTCGTCATCTCCGGAATCCGATACATAGACGAAAAGGAGAGATCGCTCGAGACTTCAAACAGTTTGCTTACGCAAAACTCGTCTCTTACGATGTCTCCTTTTCGTCTTTTCTTTCATGATCCGGAGGTGCCGGAGAGCGGGTGAGACGAAAAAACGGCTTCTGAAAGAAAAAGTTCTTGCAACTTTTCTTTTGTCTGCTATTATTAGGAATGTAGTTTTTATGCCCTGTTCATGGGCAGAAGTAAAAATGTAGGGCTGTCATATATATCGGCAGCAGAAGGATGGTAGATTATGGATTCTCTCGACTTGTTGTATGGGATCGTCATTGTCGTGTTCTTCGCAATGATCATCTCGGTAGGTGTGTACTCGAGAAAAAACACGAAAGATGTTTCTTCTTTTGTACTCGGCGGTAGAAAGGTAGGACCGTGGCTCACGGCTTTCTCATTCGGCGCCACGTATTTTTCTGCAGTTATTTTCATCGGATATGCAGGTAAGTTCGGTTGGGACTTCGGTGTTTCCGCTTTGTGGATCGGTCTTGGCAATGCCTTCATCGGTTCTCTTGCTGCATGGGTCATTCTCGGTAAGCGCTGCCGCATCATGACGAAGACGCTGAACACGAATACGATGCCGGACTTCTTCGGTAAGCGTTATGGCTCGAAATCCCTGCGTGTGACTGCGGCGATCATCATCTTTATCTTTATGATCCCGTACTCCGCTTCTGTATTTAATGGTCTTTCCTATCTGTTTACATCGGCTCTGCGTCTTGACCGAATCTCTTACGGTTACGAGATCTGCATTATCGTCATGAGCCTTCTTGCTGCAACATATGTTATCCTCGGCGGATATATGTCCACGGCGATCAACGACTTTATCCAGGGTATGATCATGATCGTGGGTATCGTTCTTACGATCTTCTGCGTACTCAACTATCATGGTGGTATGATGGACTCTCTCACGAAGCTCTCTTCGGTTCCGGCTGCGAATGGTTCTTCCTTCCAGGGCGTCTATTCGTCGCTATTCGGACCGGAGCCTCTGAATCTTCTGGGTGTAGTGATCCTGACCTCTCTCGGGACATGGGGACTTCCGCAGATGGTGCAGAAATTCTACTCCATCAAGGATGACAAGTCTGTTCATACAGCCACTATCGTTTCTACGGTCTTCGCCGTTATCATTGCCGGCGGCTCGTATTTCATGGGTGGTTTCGCCCGTATCTTCGTCACGGCAGATGATATCAAGACTGCTTCCGGCGGACTGAATATGGATAAGATCATGCCGATCATTCTGGATATGGCGATCCCGACACTTCTGGTTGCGATCCTTGTGGTACTGGTGCTGTCTGCTTCCATGTCCACACTGACTTCTCTGGTACTGACGTCGAGCTCCACCATTACGCTCGATGTTCTGGCTGACAATGTGATCAAGAATATGAACGAGAAGAAGAAGGTCAGCATTATCCGTATCCTTCTTGCCGTATTCGTACTGATTTCCATGCTTCTTGCGATCTACTCCTACAGAAGCAATGATATGTATATTACCAAGCTGATGTCCATCTCCTGGGGCGCTATGGCCGGATCCTTCCTGGCTCCGTTCCTCTATGGCCTGTTCTGGAAGGGCGTAACAAAAGCTGCCGTATGGGCTTCCTTCATCAGTGGTGTAGGCATTACCGTGTCCCACCTGATCCTGAGTAACGGTGCCCTCTTCGGCCACAGCTTCAAGTTCCCGACAGGACTTCCGATCAATCTGGCGTCTCCGATCAATGCCGGTGCTTTCGCCATGCTGTTCGGCATCATCCTGGTACCGGTGGTATCCTGGATCACACCGAAGCTGGACAAGAAGGTCGTTGACAGAGCTTTTGCCGATATGCCGGAGGACGTCATCTCTCCGAAGCTGGACAAGAAGGGCGTAGACAAGTCTGTCGTTGACGAACAGGCGTAATACAATTGTCTGTTCTATACGCTCGGTTTCGTGTTACAATATTCTGGTGTCCATTATTTGATCTACGATCAAGGAATATAGAATCAACGAACATAGAAACGAGGTACGCACAGTGAAAAAGATCATGTTAGGCAATGAAGCTGTGGCGCGCGGTGCCTATGAGGCGGGAGTGAAGGTCGTTTCCTCCTATCCGGGTACGCCGAGCACAGAGATCACAGAGACGATCGCCACGTACGACCGCATTTACTGCGAGTGGGCGACGAACGAGAAGGTGGCATCCGAGGTAGCAATCGGTGCCAGCATCCGTGGCGCACGTGCGATGACGTGCATGAAGCATGTCGGTATGAACGTGGCGGCAGACCCGATGTTTACGGCGGCATATGAAGGTGTAAACGGTGGTCTGGTCTTCGTCGTTGCCGATGATCCGGGCATGCACAGTTCCCAGGACGAGCAGGACAGCAGAAATTATGGCCGTGCTGCGAAACTTATGGTTCTGGAACCTTCGGACAGTCAGGAATGTAAGGACTTCGCGAAGATGGCGTTCGAGCTTTCCGAGCGCTTCGACACCCCTGTCATCCTCCGTATGCATACACGTGTGTCCCATTCCCGTTCCATCGTGGAACTGGGCGAGCCGGAAGACATCGTTGTAAAGCCTTACGAGAAGAACGTGAATAAGTACGTCATGATGCCGGCGATGGCCATCAAGCGTCATGTCGTAGTCGAGCAGAGAACGCTGGATATTGCCAAGGCTTCGGATGAAGAGTTCATGGGCCTCGGGATCCACAAACTCGAGATGAATGATACCAAGATCGGTATTATTACCGCCGGTGCTGCGTACCAGTATGTGAAGGAAGCGGTTCCGAACGCATCTGTCCTGAAACTAGGCTGTGTATGGCCGCTACCGATGGGACTGATCTCTGATTTCGCAAGCAAGGTGGACCGTCTGATCGTTGTGGAAGAGCTGGATCCGTTTATGGAGACAGAGATCAAGGCTGCAGGTGTTGCATGTGAGGGAAAGAACCTCTTTACGCTCCAGGGCGAATACAATGCCAGAATGATCCGCGCTGCTCTTTCTTCGGAAGCTCTTCCGGAGAAAGCACTGGACCTTGACAAGCTTCCGAAGGCTCCGGGCCGTCCGCCGCTACTCTGTGCGGGCTGTCCGCATAAGGGCATGTTCCTGGCGCTGAACCGTGCGAAAGTGCAGGTCATGGGCGATATCGGATGTTACACACTCGGAACACTTCCGCCAACAGCCGCGATGGATGTCTCCGTCTGCATGGGTGCTTCGGTGGGTATGGCACATGGCTTTGATAAGGCCAGTGACGGAGCGGACAGCAGAAAGACCGTGGCGGTCATCGGTGACTCCACCTTCCTGCATTCCGGTATTACGAACCTGATCAATGCAGTATATAACCAGAGTTCCATCACTGTCATGATCCTTGATAACTCCATTACGGGTATGACCGGTCACCAGCAGAATCCTGCTTCCGGTATGAATATCCGTCTGCAGCCGGCTCCGGCGATCGACCTGGAGACACTCTGCAGAAGTGTCGGTGTTACTTCCGTACGGACTGTGGATCCGGTAGATACGTATGAAGTAGAGAAAATCGTGAAAGAAGAGATCGCGAAGGATTGTGTATCCGTGATTATCGTACGCCGTCCGTGTGCTTTGATTCCGACAGGAAAGAAGCCGAAGGGTGTTTCTATTGTACTGAACGATGAGGCCTGCAAGAAGTGCGGTGCCTGCTCGCGTATCATGTGCCCGGCGCTGGTTGCCGGCCCGGATAAGAAGCCGGTGATCGATCCGGAGGCATGTAATGCCTGCGGGCTGTGCATCAATATGTGCAAGTTCGATGCACTTTCCAAGAAGGAGGAATCGTAATATGGCTAAAGATATTTCAATCGTACTCGCCGGTGTCGGCGGACAGGGAACTCTGATTGCCGGTAAGCTCCTCGGCATTCTGGCTATGAAGCAGGGATTGGATATTAAGGTGTCGGAAGTGCATGGCATGAGCCAGCGTGGCGGTTCCGTTATCACCTATGTAAGAATGGGGGAGAAGGTCTATTCTCCGATCATCGAAGAAGGCATGGCTGACTATGTGCTGGCTTTCGAAGAAGTCGAAGCAGTCCGCTGGGCGAATCTTCTGAAGAAGGACGGCGTTCTTCTGGTCAATTCCCAGAAGATCAAGTCTCTCCCGGTACTTCTCGGAAATGCCGAGTATCCGGAAAACATTAAGGATGCGCTCGATGCCTCTTCTTCCGGTAACACGAAGATCGTGGAATTTGACGCGCTCTCGGCTGCTCTTTCTTGTGGCAGCAGCAAAGCCGTCAACATGGTCATGGTCGGCGCTCTTTCCGCCGGAATGGATTTTCCGAAAGAGATGTGGATCGAGGCGATCAATGAAGCTTTCGCAAGTAAAGCCAAGCTCATCCCGATGAATGTAAAGGCATTTGAGATGGGTCGCGATTTCTTCGCATAAGCTTGTTGTTTAGGGTATAATAGAACTGATAAAGAGAAGGAGGATCCGCTTATGTTAGTGAAACAGATCAATGTTTTCCTTGAGAATTCTTTCGGCCGTTTGGCTGAGGTGACGAAGGTCCTGGGAAAGGCGGATATTGATATCCGTGCCCTCTATGTTGCCGATTCAACCGATTACGGTATCCTCCGTATGATCCTCGACAAGCCGGAAGAGGCAGTCAGTGTTCTTACGGAAGCAGGATTTACAGTGAGCATGACCCCTGTTCTGGCGATTGCGATCCCGGATAAGCCCGGCACACTCGATCAATCGCTGACGACATTCTCGGAGACGGGTGAGTCTATGGAGTATATCTACGGATTTGTCGGAAGAAAGTCTTCGGAAGCGGTTATGGTTATCCGTGTACAGAACTTCGATCCTGTTATTAAGAAGTTCGAGGAGGCCGGGATCCGGATCTTAAGTCCTGAGGAGGTTTACGGCATCTGATGAATTCTGTACCGTATAGTGAATATGGAATTCGGGAATCGGTGGTTCAAATGGCTTCTGAAGCGATGACCACCGTTTCTTCTGTATTTGCTGAAATTGAAAAAGTTAGAGAAATCAACCAGTTACGTGTCCTTCAGGCCTTCCGTGATGCGCGCTTCGCAGAGGCACATCTCGGATCGACAACGGGATACGGGTATGACGACATAGGAAGAGAAAAGATCGAAGAAATGTATGCGCAGATCTTCGGTGCGGAAGCTGCCTATGTACGCATTCAGGTCACCTGCGGAACGCAGATCCTGGTCGCGTGCCTGTTCGGCATATTGAAACCCGGAGAAGAAATGCTTGCAGTGACAGGGCGTCCTTATGACACGCTGGCTTCGGCATTGGGAGTCGAGAAGAAGGACGATACTTTTACCGGATCACTTCTGGATTACGGAATGAAGTATAACGAAGTGCAGCTCAAGGAAGACGGTTCTCCGGACCTCGAAGCGATCGCTTCTGCGATCAAGCCGGAGACGAAAGTGGTATTCCTCCAGAAATCGAAAGGGTACACGAGCAGAAGAGCTCTGCGTTCCGAGGATATCCGCGCTGTCGTTGATCTGGTGAAAGGAATACGGAAGGATATTATCGTATTCGTCGATAACTGCTATGGTGAGTTTGTTGAAACGAAGGAGCCATGTGCGCTTGGCGCCGATCTCTGTGCCGGGTCACTGATTAAGAATGCCGGTGGCGGAATCTGTCCGTCCGGCGCGTATGTTGCCGGCCGTAAGGATCTGGTGGAACGGGTAGCGGAGCGTGTCACGGCACCCGGACTCGGAAGCCATGTCGGACCGAGCCTTGGATTTAACCGGCAGATCGCCCAGGGGCTTTTCCTGGCGCCGCATGTCGTGGCGGAAGCTCTTAAAGGTGCGGTGTTTGCGGCGAAGATGCTCGAGATGGCGGGATGTAACTGTGCACCGGCTTCGACAGATGCCCGAGGAGATATTGTGCAAAGTGTCGCTTTCCCAGATGAGAAACAAATGGTAAACTTTTGTAGAAAAGTACAGAGCTGTTCGCCGGTGGATTCTTTCGTATCGCCGGAACCGTGGGATATGCCCGGTTACGATGCGCAGGTAGTGATGGCGGCAGGTGCTTTCGTACAGGGAGCGTCCATTGAACTTTCGGCAGACGGTCCCGTAAAACCGCCGTACCTTGTCTATATGCAGGGCGGACTGGTATTTGAACAAGTGAAACTGGCGGTCATGATGGCCGTCTCGGACATGATGGAGAAGAACTGATATGGCGAAGGGCAAGCGTCCGAACAATGGCAACCGCCCCCATAACGGTAACCGCCCGAATGGCGGGAACCGACCGAATAACGGAAGCCGTCCGGCATCCGTAAACCGTCCGCGTAACCCAAACCGGCCGTCCGGTCAGGTACGCCCTGAGAACCGCTCTGTTTCCGATCCTGCTGTTACCCCGTCCCAAGCAGCAGCAGAGAATGCGTCTCCGAGAACCGGTATGAACAAACCTGCAAAAGCACCTGAACGTAAGAAGAATACCACTCCGATGCGGAATGTGCAGAAGGAGCGTGAACTCGAACGGCAGAAGAAGATCGTTTCCGGTGTCACACATGAGAATAAACAGCAGAATGCCACGGATCCGGTACCGCCACAGTTCCGGCGGCCGCTCTTCGGGGATGAGCCGGAAGTGAAGAAACCGGTGAATGCCGAGAAGGATGCTCCTGCGTCGAGGGCGAGAAAGCTGTCCTGGTGGAAGGTCCGTCAGGTCGAAAGAAAGAACAGGAATCTTCAGAAAGCGAAACTGCGTGAGAAGCGGAAAGAAGAGGTAAAGGCCCTGGCTCTTGCTGAAGAGGAAGCCGAGAAGAAGGCAAAAGCCGTTCCGGAGATCCTTCAGGAGACAAGACCCGAAGTCGGAGAAGATAGAAGACGCCATATGGCGAAGAAGCGTAAAAGAGATGCGCTTCGTGCGGCTTTTAATGCGTTCCTCAGCATTCTGCTCCTGGTGGGCATGCTGATCATCGCTGTGCTGTATGTCGTGGACTATGTGGCGGCCAAGCCGACCTATGCTTTCGCCACGGAAGGATCGATCGAGCATACACTTGGTGCCTCCGCGCTCGTTATGAGAAATGAGACGGTCATGACCTCTACACATACAGGTTCGCTTCTGAGTCAGGCGACGGAAGGAAGCCGTGTTGCCAAGGGACAGCTTCTGGCGATGGTCATCCCGGAAGGCATGGAGTCCACACTTACAGAACTGTATAATGTCGAGCAGCAGATCGTAGACCGTGAACGTCAGTTGATGTTGCAGGGGAAGGGTGTCGCTGCGAAAGAGATCTTCAGTGAGACAAATGAAGAGATTAAGCCGATCATCACCATGGTGCGTCAGGATACGATGCTGATGAAACTCGGTAACATGACCAGCTATGCATCTTCGATCCGTGTACTGATGGAGAAGAGAGATACGGATCTTATGGATGTGGATTTTAACGATGAACAGCTGACAGCGCTGCGAGGAAGCGAGACTTCTCTTAGGAATCAGCTGGAGAACCGGGCCAATTCTATCTATGCCGACGCACCCGGAATCGTATCGTACAAACTTGACGGACACGAGACCGATATTACCTACGATCTTCTGATGGACATGGTCGACACGAAGTGCGAATCACTGATCAAAGAATCGAACAGTATCATCACGGGTGATCTGAGTGTCAAGCAGAATGAACCTGTTCTGCGTATCGTGCAGAATGATGTACAGTATTTCGCGTGTGAGATTGAGAATGCGCCGATGGAGCAGTTCCAGCTCGGGTCTACGCATGTTATCCGTATTCCTTCTGAGGGGATCTCGATCCCGGACTGTTCTGTCGTTCGCAGTTCCGTTACCCGTAAGGGCATGCTTATCGTCTTTAAGACATCGAACCAGGTGGAGCGTCTTCTGGACAGACGTACCATAAACATCGAGATCGTACAGACCAAGACAAGCGGTATCCGCGTGCCGGTCTCTGCGCTTGTGGATGCGGATTATGACAGAGGGATTGCTACGATCTATGTCAACGAGAGCGGATATGCGAGAGGCTATACTGTTCAGGTGAAGGACTATGACCGAGAGTATGCGATCATTGCTCCGATAAGCGAAGAACAGACTGTGCCGAGCATCAGTACGATCGTCATTACGAATCCGCAAACTGTAAAAGAAGGGGATAAGGTGGAAAAGTAATATGCACATGTATAGCCCCGAAGAAATGAAAGAGAATATCGAGAGAGTCCGCGCGCAGATTGCGGATGCGGCGAAAGAAGCGGGAAGAGATCCGTCGGAGATCACTTTGATCGGTGTATCCAAATTCTTCCCGGCAGAATATGCCGCGCAGGCATTCTCGCTTGGCCTTACGGATCTCGGTGAGAACCGTGCAGAGGAAATGCATGATAAGGTAGAGAAACTGGGCGCGATGGGACTTACACCCAGATGGCATCTGATCGGTACGTTACAGAGCCGTAAGGTCCGCCTGATTGCAGGTGAACCGTACCTGATCCATTCTGTGGATTCATTAAGTCTGGCAGGTGAAATTTCTAAACGCTATGTTACAAAAGAAACACGTGCGAAAATATTGCTGGAAGTCAATGTTTCCGGCGAAGAGAGTAAACACGGTTTCACGGAAGAAGCGGTGATCGAGAACATCGATAACCTCATGAAGCTTCCGAATCTTGATATCTGCGGCCTTATGACGATGGCACCGATCCAGCACAATCCCGGTGAGGCGAAAGCCGTGTTTGATAAGACGAGACAGCTCTTCGAGACACTCTCGGGACGAGGAGTCGATAGAGAGTGCTGGAAATACCTTTCCATGGGCATGAGCGGGGACTACCGTGAAGCCATTTCCTGTGGTGCGACACATGTTCGTATCGGAACGGCGATCTTCGGTAAAAGAGATTATCCTGATCCGGTATAATACTGCACAAAAACCACGCCATTATGTGGAAATATTACAGAAAAATGACACAAATGAATGTCAAAATTACATGTTATTTACCGTTGGGATTTTTCTATTGAAGTCGATTTTTCGGAAGTATATAGTAACCTCATAGTGAAATTCAGAAGTGCGGAAGTGCTTCAGCAATAAATTTGGAGGTTAATATGGCAGCTTTTTGGAAGACAATCGTAGACAAGATCGCAGGTGTAAATGGTATGGACGCATACGACGAAGAACCTTATATGGAAGGTGAGGCATACGAGCCGGAGTATGAGGAGCAGTATCCGGAAGAAGATGCTGATTATATTCCTTCCGTTCCGGAAACAACTTATGTTCCTGAAATCAGCAGACCGATTGCTCCGATCAAGAGCGTACGTGCTACTGATACTCAGGTAGTAATCCTTCAGCCCGACAGCATCCGTTCTTCTCAGCAGGTTTGTGATCACATCCGTGCCGGTCACACAGTTATCTGCAACATCGAGAACGTTGACCGTTCTGTTGCGCAGCGTGTAATCGACTACATCTCCGGTGCAGCTTATTCTATCGATGGCAATGTGAAGCCGATCGATCAGAACAGAAAGACCTTCGTAGTTGCTCCGAGCTCTGTTTCCCTGATGGACCGTGAGGCTCTTGCGAAGCAGGAAGAAGAACAGAATCAGGCTAACAACTATCGTCAGGCACTCTGATTTATTCAATTTCAAAATAGAAAAGGACTGTTGCATCCGTAGCAGTCCTTTCTCTATTTTCCGGATAGATCGAGAATAAGATAAATGTAATGGCTGCCCTGCTAGAAGTAAGCGGAGCAGCCATTTTCGTAATAAAAATGTTCGTGATCCTTTCGCCGGTTCTCAGCTCTGAGAAGGTTTATAACTGTCTTTCAGGGACACGCTTCTGTTAAAGATCAGCTTTCCGCCTACCGAGTCCTTCGTATCCAGACAGAAGTAGCCGATGCGGAGGAACTGGAAACGGTCTTCCGGCTTGGCATCTTTGAGCGAAGCTTCGACCTTGGCGCCTTCGACAACCGTTAAGGAATTCGGATTGATGTAATCCAGATAATTGCAGTCAGCCAGATCCGGTGCCTCCACAGTAAAGAGACGGTCATAAAGACGTACGGTCGCGTCGAGGGCGGTCTTCGTGTCCACCCAGTGAATGGTTGCTTTAATACGGCGTCCGTCTGCAGGATTCCCGCCACGGCTGCTCTCTTCGTACTCGGCATGTACGGCAATGACCTTGCCGTTCTCATCCTTATCGCAGCCTGTGCACTTGATCACGTAAGCAGATTTCAGTCTGACTTCGTTTCCGGGGAAGAGACGGAAATATTTCTTCTCCGGTACTTCCATAAAGTCGTCCGCTTCGATCCAGAGTTCGCGCGAGAAGGTGACCTCACGTGTACCGTCTTCCGGTCTCTCCGGATTGTTCTCGACGGTGAATGTCTCAGTCTTATCTTCCGGATAGTTGTCGATGATGAGCTTGACCGGATGCACGACACCCATGACACGCTTCGCGATTGCGTTCAGGTCTTCTCGCAGACAGTACTCCAGGAAAGCGAAATCAACCACGGCGTTTACCTTGGAGATACCATTTCTGGAGTGGAAATTGTGAATGGAAGCCGGCGTATATCCTCTACGGCGCAGACCGCAGAGCGTAGGCATACGCGGATCATCCCACCCGTCTACCAGACCTGTCTCAACCATGTTGCGGAGTTTTCTCTTCGACAGCACCGTATGGGTGATCCCGAGTCTTGCGAACTCGATCTGACGTGGCTTGGACGGTACGGGACAATTCTCGATGACCCAGTCATATAGAGGTCTGTGTGCCTCGAATTCGAGGGAACAGAGGGAATGCGTGATCCCTTCGAGTGCGTCCTCGATCGGATGCGCGAAGTCATACATCGGGTAGATGCACCACTTGTCTCCGGTGTTGTGATGGCGCATGTGATTAATACGGTAGATCGCAGGATCGCGCATGTTGAAATTGCCGGAAGCCAGGTCGATCTTCGCACGCAGTGTCATGGCGCCGTCCGGGAATTCGCCGGCCTTCATACGGGCGAACAGATCCAGACTCTCCTCGATCGGGCGGTCACGGTACGGGCTTGTTGCCGGGTGAGTAAGGTCACCTCTGTGCTCCTTCATCTCTTCCGGTGTCAGCTGGCACACGTAAGCCAGACCTTTCTTTATGAGCTCGACAGCATACTCGTACATCTTATCGAAATAGGAAGAAGCATAGAAGAAGCGGTCGTCCCAGTCATGACCGAGCCACTTGATATCCTCCTTGATTGCTTCTACATATTCCTCATCTTCCTTCGTCGGATTGGTGTCATCCATACGAAGGTTACAGAGCCCGCCGTACTGTTCCGCCATACCGAAGTCGATCTCCAGTGCTTTTGCATGACCGATATGAAGATATCCGTTCGGCTCCGGTGGGAAACGCGTATGGACCGTCTTACCTTCGTAACGTCCACCCGGTCCGATATCTTCTTCGATTGCTTCGTGTATAAAACTCTTATATTCGCTCATTTTCTTACTCTCGCTTTCTTATCGCACGTCATTGTGCGGATCTTTTTTTCTTTTCGAGAAGCACCTGGTGCTTCACATGTATTATGAAAGTGCAGCGGAGAGTCGCTGTCGTCCGGATTCGATACGCTTCAGGGCTTCTTCCTTGCCGAGGAGGAGAAGGACCTCGACGGCACCACCGGGAGTGACGGCCGTGCCGGATGCAGCGATACGTACCGGCCACATAACTAGTGCATTCTTCACGCCCAGTCCCTCGGCGAATCCGGTAAGACACTCGGAAATGGAGTCCTTCGACCACTCGATCGTCTCCAGGATCGGAAGAACGGCGTTGAGCATCTCCAGAGAACTTTCCTTCGTCGTCTTGCTCTTCTTATGAACATAGAGTTCCAGATCGTAATCGGCAAGTTCCAGAAGGAAAGAGAGCTTCTCGGAGATCTGCGGCAGTCTCGTGATACGTGGCTGCATGATCTCGGTGAAAAGCGGATACAGATCCTCTGTGATCATCGGGAATTTAGCAAGTTCCGGCTTAGCGAACTCGATGAATTCTTCCTGGCTCATCTTGCGGATGTATTCTCCGTTGAACCACTCCAGCTTGTCATAATCGAAGACAGAAGGAGACTTGCTGATGCCGTTGATATCAAAGGCTTCGCAGAGTTCCGGAAGTGAGAAGACCTCCTGATTGTCCTTCGGGCACCACCCGAGAAGGGCGATGTAGTTGATGATCGCTTCCGGAAGGAAACCCTGTGCGACAAGATCCTCAAATCCTGTGGATCCGTGACGCTTGCTGAGCTTGCTGACCGTGCCGTCATCGTTCTTTCCCTGGATCAGGGGGAGATGTACATACGTCGGGATCTCCCATCCGAAAGCCTCGTAGCACAGGTTATACTTCGGAGTGGAGGAGAGATACTCGGATCCACGGACGACATGCGAGATCTTCATGAGGTGATCGTCGATGATGTTTGCGAAGTTATATGTCGGGTAACCATCTGCCTTCAGCAGGATCTGATCCTCGAGTTCTTTATTCTGCACGGTGATATCACCATACACGCAGTCATGGAAGGTCGTCTCGCCGGTTAGCGGCATCTTCTGGCGGATCACGTACGGGATGCCGGCCTCGAGATTCTTTTTGATCTCTTCCTCGGAAAGATCACGGCAGTGACGGTCATAGCCGCCCTCGACGCCGCCGGCCTCGTGAAGGGAAGCCAGACGCTCTTTACTGCAGAAGCAGTAGTAGGCATGTCCGTTTCTCACCAACTCTTCGGCATAAGGCTTATATAGATCCATGCGTTCACTCTGGACATAGGGGCCGTAATCGCCACCGATGTCCGGACCTTCGTCATGAGTAAGCCCGGCGGTCTTTAATGTCTTATAAATGATATCGACGGCTCCGTCGACATAGCGCTCCTGATCGGTATCCTCGATTCGAAGTACGAAAGTACCGCCCAGAGATTTAGCTATCAGATACTCGTACAGCGCGGTCCGTAAGTTCCCGACGTGCATGAAGCCCGTAGGACTCGGCGCGAAACGTGTTCGGATAGCAGGATTAGTGATAGCCATAGTCATCGTCCTTTTCTTCATATAATAACAACCTATTTTATCACATAATACTTCGGGCGAAGCATTGCTTTGATACATTTTTATTCAAAGTTATCCGTAAAAGTGTTATCATAGCTTGAGGAAAAGTATGATCGGAATAAGGAGGGCTATCGATATGACCTGCGTAAAGCGTGTGGAATCCCGCAGAAACTATCCCATCGAATGTGGGCGTGGTATGGCTTATTCGTCACTTCTTGACCTTCTGCGTGCCCGATCTTCGGATCATCCTGTTAAGGTCGCCATCGTGACGGATAAAGAGGTGAATGGTCTTCACCATATGAATTTCATCTCTGAACTTGAAGCGCGTCGTGTTATGCCGACCGTGATCCAGATCGACGGAAGACAGTCCTCTAAGAATTTCGATGTGGTGATGCAGGTCTTCGAACGGTTGATGGATATTTCTTTTTCCGGTGATGATCTTCTCGTCGGATGGGGAGGCGGAAGCATCCTGGATGTGACGGCTTTCGTCGCATCGACTTTCCTCGGAGGTCTAAAGTACTGCCTGGTGCCGACCACTCTTCTGGGTATGCTGGAGTCGGCAGAGGCCGATACCGCATATCTGAACTATATGAGCCACAAGGATTGTGTCAGCGTGCGCTGTGAGCCGGTGGCGGTGATTATGGACGTTGACTTCCTGCCAACGGTCCCCGAGAACTTCATGAAGAACGGGTATGCGGAGATCATCCGCTATGCGATGCTCGATCAGATCACGCTTCTGAACCGTCTTGTCAATAGATCCGATATGTTTATCACGATCGATGAGTGCTATCTGGCCAAGTCCAGAATACGTGAACAGTCTTCCGATGCTTTTGCCTTCGGAAGTGAGATCAAGGAAGCGATCCTCGAGCACTTCCGTTTTCTCCGGTACTCCGAGGGGGAGGCACTGGCGTTTGCAGTCGCGGCAATGAACCCGTCGGAACCTCTGTTCCGACTTTACGATATGCTGGGATTCCCGAGAAAACTCGAAGGCGTATCGAAGGATTCTCTCCTGCGCCGTATCGTCAAGAATCTTGCACCGTATAAAGATGAGATCAAAGTAGTTCTGGCTACCGGGAACGGAATGGTCCAGGAGAGGATCATGACGCAGGCCGAGGCTTTGATCTTCTTCTCGGAAAGACTGAGTGTGATCTGTGATCCGATCAAAAGATAAGATGGGAGAAGGAATGAAGAAAACGAATAATCAGAACAGAATCACCCGGGTCATCGGCATCCTTCTTTTCTTAGCTGTCTTATTCTCCTCTTCCTGCGGAAAGAAGGAAGAAAAGAAGAAACCGGCAGATTACGGTCCTTACGGAGCCGATTTCGCGCTTGAACTGGCACAGAAGTTCCCTTACCGGAATGCTTTTTCCTCCGGCGAGCAGGGGGCAGGGCTGATGATTAAGAACGAACTTGAAGGGATGGGCTATCAGGTAGAAGCCCAGTCTTTTCATTCCGCAGATGGCAAGACATCCTATAACTATGTCGTGCGTATTCCCGGAGAAGGATTTATGCAGAGAGATTCCTTCGGCGCATATTCCGAAGTGCATAAGACCGTAGTGATCGGCGCACACTATGATTCACCGGTTGCGTATTCGGAACGTGCCGGCTATCCGAAATATGACGGGATCCAGAACAATGCCTGCGGAATCGGTGCCCTCATGACCATCGCGAAAGAAATGTACGGCAAGAAGTACGCCTATGATGTTGTGCTGGTTGCTTTCGGCGCTTCGTCTTCGAACTATCTTGGAGCCGGTATTTTCGTGAACCAGCTGTCTTCGGATGAACTTAAGAAAATCGAGTGTATGTATTGTATCGAGAGTATCTATGCCGGTGACAAGCTCTATGCACATGCGGGTATTTCCTCACTTCAGGAAGGGAAGAAGTACTCCTATCGAAGGAAACTGTATGAGGCTTATGACGTAGCTTATGAGAACAGTCTTCTGTCCCAGACAGGAGTGGATCTGAATTATAATATGTCGCTTCTGAGCTTCGATGTGAACGGTGACCATGTAGAGGATATGTATCGTGAAGTGACGCAGGTCCGATCCGACTATGTTGTGTTTGACAGCACCGCTGTTCCGATCGTTTTCTTCGAGTCTTCCGATTATAATTTCAGTAAGCTCTCTGATATGAAGGAAACGAAGAACCTCGAGCTTCAGGATTATAACGGTGCGATACGAGGGACCCCTCTGGATTCTTCCGAGATCTTAACGAAATCCCTCGATGAGACGAGACTGCAGACGCGAGTGAATGTGGTCGCGTTTATTGCGGTGAAAGCGGTGGAGAAAGGATCAAAGAATTGCGTTCCTCTTTCCCAGTATAACGAAGGTGTAAGACTGGAACCGACGGTCGCTCCGAAGAAGAAAGAAAGTCAGGTAAGTTCCGGCGGAACCTGATTCTTGCGGCAGCATGAACGGGGATGCGGAATACCGACAGAAAGAGAGTAAAGAAGAATATGGAAGAAAATACGAACCTGGTCCGAGGAGATCTCTTTACGGGGATCGTCGTAAGTGAACTGGAAGACAAAGAGTATCATTTTAAGATAGATGATTCGGATGTACACGTAACACAGCGTGTCACTTCCCCGAAAGAAGATCGTAAAGTACTGGGATTCCTTTTCCTGATGGATAAGCCGAGCCGGTTCCGTCTGGATATACTGGTTCCGGAGAATTGCAAAAATGCGCAGTTTTCACTGAACGATAAGGAACTTCTGGGATTCTTCTCGAAGGATATCCCTGAAGATCCCGAATATGTTGAGGTGAGACACTGCAATGACGAAGCGAAATATACACCTCTTGCTCCCGGCAAATTCCAGTCGCTGAATTTCCGCTGGGAGTCCGGAGATGTCCTGAAGTGTTTCTTCTATTACTAGAGAAAAAGCGGCAAAGAAGGCCGGTTGATTTGACGCATTTTTTTGACAGTGTTATATTGAAATTACCTTAGGAGGGGTTGTATATATGAATAATAATGCTTCAATGTTTAATCGTTTTGTGGCCGTGATCCTGGATCTTCTCACATTCCTTGGATTTGCGGCCGGTTTCATGATGCTGACTCTGAATGCATCTTCGATCGATGCGGAATTGCACTTCTCGACGGTTTCGAGAAATGAACTGATCCGGTCCGGTGCGATCATGATCGGTATTTATTTCCTTCTGGATATACTCCTGACGAGAATATTTGCAACAACTCCGGGAAAACTTGCACTGAACTGTGATGTGGATTTTCATATGGGAAATACGATCCTCTATAACATCCTCCGCAGCTTCGTAAAGATCGTGTGCCTGTTCACGGTGGTTCTTGCTCTGTTCTCTTATGTAGCCGGAGCATCCAGTCCGGATATGCAGACATTCCATGACAAGCTGGCGAAGACGAATGTTACCAACTCCACAAGAATGCCGAGATTCCTCGGTGTCCTTATCGTTCTGGTTGGTATCGGTATCCTCATTTACTTCATCGTGACATATCACGGATCCCTTGGTATCAATCCGTCACTGGGTCTTCCGAACTATAAGATTTTCGATCTCTGAGTCGTCGAAGATTGAAACTGGTTTACAATTCTGTGAAGATATTTTTTGATACTTGTTATTTTCTAAAAAGCATGGTATTATCTTCACAGAAAGACGGATGAATTGTTCGTTTTTTTGTAACTACAAGAATGGCCATCTGAGTGTGTTCAGATGGTTATTTTTGTATCTGACGGTCAATAAGAAATCCCCTCATTTTCTTTGCTTCAAATGAAGTGAAAATGAGGGGATGTTTTTCGCTGATTATTCTTTCGGAATCAGGTTCAGTCTACCTTCGTAACCCAGCCGAACTTGTCTTCCACTTTGCCGCTCTGGATACCTGTGATGGTATCGTAGAACTTCTGTGTGATCGGTCCGATCTCGCCGTTGTTGATCGTGAAGACGGTGTCTTCGTACTTGAGTTCACCAACCGGAGAAACAACTGCAGCGGTACCGCAGCCGAAGCACTCCTGCATACGTCCGGACTTACCGGCTTCGATGACCTCGTCGATGGAGATCTTTCTTTCTTCTACTTCAAGACCCATGTCCTTCGCGATCTCGATGCAGGATCTTCTGGTGATACCCGGCAGGATAGAGCCGGCGGCCAGGGAAGGCGTCACCAGCTTACCATCGATGATGAACATGATGTTCATGGCGCCGACTTCTTCGATGTACTTCTGTTCTACGCCGTCGAGCCACAGTACCTGCTCGTAACCGGAGTCGTGAGCGATGGTCTGCGCGATCAGGGAGCAGCCGTAGTTACCGGCACACTTGGTGAAGCCTGTGCCGCCACGTACTGCACGGACGTACTTGTCTTCCACATAGATCTTCACCGGCTGGATACCGTGAGCGTAATACGCACCGGAAGGGGAAAGCAGGATAAAGAACTTATATGTGCTGGAAGGACGAACACCGAGGTACGGGTCAGTCGCGATAACGAACGGACGGATGTACATGGACTCGCCCTTGCCGGACGGGATCCAATCCTTATCAATCTCGACAAGTTTCTTCGTCGCGTGTACGCAGAAGTCTACATCGACCCTCGGGATCACGAGACGGTCGTTACTGTTATTCATACGCTCGAAGTTGCATGCCGGACGGAAGAGGTTAATGGAACCATCTTCGCACTTATATGCCTTCAATCCTTCAAATACAGCCTGGCCATAGTGGAATACCATAGCGGAAGGTTCGATCTCGAACGGGCCGTAAGGAACGATTCTCGGATTGATCCAGCCCTGACCTTCTACATAGTCCATAACGAACATGTGATCAGAGAAAATGTGTCCGAAAGGCAGCGGCTGACCCGGCTGCGGCTTCTGTCTTGGTGAGGTTGTCTTTGTAACCGAAATTTCAGGGAACATATTTATCCTCCTCTTTTCTACTTATGATTTACTACGTTGATTATACCCCCTTTTATCGGAAATGGCGGAGGAATTCTCGACAATTCCCGAAATTGTGCTTTTTCGTGAAGAAAGATGTAAAATATCTAATGTAAAGGTATATGGGAAAGAGGGAGGAAACCGGGTATGCGTCTAAATCACGTGGATCTCATTGATTCGGATTTCTCATTACGGAAAGACATGACGATACTTGTCGAAGGGAAAAGGATCTGCGCCATTGGCAAGGATTTTCTCTCGGTTCCGGCAGATGAAGAAGAATACGACCTGGAGGGATTGACTCTATTTCCGGGATTTATCGATCTGCATATTCATGGGTCAGGAGGATACGATACATCAGACGGCACTTCGGAAGCACTGACCTATATTTCCCGTTTCCTGGCAAGTAAAGGGGTCACAGCTTTCTGCCCGACGACCATGATGATCAGCAAAGATGATCTGAGACGTGTCTTTACCGCCTATGAGAATACACCAAGAAAAGATATATCCGGTTCTGAAATGCTCGGACTTCGTCTGGAGGGTCCTTTTCTTTCGAAAGAGAAATGTGGAGTACAGAATACCGAATTTGCGGCGCTGCCTTCGAAGGAGTATCTGGATGAGGTACTGGAAGGACATTCTCCGGAGATGATCAGGATCATCGATATTTCACCGGAAATATCCGGAGCGAAGGAATTCATCCATGAGATGAGAAATAAGTATATCCTTTCCGCTGCGCATACAGCTGCGACGTTTGCATGCTGTAAGGAAGCGATAACAGAAGGGATCTCGCATGCGACGCATCTCTTCAATGCGATGAATGTCATGCATCACCATGAACCGGGTGCGGTAGGGGCGCTTCTTGATGATCCGTCCGTTACCTGCGAACTGATCTGTGACGGGATGCATGTACACCCGTCCGTTCTCCGTATTGCTTTTTCCGTACTGGGGGAAGATCGGGCCGTCGTCGTGTCGGATGCCATGCGTGCGGCCGGAATGCCGGACGGTGAGTACGACCTCGGCGGGAAGATGGTGACGGTCAGGAACGGTCGGACCGATATGGGGGACGGACGTCTTGCCGGAAGTACGACCAATCTTCACGATGAGTTTCTGAATCTTATGAAATTCGGGATACCTCTTCGCACGGCGCTCAAAGCCTGTACATTGAATCCGGCGCGGGTGCTTCATGTTGATCACGACAGGGGGTCTCTTGCCGTAGGGAAATATGCAGATATGGTGGCAATGGATGCGCAGTACCGGGTTCGTAAAGTATGGGCCGGAGGAACCCTGGTGTTTGATTCAGACGAGACGGGAAAAGGAGAGAAACTATGATGAATGAGAGCAATATCCTGTCTGATTCTTTACTTTTAAAAGATATCGATCCTGCTACGGCTGAAGCCTGCCTTTCTTCTTTCCGCAGGCGGAAATATGCGGAGGGGGAAAGGATCGCAGAAGAAGGTGAGGAGTGCCGGTATTTTCTGCTGATCGAATCCGGTGAAGCCGCGATACAGCACTATACTACCGGAGGCGATTACTCTACGATCGAGATACTGGGGTGCGGAGATTTCTTCGGAGAAGAAGCGGCAGAGGAACAAGATGCACATTATCACTACACACTGGAGGCTCTATCCGATGTGGTCGTCTTCTATATCTCCAGTGAGCGTTTCCGAAAGCTTCTTCAGCATTCTCCGCTGCTTCTTCGTAACTTTGTCTCGATGGTTCTTGGAAGAGTGAGAAGTCGGGGAGAACGGATCGTGATCCTGTCACAGAAGAGTGTCCGTCAGAAGATCGCAAGTTATCTTCTCCGTATCAGGAAGAATCAGAAGGCAGAAGATCTTCTTGTCCTTCCGTCTTCGAGGGAAGTGACGGCGAAACTCCTGGCGCTTCCCAGACCGAGCCTTTCGAGGGAGCTTAAGTCCATGGAGGAGACAGGACTGATCGAGCTTAATGGAAAACATGTCCGGATCCTGAATTCTACGGAACTTGAGAAGCTGGTCGAGGAACGATAAAGATTGTGGTATAATAAATAGAAGTCTGTATGAGGGGAGGATAGACAGTGTTCGAGAAGTTTTCTGATTTCGTTTCTGAGATTTTCTCAAGTTTAGACAGCGGATACATGTTCTTCGGAAGTCCACTGGACCTGATCCGTTATGCGATCGACATCATTCTCGTCACATTCCTTCTTTATAACATTCTACGTATCCTTCGTGAGACACGTGCATGGCAGCTTCTTAAAGGTGTCATGCTGATCCTTGTTTTTATCCTGTTCTGTAGTTTCCTCGGATTGGAAATGGTCGGATACATCTTTAACAGACTCCTTTATATCGTGGCGATACTGTTTGTCGTGATTTTCCAGCCGGAACTCCGTCATGCACTTGAGACGGTCGGCCTTCGTTCTTTCGCATCTTTTTCCAGTGTGGTCGTCAATGACGATTCGGATGAACAGCTCCGATACGCGACGATGGTGGATGAGATCGTAAAGGCCTGCACAGAGATGAGCAGAACCTATACCGGTGCGATCATGCTTCTTGAGAGATCCACGAAGCTCGGCGAACTTCTGAAACAGGAGAATGTTGTCCGACTTGACTCTTCAGTGACGAACTCCATGCTGCAGTCTATCTTCTATAAAGGATCCCCGATGCACGATGGTGCACTTCTGATCCGTGACGGGCGTATCATCGCAGCGCGCTGCCATGTTCCACTGTCGGAGACATTCCATATGATCGAGCGTTATGGCACGAGACACAGAGCCGCCGTCGGCGCGAGTGAGATCGGCGATACTGTAGCCGTAGTCGTATCGGAAGAGCGCGGCACCATGTCGATTGCCGTGGATGGTGTCCTCTATGAGATGAAAGACGGGCAGGAGCTTCGTAAGAATCTTTCATATCTTCTGGGACTGACACCAGGTGGGATGCGTCCGACTCTTCTTGGCAAGAAACACGGCAAGAAGAACGGTAAGAAGAATCAGGTGGCACTCGAAAATACCGATGAGGAAGTGCTGGTCGTCGCCGCTTCGAAGAATGAATCGGAAAGTAAAGAAGAGAATGACATTCCAGTTGTTGCCAGAAAGAAGAAGACGAAGCAGAAAGGAAAGAAGTCCGGACGTGCACTGCTGCTCCTCATCTCGTTCCTGTTCTCGCTCCTTCTCTGGATGTACATCCAGGTTACGACGAACCCGGTTACCGAGAAGACATTCACGCTGGAACTTCAGTATGAGAACCAGAATGTCCTCAGAGATAAGAATCTCGCGGTGAAATATCCGGTTCAGAAGGTCACTGTCCGTCTCGTCGGCAGAAAGAATGATATGGATAAACTGAATACCTCCGATCTGTCTGCATCGTTGGATCTTAGCACGGTCGACGAAGCAGGCTCGGTAAGACTTCCGGTTCAGGTCAAGTGTGATGAGAACGTCTACTTCCGTGTCGAGATGCAAAGACCGGAAGATATACCGGTCTCGGTCTACACGCTGGTGTCGGAGGAGTAAACCACTTTGTCCCTGTTTCAATCATGTGAAATAGAATCGCTTCCTTAAAGGGAAGCGATCGTCTGCATGACCTGTTCGATGCTCTCTGCTATAGACATGTTCCTGTATAATGCCATCCTCCCAAGTGGAATCAATGAACTGCAGTTCTGAAGAAGATCCATATACTTCCCCAGAAGTGCCAGGTTTTCTTCATTGAGTTCCGGCTCGAAAGGCTCTGTGTGTGCTTTTACCATGGAGTGATAAGGCGTCTCCGTGCAGATCGTGGTGTGCCCGTCTATGTCCTGTAAAGTGATCTGCTTACTCTCTGTGATACGGACACATTCCGGATCCTTCGGTGTGAAGATGACCGCGCTTTCATTGCAGAAGTCCCGGTCGAAATCCTGAAAGGCGACCTTCGTGGCCCGATAGGGGATCGCCCCGAATCTGTAATCGAAAAGCCGGTCAATAGATGGCGTGAAGATCACTGGCCCGTTAAAGGGGACGCCGTCAAGAAGGATCTTCGCGGAATTCTCGAGAATAGAAATGCGGGAGAGCGCATCCATATTGAGATACACGGAGATCGCCGGATGAGCGAGCATGCTCTCCATAAGCGGCATGAATCCCTGCATCGGCATTGCCTGAATGCTGTCTTCGTAGTAGCAGTCATCCGTACCGATATCGATCATGGCGTCGTTTATATAGGAATCATCCGCGGGGATAAAGGAACCCGGACTGCGGCGGTTGACCCGAAGCGTCAGGATGTTATCGATCATGAACCTTCCCAGATCGATCAGCATCTTATCTGTCGATCGGATCAATTCATCTGTGGATATCCGTTTCTTTCCCGGGAAATAAGTCTGCAGACGGATCAGCAGCTGATGGGCATGATTTTCTCCGAAAAGCACTTCCAGCGAGTGGGTGTTCAGCGGAAGAGGAACGGTCTTGTCTTCGAAAGACAGGAGTACGCGGTGACGATACGGGTAGAAGGACCCGAAGCGCATCAGGAAGCGATATACGGCTTCATTATCCGTATGGAAGATACGGGGACCGTATACCTGGACACGGATGCCATTCGGACGCACATCCTCGAAGAGCCGTCCGCCTACATGCGACGCCCGTTCAAAGCAAGTAACGGTATACCCCGAATCTGCCAGCATACGCGCGGCAGTACATCCGGTGATACCGAGACCGATAACAAGTGCTTCTTTATTTCCCACAGCAAAAGTCCCCCTATTGTGTTCTATCATTTTATATGATTCTTCTAAAAATTTCAAAACATTTTTACAAAGACTTCTGGTAAAAAATGTGTAATACAGGTAATGCAAAGATGTAAAAACGGATTCCAAATCTTTATGTTAGAATGCAGATGGAGTTTTTCGGTGCGAGAGGAAAATGAGATGAAAGGTAACGAAGGAAGACGAATCCATCCCGATGAGGAAGATGTCAATAAGGGTGTTCCGGATTTCGGTGATTTCATGAAATCGGAGCAGAGTGATCCTGCTAATGATGAGAGAGTCGATCTGTCTTCTCTTCTTTCGGAAATCCGAAGAGTCCCTTCCCAGCCTGCGAAACATAGCGCGGCTCCGGTTCAGAAACCTTCCTCTGCTCCGGCACCCCAGGTGGCCGCTCCGGCGCCTTCCGGAAAACAGGAAACAGATACGAAACAAGAAGTGCAGAAGTCTCCGGCTTCGACACCCGCTTCTTCACAGCCGGTAAGTCATACACCGGTAAGATCCAAAGTCGGGGAGGCAGAAGAGGCTTCTTCTGATGAAACGGAAACTCCGGTACGTACCCAAACACCTGCGAGACATCTTTCTCCCGAAGAGCGGGCGAGAAGAAAAGCGATCATCGAAGCGAAGAGAAGAAAAGCCACGATTATGCTGGCTGTTTCGGCAGTGCTGATCGTCATTGCCATCGGTTTAGGTATCTTCTTTATAGCGAAAACACTCTCTTCTTCTAAGAATTCGAAGAAAGAAACAAGTTCTTCTTCCGCGTCTTCGTCGACCTCAGTATTAGCGGCGGATACACGTTCCTCTTCCACTACAGAGCAGACGACTACAGAATCTACGACAGTGGAAACGACACCGTCACCGACACCAACACCTGCGGTGACTCCCTTCCCGGCAGGAGGCCCGAACCTTGCCGGATATTGTGTAGTGATCGATCCGGGGCATCAGGCTGTTCCGAATCGCGAACAGGAAGAGATGTCATCTTCCATGGGCGGTTCGAAGGATAAGTCTGCAAAGGGTTTCAGCGGTGTGGTTTCCGGAATCGATGAATCAGAGATCAATCTGGAGACGGCTCTTCTTCTTAAAGCGTATCTCGAATCTCTCGGCTGCGAAGTATATATTACCCGTGAAACGAATGATGTGGATATTTCAAACAAAGAGCGTGCTGAGCTGGCCGTCTCATACGACCCGGATGTGTATATCCGGCTCTTCTGCAATTATGCGAATGATTCCAAGACATCGGGACTGAATGTGATCGTGCCCACCGGTGGGAAATATGCCGAACAGGCGGTGGAATGGGGAGACAAACTCGGTGAGTTCATAACCGGAAGCTGCGGCACTTCCTATAACGGCTGCTTGGCAAGCGGAAATTATACCGGATTGAACTGGGCCTCTTCGGTGCCGTCTTTCATGGTTCGTATGGGATACCTTTCCAACAGCGATGAAGAGACAAATCTCTTGACGGAGAGCTATCAGTACAAGATCTGTGAGGGTATCGCGCAGTTCGTCGCCTTCATGCCGAACCACTGAAGTTATATTGTTGAGATTTCCTGAATTGTTTGATAAAATTGAGTAATTACAGGTAATCGGAGGCATATTCGTGAAAAGAAGTCGAATCGCTAAGATAATAGCCATCTTACTCTGTTGTGCGGTCTTCCTGCCTTCTTGCGGTCTTCGACGTAAGGAAACCACTTCGAAAACGAAGCATACGGAAGAAGAGGAAACGGACGAGGACGAGACCGATTCCACAACGAGTGCTACTCCTTCAGCCGTTTCACTGATGCATGTGGATTCTCTCGATTATTTCATCAGTGATGGGACGATCTTTGCCGAGAATGTCCCTGTGGCGACACCGACACCGATACCGGTAAGTCAGGCTTCTCTTGGGCTTACCAATGAAGTGGACGGGTACTATAGCGGACCTTTAGAGAATGCGGTAGTTGTTGATAATGAATACTTCCGGTTCACGATCATCAGTGCAGTGCTGACGGATACGAGCTATACCGTCACTTCCGAATTTGAAAATAAGACCGATGTGCCGTATACGTTAAACTGGCGAAATCCGGTCATGAATAACGAAAATTCAAAGTACTATTTCTATACTGAAGATGCGATCGAACCGCATACCGTGTATACAGATGTGACTGACTTTGCAGCCTGCTTTGACCATTTTGACGGTACAGAACCGACCCGCATCACTTTTCTCCTTCTTGCGATTCCGACGTCGAGTAATCTTACGGCCGCACTGGCCAATGCGTCCAGTGCAGATGGTACGACTTTGAATTATATTCCTGTGACGCTTTTCCCGCAGGGAGAGGATGCATTCGTTTATGTGGACGAACCGATCCCGCCGGAGTCGACGATCATGTACGACAGTGAAGGGGCAGAATTCATTATCGATTATTTCGAAGCCACCGATGCGCATTTTCAGGTTTTCTATACATTCATCAATAAATCCGGAAAATATCTGCAGCTTCGGTTAGATGGCGGGACGATCACACTGGATAAAACAGTGTTTGATGTAGGAAGTCAGTCGATTTACATTCCGCCCTACGGAAGAGTGTCGGAAAGCTTCTATGTTTCCGGCTCGACGATAAGTGATGCAGGGTTTGCACCAACCGACTTTAAGACTATTTCGATCCCTCTCATTGCCAGCTCCCTGAATGATGATGTCATGGTTCTCTGGGAGACGGTAGTCAGGAAGGAGATCGATTTCGGCTGACGTGTCAGCCTTCTCAATAGAACGGATCTTGGCGTCCGAAGAAAAAGAAAAGGAAACAGAAATGGGTTTATTTGACAGAAAGAACAAAAATGAAGAAAAAAACGAAGTGACGGAGACACCGAAGAAGAAAGAAGTGACATTTCCTTTTGTCACGATACTGGTTGAGGAAGTGCTGTCCATGACTTCCACAGAGGTCTCCATAATCGGTAATGTCCGGGGTGGAACCTTGCATACCGACGACGAGTTCTATCTTCTTGGAAGGCAGAAAAAGTCTGTAAAGACATCCGCTCTTCGAATCGAAGATACGCTTATGACCCGCATGGAGAAGGCAGAAGAAGGGACGAATGTCTCTGTCGTTCTGGCGGGACTACGTGAAGGAGATGTGGAGAAGTACGACGTGCTCTCCGAGGTCAACTGCCTCTCTTCCGATACAGATACACCGGATTCTGCCGTGAATCCTTTCCTTACCGGTCTTCTTCGTGAATCGGCAGGAAGGAGAGAGGACCGGGAATTCATGGGACGTATTATGGAGTACATCGCAAACGAAGCGATCTTCTTAAGCCCTGCTATGCACGCAAACGGCAAGGATGCGAATCCGAACCAGCTCGGTGTGGCGCTACTGCGTGGGAAAGACGGGAAGAATTATCTGTCTGCGTTTACGGATATCCATGAACTGGAGATCATGGATGGTCTTCCGGAGAAACTGCTTATGCCACTGGACTTCCCTAAAATCTACGAGATCATGACCAAGGGACCGATCGATGGTCTTCTGATCAATCCGAAGACGGCCGGATTCGCGATGACGAAACCGCTCGTTGAGAGCCTGGCGAATCATAAGCGAAATGTCGATAACAACATTAAGGAACAGAAGATCGATACGAAACAGCCGATGATGATCGCTGTTCCGAAGGAAGATCACATCCCGCAGGAACTCTTCGATTCCCTTAAGGCTTACATGCAGACAGAGCCGAAGATCCTTCGTGCCTGGTATGCGATCATGATCTTCCCTCAGGAGAATGACAGAAAAGCCCACCTGATCATCATCGATACCCTCGAAGAAACGCCGGAGATATACGGCGCGGTCGGCCGCGCGGCCAGAGATTATGCCGATAACATGCAGGTCAATATGCAGTCAGCGGCGAAGGTTGGTAAGATGACCGAGAAGATGATGCTTTTCTACGAGAGAAAGGATAATCTTTCGGTTTGATTCTGCCTTCACTTCAGCTTCACACTTGCAGAAAAACGGCGCTGTCTCAAAACAAATGAGGCAGCGCCTAACTTCATAGTCTTTGGTGGAGGCGAGGAGAATCGAACTCCTGTCCGAAACCACGTCAACAAGGACATCTCCGGGTGCAGTTCGTGTTTAGAGTATTCCCCTCAACGGCGTGCCCACGAACAGGCAGCCATCTCCGGTAGCTTCATAAATACGTCATAAGGGCAAAGCTTATCCTATAACGTTGTCCCGTTTAACCTACCGACAGGTAAGGTCTGTCATCTGACATCTCCGGTCCGGCCGACAGATAGACCGGGGAGATGGTAGCTAGATTAAGCAGCTACGAGATTGTTGTTGTTTGCAATTACTTGCGTTTCTCGTTTTTTAAAGAGGCCGACGAGAATCCTCTACCCGCTTTCCCAGTCTCCACGACCCCGTCGAAACCAGTGCGCCCCCACATACCAATCTCTCTTGTGGTGAAATGAAGTATACATGATGAGAAAACTGTTGGCAAGAGTATTTCTAGGATTAAACCAGAGGTATATAATAGAAATGTATCCCGTGACGGAGAGATCTTTCCCGTCTGCGGAGTAAAATAAGAAGGAGACTGCTTATGGCTTCCGATTTTGTTTCTTCTATGATGAAAAAGCTCTCTGTCAAGCAGAAAGCGACACTTTGTTCCGGATGGGATTTCTGGAGGACACAGAGATTCCCGATCAATAACATTCCGCCGATCATGATGACCGATGGCCCGCACGGCCTTCGTAAACAGGAGAGCGAAGAGGGAAGACGTGGCGCCGGGGACAGCAGGGAAGCAACATGTTTCCCGCCGGCGGCGACGACGGCATGCTCCTTCGATGAGAAACTCATGGAGGCTCTTGGGAAGGCGATCGGAGAAGAAGCCATCGATCAGGATGTGTCGATCGTTCTGGGACCGGCGATCAACATCAAGCGTTCGCCTCTTTGTGGCAGAAATTTCGAATATGTGTCGGAAGACCCGTATCTGGCCGGCAAGATGGGCGCGGCCTGGGTACGCGGTGTGCAGAGTCAGGGAATCGGAACATCGGTCAAGCATTTCGCGGCGAACAGCCAGGAGCGGTGCCGTCTTATCAATAATTCTATCGTCGATGAACGTGCGCTTCGCGAGATCTATCTGCGTGCGTTCGAGCTGGTCGTTAAGGAAAGCCGCCCCTGGACCGTGATGGCTTCCTACAACCGCGTCAATGGAACATATGCCTGCGAGAACAGGAAACTTCTCACGGACATTCTTCGAGATGAGTGGGGATTCGATGGCGTGGTCATGAGTGACTGGGGAGCGGTGAATAACCGCCTTGATGCCCTGGCGGCCGGACTGGAACTCGAGATGCCGAGTTCTGTGGGTGAGCGGGATCGGATGATCCGTGAAGCCGTGGATTCCGGGAAGCTTCCGATGGCGCTTCTGGATCGGGCGGCGGAACGTCTTCTTACGATGATCGAGAAAGGAATGAACAAGCCGAAGCCGACTTCGTCTCCGTATCTGAATCATCAGCAGCTGGCGCGTCAGGCTTTCGAAGAGTCGGCGGTGCTTCTGAAGAACGATAAGCTCCTTCCTATCGATGCGGAGAAGAGCGTGGCCGTGCTGGGCGCGATGGTCAAGCAGACCCGTTTCCAGGGCGGAGGAAGCTCGCATATTCATCCGACACATGTTTCGGATGCTTTCAGTGGTTTTTCTACCACGAGTGAGAATTTCATTTATGAACCCGGCTATTCTCTGGAGAATGACGAGGTCGATGAGAAGCTTCTGAATTCCGCTATTGAGGCGGCGAAAGATAAAGATGTAGTCATCATCTTCGCAGGGCTTCCGGACAGTTTCGAATCAGAATCCTTCGACCGTGCCCATATGCATCTTCCGAAATCCCATGACAGATTGATCAACGAGGTCGTGAAGCGGAACAGTAACGTATGTGTCGTCCTTTATTGCGGATCTCCTGTGGAAATGCCCTGGATCTCTCAGGTCAAGTCTGTGCTTCTTGCCTATCTGCCGGGTCAGGAAGGGGCTGGTGCGATAGCGGACATTCTCTATGGTAAAGTCAATCCTTCCGGAAAACTGGCAGAGACATTCCCGCTTAAACTGTCCGACACACCGACATATCTGAACTTCGGCGAGAAGAGACAAACACTTTATGCCGAGAGTGTTTTCGTCGGATACAGATATTACGATAGCGCCAATATGCCAGTGCTTTTCCCGTTTGGGCACGGGCTTTCGTATTCTGCTTTCTCGTACGGGGAGATTCAGCTGTCTTCTTCGGATATTCAGGAGAATGATAAGGTCACCGTTTCCGTAGATGTGACGAATATAAGCGAGATGGACGGTAAGGAAGTCGTCCAGCTATATGTTGCCCCTCCGAAATCGCGGATTTTTAAGCCGGTGCGCGAACTTCGCGGTTTTAAGAAGGTGTTCGTTCAGCGCGGCGGCACCAGGACTGTGGAGTTCGAACTGGATAAGCGTGCTTTCGCATATTATAATGCGCAGATCAAGGACTGGCATGTAGAGAGCGGAACCTATAAGATCCAGATCGGTGCATCATCCCGGGATATCCGCTGCGAGCGTGAGATCCATGTCACATCGAAGATGCCCGAGGTCATGGCACCGGACTATTCGGAGAAAGCGCCACAGTACTATAACCTCGATTCCCAGACGAAGATATTCGACAGGAAACAGTTCGAAGTCGTATATGACAGTAATATACTTGAGGAGAATGACCCGAAGAAAGGCGAATTCGACCTGAATTCGAATGTGGAGGATGTACGCCGAGGGAATCTCTTCGGTAAAGCTTTCTATCAGATCATGAAGCTTTCGATCAAGAAAAGGAACAAACTGGAGACCCAGGAAGAGATGAAGAAGATGAATGAGGTCATGATGATGGAGATGCCGCTCCGGACGGTGGCCACATTCAGCCTCGGGAGAATCACGATCGAACAGATGGAAGCACTCCTTTTGTTAATGAATGGTCACTTTTTCAAGGGGATCTGGCGTGCGATCAAGGCGAAAAAGAGAAAGAAAGATCTTGCTTTCCTCTGATATTACGGGCGTTACGCCTTTGTTGCTTCGGTTTCTTCAAAATGAAATATCTCTGATACATGACAGAGGGACTGCCGTGCTACAATATCCTTAAGAAGTTATGTAATATAGCGGAAAATGGGAGAGAAGCATGACGCAGTTGCCTGCACAAGGTTATTTCTATCCATATGATTCGATGGACGAACTCTACGCGGAGAAACAGCCGCCGGAGTTCGGACGGCTGCCGTCGCTCTGGAAGCTGGATCTTCCGAAGTGGCGTTTCTTCCATGCGAAGTATAAGGAAGATGTGCCGGAGAACTGGACCTCTCCCGAATTTGATGACAGTAAGTGGGACCTGATCGATGTGCCAAGCGTATGGCAGATGCAGGGCTACGGATACCCGAGTGAACTCGTATACGAGAAGAATGCGCTTCTTTCGAAGAAGACCTCGCGTCTTCAGCAGAGACTTGCGGATGATGCCGGCATGGAGAATACGAATGATTATGGCCTGTATCGTGTGTGGGTCAATCTCCCGTCGCAGTTTATCAACCGATTCGTCTATTTCTTCACGGACGGAATCGTCGGTCATTACACGATCAGCGTGAATGGTCAGCATTTGTCCTCATCGAGAAGTACTTTCTCTACGACGAAGTGCCTGCTGAATGAAGCGCTTCATGAAGGCGCGAATCTCATTACCGTTGCCGTGCGAAGGTTCGACGTGCGTATGGAGAGAGGGAAGATGAAGAAGAATGTCCGCGCACAGGGGGCATTCGGATTCTCGGGACTGTTCCGTCTTCCGTATCTCGTCGCCGAATCCAGCGTGGAGATCTCTTCTGTACGTTTGTTTACAAGCTGGCTTACCGATACTCTTGCCCGAGATGTAGTGCCGAAGACGGCGCTGGTAAACAGTCTGTACCGTTCGGATAATGACGACCAGCTTACAGATCGCGAGAAGGAGATCCTTCCGCAATCCGAGATCCGGCGAGATGCGGGAATGAATGTCGAGGTGGAACTTGTGAACCACCTTCCTTACGATATGCAGGTGACCGTGAACTGCAGGCTCATGGAGGCCAGAGACGAGTATGACCTTTATAACCTGCCTGAACATCGTCTTTCTCAGCGTAAAGAACTGTCCGATACGATTCCGAAAGATGGTGTGAAGATCATCGGTACGGAATTCTATGCGAAACTGGTTCTTCCCTGGACGGACCAGACGCCGAATCTCTATGATCTTCTGATCGAGGTGCGTGACAATAAGGACCAGGTGATCTGCGTGAAGAAGCAGCGTTTCGGGTTCCGTTCGATCTCCTACTCGGAGAGTATCATCCACGTCAATGATCTAGCGGTTCCGATCCACGGCGTGAAATACTATGAATTCGATCCCGAGAACGGAATCTCCGTTCCGCTCGAGCGCTTCCGTCAGGATATCCTTCTGATGAAAGCCGGGAATATCAATACGATCTATGTCGTCCATCATCCGACCGATTCTCGTTTCTTCGATCTTTGTGACCGGTACGGCATGTATGTGATTCTTCAATCTGCCGCTGCGGTCCTTCCGCAGACGGTGTATTCCCTTATAAATCATCCGTGTATCATCATGTGGTCTATGACCGGACGGAAATTCGAAGAGGGGGCGTACCTCGATGTGAAAGAAAGGATCAACGCCTTCGATGCGAAGCGTCCACTGTATTGTGAGATCGATAATACGGGAAGAGTTACGGATATGCCGCCGTTCCCGAATAAGGCAGGTATGCTGTTCGGACAGTGGTGTGATTTATGTTTGAACCGACCGTATCTGAGGAGTCGTCTGAAAGAAGACAAGGTCCTCTTCGAGTCGATCATGGCGCGTCCGAGAAGAGAAGAAGATACGATGGATCTAAAGTATATCCATCAGGGTGACCTTGTCGAGTATTCGGAACAGATCGGTGTGTCTATCGCACAGGGAATCGTTGATGCGAACCGCAATCCGCACCCGATATTCTATGAGGTGAAGAAACAGTGCGAAGGAATCAAGATATTCGCTTCAGCGGAGAATCCTTCGTTCCTTACCGTACATAATGTTTCGCCTTTCGGTTCCACACCGTCGATTGAACTGAAGTGGCAGCTGCTGCTCGGCGGGATACGTCTTCAGGGAGGATCCGGTATCCTTCCGCCTATTTCCGCTCTTGGTAACCGTGAGATGCAGTTCCCGATCGAGGTCGGAGATTTCCTGACGCCTCTATGGGCACAGAAATATCCGAAGGCACAGGAAATTTATAATCAGGCAGTATGTGAAGAACTGATCCTCGATATCCGTCTGACTCTGGCCAAGGATGCCAGCTACGCGAAAGCCGGATATGAAGTGGCGTTCTATCAGCAGATCCTTGTGGATAAAGTCTGTGATCCTTCCTCAGAGGTACCGGTCTGGGAGACGTCTTCGGATGGAGAAGAACCGGAGATCCAGATCATCGATGCATCGGAACTGAAAGACGGTCTGATCCTCGATGAAGAGAAAAAACGCGTGAAAGTCCTGACGGCGCCAGCTCTGCTCTATGCGCAGTGCAGTAATGTGCAGTATGGTTTCAGCCGACGGGAAGGAGGCCTCTGTTCGATCCGCATCGATGGGAAAGAATACTTCGACGGACTTTTGGAGCCCAGTTTCTACCGTGCGGCCTCGAATATCGACCGTGCAGATAAGTCCTATGTGCTGTCGCAGACAGTGTTTTCTCATGAGACCGACTGGCGTACGATTCAGAGTGAGATGCAGTTCGTAGGAAGTTTCTATGAGATGGATGGAGATGACTTCCATCTGATTTGTAAATATAGTTCGACAGGTATGAAGGGCCCGATCCTGGTCCACTACAGAGTGAAGCCTGAAGGAAAGCTTCTTGCGACGCTGGAGTTCGTCCCGAAGTTCGATCTGGTGCGCTATGGATTCCGTGTTCCGATCAATCCGATGTCTCATCTGGGATGGTACGGAAGAGGATCCGGCGAATCCTACTCCGATAGAAAAGAATCGCAGCGGATCGGATGGTTCACCACCTTGGAGAATTCTCTCTACCATGAGTATGCAAGACCTTCTGAGAATGGCGCGCATGCGGATACACGCTACCTGCTTCTGCAGCTGGATGACGTGAAGGGACTGTCGATTCACAAGAATAAGCTGGAACCGTTTTCTTTCTCGTGCATGCCATATATGCCGGAGGATCTGGATGACTTCGCACATCAGGAACTGATGCCGAAAGACGGACGTACGCATCTGTATCTGGACTTCTATATGAAAGGGGTCGAACGAGGCCCCGATGTGCTCGCCCGGCGCGGACTACAGAAAAACGTCCGCTACGAGGAGACGATCGAATTTGCTCCAAAGTACTAATTTCACTATATGATGGGGGCTTCCGGTGACGACCGGGGGCTCTTTTCATTTATTGCGGGAATAATTATTTCCCATTCTGGAGAATGTCCATCAGATCTTTCCGCTCTTTCGGTGTCAATTCGCGGTATTTTCCGACGGGCAGAGAACCGAGAGAGATGTTCAGGATCCGGATGCGTTTGAGCTTCACTACCCGGTATCCGAGGTATTCGCACATCCTTCTGATCTGCCGGTTCAGACCCTGATTCAGAATGATGTGGAAGGTATTCTTACTTGTCAGCTTGACCTTGCAGGGGAGTGTGACCGTGTCGAGGATTGGAAGTCCACCTTCCATCTTCGCGCGGAATTCTTCATCTACAGGTTTATCTACAGTGACGATGTATTCTTTATCATGACGTCCCTCTGCGCGCAAAAGCCGGTTTACGATTTCTCCGTCATCCGTCAGAAGAAGAAGACCTGTGGAGTTCTTATCAAGTCTTCCGATAGGGAAGATCCTTGTTGGATACTTCAGATAGTCGATGACGTTGCTCTTGTCGCGTTTGTCTGTCGTACAGGTAATGCCGAGTGGCTTGTGAAAGGCCAGATACACATGCTCGTCTTTCTCCTTCGGAAGTACGGCCTGACCGTTCACGCGTACGACCTGTCCGGGAAAGACCTGGGAGCCTGTTTCTGCCGTTGTCCCGTCGATGGTAACAGAACCGGCTTCAATATATTCGTCAGCTTTCCTTCGCGAACAGAATCCTGACGAACTGATGTATTTGTTGATTCGTACGGAGCCTTTCTTTATGTTGTCTTCGGAGCGGGTATCGTCACGCATCGCATCTCTCCGGGAAGAATCAGTACCAGACTGTGCCGGTCACGCGCTTCAGGGTAAAGGTAAAGGTGGTGCCTTCTCCGTATTCGCTCTGGACGGTAATCGTCTCGCCCATGTAGCTCAGGAGCTCTTTCGCGATGGCAAGGCCGAGACCGGTGCCTTTCTTACCACGGGCACGGTCCGCCTTATAGAAACGGTCGAAGATGTGGTCGATGTCGTATTCGTGAATGCCTTGACCGGTGTCGCTTACGGAGACGAGTACCTTATCCGTCTCATCACTGTACTCGGTCGAGATGATGATCGATCCGCCGGCGGGTGTATACTTCTTCGCATTATCAAGTAGAATAACGATGATCTGCTCGACACGGTCCGGATTACCCATAACCGTCGGGAGCGTACCCGTCTTATGCTCGACATGGAATTCCAGGTCGGCGTCCTCCATGACCGGTTTAAACTTTGTTTCGAACTCGGAAAGAAGCTTATTCAGATCGAACGGGAACGTCTTAAACGCGAGTGTTCGTGCCTGCAGTCTCGAAAGTTCGAGCATGTCGTCGATCAGTCGGGACAGGCGCATCGTCTCGTGAAGGATGATGCCGTAATATCTCTGGCGGTCTTCCTCCTTCTTGACCATTCCGTCAGCAAGCGGCTCAACGAGACCACGCATGGCGGTCAGTGGAGTACGGAGTTCGTGGGATACGTTCGCGACATAATCTCTTCGAGTCTGCTCGAGACGTTCCTGCTCGGAAATGTCGCGGAAGAACCCCGTCGCACCGATAATGGCCTTCTCGTTATCAAGGATCGGCACGATCGTCGAGGAGTAGGCGCAATCTTTCGCTTCGATCGTTCTCTCGAAAGTCTCGCCGGTCTTCAGGCATTTGTCGAAGTCTTCCCATACTTCTTCGAAAGGAATGAGCTGCAGTTTCTCGGTGAAGAGATTCTTTCTCGGTACTTTCTCGAACAAAGTCGCAATTGCGTTATTCGAGTAGTCCGGCTGCAGGTCTTTATTTACCGATACGATACCTTCGGAGATAATATCGAAGATCTCTTTCAGTCGGTTACGCTCTGTGGTGACACTGGTGATAGATTTGGAAAGACGTTCGGCCAGCTCATTTACCGAAGCGGCCAGATCGCCGATCTCGCCCTTCGTACGGTCATTGGCACGTACGGTAAAATCGCCCTGGCCAAGAGCCGTGGCAACCTCGGCAACGCGGTTGAGCGGACGGATCAGCCGTTTGCTTGCAAAGTAAACCGGAATCGCCATGAACAGGGCGACCATTAAGGTCGACAGAAGGAGCACCTGATAAAAATCTGTGCCTATCGTCGCATGCACAGGTTGTGCAGCACCGATCACCAGATAAGCGACAAGATTCTCGCCAGTATAGACAGGAACCTGGACCAGGATGGTCGTATCTTTCTCTTCGACAAGTCTTCCCAGAAGATTCTTATTCGCGGTGCTTGTGAGCATGTATGTCTGCGCATAACTGTCGATGGCTTCGATACGTGATTGCTGCTCCGGTGTAGAGGAAACGGTAGTAATGATGGATCTTCCGGCAGTGTCATACAGAAGATAGTAGGCGTTAAGCGTATAGAGATCCGTATATCCTGACGATGCTTCTTTCAGGATCTCCGATCTGTTCGAGTCCGCGCCGGCTTTCTGCACGCTGTTGGCCAGATAGGAGGCAAGCGCTCTGGCCTGATCGATCGACTGTTCTTCGATGCGGTTCTTGGTGACCTCGGTTGCGGCATAGTTATAGAGCGTCGCAGAAATAAGTGCTGACGCGCATAGCGCGACCAGCACGAGAAAGATCATCTTGCGTAAGAAAACGCTTCGGAACATTATTGGTTGACCTCGAACTTATATCCGACACCATATACGGTGATCAGGGACCATGGTGCACCATCGTAATAGATCTTCTGACGGATACGCTTGATATGCGTGTCGACGGTTCTTGTATCGCCGAAATAGTCATACCCCCAGATCAGAGAAAGGATCTGTTCACGGTCCATGACCTGCCCGACATGAGAGGCCAGAAGATGCAGGATCTCGACTTCCTTCGGTGTGCAGGGGACCAGCTCGCCCTTGACCTTGACCTGATAGTTATCGAGATTGATCTCGAGTCCTTCGAAACGAAGAAGGGATGTATTCTCCTGCGGTTCGCTGATGCGGCGCAGGACGGCCTTGATGCGGGCGATGACTTCTCTCGGGGAGAAGGGCTTGACGATATAGTCGTCCGCACCGAGCTCGAGACCGAGTACACGGTCGATCTCTTCACCTTTCGCAGTGAGGATGATGATCGGTGTGGAAAGAGTCTTTCTGATCTCACGGCATACTTCGATACCTGTTTTCTCAGGCATCATGACATCGAGGATGATCAGATCCGGCTTATCGGAAGCCACATGGGCCAGCGCATCACGTCCATCATAAGCGCTGGAATATGTAAAGTGTTCGTTTTCAAAATACAACCCCAGGGACTCATGTACCACCGGGTCGTCATCGCAGATCAGAATATGCGGAGCGTTTGCCATATACCATTTACCTCTAACTTTTTTGATAGCAATACACATCTATTATAATCGAAAAAATGGTTTTTGAGCAAAAGAATGTGAACAAATTGAAAAAAGTAGTTCACAAATCCGTTCCAATCGATTGCCACCCGACGTTGGGATGGTAACTTCGAAGCGGTGTGGTATAATTTTACTATCTTGCGGAAAGTCGGGAAGAGTTATGTTTTTGGCAGACAGATGGACGGATTTTGAATTGCTTTATTGCGGTGAAGGTGAGAAGTTCGAGAGGTGGGGCGATATCCTGCTTCAGCGCCCGGATCCGCAGGCGATCTGGCCGAAAACGGGATATGCCGGAATGAAAGAACAGTTCTGGCCGAAGCCGCATGCCGTCTACCACAGATCGGAAAGCGGGGGCGGACACTGGACACGTGAGAAACCGATGCCGCAGAAATGGAAGATCCGGTACGAAGCCGTAGGCCGTCCGCTGACATTCATTATCGAGCCGACAAGTTTCAAGCATACGGGACTTTTCCCGGAACAGGCAGCGAACTGGGATTTCTGTGGGAAGAAGATCCAGAAAGCAGTGAAAGAAGGAAGAAAGCCCCGTATCCTGAATCTCTTCGCGTATACCGGCGGTGCGACCATGGCATTTGCCGCAGCGGGCGCAGCCGAAGTCGTCCATGTCGATGCGAGTAAGGGCATGGTGCAGAGAGCGAAAGAGAATATGGCCGCTTCGAATCTCGAGGATTGCTATATCCGCTTTATTGTCGAGGACTGCGGACGGTTCGTGGAACGGGAGATCCGAAGGGGAAGAACGTACGATGGGATCATCATGGATCCGCCGGCTTACGGGAGAGGTCCTTCCGGTGAGATGTGGAAGCTGGAGGATGCGCTGTTTCCGCTTGTGGAGAAGTGCGAGAAACTGATTTCCGATGATCCGCTGTTTTTTCTGATCAATTCCTATACGACAGGCCTGTCTTCGATGGTGATCGAAGATATCCTGAGACTTGCCGTGAAGACAAAGCATGGAGGAAAGGTCGTCTCTGAAGAACTGGGACTCCCTTGTTCGAAGATGGATCTGGTGCTTCCTTGCGGAAGTACCGGAAGATGGACGCCGGAGGACTGATATGGAGAATACGCCGAAGATCCTCTATGAAGATAATCATCTTCTTGTGGCCGTGAAACCGGCCGGCGTGCTGTCGCAGAGTGACAGTACGGGGGATCCGGATATGCTGACCCTGCTGAAATCCTATCTTGTGGAGAAATACAATAAGCCGGGAGAGGCGTATCTGGGGCTTCTTCACCGGCTTGACCGTCCTGTCCGCGGTGTGATGGTCTTCGCGAAGACCAGTAAGTGTGCCGGAAGGATCAGTGAACAGATCCGTAACCGCACCATCGAGAAAAGATACCGGGCGATCGTGTACGGTGCTTTTGATGAGGAAAAAAAGGGACAGATCAAGTCGTATCTTAGTAAAGACAGTAGAACGAATCTGGTTGAGGTATTTGCAACGAAAGAAGAAGCGCCGAAGGAGGCCAAAGCATGCCACCTCGCTTATGAGGTGGTGGGACAGGGGCGGATCGGCGGAGTTCCGGTATCGCTTGTCCTGATCGATCTTCATACGGGGCGGTCGCATCAGATCCGTGCCCAGCTGGCATCAATCGGACATCCCATCGTGGGAGACCGGAAATACGGAAAGGGGCCGAACCGCTTCGCAGGGGATATTCTGCTGGAGTCTTTCTGGCTGGGACTGGATCATCCTGTCAGTAAGGAAAGGATGGTATTCCAGGTTCCGCTTTCTGACGAGGAACCATGGAGTCAGTTTAAGTAAGAAGTCCGGGTGTTTATCCCCCGGAAGAGATAACGAGACTAGAAACGAGAGGAGATGAGGAAATGGCAGGAGATTTTTCCATTTCTGCCGAACAGCGTGAAGCGAATAAGAAGAAGATCACGGAACTTCTTTTGTCGACCAAGCGTCCCGGTATGGAGCGTCTGGTCGAGTGGATCTGCAACAAGACGGATTTCTTTACGGCGCCGGCCTCAACGAAGTACCATCTGTGCTGTGACGGCGGACTGGCACAGCACAGCCTTCATGTGTATCAGCGGCTGTCTGAGAAGGTTGCCCAGGGTTTGATCTCGATCGAGCCGGATACGGTGATTATCACATCGCTCCTTCATGACCTTTGTAAGGTCAACTTCTACGTGAAAGAGACGAAGAACGTGAAAGAAGGAACGAAGATCAACCAGTATGGTAAGGAGGTGGCCAACTGGGTTGAGAAAGAGGTGTGGGGGATCAAGGACAGCTTCCCTGTGGGACACGGGGAGAAGTCGTGCTGGTACGTCCAGAACTTCATTCGCCTCAAGCCGGAGGAATATGCCATGATCCGGCTTCATATGGGACCGGATAAGAATACCTATCCGGATCCGTTTTCTGAAACTGCGAAGATCTATCCTTCTGTGGTAGCGATCTTCACATCCGACATCGAATCAGCTTACATTTTGGAGGAAAGACAATGATCTACTATGTTGACCAGAACACGAAATCCCAAGGATGCGGAACGAAGGAACATCCTTTTCTGACGATCAGTGCCGCTGCGAAGGTGGCCAGGCCGGGCGACGAAGTCCTGGTTATGCCGGGTGTGTATCGCGAGTATGTCGACCCGATGAACGCCGGTACGGAAGATGCCCGTATCACCTACCGCTCTGTGGAACCGCTGAAGGCCGTAATTACCGGCGCCGAGATCGTGAAGGGCTGGGAGAAATATAAAGGAGAGACCTGGAAGGTTACGATCGATAACGGAATCTTCGGAGCCTATAACCCATACGACACCAGAATCGGCGGAGACTGGTACTTCTGGCACCGTCATCCGCATACCGGATGCGTGTACCTGAATGATGTCGCGCTCTATGAGACGGATGATCTGGATGCCTGCCTCAAGGGAGAGAAGGACGATGCTTCGTGGGAGCCGGAGAATTCTATCTATAAGTGGTATTGCGAACAGAAGGACGGGAAGACGGTGATCTATGCCAATTTCCAGGGAAAGGACCCGAACAAGGAGAAGGTCGAGATCAATGTCAGAAGAAACTGTTTCTTCCCGAGCAGGACCGGTGTCGGATACATTACTCTTTCCGGATTTACGGTCAATAAAGCGGCCACGACCTGGGCACCGCCGGCGGCATTCCAGGATGGTATGATCGGACCGCACTGGAGCCGTGGCTGGATCATCGAGGACTGCGAAGTCAGCCATAGCCGCTGCTGCGGTATTTCTCTGGGTAAATACCTCGATCCTGAGAATGATCACTACTTCACGAAATATCGTGTGAAGAGCCCGACACAGATGGAACGTGATGCCGTATGCCGTGGCCAGTATCACGGATGGCTCAAGGAGAATATCGGTTCGCATATCGTGCGCCGCTGCCATATCCATCACTGTGAACAGACAGGTATCGTGGGCCGTATGGGGTGTGTCTTCTCGATTATCGAGGACAACCATATCCACAATATCAACAATATGATGGAGGTCGGTGGTGCCGAGATCGCGGGCATCAAGCTGCATGCGGCGATCGACGTCATCATGAGAAGGAACCATGTCCACCACTGTACGATGGGTCTGTGGTGCGACTGGCAGGCACAGGGTACGATCCTGTCGCAGAATCTCCTTCATGATAACCACACGCCGGAGTATGCCAAGCGTATCCCGGGCACAATCATGAGCCAGGATATCTTCATCGAAGTCGGTCACGGTCCGACGCTTGTGGATAACAATGTCATGCTGAGTAAGGCGTCTCTCCGTCTGGCGACTGAGGGCGTTGCTGTGGTGAATAACCTGATCTGTGGTACTTTCCAGGCGATCGGTGAGGGAACGGACGAAATGGTAGCCGGTAAGAACCAGCCGAGATATACGCCTTATCACTTCCACCATCGGACAGAAGTGATGGGATTCATGAGCATCCTTCATGGTGACGACAGGATCTACAACAATATCTTCATCCAGAAGTGGCCGATCGAGACACGTCCGGAAGACGTTCCGGAGCAGTTCTTCGATAAGCAGGAGGTCGGAACATTCCTCTTCGATGAATACCCGACTTATCAGGAATGGATCGATTCCTTCCATCTGAATGAGCCGATGGCCTATGAACACAAGATCATGGAGAAGCATTTCCAGCATCTGCCTGTATGGATCGACCATAATGTCTACTTTAATGGTGCCAAGCCGTGGGCGAAGGAAGAGACGAATCTGGTCGTGAAGCGCTTCAAGGCGACGGCGGATGTAATCGAGAAGGATGGAGAATACGTACTGGTGACGAATGTGATGAAGAAAGTGAAGGAGCTTTCTTGCGGCATTATCAATACGGATATTCTGGGTAAAGCCTTCCAGCCGGATCAGCGCTTCGAGAATACGGACGGTTCGGACATCGTCTTCAATTACGACTATTTCGGTGCCGACAGAGGCGTCATGACGATTGCCGGTCCTTTCGCTGAGGCGAAGGAAGAGTATATCCTGTAATCGGGCTTTTCTTACACGAAACGACACGACGTTCCCGTCTGCGAGCAAGCGGCGGGAACGTTTCTTTGTCATTTTTGACGAAATTCTCTTTATAATATAAAAATTATACTCACAAATGGCTTCGTATGTTATAATGACGGGAGCTTTTGGAAAAGTTGAGGTTTTACTATGTATAAAAAAGTATCGCCGGATATGAAATTTATCGATCGCGAGAAAGAAGTGCTGGCTTTCTGGAAAGCAAATGACATCCAGAAGAAGTCCATCCGCCCCGAGAAGGACGGAACACCGAATTTTACACTCTATGACGGTCCGCCGACAGCGAACGGCAAGCCACACATCGGACATATTAAGACCCGTGTTATTAAGGATGTTGTTCCGAGATACCATTCCATGAAGGGTGAGCACGTACAGTTTAAGGCGGGCTGGGATACACACGGCCTTCCGGTTGAACTGGAAGTTGAGAAGATGCTGGGTATCAACGGCAAGCCTCAGATCGAAGAGTACGGCGTGGAGCCGTTCATCAAGAAGTGTAAGGAATCTGTCTGGAAGTATAAGGAAGAATGGGAGCAGATGTCTGACCGGGTCGGTTTCTGGGCGGACATGGAGCATCCTTATGTTACCTACGACAATACATATATCGAGTCCGAATGGTGGGCGCTTAAGACCCTCTGGGACAAGGGTATGCTCTATAAGGGCCATAAGATCGTTCCTTACTGCCCGAGATGCGGTACGGCGCTGTCGAGCCATGAGGTGGCCCAGGGATATAAGGCGGTAAAAGAGAATTCCGTATTCGTACGTTTTAAGACTGTCGGAGAGGAAGATACCTATTTCGCGGCCTGGACAACGACACCGTGGACTCTTCCGTCGAATGTGGCACTCTGTGTCAGCCCGACAGACGAGTATGTAAAGATCGCGGTTCCGAAGGATCTTGACGGGACAGAGAAGAAAGTCATGTATTACATGGCGGGCTGTCTCGTACCGCAGCTGTTCGACGAATATGAGATCCTTGAGAGATATCAGGGAACCGAACTCGTCGGTAAGAAGTATGAAGCGCTTTTCCCGTATTCTGAGGACATCGTGGCCAAGAGCCGGAAAGATGCCTTCAAGGTATGTGCGGACAGCTATGTTACCATGAGTGATGGTACCGGTATCGTTCATATTGCACCGGCTTTCGGTGAGGATGACGCCCGTGTCGGACGCGATAATGATCTGCCGTTCGTTCAGCTGGTTAAGGAAGACGGTACGCTTCCGGATGAGTGCGAGGAATTCGGCGGACTGTTCGTTAAGGATGCCGATCCGCTTATCATCAAGAAACTCAACATCGAAGGCAAACTTCTGAAGAAGATGCCGTATGAGCACGATTATCCGTTCTGCTGGAGATGCGATACTCCGCTTATCTACTACGCAAGATCTTCCTGGTTCATCGCCATGACAAAGGTCAAGGATGCGCTTGTTAAGAGTAACCGTATGGCGAACTGGTATCCGGAGACGATCCGTGACGGCCGTATGGGTAATTTCCTTGAAAATGTTGTAGACTGGGGTATTTCCCGTGAGCGTTACTGGGGTACACCGCTTCCGGTATGGGAGTGTGAATGCGGACATCGTCAGTGCATCGGTTCGATCGAAGAACTGAAGGCGAAGTCCACTGACTGTCCGGACGATATCGAGCTGCATAAGCCGTACGTGGATAACGTACATGTTACCTGTGAGAAGTGCGGGAAACCGATGACTCGTGTTTCCGAGGTCATCGACTGCTGGTTCGACAGCGGTGCGATGCCATTCGCCCAGTTCCACTATCCTTTCGAGAATAAGGAATTCTTCGAGTCCCATTTTCCGTGCCAGTTTATCTCGGAGGCACTCGACCAGACACGTGGATGGTTCTACTCGCTTCTTGCCATCAGCACACAGCTGTTCGGCAGATCGCCTTTCGAGAATGTTATCGTCATGGGCCTTGTCCAGGATAAGGACGGCATCAAGATGAGTAAGCATAAGGGTAATGTGGTTGACCCGTGGGATATCCTGAACCGTCAGGGCGCCGATGCGGCAAGATGGTATTTCTACAGTGCGAATGCGCCGTGGCTGCCGTCCCGTTTCGACCACAGTAACGTGGATAAGATCCTCGGAAAGTTCATGGGAACACTCTGGAATACTTATGCATTCTATATCCTCTACGCCGAGATCGATCAGTTCGATCCGACCAAGTATAGCCTCGAGTACGATAAGCTTTCCGTTATGGACAAGTGGATCCTGTCTCGTCTTTCTTCGCTGGAGAAGATCGTGGACAGCAAGATGCAGGGATACGACATCACAGGTGCTTCCCGTCTGATGGAGACTTTTGTGGATGATCTTTCGAACTGGTATGTACGCCGTGGCCGTGAGAGATACTGGGGCGGAGATATGACGCAGGATAAGATTAATGCGTTCATGACTCTGTATACGGTTCTCGAGCAGTTCTGCCGTCTGGCCGCACCGTTTATCCCGTTCATGACAGAGGCGATCTACCAGAATCTCGTCCGTTCTGTAGATGAGAATGCGCCGATGTCTATCCATATGTGCGATTATCCGGTTGCTAATGAAGCCTGGATCGATGAAGATCTGGAGAAGAATATGGACGATGTCCAGCAGATCGTCACTCTGGCTCTGTCCTGCCGTCAGCAGGCGAACCTTAAGATCCGTCAGCCGCTCAGCAAACTCTATGCAGTATGTGAAGATGAGCTTCCTTCCGAGTATCAGACGATCATCAAGGAAGAATTGAATGTGCACGAAGTGCTTTTCCTGAAGGATGCTTCGACACTTGTAGATTATAAGTTTAAGCCGCAGCTGAGAACTCTCGGTAGAAAACTGGGTGCGAAGCTGAATGCTGCGAAAGAAGTGATCGCGGCGCTCCCGGGTAAGGAGACCATGGCGGCTCTTGAGAAGGATGGAAAGATCACGATCGAAGTCGATGGTGAGTCTTTCGAGCTTCTGACAGAAGATCTCCTGGTGGAGAATGTTCAGCCGGAAGGCCTCTCTACACAGGCGGATAAGGGCTTCACCGTATCTCTGGATACGAAGCTGGATGAGGGACTGATCGAAGAGGGATTCGTTCGTGAGATCGTTTCCAAGATCCAGAATCAGAGAAAGAGTTCCGGATTTGAGATCACCGACCGTATCATCGTGACTTATTCCTGTGCGGAGAAGATGAAGGCAATCTTCAGCAAGTATAGTGAGGCCATTGCGTCTGACGTTCTGGCGACTGAGTTCCGCGAAGGGGAGAACGAGAATTCGAGAGAGTGGGATATCAATGGCGAGAAGGTCAAGATCTCGCTGGCGAAGAAGTGAGGTAGTAAGAAGACATGCTGTTTGAGATCATCAGATCAGGTGCCTCTATACCGGAAATCATTATCGAAGTGACCATGCTGATCATGGTTCTGAGTTTTACGTTCTCGAGCCATGAGTTCATGCATGCGTGGGTCGCGGAGAGAATGGGGGACGATACACCGAGACGGCAGGGGCGTATTACGCTGAATCCTCTGGCGCATATCGATCCTTTCGGAACGATCATGCTGCTTCTGGCCGGGTTCGGCTGGGCGAAGCCTGTCCAGTATAATCCCAATAATCTTAAGAAGTATAATAGATGGACGTGCGAACGCCTCATCAGCCTTGCCGGCGTAACGGCCAACTATGTGACGGCGATCCTCGGTACCATTCTCCTGGTGATTCTGGAGGTGGTGTTTATTAAGAATCCGGCAACGAGCGATAAGGGACTTCTGTTCCAGACACTGGTCCTTACTTTCTTCTTCTATCTGACGGAGTATGGATTTCTTTTCATGGCCTTTAACCTGATTCCGATCCCTCCGCTGGACGGCTACCGGTTTATTTCGACGTTCGTCCCGTACAAATGGAGACGTAAGTTCGATGAGTTCTCACAGTACAGTTACTATGTTTTCTTCGCGCTCCTGCTCATGGGACGTTTCGGAAATATAGACATCTTAAGCCGGCTCGTACGGCTGATCGAGACGCCGTTCCGATGGCCGATCGACAAACTGGCCGACTGGCTATTCGGAGTACTGATATAAATTTCGTATAAATATATAAGAGGTGAACATGGAAAACAAAATCGTACTTTCAGGAACACGTCCTACGGGCAATATCCATTTGGGTAATTATTTCGGCGCCATCGAAAACTGGGTCCGCCTTCAGGAACAGTATGAGTGCTATTTCTTCATCGCTGACTGGCATGCGCTGACGACAGGTTATGCCGATACAGATGTGCTCCGTAAGAATACACTGGGCCTTCTTGCCGACATTCTCGCAAGTGGTGTGGATCCGGATAAAGCAACGATCTTCCTGCAGTCCGATGTGAAGCAGCATGCAGAGCTTTATCTTCTGCTTGGTATGAATACTCCGCTTTCCTGGCTGGAAAGATGCCCGACCTATAAGGACATGATTGCAAACATGTCTTCTGAGAAAGATATCATGACTTACGGTTTCCTCGGTTACCCGGTCCTCATGGCGGCGGATATCCTGATGTATCGAGCCAATTATGTACCGGTCGGTGAAGACCAGCAGGCTCACCTTGAGATCACACGCGAACTGGCAAGACGTTTTAACTATCTTTACAAGTCTGAAGTGCTTCCGGAACCGCAGCCGCTCTTCACAAAGGCAAAGGTCCTTCCGGGAACAGACGGAAGAAAGATGAGTAAGAGCTACGGCAATACGATCGCTCTTGCGGATACGCCGGAAGACGTAAAGAAGAAGGTCATGAGCATGATTACTGATCCGGCCCGTATCAGAAAAGATGACCCGGGTCATCCGGATATCTGTACGGTTTATGCATTCCATAAGGTCTTTAATGAGGACAAGGTCCCGGAGATCACGGAACAGTGCAAGGGCGGCTGCATCGGATGTGTGGCCTGTAAGAGAATGCTTCAGGAGAAGATCGCCGAGTTCCATACTCCGATCTATGAGAAGAGAACCGCGCTTCTTCAGGATGAACCGAAGCTTCTGGATATTCTTCGTGCTGGAAGAGAAAAAGCCGGCAAGAAGGCGGAAGAGACGATCCGTGAAGTCCGGAAAGCCGTCATGATCGGATTCGATGATGTAAAGTAAGCTGAAACAGAGGTCTTGAGGTAGGAACGTGGTATCGGTCAAGGAAAATCCACAGGTCAAACTTCGGAAATTTGAAGGTCCGCTGGACCTTCTGTTTCATTTGATCGAAAAAAACGATATCGATATCTACGATATCCCGATCGCCGAAATCACGGACCAGTATATGGATTACCTCGAGAAGATGAGTTCGCTGGACATGGAAGTGGCTTCGGAATTCCTCCTGATGGCGGCGACACTGGTGCATATCAAGTCGAGGATGCTGCTTCCGGATCACCGCGCTGGGGAACAGGTTTCCGAACCGGATCCGCGTGAAGAACTGGTGGTCAAGCTTCTCGAGTACCGTCGCTGTAAGATGCTGGCGTCGGACCTCAAGGACCGTTTCCGTGATTATTCGAAATGTACATACCGCCTTCCGATGACACCGGCCTCTTTAGGTATTGAGATCAAAGAAGCGCCGGCACCGGTCGACAGTGATATGCTCGATAAGGGGGTGGAAGAGGTCTGCAGCCGGAATAAGATCCGGTTCGCGGATATCGCTTCCCGTATTACCCATATTCTGAAAAGAGACAAATTCTCCATTCGTGATAAAATAAGATTTGTGTGGAACGGCATTGTGAAGAGAGGAAAGGTATTCTTTCATGAGCTGTTCCCTGTACATCAGGTGGAGAAGATGGACCGTATCGTCGGGTTTCTGGCGGTGCTGGAACTTCTTCGTGGCGATCAGATCAAGGCGGAGCAGGAGAAACCCTTCGATGTGATTCTGATCGAACCGAAGAAGGACAAACTCGATGAAGAGAGATTCGGTCTGGATCCGACTGTGGAATCGAAGGAGCTGGCCTCGTATGACTGATGGTATGGAGCGTGAAAACAAAATAACGGTGCAGGAGCTTCCGTCGGCATTGGAGGCGATATTGTTCGCGCATGGGGATCCGATCTCAGTGGACCGGCTCTGTGAGATCACGGATATGCCGAAGGAAGCTGTAGAAGAAACGCTGCAGCGTATGATGAAGGATTATGAGACGAATCCCTGGGGCGGACTTCTGATCAGGAAGGCAGATGACTGTTATGTAATGTGCACGAAACCTTCGATGAAACCGGTTCTCGAGCGCATGTTCGCGCCCCGTTCACGTCCGCCGATGTCACAGGCGACATATGAGACGCTGGCGGTCATTGCCTATAACCAGCCGGTGACCCGTGCGCAGATCGAAGCGGTCCGAGGGGTTAGTTCAGACTCGATCGTGAGCCGTCTGATCGAAAGAGGTCTGGTCGAAGAATGCGGTACTCTGGATGCTCCGGGGCGGCCGGCGCTCTTCCGTACGACGCAGCAGTTCCTCCTGGAATTCGGTATCTCTTCGGTATCCGAGATGCCTGCGATGGAACTCATGATGTATAAGACGATCCGTGATCTTCAGGATTCTCTTGAAGAAGCGGCGGGAAATAAAGATGATCGACAGATCTCTATCGAAAACTGGATGGATGATCAAAAAGGAGATGAGACGATATGAATCCGGATGTGAAGAATGAGCCGCTATCCGGCGTAGTGGAACGTATTACCGACTCACTGGACTCCATGAGTAAGGGGCAGAAAGCTATTGCACACTATATTCTCGATAACTACGAGACAGCCGCCTATATGACGGCGGCAAAACTCGGAGAGGCGACGGGTGTGAGTGAATCGACGGTCGTCCGCTTCTCGATGGAACTGGGCTACGAGGGATATCCGCATTTCCAGAAAGTCCTTCAGGAAGAACTGAAGGTGAAATTGACGTCTGTCCAGAGACTGAATGCGGCCAGCCGATTCGCTGATGATGCCTCTGTTCTGAGATCGATCATGCAGGCGGATATGGACAGTCTCAAGCATACATACGACAATATCGACGAAAGTGCTTTTGCCAAGGCGGTCAACATGATCCTGGAGGCAAAGAAGATCTATATCATGGGTCTTCGCAGCTCATCTCCGCTGTCGTCTTTTATGCATTTCTATATGACTCCGCTGTTCGATGAGGTCAGACATATCCATAGTAACAGTGCCAATGAGGTCTTCGAGCAGATCCTGCCGATCGGTCCGGGGGATGTCATGATCGGCATCAGTTTCCCTCGCTACTCGACCAGAACGATTCAGTCGATGCAGTATGCGCGATCCCGAGGTGCGTCGGTGATCGTCATTACGGATAAGGGTGATACGCCGATGACGGAGAATGCGGATGTGGCGCTGTTTGCCAGGTCGGATATGGCGTCTTTCGTTGATTCTCTGACAGCACCGTTGTCGCTGATTAATGCACTTCTGGTCGCTCTCGGTATGCACAGGAAGAGCCATATTGAGGCATCTTTCGAAGCGCTGGAGCAGCTCTGGAAAGAGTATAAAGTCTACGATACGGGCAAGGACAGGGATCTTGCTGACGAAACGGATGAGGAGGAAAAATCATGAAAGAAGTGATTGCCAGCAGTAAGCTTACGGCGTCAGCGTCGATCCGTATCGCGCTGACGAATTCGAGAGAAGAAGAGGCGGATCTTAAGGCGAAACTTAAGGAAGAAAAAATCAGTGCGACGGCTGCCGATTTCGGTGGTGAGTTCATCTCCTCTGTAAGTAAGATCATCGAGAGATGTGTGGTGGCGGCTCAGAGAGAGGGAATCATCGGCACCAGCCATAACGAAGAGGGAGCGCTGGCCGGTGCAGCCAGAGAAGCGATCTCGCAGATCACATCGAAGGCCATCGGTCTCAATGTCGGCGGTAAGATAGGCATCGCGAGGTATAACGACCATATCAGTGTATGCGTGTATTTCGGTATCGGCCTTCTGCATCTCAATGAGATCGCCATCGGGCTGGGTCATCGTGCGATCTAATGTAACATGATGAAAAATGAGAAAGAAGAAAACGAACAGGAGTCATAAGGGAGGAAAGAATATGGAATACTATCAGATTGCTATCGACGGACCTTCGGGTTCGGGAAAGTCTACACTGGCGAAAGGAGTCGCGAAGAAGCTCTCCATCTTATATCTTGATACAGGTGCGATGTACCGTGCGTGCGGTCTTAAGGCAATTAAGGCTGGTATTGATACGAAGGATAAGGATGCCGTGGAGAAGATGATGCAGGATATCAAGATCGATATCACGCATGAAGACGGCGAACAGCATGTGTGGCTCGATGGTGAGGATGTGTCTTCTGAGATACGTATGCCGGGTGTTTCCGTGGCCGCATCGGATGTTTCGGCGATTCCCTGCGTGAGAGAAGCCATGGTCGATCTTCAAAGGAAAATCTCTGAAGGGAAGAACGTCGTGCTGGATGGCAGAGATATCGGATCGAAAGTTTTCCCGGGTGCGAAGTATAAGTTCTTCCTGGTGGCGGCGGCAGAGGAGCGTGCCAGAAGAAGACTTCTTGAGCTTCAGCAGAAGGGCGTGACCGATACGACATACGAAGATGTACTTCGGGATATCCAGTACAGAGATCAGCAGGACACGACCCGCGCGGCCTCTCCACTGGTCAAAGTGGAAGATGCGATCGAGATCGATACGACCAAGATCAATATCGAAGAAACACTCGACCTGCTTCTTTCCTATATTAAGTGATAAAGATAGGCGGGAAACGGATTTGAGCGGCTGGAAGATCGAACTTGCGAAATCTTCAGGATTCTGTTTCGGAGTGGAGAATGCAGTGAAGACGGCATACTCTGTTATAAAAGAGAATCCGGACCGAAAGATATATATGCTGGGAGAGATCACCCATAACGAGAACGTCGTGGGCGATCTTCTTGCGTCCGGGATGCTTCTTGTACATGATCCGAAGGAAGCGGAAGAAGGAAGTCTGGTCCTGATCCGCGCCCATGGTGTGACCCCGGCCGTGATGGAAGAGCTGAAATCCAGAAATTGTGAGATCATTGACTGTACATGTCCATTCGTGAAAAAGATCCACGATATCGTAAAAGCTGCGGACGAGGAGGGACATCCTGTTTACATTACGGGTACGAAAGGACATCCGGAAGTGGTGGGGATCTGTGGAGAATGCAGACGTGATGTGACCGTAATCTCCTCGTATGACGAGGTCCTGGCGATTCCGCAGATCGAAAAAGATGCTGTTTTCGTCTCGCAAACGACGTTCTCCAGCAAAGAATTCCAAAAAATATGTGAATTTGTGAAGAAAAAAATTGCAAAAAATCAAATATTTGGTACAATATGTTATACGACTGAAAATAGGCAGAGAGAAACTGCGGATCTGGCAGGCCTTTCCGATGTTATGGTAGTCATAGGATCGAAGACCAGTTCAAATACAAAGAAGCTCTATGACATATGTTCAGATCGTTGTGCGCTGACTTATCTTGTCGGTGGCGCCGAAGATGTGGAACCATTGCTTCCGGTGTGGAGGGAACGCGAGGTGAAACGGATCGGAGTTACGGCAGGAGCTTCAACGCCGGTGAGTATTATCAGGGAGGTTATCCAAACCATGAGTGAAGAGAACGGGGTAAACAACAATCCAGAGTCTAACGACATCAATTTCGGCGATTACGTAGAGAGCATTCCACAGCTCCGAAAGAACGCTACAGTGAAGGGAGCTATTACGTCCTATGATGGCGATTTCGTATACGTAGATGTCCATGATAAGTCGGAAGGCCGGATCCCTAAGAGCGAGTTCGAACCTGATTTTGACTTCGAGGCGGCAGCAAGCGAGAAGCGTGAGATTGAAGTATACGTAAAGAGCATCCGTAACACGGATATGGGTAAAGAGATCATTCTCAGTAAGTCCCATGTTGATTTCTCCAAGAACAAGGCAGAGATCGAGGCGGCGTATGAGAACAAGACACCGGTAACGGTAAAGATCACAAGCGTAGTGAAGGATGGCGTGATTGCTAATTACGGCGGTGTAGATATCTACATCCACAGAACACAGCTTGAACTCGGTGTTGTAAATGATCTGGAGAGCTACAAGGGCAAGACACTCGAGATCCTGATCACACAGTTTGATCCGGATAAGAGAAGGCTGAGAGTTTCCGGTTCGAGAAGAACACTTCTGAATCAGGAGCGCAAGGCAAAGGCAGAGGAAGTCTGGAGCACGATCGAGAAGGATAAGGAATACGACGGTGTCGTCAGAAGCCTTACTGACTTCGGTGCTTTCGTAGATATTGGCGGCGTGGATGGTCTGATCCATGTTTCCGAGCTTTCCTGGAACCGCATCAAGCATCCGTCCGAGGTCCTGTCTGTCGGTGACAAAGTACATGTATATGTGAAGGATTTCGATCCGGAGAAGAAGAGAATCTCTCTTGGTTACAAGAAAGCGGAAGACGATCCGTTCTACAACATCGAAGAGCGTATCCCGACAGGTTCTATCGTACGCGGTAAGGTCGTCCGCATGTTCCAGTTCGGTGCTTTCGTAGAGCTTGAGCCGAATCTTGACGCTCTGTGCCATATCTCCGAGATCTCCAATGTTCGTCTTACTAAGCCGCAGGAAGTGCTGAAGGAAGGTATGGAAGTCGAGGCTCGTGTTCTCGAAGTAAATGCTGCTTCCAGAAGAATCAGCATCTCTATCAAGCAGGTTAACCCGATCGATCCGCAGCCGCAGGATGAAGAACCGGCCGCTGAGGAAGTGAAGGCAGAAGAGCCGGCAGTAGAAGCTCCGGTTGAAGAAGCACCTGTAGAAGCAGTTGAGGCACCGGTTGAGGAAGCTGCTCCGGTAGAAGAGGCTCCTGCTGCTGAGGAGAAGCCGGCGGAAGAGTAAGTCTTACTTACGGATCCATTAGATTGATTGTTTGAATGAAGGACAGTCTCACAAATGAGGCTGTCTTTCTTTTGTTTTCTGCTTATCTGCTGTTTTCTACAAAAAGATTGTGTAATTATCAAACTTCATTTATAATTTTAGATGTATCGTTGCACATTTTGATGTGACAGGGTTGTAGAGGCAATTCTATTCAGTTTTTCTGAAAAGAAGAAAGGATGTGTTTTATGGGAAAGAAACATGACAAACGAAAAGTTGTGTCGCTTGCGATTGCACTCGCGCTTGTATGTGGCACGTGGATGCCGGTACTTGCCGGTGAGGGAGATGCAGAAGATACGACGGAGGCGCAGACAGTCACCGCTGACGGAGAAACAGTAAACGCTAGTTATGGAGCAATTACGATTCCGGATAGTAGTGATGATAGTGCACTGGAAATACAAGCATCTAATGGTGGATCGGCTGTTGTTACGACCGGTTCATTAACCGGAGGTGAGGATGGCGTTGGGTATGAACTTCAGAGTGGGACCAATGCGAAACTAACCGTAAACGGAGATATTACTGCAGAATATCCGGTTTACCGATACAGTTCTGATGGCGCTGGTGGTACTATGCAAGCTACAGTAAGTGGTGATGTGGTGAGTACATACAGTGATGCTCTTTATATACACGAAGGGTCGAATGATTTCGAAATTGGTGGACGCATTATTTCTCCCGATGATGACGGAATTGACCTTTATACCGATAGCGATGACGAGAACACCTTTAGCGTTGGTAATGGAATAGAATCGGGAGATTCTGCGATATATGTGAGGTCTGATGATTCTTCTAAGACAGAGATTTCTGTGACCGGCGACGTGAGCGGTGAAAATTATGGAATCAATGTGAGTGCCGAAGATGAAAGTAAGATAGATGTTAGTGTAACCGGCGAGAATGCTAATGTTATTGGTGGAGATGCTATCTCGGCTAGTGCCTACGGTAATGCTGAGGTCAACATTACTGTAGAAGGCGATGTGGAAGGAACAGGACACCGTGTGGCTGAGAAAGAAGACGAAATGCCTGATGATGAAGTGCCTGAGGATGAAGTGCCTGAGGATGAAATGCCTGAGGATGAAGTGCCTGAGGATGAAATGCCTGAGGATGAAATGCCTGAGGATGAAGAGAGTACGGGTTTCGATGATGGTGTAGGCATAGACGCATCTGCCTACGATGAAGGAACTGTGAATGTCATTGTAAGTGGCGATGTTACAGGCAACTTTACCGGTATTCGGGCTGAAGCACGTAGCGTTGAAGACGGTTTTGTTGAACGTCGTGACGATGAACCCTTAAGGCTCTTGGCGCGTGCTGTCCCCGATGCTGATGCTCCGGCTGATGACGATGAAGTGGAAAAGGATGAATCGGAAAAGAGTCCTGCCAGTGTCAATGTGGATGTGTCCGGTGATGTGACCGCAGGTGAACTGGGTGTGAATACCTCTGTAGCCGGTGGTGCTACGATCGATATCCATATCGGAGGCAATCTGACAAGTTCTGGTAACGGTATTCAGCTTTATTCTGGTGGAGAAGCTTTGAAACCTGCTGAAGTAAGACCGGTGCTTCGTGCGGCTGCGATTCCGGATGGAGTTCCTGAAGAAGAAGGCGAGCCGGCGAGTGAAGAGGACGAGGATATCTCGGAAGAGGCAGAAGTGCCTTCGTCGATCAATGTCACAATCGATGGTGATGTTACGGCAGACAATTACGGCGTTATTGCAGATTTCGAGGAAGAGGGTTCTACGGCCGATATTCTGATAAATGGTACTCTTTCGGCAGGCGCTTGCCCGGTTCTGATCGCGAAGGAAGAAGTGGATGCAGAGAGTGGTGTGACTCTGACCGTGTGGGAAATCGTTCCGGATAAAGACGGAGTTGTAGCCAAGAGTGCATTGCCGGGCTTAGATGGTGAAGAGAATCTGGTGGAGGATGAGAATTTTGAGAAGTCCATCCAGTACATCATTAAGATGGAACAGCCCGAAAAGGGTGGTACCCTCTCCATTGATGGTGTGACGACTAGCCATGATCTGGATGTCGCCCGCGAGGGAGAAAAAGTTCTTCTGAAAGTTGATCTTGAAGAAGGGTTCAAGATCACCGGTGCTTACAATGGCCTTGGTGAGAAGGTCGCTCTGGTTCTTGACGATGATGGAAACTACTATGTGATCGTTCCGAGAGGTGGCGGAGTGTATCTGTCTGTCACACTTGATCTGGCGTCTTATAAAGTCGTTTTCGAGGATGAAGATGGAAATCCTCTTGAAGAAAAGGAAGTTCCTTATGGTGAAACTCCGACATACACCGGACCGAAGCCGACCAAGGAAGAGACAGAAGGATATACCTACGAGTTTGAAGGCTGGAATATCGAACCGAGTCCGGTAACCGGGGATATCGCGTATAAAGCAGTATTTAAAGCAAAAGCAAAGGTTTTCGACCTGACGTTTGATCTGGGTGGCGGCACACTTGATGGAAAGACGGGTATTATCACCATTCGAGCGGAGTATGGTTCCACGATTAAACTCCCCGGTGCACCAACTATGGAAGGTCAAGAATTCGTATTTTGGCAGGGTTCTCGGTATGAGGCCGGAGCAGAATATCTTGTAACCGGTGCACATACCTTTACCGCCGTATGGGAAAAGGTGAAAGGCGAGGAAGAGAAGATAGATGATTCCCCTGTGGTGGAACCGGTTCCTGCACCTGCACCCGCACCGGCAACAGAAGAAACGACGGAAGCAGATCCGACAGCTACTCCGACTCCGACAACAGCACCTGCTACAACCAATGGTACACCTAAGACCGGTGATGTCGGGCATGGAAATGAAATGCTTGGCATGACGCTGATGATCATGGGTCTGGCAGTTCTTGCTTTCGCGGGCGTAAAGACACTTCGCCGCAGAGAAGAAGAGTGCTGATCACTTGCATAGTAAATCAGTTTAAGCATTGATGTGAGGCCGTCTCAAAGTTTTTGAGACGGCCTCTTCCGTATTTGTGATTATATGGTATAATGAAAACAAGAACACATGTTCGATATTGCGCAGGAGGAGAGTTTACGTTTCGATATGGGACGGGAAGAACTTGGAGAACAGGCAGAAATGATTAAAGACAGAGTATACCTTGCTATCGATCTGAAGTCCTTCTATGCCTCGGTGGAGTGTGTCGAGAGAGGACTGGATCCTTTGAACACGAACCTTGTGGTAGCCGATCCGAGCCGAACAGAGAAGACGATATGTCTGGCTGTTTCGCCGGCTCTGAAGAGCTATGGTATCCCGGGGCGGGCGAGACTCTTCGAGGTCGTACAGCGTGTCGGAGAAGTAAATCAAGAAAGGCAGTTCCATGCTCCTGGACGGGTATTTAGCGGGAAGAGTTATCTTGATTCGGAATTAAGGAGCGATCCGTCACTTGAACTGGATTATGTCATTGCGCCTCCGCAGATGTCACACTACATGAATCTCAGTGCCAGGATCTACGGGATCTATCTTAGGTATGTCGCACCTGAAGATATCTTTGCCTATTCGATAGATGAAGTCTTTATAGATGCGACACAGTATTTGAAGCTGTATGGTATGGATGCGCATACTTTCGCCGGCAAACTGATCCGAGATGTTCTTTCTGAAACAGGAATCACTGCCACAGCGGGGATCGGCCCGAATATGTTTCTTTGTAAGGTGGCGATGGACATCGTGGCCAAGCATATTCCGGCAGATGAAGACGGGGTGCGCATCGCTTCTGTCAATGAAGATGAGTTTAAGCGAGATCTATGGAACCATCGGCCACTGACCGATTTCTGGAGAGTCGGAAGAGGTATAGCCAGGAAACTTGAGAAGTTCGGCGTGCAGACGATGGGGGATATTGCTCTGATGTCTGCGGATCGGGACAGTATAGGTATTCTTTACCAGCTTTTTGGGAAGAATGCGGAATTACTGATCGACCATGCATGGGGGATCGAGCCGACCACAATGGCCGATGTGAAAGCCTATAAGCCGAGAAATAACAGCCTCAGTTCCGGTCAGGTCCTCAAACAGGCGACAGACTATGCACATACACGCCTGATCGCCTGGGAGATGGCAGATACACTTGCGATGGACCTGGTGGCGAAGGGACTTACTACGGATCAATTGGTACTGACGATCGGTTATGATCGGGAGAGTCTTGCGGATGGGACGTACGATGGAGAAGTGACGATCGATTACTACGGTCGGGCTGTTCCGAAACATGCTCATGGAACGGTGAATCTGGATAGACACACTTCGTCTTCCAAGGAGATCACGGAAGCCACCATGGATCTGTTCGACCGTATCGGTGATCCGAATCTTCTGAGCAGGAGAATTACGATCGGAGCCTGTAATGTGATCCGTAAAGAGGATATCCCGGATCAAGCGGCATACAGGCAGATGAGTCTTGAGGATCTTCTGAAAGATCAGGAGAAGATAGAGCAGGAAGAACGGGAGGAAAAGAAGCTCCAGAAAGAGAAACTTCTGGCAGAAACCATGGTGGGTCTGAAGAATAAGTTCGGAAAGAATGCCGTGGTCAAGGCGAAGAATCTTAGTGAGGGCGGCACGGCGATGGAACGGAATGGACAGATCGGCGGACATAAGGCATGAACGATAAATATGAGAGAATACGAAATATGACGAGACCGCAGTATGCGGATCTTCCCCCTATGCCGATCCGGGATCGGGCGGCCCAGTTTTCTCCTTTCGCGGCCGTGGTCGGATATGATGATGCCGTGGCGGAAACGGCGAGACTTACGGATGACCGTGTCGAGTTAACCGGTGATGCTGCCTATGAACTGGATCTCTCGCTGGAGAAACTGCGCTCGCAGATTAGTAAGCGACCGAGTATTAAAGCTGTGTATTTCCTCCCGGACCGAAGGAAAGCGGGCGGCCGCTATGTGGAGAAGACCGGACATGTACGAAGGATAGACGAAGTGGAAGGTGTGCTGTTTTTTGCTGATGGCGATCAAGTAGCCATCTCGGAGATCCGAAGTATCTCTTTCTCCGCAGACGAAGTATAAAGAAAAGGTAAAAGATCCGAGAATATTCTTGACTGTATTTTGAAGTGTTCTGTACTATGGTTTTCGGAAACGAAAAAACGAAGTCGAGGTTTTTTTCAATGCTTCAAATCCAGGAAATATCGAAAGAATACATCACGGGTGAACTGCATCAGACAGCGCTGGATCATGTAAGTTTAAACCTTCGGGATAATGAGTTCGTCGCAGTGCTTGGGCCGAGTGGTTCCGGCAAGACGACACTTCTGAACATCATCGGAGGACTTGACCGTTACGATAGTGGTGATCTGGTCATCGACGGAGTATCTACGAAAAAATATAAGGACAGGGACTGGGATTCGTATCGGAACCATACCATCGGATTTGTGTTCCAAAGTTATAATCTGATACCGCACCAGTCGATTCTTGCGAATGTGGAACTGGCACTGACGATATCGGGCGTTTCCAGAGGCGAAAGAAGAAAACGCGCGAAGGAAGCGCTGGAGAAAGTAGGTCTCGCTGACCAGCTGCACAAGCGTCCGAACCAGATGTCCGGAGGGCAGATGCAGCGGGTGGCCATCGCCCGCGCCCTGGTAAATGATCCGAAGATCCTTCTGGCCGATGAGCCGACAGGCGCGCTGGATACAGAAACAAGTCTTGCGGTAATGGAGCTTCTGAAAGAAGTTGCGAAAGACAGACTTGTCGTGATGGTTACGCATAATCCAGAACTTGCTGAGACTTATGCGACACGCATCGTGAAGCTTCGTGATGGAAAGGTCACGTCCGATTCCGATCCGCTTGAACTGAACGAAGAATCCCTTGAAGAGCCGAAGCATAAGAATATGGGAAAAGCATCGATGTCCTTCCTGACTGCTTTGTCGTTGAGTTTCAATAATCTAAGGACGAAGAAGGGAAGAACGATCTTGACTTCATTTGCCGGGTCAATCGGTATTATCGGTATCGCGCTGATCCTGTCTCTTAGTAATGGTGTCAACAATTACATCGAGAAGGTGCAGAAAGATACCATGACATCCTATCCGATCCAGATCGAGGCAAAGGCGATGGATATGGCGTCTTTGATTGAGATGGAGAATCGGAATGACGAAAGACGTGAGAATCTGGAGCATGGGCTTGATGGCCTTTATGTGGATAATTCGACATTCGAAAGCGCCTCGACGATATCTCTGAATATCAAGCATAATAACCTGACTGAGTTTAAGAAATATCTTGATGATCCGAACAGTGAGATCCATAAATATGTCGGTGAGAACGGAATCGTCTATTCTTACTATGTGCCTTTTACGGTATACTCCTACGATCCGGATGGTGAACTGATCAATCTGGATGGAAGTACGCTTGCTGAAGAGCAGAATCGCCGCTCGGGAGGCCGTGGATTCATGTCCGGGCTTCTGGATACACCGTCGGTGGAGAATATGTCGGAGATCATGGCCGGCACAGACGGTTCTCTGATCAGTGCAACGGTCAAAGAGAATTATGAGCTGGTTTATGGTGAATGGCCGGATACATATGATGAGATCGTGCTTGTGCTGGATCCCAACAACGAAATCAGCGCATTTACACTCTATGAGATGGGATTTCTTCCGAGAGAAGAATATAGAGAGATCATCAGGAAACTTCGGAAATCCGAGATGGTCACATTTGATGTGAAGAAACTGGATTATGATGAAATCATGCAGCACGTTTTCTATCTTATTCCTGCCTGTGACTCCTATGTGAAAAAGGAAAGTGGCTTCTACAATGAAATCCGTGAAGGGGATAAGGAGTTCTCTTCTGTTCTGGAGAAGGCCATACCGCTTAAGATCAGCGGTATTATACGCTTGCAGGGCGGGGCAGATGTCTCTCCGATTCGCGATGCGATCGGTTATACATGTGAACTGACAGAGTATCTGATTCAATATGCGCAGAGCAGTGCGCTCGTTACCGATCAATTTGCCTCTCCGGACAAAAGTGTCATAAACGGTGCCAGATTCGCTCCTCCGGATGAGGCCGGGAAAATCGAAGACGCGAGAAACTGGCTCTCGAGATTATCCGTTTCGGAGAAGGCGGATTTCTTCCGTGAGCTGATGGAAGCGTATTCCTCCGGGAATCCGGATGGTGACTCACAGATGATCGAGATGACAGACAGCGAACTGGCAGAAATGCTTGACCGATTCCTTCAGAATACGGATGGGAATCTGGATGAGCAGCTTCTTTACATCTACGACAACTATATTTCGGTCGGGACATTCGAAGAGAATATGACGAACTTTGGGTATATCGATCGGGAGACCCCGACGTCCATCAATATCTATGCGGACAGCTTCGAAGGGAAAGAAGGCATCACATCCTGTATCGACAAGTATAATGAGGCGGCAACAGAGGAGGATGCAATCATATATACGGATTACATCGGTCTTCTCTTGTCTTCTGTTACGAGGATCGTAAATGTGATTTCGTATGTTCTGATCGCATTTGTTGCGGTATCCCTTGTCGTTTCGTCGATTATGATCGGTATCATCACGTATATTTCGGTCCTTGAGCGGACGAAAGAGATCGGAATCCTCCGTGCCATAGGTGCCTCGAAGAGGAACATCTCGCAGGTGTTTAATGCGGAGACTTTCATTATCGGGCTTCTTGCCGGACTGTTCGGCATAGGGATCACGCTGCTTCTGCTGATACCTGGGAATGCGGTGATCAGGAGTGTGGCCGAATCTTCAGAGGTAAGAGCACAGCTCCCTGTCATAGGTGGGATGTCGCTGGTGGCGTTAAGCGTGATACTGACGCTGATTGCCGGATTCATCCCTTCAAAGAAAGCGGCGAAGAAGGATCCCGTCGCTGCGTTGCGTACGGAATAAAGCCAATCCCGGATTCGGCAATGGAAGAGGGCGGCTCGATAGTTCGGGCGGCCCTCTTTGCTATGTAACAAAACGGAAAGATGATCAGAGAAAAATAGCAGTATTTTGACATAGATGCTTTTCAATCTGAATAGTTTGTTCTTCAAAAGGTTCGAATATCAGTATAAAACGAATTTGATAATATGTTGCAAATACTTTACAGATATTACAAATGTGTCACATTGGTTTGCAGAGAGGATTCGTTGCGGTATAATTACAATGAAATAGCGTGTGGGTGGAAAACTGGACGCGTAGGAGGACGAATTTGGATAGAAAGACACCACAACTGAATAAGAGCGAGGAGATCCGCAAACTGAATGCAGAACGGAGATTGCGCCGTTCGCTTAAGATGACGTCGATCATGCTCGTGATGTCTCTGATCATCATTCTTTTCCCGATCGTTCCGCTGGGCCATGCTTCGGACATCTGCCTGCAGGTTCCTTCTGAACAGACACTGGCTCCGGTCGAGAGCATGGGCGCTCCGCAGACACTGCGTGTTACGACCAGGGGAAATGATACTGCCGACCGTATCGAAGAAGCCCTGAAGAATGATACTTTTGTTATCTCTGAACATACTGACAGGGATGGACGGGCTGTTGAGATGCTTGATGCTTCTGCGTTTAACATCTGCTCACAGATCGTTTATGTGGCCTCATCTCGTACCACGGTCTATATGCAGCCGGATACGAGTTCCGAGATCGTGACTTCGCTGCCCTATGGTGAAAGGGTCATGCGTACCGGTATCGGTTCGGCGTGGTCACGTATTGAATTTATCGTTAATGTGCCGGGAGCCGATGAAGAAATGGTGGAGAAGACTTTCTACGGTTATGTCCTTTCGGAAAGCCTGACGATGGATCAATTGGCGACACCTACTCCTGTGCCGACAGAAACTCCGACACCTACACCGACTCCGGTTCCTAAGGAGAATACTCCGACACCGACTCCGGTTCCGGAAAAGCAGGAAGAACCCAAGGCAACGGCTACACCGGAACCGACTCCGACACCTGAACCGGAAGAACCGGCACCGACAGCAACGCCTGAACCGACAATCGGTGAATCTGAAATGAGTGGTACATTCTATTCGCTGGGAGGCGTAAATGTCAGAACAGGTCCGAGCACCGATTTCTCGGTAATGGATCAGCTTTCCAGAAATGATTCGGTCACAGTCGTAGCCGTGACCGATAACGGCTGGTATAAACTGGACAATGGTGGTTATGTCCGCTCCGATCTGGTTGACTCTCAGCCTGTCATTGAAGAAACAGAGCCGGTAGAGACGACAACGGAAGAATCATCAGAACATGCTGAAACGACCACCGCTTCGGAAACGAATCAGGATCCGGATGAACCTTCGGAGAATCCGACCCGAACCGCGAACCTGAATCCGGATATTCCGGATCCGAGTTCTTGTGATCTGCTTACCTATGCCCGTGCATTTGTAGGTATTCCGTATGTATGGTCCGGTGCGGATCTGAGCGGACTTGACTGCTCTGGCTTCGTATCCTATGTGTATGCTCATTATTACCATTACTCGCTTCCGCATCAGTCGGCCATGATTGCTGAACTGGGTACAGAAGTTACGGATGGAGAGATTCTTCCCGGCGATGTGATTTGTCACGATTATAACGGTGACGGACGGGTCGACCATGTCAGCCTCTATTGTGGAGATGGTGTGGTGATCCATGCATCGACCAGCTGCGGCGGTATCGTCGAAGACTGGTATCCGATGAGTGCAATGGTTACGATCCGACGCTTCGTATAAGAATCCGGATCAAATCAGAATACTGCCAAGTCTTTCCAGTGCCTCTTCGTACATCGGTACGAGGAGGTACAGGTTTTCTTTGAGGATACTCTCATTTGCCTGATGACACTGGTCCTGTGCCCAGAGAAGCTGTGGCCCGAAGGCGACAATATTCGGCATCGTTCTGGCATAGGTGCCTCCGCCGATGGCGATGGCAACGGCCGGCTCTGATAATGCTTTCTCACGGGCTTCCTTCTCATCCGGAAGATAAGCAAACAGTTCCCGGTACTCGGCATAAATGTCAGTAAGAGCGGCGATCTGACGGGAATCCTTATCCTTAAACAGAGGCGGCTGTACGCCGTCATCTACGACGGTAACCCCGAATTCGGAGGCGATCTCCGTAAGCCTGGTCCGGACATCTTCGTCGGAGAGGGTGACAGGGAAGCGGATATCCACATGGAGATCGGCCTGGTCTTTATTGATGTGAACGATTCCGACGTTGGTTGTCATCTTCCCGGAAACATCTTCAGGGAAGAAGCTTGAAAATGGTGTTTCCGAATCTGTACAGAAGTATTTCTTCATGAGAAGAAGAAGAGGAGAACCGGAAACGATGGAGTCGGGCAGTTTCGGAAGGATCTTCTCGATTGCGTTTATGCCGAGGTCAGGATGAGAGGCATGCGCCTGGACACCGTCCGCACAGATGCCGATATCATTGATCAGATCCACGCATTCACAGTAGGCCGGAACCATGTTGGCGGCACTTCCGGCATGAAGGGTGTAGTCTTCTGTTACGGGAGCCTTAAAATGCATCTGGTAGATGCCTTTCTCTGCGAAAATGCAGGGGAATTCGGCGTCAGGCGTAAATCCGATAGAGGGAAGCTCCTCGGTTTCGCAGTAGCGTTCCATACAGGAAGAACCATGTTCTTCATCTGTACCGACAACAAGACGTACGCGGAAATCAGGATCCGGATGGTTTTCTTTAAATCGGAGCATAGCCATATATGTGGCGGCTACCGGTCCCTTGTCATCGACGACGCCGCGTCCGCGGAAATACTCGTCATCACATGAAAGTGTAAAGGGCTCCGTTTCCCAGCCACGGCCTTCCGGAACCACATCGAGATGACCCAGCACCGCCAGAAGCGGCCCACGGGTTCCCCATTGAACGTATCCGGCCTTGTTTCCGACATTCTCCGTGATGAAACCGTCGGATGCGGCGCGATCAAGAAAATAGGTCAGAACCTCTTTCGGATATCGGCCATACGGGGCACCCTGTTCAGGTTCCCCCTTGACGCTCGGAATCGCTATTAGGTCAGAAAGAAGTGCGGTAAAATCACGGATTTCCTGTTCGTTAAGTCTTTTCATGAGAGTTTTTCCTCGATTTTCTGTTTTAATTGCCGTTTTTGGACGATTTTCTTTCGAAAAGCTCTTGCCAATACGACTTCTTCATTGTATCATTTGAAAGGCTAAAAATCACACAAGGGTATAGCTTTTGTTCTCCGGATGACCGGAGTGAACCTTGTGGAAGAACAAACAGGAGGATTTTTTATGTCAACTATTTCTATGAAGCAGCTTCTTGAAGCAGGTGTGCATTTCGGTCATCAGACACGTCGCTGGAACCCGAAAATGGCAGAGTATATCTTCACGGAGCGTAACAACATCCACATCATCGATCTGCAGAAGACAGTGAAGAAGACCGAGGAAGCGTATGACTTCGTTCGTTCTATCGCTGCTGACGGCGGTAACGTTCTCTTCGTCGGTACGAAGAAGCAGGCTCAGGATTCCATCGCGGAAGAAGCTGTTCGCTGCAATATGTTCTTCATCAACAACCGTTGGCTCGGTGGTACACTCACAAACTTTAAGACAATCGAGAAGAGACTGGCTCGTCTTGCTGAACTGAAGACCATGTCTGAGGACGGTTCTTTCGATCTTCGTACGAAGAAGGAAGTTGCGAAGCTTAAGCTCGAGATGGAGAAGCTCGACAAGAACCTCGGCGGTATCCAGGGAATGAAGCGACTTCCGGCCTGCCTGTTTATCGTAGACACGAAGAAAGAGCACCTGGCTGTTGCGGAAGCACGCCGTCTGGGTATTCCGGTAGTAGCTATCGTAGATACGAACTGTGATCCGGAAGAAGTTGATTACGTTATCCCGGGTAACGATGACGCGATCCGTGCGGTGAAGCTCATTGCGGGCCATATGGCGGATGCGGTTCTCGAAGGCCGTCAGGGCGAGCAGCTCGACGTTCCGGCTGAGGAAGCAGAAGAGGTTTCTGAGGAAGTGGCTGAGGAAGCAGTTTCTGAGGCTCCGGCTGAAGCATAATCAGTGCTTCGCACGTATCGAAATGATTAATTATTTATTCGGAGGATATAACAATGGCTGAAATTAGTGCTGCACAGGTTAAGGAACTTCGTGATATGACAGGTTCCGGTATTATGGATTGTAAGAGAGCTCTTCAGGCATCTGAAGGCGATATCGAGAAGGCGGTTGCATGGCTTCGTGAGAAGGGCATCGCTAAGGCTGAGAAGAAGTCCACCAGAGTTGCTGCTGAGGGTGCAGTAATCGCAAAGATCGCAGACGACAAGAAGTCCGGTGTTCTCGTTGAGATCAACATTGAGACAGACTTTGCTGCAAATACAGATAAGTTCAAGGCTTTCGCAGATGCAGTAGCTACTCACATTCTTGCTAAGAAGCCGGCTTCTGTTGAAGAACTTATGGCTCAGACACTTTACAACGATGATTCCAAGACAGTAGAGCTCTTCCAGAAGGAAGCTATCGCGGATATCGGAGAGAATACTTCTATCAGAAGATTCGTAGTATATGAAGTAGAGGGAAACGGCGCGGTTGCTTCTTACATCCATATGGGTGGAAAGATCGGTGTATTCGTTGATCTTGCAACAGAAGATGATTCCGTTATCGCTAAGGCTGAGTTTGCTGACTTTGCTAAGGATATCGCCATGCAGATCGCTGCTGCGAATCCGAAGTGGCTCACACGTGAAGACGTTCCGGCTGCTGAGATCGAGAAAGAAACAGAGATCATCATTAACAAGAACCTCAACGAAGGCAAGCCGGAGAAGATCATCAGAGAGAGAATCCTTCCGGGTAACATCGAGAAGTTCTACAAAGAGAACTGCCTCGTAGAGCAGGAATTCGTTAAGGATGATTCCAAGTCCATCGCTACATACATGAAGGAGAGATCTTCCGCTATGGGTCAGAACATCTCCATCCGCCGCTTTACCCGCTTCGAAATGGGTGAGGGTATTGCCAAGAAGGAAGAGAACTTTGCTGAAGAAGTTATGAAGCAGATCCAGTAATCTTCGTTACAGATTTAGAAAATGAGGGGGGCTGTCTCAAAACTATGAGGCAGCTCCCTTTATATTTTCCAGAAAAAAGGAATAAAAAAGAGCTCCGAAGAGCTCAAAATTGGTAGAATTAAATTGTGAAA
>Ga0310691_10000447_pt1 | contig 78602 bp, 67 predicted proteins | sample 176DNAGHGlowgp2_FD_203887 | JGI IMG/M metagenome (GOLD analysis project Ga0310691, IMG submission 203887) | Sheep rumen microbial communities from Palmerston North, Manawatu-Wanganui, New Zealand - 1766 DNA GHGlow gp2 (v2) (version 2) | ecosystem: Host-associated > Mammals > Digestive system >...
CATCACCAAAGTAAGCATTATTCAAATCTATCTCATGCTTACTTTTGTCGGTATCTGTACAAGACAAAACAAAAGATCCATCAGAGAATGTTGCTGCTACAGTTCCCTTTGCTACTGCTGCATCACCGAAGAGGATTTTACCAGCGTCAGCTGCAGCTGGGGTTGGAGTTTCGCCACCACCTTCACCAGCTACGAACTCGAAGCCGTAGAAGTTAATGCTATTTACTGGGTACTCAATAGAAACTGTACCAGCTGTTACAGGAACAGAAACCACAGGATAAACCTTTGTAGTACCTGTTGGGTTAGTCTCTGACTTAGCACTCTCTATGTCAACAGATACAGCATCAGCTTCTTTAACAACCTTGTTGTAAAGTTGTGTGCTACCCTGAGTAAGAATAAGGGTACGGGTTTCATCAGAGTTAGAACCTGTGCGAACATAAACCTTCAGAGTACCTGCTCCTGCGATTGAAAGAGAGAGAGCATTCTTTGCACCGCTCTTGCCACCTACCTTCAAACGAGAGGTGAACTTCTCCTGAGCAGATTCATCACCAAAGTAAGCATTATTCAAATCTATCTCATGCTTACTTTTGTCGGTATCTGTACAAGACAAAACAAAAGATCCATCAGAGAATGTTGCTGCTACAGTTCCCTTTGCTACTGCTGCATCACCAAAAGTGATTTTCTCAGCGCTTGCGGTAAGAGCCACAAGAGCTGTTGCAATAAGAGTAAAAATTTTCTTCATAAAAATTAATTGTTAGTTGATTAATGTTGATTGTAAACTTTAGTTTTTTTTATTTAGTCTGCAAAGTTAGTTATTATATTTGTGATGTGCAAGAAAATTCACAATATTTCACTTTTTGGACAAAAAAATAATGTAAGTGCCTCCTCTACTTCAGCCTTTAATGCCATCTTTTACCGATTTCATCGACAATTCAACTATGAAATTATCTGAACTGTCCCTAAACCGACGCCCTGCTACCATTAATATGAAAGGTGGCTCGCTCATCGCGGAACCTCTCTCAATACCTCATCAGCATACATTCGCTCCTTGCGTTCCTTATATTATATATGCTACCCTGATGCCGAGGAAGACTTGTTCCATCATCTCTATACAGGCAATGCCCGTACCTCGAAGCGAGCGCTCGACATAGATTCTGTAAAGCGCATTATGGAATGCCGTCCCTTGCCAGACTCTCCGTTGAGAATGTGGCATGACGACGAAATCATTGCCGACAGTCTTGCTGTAACGCGATTGATGACATCAAGCAAGACCCTTTGAAACAAATTATTAAAAAAAATAATTTTATTTGCATAATCAATATAATATCGCTTATTTCCTAACGCAAGCTCTATAATATGTAACAAGGTGTGTAGCACAAGGAACTGTGTACACACCTTGTTTTAACATTTCAACAACGTATTTCCTATGTTTTTTATGCCTTATCTTAAAAAAACACGTAAAAAATTTTGGAGAATAGCAAAAATTATATAATTTTGCACGTGATTGCTAATTTATGTTCACTTCTAACCCCAACTTAAAAGAAACAGGCACTAACAAAAAACAGCAACTACCTAACTACGCCTCGCACGCAAGAGGCATAAAAATAACGCTGAAATATTACACTAAATTTTATACTAATCAAACAATTAAACTATGTCAGAAACATTTAAGAATTTTCGCTATGCTCTCGTAGGCATGCTGCTCCTCTTCTGTGCAGCAGTGCAGGCGCAGACCATCAGCGGTAATGTGAAGGACGCAGCAGGTGAGCCTATCATTGGCGCCACCGTAATGGAGCAGGGTACCCAGAACGGTACTGTTACTGACTTCGACGGTAACTTCACGCTTAAGTTGCAGAAAGGCGGTAACCTTAACATTTCGTACGTAGGTATGAAGTCACAGGTTATCAAGACTGCAGGTAAGTCATCGGTGAATGTCACTCTTGAGGACGACAACACCACACTTAACGACATCGTGGTCGTAGGTTACGGCACGATGAAGAAGAGCGACCTCACTGGTTCTGTTTCTTCAGTCAACACCGAGCAGCTGAATGCTAAGGGTGCTGCATCAGTAATGGAGAACCTGCAGGGTTCTACTCCTGGTGTGGACATCACAATGTCTGGTCGTGTAGGTGACAGTCCTAAAATCGAGATTCGTGGTAAGTCATCTATTAATGGTGATGTGACACCTCTTTATGTCGTTGACGGTATCTTCTGCGATGACATTGACTGGCTTAACCCACAGGACATCGAGAAAATCGACATCTTGAAGGATGCATCTTCTACTGCTATCTATGGTTCTCGCGCTACTGCTGGTGTTGTAATGGTTACAACTAAGAGTGGTGCTACTGTAGCCAAAGAACAGAAACCAACCATCTCTTATGACGGATACTATGGTTGGGTTAAGGCTGTACGTATGCCAGACTTCATGAACGCTAGTGAGTATAAGGATTATCGCTTCCAAAAGTACTTGCAGACTAATGGTGTTGGCTATAATCCTTCATTCTATATGACAGGAGACACCAACGGTTACGATGGTGCTATGGTTCTTCGTAAGAGTGGCACTAAGGATTATGCTATTCCTGACATGCTTGCACAGGGCGTTGACGAAAATTGGCAAGATCTCATCACTCGTGGCGGTTCTCAGCAGAACCACTATCTTTCTGTAAGTGGCACAGCTAAAGATGTCGCTTATAATTTTGGTCTCGGCTACAATGCAGAAAAGGGTGTCTATGTAGGTGATGAACAGAAGAAGGCAAACTTCAAGGGTTCTATTGATGCTTCGCTCAATAAGTACATTAGAGCTGGTTTCAGTTTCAATGCTTCATATACTACTCTGAGTCAGGCAAACTCAGATGCTATCAAGAATGCTTATATGATGACCGCATTCTGTAAGGCATACGAAGAAGATGGCAGCTTGGCTCTTCAGCCAGGTTACACCAGCAACTTTGGTTCCGCAGATACTGGTATTAACTTTACCAAGACATACAACCCATTGCTGGCTACAAAGAACAATACCAATGACAAGACAACGTGGCGTCTGCTTGGTAATGCTTATCTGCAGTATGAGCCTATCAAGGGTCTTGTTATAAAGACTATGTATTCACCAAACTATAGACACATAACACAGGGTGACTACACAGGATTCATTAACCCAAAGACTGACGACTACTATGATGTTGACAGTAACTACAATGGATACGCATGGCTTGCTAATAGCACATCATTTGCTTACACATGGGATAACACAGTAAACTTCAACAAGCGATTCAATGAAGTTCACAATGTTGGCTTTATGGGTCTGTATTCTGTGCAGAGAAGCTATACTGAATATCAGCGTACAGGTGCGAGCGGCTTGAACGAGAATATTCTTTGGAACAATCTCAATGCTGGCACTATCATGGGTAAGTACGACCCAGATGATTCTACTCTGAAAACATATGGTCTGAGAAACTACTACGACTCAAATAGTATGACATCTTGGGCTATGCGTCTGAACTATGGATTTATGGACCGTTACCTCCTCACAGCTACAGTACGTTGGGATGGTTCTTCTAAGTTCGCTGATGGCAATCGCTGGGGTTGCTTCCCATCTGTGGCTCTTGCATGGCGTATGTCTGAGGAAGAGTTTATCAAGAAGATTGACTGGATCTCTAACTTGAAGCTCCGCGTATCTTATGGTGTAACAGGTAACTGTACTGGTATCAGCAGTTATGCTACATTGGCTAACCGTTCAGAGGGAACAACATACACCTATGGCACTACTGCTGCAACAGGTTATACAGCTGCGAAGATTTTGGATAAGAATCTAAAGTGGGAGAAGTCTAAAGAATGGAACCTTGGTCTTGATTTCGGTTTCCTCAACAACCGCATTATGGGTACCTTCGATTGGTATTCAAAAACATCAAAGGATCTGCTATATGACGTACAGCTTCCTCTCGAAGCAGGTGGTGGTACCATGACAACAAACATTGGTTCTGTTCGCAACACTGGTGTTGAGTTCAGTATTACTACTGTTAACATTAAGAACAAGGATTGGGAGTGGACTACCACATTCAATTTCTCTCACAACAAGAACGAAGTTAAGGAAATTAACGGCATTGACACAAGAAACGAGAATGGTGATACCAAGTCGCTGTTCGTAGGTTACAGTGTAAACAATATCTATGGATATGAATGGGCAGGCATCGTAACAGATCGTTACATGACAGTGCCTGATAACGATGCTGCAAAAAATAAGGGCCTGAATCCTGGTGATCAGATTCGTGAGTATGATTACTACGGAACTGTATATGGCTGGAAGGAAGGTGCACCTATCCTCACCGATGCAAATGGTGATGGCGCTATTGACTCTAAGGATAAGAAGATTTGGAGTCAAGACCCTGTATGGACTGGTTCTTTCTCAACCTCTCTCAGATACAAGAACTGGGACTTTGGCATGTCATGGTATGCTAAGATCAACTACAAGGCAAAATCCGCATGGCTCGGCAAGTATGCTATTCAGGATCAGCGCGGTCAGGGTCGTCTGAATGTTGATTACTATATTCCTGCAGGTACTCTTATCTCATGTGATGGTGTAAACTCTGATGGTACATACATCAACCCTGTTTACCAGGAATCAACTCACTACGGAGATTATCCAATCGCAGCTGGTGGTGCTCAGTATTGGGGTGGCAACTATAACGATGACGTGAAAGCTGCTATGTCATACGTAAATGGTACATACGTAAAGTGTAAGAATATGACTCTTGGCTATACATTCCCAAAGAAGTGGCTCACACCATGGGGTTGTCAGCATCTGCGTCTTTACTTCACCGTTACGAATCCAATCGTAATCTCTGGCTTCAAAGGCTTTGATCCAGAGTGGTGTAGCAACTCTTATACAAATGACATCCCAAGCACTATCACCTATCAGATTGGTGCAAGCATCAAGTTCTAAAAAGCAGGATTAATTTTTAAAATACAAAGAAAATGAAAAAGTCAATATATTTATCATTTGTTTCTCTTCTGCTATCAGGGACTATGCTGACAGGTTGTTCAGATTATCTCGATGGTTCTGAGCAGAACAGATCCAACATTAATGTAAATAGCATTACGGCTGAACAGTTCTCTACATACGCTTTCAAGCAGATGCAGACAATCTTCGATGGCAGCACCGTACAAGAACTCTTCGTTAAGGGTACTGATATTTATATCAATGAAGCTCGTAAGACTTCCGTATATAATACCTATACCTTCACACCAGGTGACGACAAGGTAAAGACATTATACCAGACCCTTTATCTCGTAATTAACAATTGCAACGCTGCTCTGGAGAAAAGTCCAAACGATCAGGTTAAGGCTGATGCGACCTTTATGAGAGGATTGGCATACTATCTCCTCACCCAGCAGTTTGGTCGTGTACCTTATTCTACAACGTATATCAGCAATTCTTCACGTAACTATCCACGAACAGATCTTAAGACGATCTACGATAGCGAGATTTCTGGCTTGACTGAAATCTACAACAAGAGCTCTATTGCTGACGTTAATCACGAAGGTCACGCATCCAAGGCTGCGATAGCAGCTCTCATCGCTAAGATGAACCTTGCTGCAGGTTGGGACCTTGAAACAACAGTCACCAACGAAAAGGCTGGTAGTTTCACTGTTAATGGTACAACATACTTTGGTGAAGCTGAATCTTGGGCAACAAAAGTTATCAACACGTCAGGTCTATCACTCTGTGGTACCTATGAGGATAAGTGGAGTCCCAAAAACGAAGGTAACAGCGAGGAAATCTTCTCTATTCAGTACAGTCGTGCAACAGCAGTATCTGAGAGTACAACAACCACAAGTGGTAACAGCTGGCAGTATGGCTTCTCTGGCTACTACCAGACAGCTGAGAAGTACTATCAGAAGAATGGTGACCATCAGGACAACCCTACAAAGAAGATGCTGAACCTCTACTCTGTAGGCGATGAGCGTTTTGATGCTACATTCATGACATCAATGTATGGTGCAGGCGAGTCTCCAAACTGGCCAAAGACTGGTTACTATGCTTATTACAACGCAAGTAAGGAAGAGAAGGCTAATATCGGTATCAAGTATAAGTTCTATTCACCTGCTACCACAGACGATGAGATTCTGGCTGACTTCAATGCAAATGGTGACCTCTATCGTAAGGCTGCCAAGGATGGTGGTGTCAATGGCACCAAGGCACAGACCATCCTGATGAAGATGGGTGACAATGTTGAGCAGTACAAGATAGAAGCTACAACAACAAGCCTCCCAAGCAAGACATCAAGTAACTATTCGTCTGTAGAATACTATACTGATGCAAATACCAATAACTACTCTGGTTACTTGAGTGCAAGTTCCTTTGATGGTACTTCTGAGGGTATTATGTGTAAGAAGTGGGACGATCCTGAAACAGATGTTCATACATCTTCAAAAGCTGGTTTCCGCAATATTCCTGTATTCACTCTTAGTGATATCTATCTTGTTCGTGCCGAGGCTAAGATGATGCAGAATTCTTCTTCTGACGCATCATGCTCAAATGAGTCTTACATTGACGACATTAAGGCTGTTCGCGATCGTGCTAAGGCTACTTCATACAGCAGTCTCAGCGACTACCAGCAAAGCGATGTAGCAGCTAAGATATATGAAGACCCATCAAAGATTCGTCCTATCGACTTTATTCTTGATGAGCGAGCTCTTGAACTGTTTGGTGAATATACTCGATGGGAGGATATCCATCGTACACGCCAGTTGGTTAACTACTATCTCACCTTCAACAACGATGGTGCAGCTGGAGCAGGCTCAATAGCGTCAACCTCTGGAGTATATCGCACTTATCGTCCTATCCCTGATGCAGAGTTGACTAACAACACTGGTATGACACTTAGTGACGGTTCTTTAGATCAGAACCCAGGCTGGTAATACTTGTATAAATGAATAATTAAAGACAGAATTCATTATGAAAAAAATATTATTTAGTACATTAGCTCTGGTAGCTGTCGCTTTTGGCTTTGTGTCTTGTGGCGATGATGATGACAACACTCGTACAGATGCGTCATACCCCGTAACAGGTACGTACGTCAGTACGGATTTTATCCCTGATGAATCTTCTTATCCTCTCACAGCAGAGGAAGGTTCTCTCACTATTACTGTGACAAAAGTGGACACGGAGAATACTCAGGCAGATAAAGTCGAGATTTCGGGTAAAGTAGTTAACAGCTCTACAAAAGCAGAGAGGACGGTTAGCGGTTCTTATGTGATGAACGCTTCTAAATACAATGATAGCTATCTGCTAGTAGCAGGAAAAAATTCCACACTGATAGGTTGCCGTGTAGTAGGTGACGAACTGAGATGTCATCTCAAGCTTACCCCAGCAGGCAAAATTACTGCAGTTGGTAAATTCTATACCATCGTTGCAAAGAAGCAGATTCTTGAATAAAGCAAATAGTAGGTATGGTGGCATAAAACCACCATACCTATCAATACAAAAACATTTTTTTTTCACAACATTTTCTAACAATTAAAAACTTTACAATTATGAAAAAAATTTTTACTCTTGCTGCCCTCGCTTTCGCAGTTGCAGCTAATGCACAGTATGTTAGTAATCCTGCAATCACAGGTACAGGCTATGTTGCTAAGTGCGATGCAGGTGAGAACATCACTCGTGACCTCTCTGGCAAATGGGATGGTACTGCTGCTATCAACATGATCACCAATGGTACAAAAGTAGACAAGAAGACTGGTGAAACAGTGGCTGATTACGCTAATGAGTATGAGGTTATCTCAATTGATGCAAAAGCTAACAATGTTTACGTCATCGGTGTAGCTGGTTCTAAGCTCATGGTTCGCGCCATCAGCCTTGGTGGGGCTATCCAGAAGTCTTTCATAGGTATTGAAAAGGATGCATCAGCTACAGCAGCCCAGACAGAGGAGGAAGCTGGTAAAATTAAGTTCATGACTTCTGAGGCTACAACAGGCAAGGGCGATACAGGATATGATCAGACTTTTAATGGTGTAACATATTCTGGTGAGAATTACGCTCAGGGTACAAATAACGGAATGTCATGGGCTGTTCAGCCTTCAGAAGCTGGCAAACTTGATTTCGCAATTAAGATGGGTGGTAACAAGAAAACTTATGTTATCGAGATTGACGCAACAGCTTATGAGGCTGAGGCTGGAGAGCCTCTTACACTTGCAGGTGCATATGCTGCAGCAAGCGGATCAGGTCTTTGCTCAGACTTCCAGGCTCTTGTTTCTACAGCAGTCCAGGGCATCGCTGAGGCTAAGTCAGAGGCTAAGGCTGCTCCTGTAAAGGTTATCACAGCTAACGGCATCCAGATTGGCAACTACAACGTTGCTGGTCAGCAGGTGAAGTAAGAAACTCGTTTCACTTTGTACGTTAACGGGAACGGGAACGTTAACAAGTTCCGCGAAGTGCCAAGTTAACGTAAAAACAAAAAGCTAATATCAACTCCGCTGGGGATTCCTCGGCGGAGTTTTTTTGTGCAAAAGTTTGGCAAATTGAAAAAGACTTAGTAACTTTGCACAAATGTTAGAAATACGCACGATAAGTACGCCAAGGGAAATCGATGAATTCATTGATTTTCGTACTGAACTGTATAAGGATGACCCTTGTGCGGTGCCATACCTGTTCATGGATGAGAAAGACACACTGAGCAGGGATAGGAACCCTTCATTCGATTTTTGCGAAGCAGAATACTACATGGCTTACCGCGACGGCAAGGCGGTGGGTCGTGTGGCTGCGATAATCAACAAGAGGGCTAACAAGCGATGGGGACAGAAGTCGGTGCGCTTTGGATGGCTCGATTTTATAGATGACCGCGCTGTGAGTCAGGCATTAATAGAAAAGGTACGCGCGTATGGATTAGCTAAGGGTATGGACACAATGATAGGTCCGATGGGCTTTATTGACCTGGAGCGCGAGGGACTGCTCGTTGAGGGCTTTGACACTATGGCTACGATGCATGCCAACCATAACTTCCCTTACTACAAGGACCACCTTGAGGCAATGGGTTTCACTAAGGACAATGACTGGGTGCAGGAACTTGTGACCGTGCCTAAGGAAGTGCCAGAGAAGTTTGCCAAGATAACATCGATGATAGAGCGCCGCTATAACCTGAAGGCTGAGAAACTGACGAAGAATGAGTTGATGAAGCAGGGTTATGGCAAAAAGTTCTTTCATGTGCTCAATAAGTGTTATGAGGATCTGTATGAATTCTCTGAGCTTGACGAGAAGCAGATTGACAAACTGGTGAATGAATATTTGGGTCTTGCGGACCTGAACCTCGTGTCGTTCCTGTTTGACAGAAACTATGTGACGGAGGAAGACCCCTATGGAAAGATGATAGGCTTTGGTGTGAGTTTCCCATCGTTTTCGGAGGCTCTGCGTAAGACGAAGACAGGTAAACTGTTCCCATTCGGATGGTTCCACCTGTTGCGTACCAAGCTGTTTCATAACACCAAGATAGTGGATCTGCTGCTCATCGGCGTATTGCCTGAATACCGCTCCAAGGGTGCTAACGCCTTGCTCTTCGATGACCTTATAAAGTGGTATCTGAAGTATGGCTTCACCCATGCGCTCACCCTCGCCATGATGGAGACCAACGACGGAGTACTCTCTGCCTGGCAGTATTTCGATGCAAAAACGGTAAAACGATTACGTAGCTATAAGAAAACGATATAATGGAAGAGGAAATCATAAAATATGATGACGAAAACATACGAAAGCTGAGCGATGTGGAACATGTGCGCAGCAGACCTGGTATGTATATAGGCAGACTGGGTGACGGCTCGTATGCTGAGGATGGTATTTATGTATTGCTGAAAGAGGCGATAGACAACAGTATTGATGAGTTTCGCATGAATGCGGGTAAGCGTATAGAGGTGGACCTGTATGACAAGAAGGCTATCTCGCTGCGTGACTACGGACGAGGCATCCCTCAGGGCAAGATGATACCAGCAGTGAGCCAGTTGAACACTGGTGGTAAGTATGACTCCAAGGCTTTCAAGAAGTCCGTGGGCATGAACGGTGTGGGTATCAAGGCAGTGAACTTCCTCTCTAAGGCATTCGAGGTGCGAAGCTATCGTGATGGTAAGGTGCGTATAGCTAAGTTTGAATATGGCAAACTGGTGAGCGACACTACTGAAGATACACAGGACGAAACAGGCACATACGTTTATTTTGAGCCGGATTCATCGCTGTTTAAGAACTATTCTTTCCATGACGATATAGTGGAGACGATGCTCCGCAACTATACCTACCTGAATACAGGACTGGCGATAATGTTCAACGGCAGGAGGATAGTGTCAAGAAATGGTCTGCAGGACCTGCTCCGCGACCAGATGACCAGTGAGCCGCTCTACCCTATAGTGCACATGAAGGGCGAGGACATAGAGATAGCCTTCACCCATACCAACCAGAATGGTGAGGAGTATGACTCTTTTGTCAACGGTCAGCACACCACACAGGGAGGCACACACCAGAGCGCTTTCAAGGAGCATATAGCCAAGACCATAAAGGAATACTTCGGCAAGTATGAGTATGGCGACATACGCAACGGACTGGTGGCTGCTATAGCCGTAAACGTGGAAGAGCCAATCTTTGAGTCGCAGACCAAGATTAAGTTGGGTTCACTCACCATGTCGCCTGACGGGGTGTCGGTAAACAAGTATGTGGGCGACTTCGTGAAGAACGAGGTTGACAACTATCTGCACCGCCATCTTGATATAGCCGAGATAATAGAGGAAAAAGTAAAGTCGTCGGAGCGTGAGCGCAAGGCGATGGCAGGTATCACCAAACTGGCACGAGAGCGTGCTAAGAAGGCAAATCTGCACAACCGTAAGTTGCGCGATTGTCGCATACACTTCTCTGATGCCAAGAACGACCGTAAGGAGGAATCATCAATCTTCATCACTGAGGGTGACTCTGCCAGTGGTTCTATAACGAAGAGTCGTGATGTGAACACCCAGGCTGTGTTCTCACTGCGTGGAAAGCCCCTCAACTCTTACGGACTAACCAAGAAGGTGGTATATGAAAACGAGGAGTTTAACCTGCTGCAGGCTGCTCTCGACATAGAAGAAGGACTGGACAACCTGCGCTACAACAAGGTGATAGTGGCTACCGATGCCGATGTTGACGGTATGCACATCCGCCTGCTCACCATCACGTTCTTCCTGCAGTTTTTCCCTGAGCTCATCAAGAAGGGTCACGTATATGTGTTGCAGACTCCGCTCTTCCGCGTGAGAAACAAACGCACAAAGATAAAGAACAAGAAGATAATAGAAGATGAGGACCAGAAGCTCAAGGAGCGTGGCGAGAAGACAAAGGACTATATCACTCGCTACTGTTACAGCGACGAAGAGCGACTGGAGGCTATCGAGGCACTCGGTCCTGACCCAGAAATAACCCGCTTTAAGGGTCTGGGAGAGATCTCGCCTGACGAATTTGCCGGTTTCATCGGTCCCGACATACGTTTGGAGCAGGTTACCCTACAAAAGAGTGACGAGGTGGAGAAACTCCTTGCTTACTATATGGGCAAGAACACTATGGAGCGTCAGAACTTCATTATTGACAACCTCGTGATAGAAGAAGACCTGCCTGAAGAGGAGGAGGTTTATGATTAGTTCACAGTGTACAGTTCACAGTTGATGATATTGACGCATATATATAATATAATAAGGTGTAAGGGAGCATGGTTGAGCAGACTGATGTTAGTTCAACTGGTGCTCTTTTGCTGTATGTCCCTCAGTGCGCAGTTGCGCATAGGAGGCAGCAGTGAGTCAGCTATGCGCAAGCTTGCCATAGCCGAGATGGCGACGGTAAACCTGTATGTGGATAGCGTGGACGAGAACAAACTGGTGGAGGATGCCATACGAGGAATGATAGAGAAACTCGACCCTCACTCCAGTTATGCCACTCCTAAGGAAGTGAAGTCGTTTAACGAACCCCTGCAAGGCAATTTTGAGGGCATCGGTGTGCAGTTTAATATGCTTGAGGACACCCTGCTCGTGGTGCAGACCATCAATGACGGTCCGTCAGAGAAGGTAGGTATAGTGGCTGGTGACCGCATCATCAGCGTCAATGACACTGCTATAGCAGGTGTGAAGATGTCGAAGGAGGATATTATGAAACGCCTTCGTGGTCCTAAGGGTACCAAGGTAAAGGTAGGCATAAAGCGTCAGGGAATATCTGAAACGGTATATTTCACGGTGGTGCGCGACAAGATACCTCTTAACACCGTTGATGCCCTATATATGATAAATCCGGGAATAGGTTATATCCGAATATCCTCTTTCGGTGCCACTACGCATCAGGAGTTTGTTGACGGCATAAAGAAACTGCAACAGCAAGGTGCACAACAGGGAACACCATTGAAAGACCTCATAATTGACCTGCAGGAGAATGGCGGAGGCTACTTGCAGGCTGCAGCCGATGTGCTCAACGAACTATTGGATGACGATGACCTCTTGGTATATACCGAGGGACGCAGAATACGCCGTCAGGAGTTTCGTGCCAAGGGCAACGGCATCTTCCGCACGGGTAGGGTAGTGGTGCTGATAAACGAGTTCTCTGCTTCAGCAGCAGAAATCGTGGCAGGTGCCATACAGGATCAGGATCGTGGCACAGTGGTAGGTCGTCGCAGTTTTGGTAAGGGACTGGTACAGCGTCCTATTGATCTGCCTGACGGTTCCATGATTCGTCTCACCGTAGCGCATTACTATACCCCTTCTGGTCGCTGCATACAGAAGCCATATAAGAAAGGTGAACTGAAAGACTATGCCATGGACCTCGACAATAGGTTTAAGCATGGCGAGTTTACCAGCGTTGACAGCATACACTTTGCCGACTCGCTGAAATACCAGACCCTTAAGAAGCATCGCACGGTATATGGTGGAGGAGGTATCATGCCCGACTACTTTGTTCCGCTCGATACCATGCGCTATACCAAGTACCATCGTGAACTTTCTGCCAAGAGTATCATCATCAATGCCAACCTCAAGTATGCGACCAAGCATCGCAAGGCATTGCTTAAGAAGTATGCAACCTATGAGGAGTTTGATAAGGACTATGAGGTTCCACGAACTCTGCTCGACGAAATCTTTGCCGAGGGCGATAAGCAGAAAGTAAAGCGTCCTGACGATGCAGAGACGATGCAGAAGACAGAAAAATCTATCGCCATGCAACTAAAGGCACTCATAGCGCGAGATTTGTGGACAATGAACGAATATTTTCGTTCTGTTAACGCACACAGTGACGTTATAAAGTGCGCTTTAGAGCAGTTAAATTGACATAAAGCAATTATATGGAGTTAAAAAATGCACAAAAGGGGGGTGGGTGTGCATGAAATGTCGCTTTTTTGTTATTTTTATTTTGCCAATTGATTTAATATTCGTAATTTTGCATCCGAATTCAAACAGGATTCTGTTTCCTTTGGAAATAAACTAATTAAGAAAGACAATTAAAAACAACATTAAAAATTTAAAATCATGTCTGAAATTGAATCAAAAGTAGTAGAGATTATCGTTGACAAGCTGGGTGTTGATGCAGCAGAGGTAAAGCCAGAGGCTTCTTTCACAAATGACCTCGGCGCTGACTCTCTTGACACAGTAGAGCTCATCATGGAACTTGAGAAGGAGTTTGGTGTAACAATTCCTGACTCTGACGCAGAGAAGATCCAGACTGTAGGCGACGCTATTGCTTACATCGAGAACGCTGGCAAGTAATCGCTTGCATGCGTAAATCCGAATGATACACAGGGTGATGGTTAGGTGAGAAATTACTTATCCGTCACCTTTTTTCGTAAAATTATCAGAATAGTCACTCTGATTATTCATAACACTCAGAGAAAAAGTACAAAACAATGGAATTGAAAAGAGTCGTAGTTACTGGCATTGGAGCTGTTACACCACTGGGACTTTCAGCTGAAGAGACATGGAAGAATATGCTGGCTGGTGTGAGTGGTGCTGACACTATCAAGCAGTTTGATGCCTCACGCTACAAAACTACCTTCGCTTGCGAGCTGAAGGACTTTGACCCTTCTGTATGGATTGACAAGAAGGAAGCACGTAAGATGGACAAGTTCTGTCAGATGGCTATAGCAGGTGCCGATATGGCTATTAAGGATTCAGGTATGGATCTTGAGACAATCGATAAGAACCGTGTGGGTGTTATCTACGGTGTGGGTATCGGTGGTCTGAAGACTATGCAAGAGGAGCTTGAGTATTACTCAGAGCATAAGGATCAGCCTAAGTTCGGTCCGTTCTTCATCCCTAAGATGATTGGCGACATCGCACCAGGACAAATCTCTATCCGTTACGGTTTCCACGGTCCTAACTATGCTACCACCAGTGCCTGTGCTTCATCAACCAATGCGCTTGCCGATGCCTTCAACCTCATTCGCTTGGGTAAGGCAAATATCATCGTTTCTGGTGGTGCTGAGGCTGTAATCACCGACCCAGGTCTGGGCGGATTCTGTTCTATGCACGCACTGTCAACACGTAACGACGAGCCTCAGAAGGCAAGCCGTCCGTTCTCTGGCAGCCGTGATGGTTTCGTAATGGGCGAGGGTTCAGCATGTCTCATCCTCGAGGAACTGGAGCATGCTAAGGCTCGTGGCGCTAAGATTTACTGCGAGATGGTAGGTGCTGGCATGTCAGCTGATGCTCACCACATCACCGCTTCTCACCCTGAAGGTCTGGGCGCTAAGATTGTGATGGAAGAGGCACTGAAAGACGCAGAGATGAAGCCAGAAGATATCGACTACATCAACGTTCACGGCACTTCTACACCAGTTGGCGACCGTTCTGAGGCTAAGGCTATCAAGGACCTCTTTGGCGACTGGGCTTACAAGCTCAACATCTCATCTACCAAGTCTATGACTGGTCACCTGCTCGGAGCAGCAGGTGCTGTTGAGGCTATGGCATGTGTGAAGGCTGTGCAGGAGGACATCGTGCCACCAACCATCAACCACGAAGAAGGCGACAACGACGAAGAGATAGACTACAACATGAACTTCACCTTCAACAAGGCGCAGAAGCGCGAGGTGCGTGCAGCACTTAGCAATACCTTCGGCTTTGGTGGACACAACGCATGTGTAATATTCAAGAAGTATGCTGAGTAATCTTATAGACAGAATAAGGCTCCCTTTCCGCAAGGAGAAGGAGCTTTATTTGGCTTTATATAACATTCTCGGTTTTTTTCCACGTAATATTACCTTCTATAAGGTGGCTCTCATGCACAAAAGCTTGGGTCACCGTGCCACGGAGAAGGAACTCAAGGCTCTCGAAGGCAAGGGCAAAAAGGGTAAGGCTAAGGCACAGCCTGCAGGCAAGAAAGGCAAGCGTCTTGGTCGTCCGCTCAACAATGAGAGATTGGAGTATCTGGGCGATGCCATACTCGATGCCGTTGTGGGTCATGTGGCTTATCAGTATTTCCCTGGCAAGGCAGAGGGCTTCCTCACCAACGCACGTTCTAAGATGGTGCAGAGAGAGACACTCGGCAAACTCGCCCAGCAGATGGGACTCTCTAAGCTTATCATGTCGAGTGGATGCAACATCACTCACAATAGTTACATGGGTGGCAACGCCTTTGAGGCACTCGTTGGTGCTGTGTATCTGGATCGTGGCTATGAGGCATGTCAGGAGTTCTGGACTAAGCGCGTTATGGGCAAGTATCTCAATGTTAACAAGATAGCCTATACCGAGGTCAACTTCAAGTCTAAGATTCTGGAATGGTCACAGAAGAACCGCGTGAAGATAGAGTTCCGTTTGGAAGACCAGTCGCAAGACGAGAACGGTTCACCGACATTCGAATATACTGTAGTGTTAGAGGGTATTGACGGATGTCGCTCACGAGGTTTCTCTAAAAAGGAGAGCCAGCAGCATGCCTGCGAGCTGACACTCAAGAAGTTGCGCTCTGACAGCCAGTTCTTCGATTCTATCTTTGCTGCCAAGACGGCACGCACACAGATGGAGGAGATGCCTGTCAGCGTAGTGCCTGTAGTGGAAAATATTGACGAACCCATGATAACGCTCAACTCTCAGACTGAGGATGAGCCAGAAGCAATGGAGAAAACCCGTGAACAGATAATAGCTGAGGCTGAGGCGCAAGCGTATTCAGTTCACAGTGCATAGTTCATAGTTAAGCCACCATTCGCCTCGTGTTAGCGAGGGGGGCTTTTATTTCTAATTTCTATTTCTAATTAAAATTATGAAGATAGCATTAATAGGATACGGCAAGATGGGCAAGATGATAGAGCAGATTGCCCTCTCACGCGGACACGAGATAGTAAGCATCATCGACATTGACAATCAGCAGGACTTTGAGTCTGCTGCCTTTGCCTCTGCCGATGTGGCAATTGAGTTTACTAACCCTAAGGTGGCTTACGACAACTACCTCAAGGCATGGAAGGCTGGTGTGAAGATTGTCAGCGGCACCACCGCATGGCTCAAGGATCATGGCGACGAGGTGCGTAATGCCTGTGCCAACGAGGGCAAGACCCTCTTCTGGGCATCCAACTTCTCTGTTGGTGTGGCAATATTCTCTGCCGTCAACAAGTATCTTGCCAAGATAATGAACCAATTCCCACAGTATGATGTCAATATGGTGGAGACCCACCACGTTCATAAGCTCGATGCACCGTCAGGCACGGCAATCACCCTTGCCGAGCAGATAGTGGAGCGTCTGGACCGTAAGAACAAGTGGGGACTGCATGAGACAGCCTCTGATGTGCTTCGTATTGACGATGTGCGTCGTGGCGAGGTGCCAGGCATCCATAGCATCAGCTATGACTCCCCTGCCGACATGATAACCATCACCCACGATGCCCACTCACGTCAGGGATTTGCCCTCGGCGCTGTGCTCGCAGCCGAGTACACAGCCCAGCATGATGGACTGCTGACCATTGACGATATGTTTAAGTTCTAAAATGAAAAAGAAGAATCAACCCAATATGAAGGTGCAGTGGACGAAGTTCATCGTCGTCCTTGTGCTCTACCTCGCATTCCTCTGGTGGCTCAAGAGCTGGCTGGGACTCATCGTGGTTCCTTTCATATATGATGCATATATATCAAGAAAGATAAGGTGGGACTGGTGGAAAGACCTCGACAGTTTTCCACGTATGCTGATGTCGTGGGTCGATGCCCTCGTCTTCGCCCTTGTAGCGGTATATTTCATCAACCTGTTCTTCTTCCAGAACTACGTCATTCCGTCAAGTTCGCTGGAGAAATCACTGCTCACAGGCGATTACCTCTTCGTTTCTAAGGTGAGCTACGGTCCACGCATTCCGCAGACTCCGCTCACTATGCCCCTCACCCAGCATACGCTGCCAGTGGGCAATATCAAGTCCTACATTGAGTGGCCTCAGTGGGACTATCGTCGTGCGCCAGGACTGGGCAAGATACAGCTCAACGACATCGTGGTGTTTAACTACCCTGCAGGCGATACAGTAGTGTCTGAGCCCCGCTGGCAACCTCAGGACTACTACCAGATGTGCTACGGCTTTGGTCAGCAGATACTCCATCAGCAGGGCATCAATGTGCAGCTCGACAGCCTCAAGCCTATGGACCTGCGCCATTTCTACGAGCTCGCCTATCAGGCAGGCAGACAGTACATTCTCTCTGACCCTCAGGAGTATGGCAAACTCATCTCCCGTCCTGTTGACCGTCGCGAGAATTACGTCAAGCGTTGTCTCGGACTGCCAGGCCAGACCCTGCAGATCAAAAACCACATAGTGTATATCGACGGCAAGGCAAACAAAGAGCCCGACAACGTGCAATATACCTATTTCGTAAAGCTCAAGGAGATGCTGCCTGACGAGCTGATGAAGGAACTTGGCATCTCTCAGGAGGACCTCACCCAGCTCAACCAGTTTGGCTATATGCCGCTCACTAAGCGTGCCGTTGCCGAACTCTCCAAGCGTAAGGACCTTGTTGCTTCCATCTCGCCCAATATGGAACAGACCGTTGGCGACATCTATCCGCTCAACGCCCGTTACGGCTGGACTCGTGACAACTACGGTCCAGTGTGGATTCCCCAGAAGGGCAAGAGCGTTAAGCTGACCCTTGAGAATCTGCCCATATATGAGCGTCCTATCCGTGTGTATGAGGGCAACGACCTTCAGGTTACGCGCGACGGCAAGATACTCATCAACGGCAAGGAGGCCAAGGAATACACCTTCAAGATGGATTATTACTGGATGATGGGCGACAACCGTCACAACAGTGCCGACTCTCGCTACTGGGGATTCGTGCCTGAAGACCATATCGTAGGCAAGCCAATCTTCATCTGGTGGTCAAGCGACCCAGACCGTCACGGACTCAACGGAGTGCGATGGAATCGACTGTTTCGTATGGTTGACAACATAAAGTAAGGTTTAGCAATAGTGCATAATTTTTTATCATAACGGGAACATCGTTTGCATGTTCCCGCTTTTTTTATTTACTTTGCACTCGTATTTATCTCAACACAAGCATAGATAATGAACAAAACCATTCTCACCATAACAGGTAGCGACGGCACGGGCGGCTCAGGCGTTCAGGCAGACATGCGATGCATCAGCCAGTTGGGTGGTGTGGCAGCCTCTGCCATCACCTCTATTACTGTGCAGAATACCCTCGGCATTCAGGAGTTCTATGACCTGCCTGCCTCAGTGGTTCGTCAGCAGGTTGAGGCTATCATCAACGACCTTCAGCCTCAGGTGGTCAAGATTGGTTTGTTGCGAAGGATAGACGTTGTAGAGGCTCTTGCCGATGTGCTGCAACGCTACAGACCGCGCCATGTGATCTATGCCCCAGTGCTCAGATCCACTCGTGGCGACCAGCTCGTTTCGCCCAGTGTGTATGAGGCCGTCAAGCGTCTGCTCATCCCTCTCTGCACAGTGGTGCTCGAACCCTCCGACCTGCCAGCAGGTCCTCGCCGTCATGGCAATGCCAACCAGTTGTCCTCAGCCCTTGCCTTCTACCTCAGTCAGGGTGAGGAGATAGACGATGCCATGCTTCACGCACGTACATACCTCAAGCAGTTGCCTGCCGACTATGCTGAGGGCAGTAGCAGGAGTGAGGAACTCTACAACCAGTTTCTCTCTGCCGTAGAGAAATACTACAACCGCTATGCCGATGTATCGTTCTATGCCGAAGAGCTCAACGTCAGTGCTCGCTATCTGGGTCAGGTCACGCGCAACATAGCAGGTCGTTCGCCTAAGTCCGTCATTGACGAGCGCATAATCAGCGAGATATCCACCCTGCTCTCGTCCACCAATCGTCCGCTGAAGGATATAGCCCAGACCTTGGGCTTCTCGTCTCAGGCTCACCTGTCCCGTTTCTTCAAGAAGCGTAAGGGCATCTCGCCTTCTGAGTATAAAGTACAACACAAACACAAATAATCCCAAACAACAATGAACAACGAAAGACAGATTCTTAACCGCCAGTTGGCTCAGATGCTGAAGGGCGGAGTGATTATGGATGTCACCACCCCTGAGCAGGCTCGCATAGCCGAAGAGGCAGGCGCTTGTGCCGTAATGGCTTTAGAGCGCATACCAGCCGACATACGGGCAGCTGGTGGTGTGTCGAGAATGAGCGACCCTAAGATGATTCGTGGCATCCAGGAGGCTGTCAGCATCCCCGTTATGGCAAAATGCCGTATAGGTCATATAGCTGAGGCTCAGATACTGCAGGCTATAGAGATAGACTACATAGACGAGAGCGAGGTGCTGTCGCCAGCCGATAACATCTACCATATCGACAAGACACAGTTTGATGTACCCTTTGTCTGTGGAGCCAAGAACCTGGGCGAGGCACTCAGGCGTATAGCCGAGGGAGCCACCATGATACGAACCAAGGGCGAGCCAGGCACAGGCGATGTGGTGCAGGCTGTCAGCCACATGCGCATGATGCAGAGTGAGATTCGCCGCCTGGTCTCTATGAGCGACGATGAACTCTTCGAGGCAGCCAAGCAATTGCAGGCACCTTACGACCTTGTGCGTTTTGTGCATGAAAACGGCAAACTTCCAGTAGTAAACTTCGCCGCTGGAGGTGTTGCCACCCCTGCCGATGCAGCCCTTATGATGCAGTTGGGTGCTGAGGGAGTGTTCGTAGGCAGCGGAATATTCAAGAGCGGCAATCCTGCCAAGCGTGCAGCGGCAATAGTGCAGGCAGTAACTAACTATACTGATGCCAAACTCATGGCCACCCTCTCTGAAGACTTAGGCGAGGCTATGGTGGGCATCAACGAACAGGAGATACAGCTGCTGATGGCAGAGAGAGGAAAGTAATGAGAATAGCCATCCTCGCCCTTCAAGGGGCATTCATAGAACATGAGCAGATGCTCCACAGTCTGGGGGTGGAGACCTTTCAGGTCAGACAGCTCAGCGACTGGCAGCAGCCCAAAGACGGACTGATACTGCCAGGCGGCGAGAGCACCGTGCAGGCTCGTCTGCTCACCCAGTTGGGACTGATGCAGTCCATCCGTCGTGCCATCCTCGATGGACTTCCCGTCTTTGCCACCTGTGCAGGACTCATACTTCTTGCCAGTCATGAAGACGGCACTCCTCGTCAGGCACTTGGCACAATGGATATCGACGTCAGGCGCAATGCCTATGGCAGGCAGCTCGGCAGTTTCCGTGCCCATGAGGCTGTCAGTGGACTTACCGATTCCTTCCCCATGACCTTCATCCGTGCCCCATACATTCACAAGGTGCTCTCCCCAAACGTTGAAGTGCTCTCACAGGTCGATGACCACATCGTCGCCGTAAGGCAGGGCAATCAGATAGCCACCGCCTTCCATCCTGAGCTCGACGACCCCCGCCTTCACCAGCTCTGGCTGGAGATGGTACGTTCTGGTGGTTAGGATCTAATTGTTTCAGAGCCTCCGGACTAAATGTACAGAGCCTCCGGACTAAATGTACAGAGCCTCCGGACTAAGTGTACAGGGGCTCTGAACACTGTGTTCCAGTTTGCTTTAAAAATTTTGGAACTGTAGTATCAGGAACAAACGGAGTAAATAAGAAGCGAAAGAAAAGACATTTCTTTCGCTTTTTTCATCACTTTTTCGTAACTTTAGATAAGTTAACCACACTCGAAAATATACAAATAAATTTGCTATTTTGGTCGTTTTTTCGTAACTTTGCGACTGAATATGGATTGGCAGGCAGAAACAGAACGAAGAGTGGCTAAGGGTGTGGCACTGTTTAAGCAGGGCTACAACTGTTCGCAGGCAGTGACGCTGGCTTTTGCAGACTGGTATGATGTGCCTGAGGGACTGATGGCGAGGATGTCAGCATCGTTTGGCGGGGGCATAGGCAGAATGCGCGAGACATGCGGCACGGCATCGGGCATGTTTATGCTGGCAGGTCTGGAGATAGCCTCCGAGGAAGCCAATCAGGAGGTGAAGGCAAAGAACTACAGGGCGGTGCAGAAGCTTGCCGCGATGTTTAAGGAACAGACAGGCTCGCTCATCTGTCGCGAATTGCTGACGGGATATGTTGTTAACGTTAACGTTCCCGTTAAAGTTAGCACTGACCCTACGCCAGAGGCTCGTACTGACGAATACTATAAGAAACGCCCGTGTGTGAAGATGGTGGAGCTTGCCATTCGCACGTATATGAACTTTTTGGAACATGATAAAGAAGATTGACATATTCTGGCCTTGCGAAGACGCAGGGCAGTTGCAGGGAGTGATTGACACCCTGCAGAGAGAGAATGCCGTGAAGAACATCACGATGCTGGAAAGACAGCCTGTGCAGCAGATGGCTACACTCAGAAGAATAGCTGAGGAGGCTACGGCTGACTATGTGCTGATATCGCAGAAGACGACACCAGCGGTGTTAGGACAGCAGGCACTCGACCGCATGTTGAGGGTGGCTGTGGAAACGGCTGCCGTGATGCTGTATGCCGACCACTATGACGAGAAGACTGCCGAGGACGGCACAAGGGTGGTGGAGAAGCATCCGCTGATAGACTGCCAGGAGGGTGCCATACGCGATGACTTCGATTTCGGACAGCTGCTGCTGATTCGCACCAGTTACCTGAAGGAGTTCGTAAAACAGCAGAAGAATGACTATGCCTATGCGGCTCTATATGCGTTGAGGCTCTACCTGCAGAGGTATGGCGAGCTGTTTCACCTGAACGAGTACCTATACACAGAGGTGGAGCTGGACAACAGAAAGAGCGGCGAGAAGCAGTTTGACTACGTGAACCCCCGCAACCGCAGCGTGCAGATAGAGATGGAGCATGCTGCCACGGAGCATCTGGAGCAGGTGGGTGCGAAGGTGGATACATCGGTAAGGCTGGAGCCAGACTTCAACGAACAGGTGTTCAGCGTGGAGGCATCAGTGGTGATACCTGTGTATAACAGGGCAAAGACAATAGCCGATGCCGTGAACAGCGCGCTGGAGCAGACGCCGACGTTTAAGTTTAACGTGATAGTGGTAGATAACCATTCTACCGATGGAACCACGAAAATACTGCAGAAGATAGCTGAGAAGAATCCTGCCAAACTGGTGCACATAATACCAGAGCGAACAGACCTGGGCATAGGCGGATGCTGGAACGAGGCGATAAACAGCGACCACTGCGGAAGGTTTGCCGTGCAGCTGGATTCTGACGACCTCTACAGCAGTCCCCACACCCTGCAGAAGATAGTGGATTGCTTCTACAGACAGAAGGCGGCGATGGTGATAGGCGCATACAGAATGTGCGACTTTGAGCTGAATACCCTGCCTCCAGGCATCATAGACCATAAGGAATGGACTGACGAAAACGGACCTAACAACGCCCTGCGCATAAACGGACTGGGAGCACCACGAGCATTCTTCACTCCGCTGGTGAGGGAGATAGGATTTCCTAATACCAGCTATGGCGAGGACTATGCCTTAGGACTTGCCTTCAGCCGTAACTTCCGCATAGGCAGGATATACGAGGAGTTGTACCTGTGTCGCCGTTGGGGTGGCAATAGCGATGCAGCCCTGAGCATAGACAAAGTGAACGCCAACAACTTGTATAAGGACCGCCTGCGTACGATGGAGTTGAAGGCTCGCCAGCAGACCATAGCAGGACTGCTGAAGACGCAATCGACCGACTCGCTGCAGAGATTCTTCAACCGCCAGATGGAGCGCTGGGAGGATGCACGTCAGCGATACAACGACTTGCAGTTTGTGCAGACCCGCCAGGTGGGCAGTCTTGCCGTGCAGTTCAACCCCTCACGCATAGTATCGACAGGGGCAAAGATAGACAAGGCATCGATAACCAAGCGCCCATGCTTCTTGTGTAGTCAGAACCGTCCTGCCGAGCAGTTGACAAAGCCACTATATAATAAAGGTGGGGAGCAGACACACGAGATACTTGTAAACCCATTCCCAATACTGCCACAGCACTACACCATACCGAGCCTGGAACATGTGCCACAGAATATCTACGAACACTTCTCGGAGATTCGCCGACTGCTGAAGCAACACCCAAGATTGTTTGTATTCTATAACGGTCCGAAGTGCGGAGCATCAGCTCCTGACCACATGCACCTGCAGGCTGGCACCTCAGGCGTGGTGCCTATACAATCGGACTGGCAGAGACTGGTGCGCACAGCACAGCCTATAACAGAGAATGCTGACGGCGAGAGCCTGAGTCTGCTGACAGAATATGTGGTGCCTGTGTTCGCCATCCGTTCGCGTCACAGCGAGGTGGAGCGCAAGATGTTCCGTCGCCTGTATCGTGCCATGAAGCAGATAACACCTGCTGGTGGTGAGTTGCATGATGCGAGCAGTCAGACAGCCGAAGAGCCAATGATGAACATCGTGGCTTGGAAGCAGGATGATGAGTATGTAACCCTGGTGTTCCCAAGAAAGAAGCACCGTCCTGACTGCTACCCTGACAAGTTTATGGTAAGTCCAGGAGCGATAGACATGGCAGGACTCATCATAACCCCTCGTCAGGAGGACTTTGAGAAGATGGATGCTGATACCGCCACGGCAATATTGCAGGAGGTGAGCATAAGCAATACCGAGGCTCAGGAGTTAGTGGAGATAATCAAGGCGATAGACAAGGGGCAGAGCACTATCGACAAGCACCTGAAGAAGCTATCGAACCAGCCAGACGTGAAGGTAGGCATAGTGAGCGCCGACGAGCTACGCTTCAGCCTGAACGGCACTTATACTGCCAAGGGCGAGGACATCACAGGTGAACAGGTTGTGACGATATCAGAAGGCACCATCATGTGGCAGGGTGTGCAATACAGAGAACTGATATTCACGCCGAAGACCAGTGACACATCGTTTACCATAGAGGATGTGATAATAGGTGTGAACTTCCACTGGGAAAGGAAGCAGACACAGACATTCCTGGGCACGCTGAGGCTGGTGGTAGAGGAGGACAAGATATGCGCCATCAACGAACTGCCAGTGGAGAAATACTTAGAGAGTGTGATATCAAGCGAGATGTCGGCAACGGCAAGTCTGGAACTGCTCAAGGCACACTCAGTGATAAGTCGTTCATGGCTCTTGGCACAGATGGAGCGCCGTCAGCAGATGAAGGGCAAAGAAGATGGTTTCTTCTCGTTTATAAAGAAAGAGGATATGCTCATACGCTGGTATGACCGCGAAGACCACACCATATTCGACGTATGTGCCGATGACCACTGCCAGCGCTATCAGGGTATCACAAACGCCGTAAACCCTCATGTGATGGAGGCTGTAAAGGCTACGAGGGGTCAGGTGCTTGCCTACGAAGGCGAGATATGCGATGCCCGATTCTCAAAGTGTTGCGGCGGTGTGACCGAGGAATACAAATACTGTTGGGAGAATATCAACAAGCCATATCTGGCAAGTGTGCAAGACCCTTACTGCAACACTCGCGACAAGCAGATACTATCAGAGGTGCTGAACGATTACGATCAGGAGACGGTAGATTTCCACGACTGGCTGATAACCTACACACAGAAGGAACTCTCAGACCTGATAAGCGAGAATCTGAAGATGGATTTCGGCAGGATTAAGAACCTTGAGATAGTGGAGAAAGGCAAAAGCGGACGCATATCGATGCTGAAGATAGTAGGCGAGAACAAAACCTTCACCATAGGCAAGGAATTGGAGATACGCAAGGCACTGAGCAAGACCCACCTGTACAGTTCGGCGTTCACCGTGCGCACCAAGGGCAAGGATGCTGACGGCTATCCGCAGAGCTTCATTCTCAACGGCAAGGGATGGGGCCACGGCGTAGGACTGTGCCAGATAGGAGCCGCTGTAATGGGTGCTAAAGGTATAGCCTATACGGACATACTGAAGTATTACTATACAGGAGCTGTGATAGAAAAGGCATACTAAAATGTATAAAAGTGCTTAAAAAATTGCACACTTTGAGGAAAAATGTGTACCTTTGCACTCAATTCACAAACAAACAGGATATTTTAGGGTATTAAAACTTTAAGGTAAAAGAATTTATGTACACAACCATCACTGCTGCTGAAGCAGCGTCAATGATTAAAAACGGCGATTCCATCGGTCTTAGCGGCTTCACACCCTCAGGTGCACCAAAGGCTACTACCAAGGAACTGGCAGAGATTGCAGTAGCAGAGCACGAGAAAGGCAACGAGTTTAAGGTTAGCCTGTTTACCGGTGCCTCTACAGGACAGAGCACCGACGGAGTGCTTGCCAATGCTGAGGCTCTGAAGTTCCGTGCGCCTTACACTACAAACGCTGACTTCCGCTCTCACGTAAACAAGAATGAGATTGCCTACAACGACCTGCACCTCTCACATATGGCACAGGAGTTGCGCTATGGCTTCTTCGGCAAACTCAACTGGGGCATAATAGAAGTATGTAAGATAGAAGAGGCAGGCGATAACTACCGAGTATATCTTACGTCAGCAGGCGGCATCTCTCCTACTGTGGCAAAGATGGCTGAGAAGATAATAATCGAGCTGAACCACTTTCATAGTGAGGGTGTTGCGATGCTTCACGATGTTTACCAGCCCCTCGATGCACCTTTCCGTCAGCCTATCATGATTACAAAGGTGAGCGACCGCATAGGCACTCCATACCTTGAGATAGAGAAGAAGAAGGTTGTGGGCGTAGTGGAGTGTAACATTCCAGACGAGGCACGTTCATTCAAGGGTACGGACGCTGTTACAGACCAGATAGGTGCTAATGTGGCTCACTTCCTGCTCAACGATATGAAGCGCGGAATAATCCCTTCTACCTTCCTGCCTATGCAGAGCGGTGTGGGCACGACGGCTAACGCTATTCTCGCTGCTTTGGGTAAGGATAAGGATATTCCAGACTTCAACATATATACAGAGGTGTTGCAGAACGCCATCGTGGACATGATGCTCGAGGGCAGAGTGAAGGAGGCTTCTACCTGTTCGCTGACTGTGGACAACGAGTGTCTGGGCAGAGTGTATGATAACATCGATGTGTTTGCCAAGCGTCTCACCATACGCCAGTCTGAGATTTCCAACTCGCCAGAGGTGATTCGCCGACTGGGTGTGATAGCTATAAACACTGCTATCGAGGTGGACATATACGGCAATGCCAACTCTACCCACATCTCAGGCACAAAGATGATGAATGGTATCGGCGGCTCAGGCGACTTCGAGCGCAATGCCTATATCTCAATCTTCACCTGTGCGTCAGTGGCAAAGGGCGGACTGATTTCGGCTATCGTACCATTCGTAAGCCATCAGGACCACTCAGAGCATGACGTAAACGTGATAATAACGGAGCAGGGTATAGCAGACCTGCGCGGAAAGAGTCCGCTGGAGCGTGCTCACGCTATAATAGAGAACTGTGCACACCCAGATTATCGCCCACTGCTGCGTGAATATCTGAAGATATCAACAGGTGGACATACTCACCACAACCTGCCTTGCGCATTCGCTATGCACGACACTCTGCGCCGCAAGGGTGATATGCACCTCACAGACTTCTCGGAGTATATTAAGGATTGAGAATTATGAATATTTCGGCATAACGATATTTCGACATACCGTCATAAAAAAACAAAGAAAGAAAATGGATAAAGTAAGTTACGCCCTTGGATTGGGCATAGGCAGCCAGTTGAAGGGCATGGGTGCAGAGAAACTCAACATAGACGATTTTGCTCAGGCAATTAAAGACAGCATTGCTGGCAAGGAGCAGATAAATGCCTCTGAGGCACAGAAGATAGTACAGGAATTCTTCGTGGAGCAGGAGAAAGTGCAGCGTGCTGCTGCTGCCGAGAAAGGTAAGCAGATGAAGGCTGAAGGCGAGAAGTTCCTTGCTGAGAACGCCAAGAAGGAAGGTGTTATCACTACTGCTTCAGGTTTGCAGTATATGGTGCTGAAGGAAGGTACAGGTAAGTCACCTAAGGCTACTGACAGCGTGATGTGTCATTATGAGGGTTTCCTGACCAACGGCACTGTGTTTGACTCAAGCATTCAGCGTGGTACTCCAGCCACATTCCCATTGGGAGGTGTGATAAAAGGCTGGACTGAGGGTCTGCAGCTGATGAAGGAAGGTGGTAAGACGCGTTTCTTCATTCCTTACGACCTAGCATACGGCGAGGCAGGAGCATCAGGTGCCATTCCTCCTTACGCAGCACTTATCTTTGATGTAGAACTCATCGAGGTAAAGTAAGAAAAGAGTATAAAGTAAAAGTATAAAGTATAAAGTATAAAGAGAAATGAAACAGTTTGCTTTTGCAGTTTGCTTCGCTATTGCAGCGGCTGCATTCACATCATGTGGAAACGGTACGCCAAAGGCAGACCTCAACAACGACGTAGATACCCTTAGCTATGCTATAGGTATGGCACAGTCTGATGGTTTGAAGCAGTACCTCACAGAGCGTATGGGTGTTGACACAGCCTACATCGACGAGTTTATCAAGGGACTGAACGATGGCGCTATGGCTGGCGACGACAAGAAGAAGGCTGCATACTATGCTGGCATACAGATAGGACAGCAGTTGGGTGGACAGATGCTTCAGGGCATTAACTACGAGGTGTTCGGCAATGACTCTACACAGTCTATCTCACTCAAGAACCTCCTTGCAGGTTTCGTGGCTGGTGTAACATCTAAGGATCAGAAGATGTCTCTCATCCAGGCTCGTATGACCACTGACCAGAAGATACAGGCCATCAAGGCTAAGGCTATGGAGAAGCAGTGGGGTGCATACAAGAAACAGAACGAAGAGTGGCTCGCTAAGAACAGCAAAGCTGAGGGCGTAGTAACTCTGCCTTCAGGTTTGCAGTACAAGGTAATCACTGAAGGTAATGGTGTTGTTCCTGCAGACACCTCACTCGTATCAGTAAACTACGAGGGTAAGACAATAGACGGCAAGGTATTTGACTCTAACATCGGTAAGGATGGTGAGGTTAGACAGTTCCGCTGCAATCAGGTGATTAAGGGATGGACAGAGGCTCTCACTAGAATGCCAAAGGGTTCAAAGTGGGAACTCTACATACCTGCTTCTCTGGCATACGGAGAGCGTCAGCAGGGTGATGTCATCAAGCCTTTCTCAACACTTATCTTCACCGTTGAGCTCGTTGATGTCAAGTAATGAAGACTAATACAAAAGTTTTTTTGCGAAGACAATGAAAACAACAAGAACAATAATTGCTGCACTTGCCTTCATGGCAGGTGCAGTTTTTGCTACTACAGTAGTGGCAAAGAAGAAGACTACGACAGAGGTTGCACCACAGCAGCCTGTAGTAAAAATCGTTACGGGCATTGACTCGTTGAGTTATGCATCTGGTCAGGCTCTTACTGACGGACTGATTCCATTTATTCAGCAGCAGCACCATGTGGATACTGCCTATATGGAGGATTTCGTACAGGGTATGCGTGATGCTATAAACGGACAGAACGATCCGCGCTATAAGGCTCGCACCGCTGGTGTGCAGATTGCCCAGATGGTAAAGGACAGGATGATACCTGGTATAAACAACGACTTGAAAGATACCCCTGACTCTGTTAATGCTGCAATATTCTATGAAGGATTCATCGCTGCAATAAAGAAAGACACCACCATAATGTCGATGAAGACTGCTGAGGCATTCTTTAAGGCACGCATGGAGGCTGACAACAAGATAAAGGAGCAGAAACTCTCTGAGGCTGGCAGGGCTTGGCTTGCAGAGAACGCCAAGAAACCAGGTGTAGTTTCCCTGCCTTCAGGATTACAGTATAAGGTAATCACCGAGGGCAAGGGTGCTAAGCCGAGAGCTGACCAGGAAGTTACGGTAAAGTATGAGGGACACCTTATTGATGGCACAGAGTTTGATTCCAGCTATAAGCGCAACCCTCAGACAACAAAGTTCCGTTGCGACCAGGTTATTAAGGGATGGACTGAAGCCCTCACCCTTATGCCTGTAGGCTCAAAGTGGGAGGTTTACGTTCCCCAGGAGTTGGGCTACGGCAGTCGAGCAGCAGGTAAGATTCCTGCATACTCTACCTTGATATTTACGGTAGAACTTATAGAAATCACTCCTGACAAGAAGAAGTAATACAAAATATTAAGGCAATAAAAATCTCTCATTCACCATGCGGCGAGTGAGAGATTTCTTATTGTGCGAATGTCAGTTTGTTCTAAAACGTGAAAGACCTCTGTTATTCTTCCTTTTGCTTTTTACCAAACTCAGGGTCAATCTTCAACAATGATGCGGTGATGAAGGTAACAGAGCAAAATGCCATCACGATGATGAAGAATGTGCGGTAGCCCACCATCTCTTGTAGTGCACCAGCAAAGAGTCCTGGTATCATCATTGACAGTGCCATGAAGGCTGTGCACAGAGCGTAGTGGCTGGTCTTGTAGGCTCCTTGGCTATAATATATAAGGTATAGCATATAGGCAGTGAAGCCGAAGCCGTAGCCGAACTGCTCAAAGAATATGCAGACGTTGATGGTGAGTAGGTCTGAAGGCATCGCGTATGCAAGATATACATAAACAATGTCAGGCAAGGTTATGGCACACACCATAGGCCACAGCCACTTTTTCAGTCCGTCCTTACTTGCTACCATACCGCCAAGTATGCCGCCGAGCGTCAGTCCGATAACTCCCACTGTGCCCTGCACGAATCCATACTCCTGTGGTGAAAGTCCCAGACCACCCTTGTGGGCTGCATCAATGAGGAAGAGTGATGAAACCTTGGCGAGTAATCCCTCTGGCATACGGTAGAGCAGCATGAAGAGGATGCCTGCAAGCACCTGCTCCTTTTGGAAAAAGGTCTTCAGAGTAGCGATGAAATCGCTGAAAATGGTGTTCGCGGTCACTCCTTTGCGTGGGGCATCCTCATCAGGACGTGGCAGGACATAGGAATGCCACAGCCATAGTGCGAGGAACATGCCCGTGATGCCATAGAACAGCAGGCTCCATGAGTAGGCTATGTTGTTGCGGAATATCACCTGCAGGTTGCCTGCTATCATTACCAGTACTCCCTGACCGAAAATCATTGCGAAGCGGTAGAATGTGGAGCGGATGCCCACGAACCACGTCTGGTCATGCTGTGACAACCCGAGCATATAGAATCCGTCGGCTGATATGTCGTGCGTAGCGCTTGAGAACGCCATGAGCCAGAAGAAGCACAGCGTGCCTTGCAGCCAGAATGAGGTGGGAATAGTGAATGCCACTCCGCCGAAGGCTGCACCTATGAGCAGCTGCATTGACGTTATCCACCAGCGTTTGGTCTTGATAAGGTCGATGAATGGACTCCATAGGGGTTTTATGACCCACGGCAGATAGAGCCATGAAGTATAGAATGTGATTTCGGCATTAGAAAGCCCGAGTTGCTTGTAGAGTATCAATGCGATAGTCATTACGGCAACGTATGGTATTCCTTCTGCAAAGTAGAGGGTAGGGACCCATGACCAAGGGTTTCTCATAATTCTTGAAGTTGTATTTATGTTTTTAATTTAATAATGTATATATGCTACGTGTCTGATATGCCGATGACGCCGCTATTCCTCGGTGGTGTAGTCGGATGGTGCTACGCCATACTTCAGCTTGAAACAGCGTGAGAAGTATTTAGGGTCGGTATAGCCGCACTTGAATGCGATGTCTGCAACGCTGATACTCTTGTTTTCCCTGCGCTCGTTGGTCAGCAGCCTTGCGGCATACTGCATTCGTGCATCGATGAGCAGTTGGGCAGCGGTAATGCCGATGATGGAGTTTAGACGGCGATTCAGTGTAGAGCGACTTGTTGCTGCTTCGGCTGCCATTTCATCAATATTGGCAGCATTATTGCTGATATTTTCTTCGATGTAACGGCGTATTTTGTCAAGAAACCATTGATCTTCCGGCTTGATATTGCCAGAAGGAGCCACTACGTTCTCTGTAGATTGCTGGGGCCTATTCTTTTGGTCAAGGAGAGCCAGGTAGTTTTCGAGAACTTCATGACGTTGGCGCTTGAGTTTTCTGATATACCATAGTGTTTGACCAACTATTACGAAGAATGCTATGATCAGCAGTATGCCTACAAGCATCGCCCACCATGTTTCATACCAGTGGGGCTCCACTATTATTGTAACATTGCAGATGTTGTTGACCCATCTGCCGTAACGGTCTGTTGACTGTATTCGGAGTTCATAGGTGCCAGGCTCAAGGTCGAAAAGTGACACTTCCCGGTCACGGCTTGGCTTTGTCCAAGGTGATTGGTCGAGTTGAGTCCTATACATTATATGGCGGTTTTCGCCAAGGTCGAGAGCGGCAAACTTTATCGATACGTTGCGTTCATAAGGAGCAAGACGAATGGTGTCAGACAAAGGCATCGGATGCTCAGAGTCCTTGCCGTTAATTGATATGTATGTCACGAGCAACGGCGGGATGTATCCACGTCCATACATACTTTGGCTCTTGACGTAGTAGGCTCCCGTTTCTGTGCCGAAGATAACATCGCCGTTATCCATCACTATGGGCTTACCCTCAGCAAAGTGACATGTGTCATTCCAGAAGATGTGATTGTAGTTCGTTGTAACATCTTTCTTGGGGTTGAACAGCATCATGTTGTTGTCACATACCACCATGAGTGTGGTGTCGTTGAGTAGGGTGAGGGAACGGCAGAAGTCAGAGGTGAGAGAGGAGTTGTCATCATAGAAATGCGTGAACTCAGGTTTCTTGCTGAACAATCTGTCTTCGCTTATCATGTCAATGCCTGTACTCTCGGTGGCAAAATATATCATGCCCTGCGAATCCTGTACAATATCCATTATCGCCTCGTTTACAAGGCTACGTGGATCATTACCGTCGCGTGATATTCTTCTGAATTTCGTTTTGGTATAGTCTTTGTTGTCTATGGTTCCTATTAGAAGACCCTTACTGCCTGCTACAATGATGTTGCCACGCGGGGTAATGAGTATCTTGCGCATTCGAGAACCTCCAAATGATGGTGAAATAGTTGGATGTTCTGCATAGGGGCTAGGACAACATTTTATACCTTCATCAAAGGTGGCAATCCACAAACGCCCTGCTTTGTCACGCTGAATATCGTAAACGTCATTGTTGCATATTTGCAGTTCCTTGAAAGAAACTATCTTTTCTCCCGATGGAATCGGCAAAATACGTTTAAGACCTCCTGGTTTGCAACCCACGAAGACAAAATCTTTCTTACCTTGGAAGATGGAATATACCTTGCATCCGATGTGGATAATGTTAAGCAGCTGTAGCTTTTTGTCGTATATGCGTACGTTTTCATCCTCGCGCGTACAAATCCACAGTCTGTCATTACGGTCAATAAACAGGCTTCGTGTGTGGAGTCCGCTGGTCTCCTTTATTGGAATAGCTGGGTGATGCTCCATGCTCACCTTATACACACCCTTGCCGTAGCCCATCCAGATATTGTCTTGTCTGTCAACAAACTTATGCCAGTACTTACCCATCTTTTTCTTTGCAAGTTTCTGGGTAGCCAAAGGAAGTTTCCTGAATGAGTGGGTGTTGATATCAAATTCACACACCTCGTCTTCGGTATAGCACCATAAGTTGCTGTCAGGAGACAGCATCATATTGCTTATATGGTCATTCTTTATAGTGCTGCCATCACCTGGCTTGAGCTTTATGCGATAGAAGTTGTAGCCGTCATACACGTTGAGGCCATTCCATGTGGCAAACCACAGCAGTCCCCTCCTATCTTGCACGACAGCTGCCACCTTGTTACTTGACATACCAGAATGGTCGTCATAGTAAACAGCCTCACGTGCTATTATGGAACATGAGGTTAGGATGAAGAATAAAATGACTGTAATATACCGTTTCATCGGTAGAATGTGAATTTTTAGCACAAATTTACACATTTTTTGTCACATAAAAAAGCATTTGCGCTTTTTTTTAACCTATTTGCCCCGAATTTATGCCATATAATCGATGTTTCCTCATTACCTTTGCAATCGAAAAAGGTAGAAGAATTAAATGATTGTAATTATAGTTAGTGCCATCGGAAGATGGGAAGAACTCCGCCGCAAGTGATTGTCGCGGAGTTTTTTTGTGCCCAGTTGCAGAGGCATAGCTTCCGTCTGCAGAAGCACTGCCTCTACATGTAGAAGCAGCCCTTCTACCTCCAAAAGCATTGCATTTGCATCTAAAAGCAATGCTTTTTCCCTTTTCAGCATTAAATAGCCTAATTTCTAATTGTTAATTACTAATTTCACGAAAAACTTGCGGTTTTTCGTGAGCAACCTCACTTGATTCTCTCTCTCCTCAGTGTTTATGCGCCTTCCCGATAGTGACCTATCTCCAAGATACCTCACTTATAGGTCACTTATACCTCACTTATAGGTCACCTAAAGGTCACTAACCAGGTTGTTTTTTAATTTCTCTATTTTATGCACGATAAAACATAATAATCAAGTTCCTTTTTTCGTTCTGAATTTTTTATTACCTTTGCAGAAGAATGACTAACAACAAAAACGATGAAACAGATACTTTTTTTGCATTATCATTATTATTTTGTATGTCTGTATCTGCTCAGAGCAATAGGACAAGTGGGGCAGATAAGGTATATGACCCTGTAGAAGAAATGCCTGGATTTCCTGGTGGCATGGGTGCCTTGATGCAGTTTCTGTCCGAAAATGTGAAGTATCCGCAGGGTACAGGGGATTATGCTATTGAGGGAAGGGTAATATGTACCTTCACGGTGGAGAAGGATGGCACCCTCTCTGATATTAGGGTCTCCCGAAGCCTTGACCCCTTATTAGACCAGGAAGCAATAAGAGTTATAAGTATTATGCCGAAATGGATACCTGGCAAACTTTATGGAAAGCCCTGCAAGACGAGGTTCACTCTCCCTGTAACATTTAAACGGTATTAACGTGCTAATAATAAAGATTTTCGGTTAAAAATTTGCCTGTGTGAGAAAAAAGCAGTACCTTTGCACCCGCGTTTTTTAGCCGCATCGTAAAAATGGGGTTTATTTCGCAACGTAACACTAACATTATTAACCAATTAAAAAACAAAAGACAAAATGATTATCGTACCTGTTAAGGAAGGCGAGAACATCGAAAGAGCTCTCAAGAAGTTTAAGAGAAAGTTTGAAAAGACTGGTGTCGTTAAGGAACTCCGTACACGTCAGCAGTTTAACAAGCCTTCTGTACTTAAGCGTCTTAAGATGGAGCACGCCATCTATGTACAGAAACTGCGTCAGAGCGAAGAGGCCTAAAAAGGCCGTTTAATCAGAATAGATTAAAATTCGTTAATAAATTTGGCGGTCTGAATTTATTTATGTAAATTCGCAACATGATAGTTGAAGACTTCCTCAGATATATGCTCGCAGAGCGAGAGGCGTCACCCAGAACGGTGAAAACCTACCAAGACGCATTAAGTGACTATGTGACATATCTAAAGAAAGTGGACAACGACATGAACCTCGAAGATGCCGATAGCGACATCATACGTAGTTGGGTGGAAGACATGATGGATCGTGGACATAAAGCCACATATACATGTAAGAAACTCAGTGCAGTAAAATCGCTATACAGATATGCTTTAAGGCAAGGCATCATGAAAAAGGATCCTGCTCATAGCGTGAGCGGACCAAAAAAAGAAAAAGTATTGCCAACCTTCCTGAAAGAGGCTGAGGCTGATAAACTCTTTGACCAGTTGGAATGGGACATGGATGATATACGAGACGTTCGCGCACGTACATTATTATTGTTATTATATTCCACAGGCATAAGACGAGCTGAGGTTGTAGCACTGCGTGACAGAGATGTAAACCTGATAACGCACGAGATGAAGGTGACGGGCAAGAGACGTAAACAGAGGATAGTACCACTGGGAGGCGAGATTTCAGCCGAACTGCAACGCTATACCAAGTTGCGTAATGAAGAGATACCAGCAACCGATGCAACGGAAGCACTCTTTCGCAACGATAAGGGAAAGCAGATGACTGGTGACAATGTGTATGCCATAGTGCATAAATACCTGTCGCGGGTTACTACGCAGAAGAAGCGTTCGCCACACGTGCTGAGGCACTCCTTTGCTACTGCGATGCTCAACCACGAGGCAAAACTGGGCGGAGTGCAAAAGCTGTTAGGCCATGAAAGCCTTGACACTACACAGATTTACACCCACATCACATTCGAGGAACTAAAGCGAAGTTACAGTAAAGCCCATCCGAGGGAGTCATAAAACTCACAAAGAGGGTGAACATTAATAACCATCTAATCAACAACGACTATGGAAATTAAAATTCAGGCGCTGCATTTTGATGCAACAGAGAAATTACAGGAGTTCGTAAACAAGAAAGTGAGCAAACTCCAGAAGTCTTACGAAGATATACAGAAAGTTGAGGTGCAACTAAAAGTCGTCAAACCACAAACGGCGCTAAATAAGCAGACAAGTATAAATGTGGTAATACCTGGTGCTTCGCAATTCGTAGAGAAGACATGCGACACTTTTGAGGAAGGCGTTGACCTATGCATAGACGCTCTCAAGGTTAAGTTGACGAAATTGAAGGAAAAAACAAGAAATCATTAAAAAACTTAGGAAAAAGTTTTGGTGATTCAAAAATTATGCGTACCTTTGCATCCGCAAATTCGCACTTAGTGGCGGAAATGCTATGCGGACAAAGGGAAAAACGCCTCTTTAGCTCAGTTGGCCAGAGCACGTGATTTGTAATCTCGGGGTCGTTGGTTCGAATCCGACAAGAGGCTCTCCAGCAAAGGCGCGCATAATAAGGGTGGTTACCAGAGTGGCCAAATGGGGCAGACTGTAAATCTGCTGTCTTTCGACTTCGGTGGTTCGAATCCATCACCACCCACTCAATAAGATGTAGGATTGCGGAAACGCTTGTTCTTGTGATACTCCCATACAAATTCGAGATAAGCAAAGAAGCAACGCCTTCGCATTCTTTTTCTGCGGAAATAGCTCAGTTGATAGAGCACTAGCCTTCCAAGCTGGGGGTCGCGGGTTTGAGCCCCGTTTTCCGCTCTAAAGCTAACAAGCTATGCTGTATTAGCTCAGTGGTAGAGCACTTCCTTGGTAAGGAAGAGGTCCTGAGTTCAACTCTCAGATACAGCTCTCCCCAATGTCTAAAGCACCTTAAAAAGTAAAAGAGACATTTATTAAAAGTAACAACATCATAAAACTAAACAAAAACAATGGCAAAAGAGACTTTCCAGCGTGACAAGACTCACGTAAACATCGGTACCATTGGTCACGTTGACCACGGTAAGACAACTCTGACCGCTGCTATCACAACTGTACTCGCAAAGAAGGGCCTTTCTGAGCTCAAGTCTTTCGATCAGATTGATAACGCTCCTGAGGAGAAAGAGCGCGGTATTACAATTAACACAGCTCACGTTGAGTATCAGACAGAGAAGCGTCACTACGCTCACGTTGACTGTCCAGGACACGCCGACTATGTGAAAAACATGGTAACTGGTGCTGCTCAGATGGACGGTGCTATCATCGTTGTAGCTGCTACTGACGGTCCTATGCCTCAGACTCGTGAGCACGTTCTGCTCGCTCGTCAGGTAAACGTACCACGCCTCGTTGTATTCCTCAACAAGTGTGATATGGTTGACGATGAGGAGATGCTTGAGCTCGTTGAGATGGAGATGCGTGAGCTTCTCGATCAGTATGATTTCGACGGCGACAACACTCCTATCATCCGTGGTTCTGCCCTCGGCGCACTCAACGGCGTTCCTAAGTGGGAAGAGAAGATCATGGAGCTCATGGACGCTTGTGATACATGGATTCAGGATCCTCCACGTGACCTCGATAAGCCATTCCTTATGCCAGTTGAGGACGTATTCTCAATCACTGGTCGTGGTACTGTTGCTACCGGTCGTATCGAGACAGGTCGTATCCACGTAGGTGACGAGGTTGAGCTCCTCGGTCTCGGTGAAGATAAGAAGTCTGTTGTAACAGGCGTTGAGATGTTCCGTAAGATTCTTGACGAAGGCCAGGCTGGTGATAACGTTGGTCTGCTCCTCCGTGGTATCGACAAGAACGAAATCAAGCGTGGTATGGTGCTCTGTCACCCAGGACAGATCAAGCCATTCAAGCGTTTCAAGGCTTCTATCTACGTGCTGAAGAAGGAAGAGGGTGGCCGTCACACTCCATTCGGTAACAAGTATCGTCCACAGTTCTACCTCCGCACAATGGACTGCACAGGTGAGATCACTCTCCCAGAAGGAGTTGAGATGGTAATGCCTGGTGATAACGTAGAGATCACTGTAGAGCTCATCTACGCTGTAGCTCTGAACGCAGGTCTTCGTTTCGCTATCCGTGAGGGTGGTCGTACCGTTGGTTCTGGTCAGATCACAGAGGTTTACGAGGATTAATATTCTCGCAGCCTAAGAAAACTGAATAAAACAGTTTCAAGATAATTCACGTTCCTGTAGTCTCAGGGCTACAGGAACTTTTTACGGGAGTCTTTCAATGGTAGGAAAGCGGTCTCCAAAACCGTCAATGAGGGTTCGATTCCTTCCTCCCGTGCTAATAAAATATATTTTATGAAGAAGGTTATAAATTATTGCAAGGCTTGCTACACAGAGCTTGCACATAAGACGACTTGGCCTACACGTCAGCAGTTGACACATTCCGCTATGGTGGTGCTGTCTGCTTCTCTCGTAATAGCAGTAGTCGTATTCTGCATGGACTCAGTATTCAGATTCGTAATGAGTGCCATATACCCTAACTGATTAATATAACAAGGTAAAAGAAGTCTATGCAAGAGAAAGGTATGAAATGGTACGCTATGCGTTCCGTAAGCGGTAAGGAGGCAAAGCTCAAGGAATATATTGAGAAGGAATGCTCTCACAATCCAGAGTTGGCGAAGCACGTTTCACAGGTGCTGTTGCCTATGGAGAAGCATGCCGCTATGAAGAATGGCAAGCGTGTGGTAAAAGAGAAGACAGCTCTCCCCGGATACCTGTTTATTGAAGCAGAGCTGATAGGCGACACAGCACACACCCTGCGCTTTATGCCTAACTGCCTCGGATTCCTTGGAGGACTTGATAATCCTACCCCTGTCCGTCAGTCGGACATCAACCGCATGGTTGGTGCTGCAGAAGAGACCGAACTCGTTGAGGAGATGGAAATACCATACATGGTTAACGAGACTGTAAAGGTTACAGACGGTCCATTCAGTGGTTTTACTGGTGTCATTGAAGAGGTGAACAATGAGAAGCGTTCTCTCAAGGTGATAGTAAAGATCTTCGGCAGAAACACTCCTTTGGAGTTGAACTTCATGCAGGTTGAGAAGGAAGGTTAAGAAACAATTATTAAGAAGAATCGCGGGTTGACCCAAAATAATGCTTCCAGTCAACTCCCTTTCTATATAAATTCACAATTTAATTATTAACAACAAAGATGGCTAAAGAAGTTGCTGGACAACTCAAGTTACAGATTAAGGGTGGTGCTGCCAATCCATCTCCTCCAGTAGGACCTGCTTTGGGTTCTAAGGGTATCAACATCATGGGCTTCTGCAAGGAGTTCAATGCTCGTACCCAGGACAAGGCTGGTAAGGTACTCCCTGTTGTTATTACTTATTACGCTGACAAGTCTTTTGATTTTGTTATCAAGACTTCTCCTGCTGCTGTACAGCTGAAGGAGATTGCAAAGGTTAAGTCAGGTTCTGCTTCACCTAACCGTAACAAGGTTGCTGAGGTTACATGGGACCAGATTAAGACCATTGCAGAGGACAAACTCAAGGACCTCAACTGCTTTACCGTTGAGTCTGCTATGAAGCAGATTGCAGGTACAGCACGCAGCATGGGTATCACTGTTAAGGGTGATTTTCCTGCATAAGTAGTGGCAAATCTCGTAGCAAAGAGATCCGCTGATTTATTTAACATTTCCGGGAGGTAATGAAACATTTACCGCTTGCACCGAAAAAACTTCAAAAACAATGAGTAAACTGACAAAAAATCAAAAAGCAGTAGCTGGTAAGGTAGAGGCTAACAAGCTTTACACCATCGACGAGGCTGCAGCACTTGTGAAGGAAATCACCACAACGAAGTTTGATGCGTCTGTTGACGTTGACGTTCGTCTGGGTGTTGACCCTCGTAAGGCTAACCAGATGGTTCGTGGTGTTGTATCTCTTCCTAATGGTACTGGTAAGGTAACTCGTGTGCTCGCACTCGTAACACCTGATCAGGAAGCTGCTGCAAAAGAGGCTGGCGCTGACCATGTAGGTCTTGACGAGTACATCGAGAAGATCAAGGGTGGTTGGACAGACGTTGATGTCATCATCACAATGCCTTCTTGCATGGGTAAGATTGGTCCTATCGGCCGTATTCTCGGTCCTCGCGGACTCATGCCAAACCCAAAGAGCGGTACAGTGACCATGGACGTTGCTAAGGCTGTTAAGGAAGTTAAGTCTGGTAAGATCGACTTCAAGGTTGATAAGACCGGTATCATTCACACTTCTATTGGTAAGGTTTCTATGAGTGCTGATGCTATTGCAGGCAACGTAAAGGAATTTATCAACACAGTCGTTAAGCTGAAGCCAGCTGCTGCAAAGGGTACATACATCAAGAGTATCTTTATTTCAAGCACTATGAGTAAGGGTATCAAGATTGATCCTAAATCAGCCGATTAAAACTCTAAAAGTTTTGTACAATGAAAAAAGAAGTAAAAGATACCGTTATCTCTGAACTTGGCGAGCTGCTGAAGCAGTATCCTCATTTCTACGTTGTTGACGTAACAGGTCTCAACGCAGAGGCTACTACCAGCCTGCGTCGCAAGGCTTTCCAGAACAACATCAAGACAGTTGTTGTTAAGAACAAGCTTCTTATCAAGGCTTTTGATGCTGCAGAGGTGGATTACTCAGAGCTCTATGGCACATTGAAGGGCAACACTGCTCTCATGTTCTGTGAGACTGCCAACGTTCCTGCTAAGCTCCTCAAGGAGTTCAAGGACGTTAATCCTACTCTCAAGGCTGCATACGCAGAGGAAAGTTTCTTCGTAGGTGCCGACAAGCTTGGTGAGCTTGCTGCTCTCAAGAGCAAGAGCGAACTCATCGCCGAGGTTGTTGCACTGCTTCAGTCTCCAGCGAAGAATGTCGTTTCAGGCCTTCAGTCAAGTGCTGGTACTATCCACGGTCTGCTCAAGACACTGGGCGAGCGTGCAGAGTAAAAAACAAACAATTAACAATTTTTAGTCAAAACAATTTAAAATTTTAAATAAAATGGCAGATATTAAAGCTATTGCTGAGGAACTCGTAAACCTCACAGTAAAGGAAGTAAATGAACTCGCACAGGTCCTGAAGGACGAGTATGGTATTGAGCCTGCTGCTGCAGCTGTTGCTGTTGCTGCTGCTCCTGCTGCTGGCGCTGCAGCTGGTGAGGCTGCTGCTGAGAAGGACTCATTCGATGTAGTTCTCGCAGAGGTAGGCGCTAACAAGCTTGCTGTTGTAAAGGCAGTTAAGGAGGCTTGCGGTCTTGGTCTTAAGGACGCAAAGGACCTCGTTGACGGTGCTCCTGCTACTATCAAGGAGGCTATGCCAAAGGCAGAGGCTGAGAACCTGAAGAAGGCTATCGAAGAGGCTGGTGCTAAGGTAGAGCTGAAGTAAGCTTGTCTTGCTTAGGTTTTCCTAACAACAGTTTTTTACAACAATTTATAGAAATGGTTGGGATCTTCCAAGTAGGTGGGTCCTAACCATTTTATGTCACTTTTAGAGAGTTGAGAGTTGAGGGTTTAGAGTTTAGAGAGGTCATTTGGTTTAGAAAATAATTTACACATTATATATATAAAAAAGAATGTCAAAGAAAGTTACAGAAAAAAGAATTAACTTCGCACGCGTGAAGAGTCCGATGCCATATCCGGATTTCCTCGACGTGCAGCTGAAGTCTTTCCGTGACTTCCTTCAGTTGGACACCCCACCTGAGGAGCGTAAGAAGGACGGTCTGTACAAGGTGTTCTCAGAGAACTTCCCTATCACAGACACGCGTAATAACTTTGTACTCGAGTTCCTCGACTACTTCATCGACCCACCACGCTATACCATTGAGGAGTGCCTTGAGCGCGGCCTCACCTATAGTGTGCCTATGAAGGCTAAGATGAAACTGTATTGTACTGACGAGGATCACACCGACTTCGAGACCATCATCTCCGATGTCTTCCTCGGTACTATCCCTTACATGACCGACAATGGCACCTTCATCATCAATGGTGCCGAGCGTGTTGTTGTGTCTCAGCTTCACCGTTCACCAGGTGTATTCTTTGGTCAGGGCATCCATGCTAACGGATCAGTGCTTTACTCAGCCCGCATCATCCCGTTCAAGGGTTCATGGATTGAGTTTGCCACTGACATCAACAATGTGATGTATGCTTACATCGACCGTAAGAAGAAGTTGCCTGTAACCACCCTGCTTCGTGCCATCGGTTTCGAGAAGGATAAGGACATTCTCTCTATCTTCGACCTTGCCGAGGAGGTAAAGGTTACTAAGAAGAACCTCAAGGAGCTTATCGGTCGTCGTCTGGCTGCTCACATCATGCGCACATGGTCAGAGGACTTCGTCGATGAAGATACTGGCGAGGTGGTATCACTCGAGCGTAATGAGATTCTCATGCAGCGCGAGACCGAGATTACCGCCGACAATATACAGGACATACTCGACAGCGAGCAGTCCACCATCCTTGTGCATAAGGATGAGGAGAGTGCTGCCAGGTTCAGCATCATCTTCAACACCCTTGCCAAGGACACCTCTAACTCAGAGAAGGAGGCTGTCTATTACATCTACCGTCAGTTGCGTAATGCTGACCCAGCCGATGAGGCAAGTGCACGCGAGGTAATCCAGAACCTCTTCTTCTCCGACAAGCGTTATGACCTCGGCGAGGTAGGTCGTTACCGTATCAATAAGAAGCTCGGTCTCGACACCGACCAGAGCGTTCGTGTGCTCACCAAGGAGGATATCATCGAGATTATCAAGCACCTTATCCAGCTCATCAACTCCAACGCTACCGTTGACGACATCGACCACCTTTCTAACCGTCGTGTTCGCACCGTTGGCGAGCAGCTTGCTAACCAGTTCTCTATCGGTTTGTCACGTATGAGCCGCACCATCCGCGAGCGCATGAATGTTCGCGATAATGAGGTGTTCACTCCTACCGACCTTATCAATGCCAAGACTATTTCGAGCGTCATCAACTCATTCTTCGGCACCAACCCACTGTCACAGTTCATGGACCAGACCAACCCACTTGCTGAGGTTACTCACAAGCGTCGTCTCTCGGCTCTCGGTCCTGGCGGTCTGTCACGTGAGCGTGCTGGCTTCGAGGTTCGTGACGTACACTATACCCACTATGGTCGTCTCTGTCCTATCGAGTCACCTGAAGGACCTAATATTGGTCTTATCTCTTCACTCTGTATGTATGCACAGATCAACGACCTCGGTTTCATCGAGACACCTTACCGTAAGGTTAACAATGGCATCGCCGACCTCAACAACGATAATGTTGTCTATCTCACCGCTGAGGAGGAGGAAGACCATGTAATCGGTCAGGGTAATGCACCGCTCAATGACGACGGTTCATTCATCCGCGAGGTTGTCAAGTGTCGTGAGAATGCTGACTTCCCAGTCGTTCCGCCATCTGATGTTGACCTCATGGACGTTTCTCCACAGCAGATAGCCTCTGTTTCAGCAGGTCTTATCCCATTCCTTGAGCATGATGATGGTCACCGTGCTTTGATGGGCTGTAACATGATGCGTCAGGCAGTGCCATTGCTTCACAATGATGCTCCTATCGTGGGCACAGGACTTGAGAAGCAGGTGTGTGAGGATTCTCGCACCATGATTACTGCTGAGGGCGATGGTGTCATCGAGTATGTTGATGCTACAACCATCCGTATTCTCTATGATCGCACTGCTGACGAAGAGTTCGTAAGCTTCGAGCCAGCCATCAAGGAATACCGCATTCCTAAGTTCCGTCGCACCAACCAGAACATGACCATCGACCTTCGTCCTATCTGTGAGAAGGGTCAGCGTGTTAAGGCTGGCGACATCCTCACCGAGGGCTATGCCACCGAGAATGGTGAGCTCGCTCTGGGTCGTAACCTCCTCGTTGCCTACATGCCTTGGAAGGGTTACAACTACGAGGATGCTATCGTGCTCTCTGAGCGCGTTGTTCGCGACGATGTCCTCACCTCTGTTCACGTCGATGAGTATTCACTCGAGGTTCGTGAGACCAAGCGAGGCATGGAGGAACTTACAGCCGACATCCCTAACGTTTCTGAGGATGCCACTAAGGACCTCGACGAGAATGGTATCATCCGCATCGGTGCCCGTGTTGAGCCAGGCGATATCATGATAGGTAAGATTTCACCTAAGGGTGAGAGCGACCCATCACCTGAGGAGAAGCTCCTCCGCGCCATCTTCGGCGATAAGGCAGGCGATGTTAAGGATTCATCACTCAAGGCTAACCCATCACTCTCTGGTGTGGTAATCGACAAGAAGCTCTTCTCTCGTGCCGTTAAGACCCGTGAGTCAAAGAAGCAGGATAAGATTACCCTCGCTAAGATTGATCAGGAATACGAGGCAAAGGGCAACGACCTCAAGGAGATACTCGTTGACAAACTCCTCACCCTCACCAAGGGCAAGACCTCTCAGGGCATTAGCGATTCTACTGGTGCCGAGATTATCACTAAGGGCAGCAAGTTCACCGCAGCCATCCTCTCTAACCTTGAGTATGACGGCATACAGACAGCCGCTTGGACTGGCGACGAGCATACCGATGGTATGATTAAGGAACTCATCCGCAACTATCTGCGTAAGTATAAGCTGCTCGATGCCGAACTCAAGCGTCGCAAGTTTGCTATCACCATCGGCGACGAGCTCCCATCAGGAGTGCTCCAGATGGCTAAGGTTTACATTGCCAAGAAGCGTAAGATTGGTGTTGGTGATAAGCTCGCTGGTCGTCACGGTAACAAGGGTATCGTTTCTAAGGTGGTTCGTCAGGAGGATATGCCATTCCTCGAGGATGGTCGTCCAGTCGATTTGGTACTCAACCCTCTGGGTGTGCCTTCTCGTATGAACCTCGGTCAGATATTCGAGGCAGTGCTCGGCGCAGCAGGTCGCAAGCTCGGTGTTAAGTTTGCTACACCTATCTTCGATGGTGCTAAGCTCGAAGACCTCAACGAGTGGACCGACAAGGCAGGCTTGCCACGTTACTGCTCTACCCACCTCTATGATGGTGAGACAGGCGAGCGCTTCGACCAGCCAGCCACCGTTGGTGTCACCTACTTCCTCAAGCTCGGTCACATGGTCGAGGACAAGATGCACGCCCGTTCTATCGGTCCTTACAGTCTCATCACCCAGCAGCCTCTCGGTGGTAAAGCACAGTTTGGTGGTCAGCGTTTCGGTGAGATGGAGGTATGGGCTATCGAGGCATTCGGTGCCAGCCATGTGCTTCAGGAGATTCTCACCGTTAAGTCTGACGATGTAGTAGGCCGTTCTAAGAGCTATGAGGCTATCGTTAAGGGCGACAATATGCCTACCCCAGGCATTCCTGAGTCTCTCAACGTGCTTCTCCACGAGCTCCGCGGTCTCGGTCTCAGCGTTACGCTTGATTAATATTATCCACCTTATTTTATTTTAGACAAGTAAACTATGGCTTTCAAGAAAGATAATAAAATAAAGAATAACTTCACCAAGATCACCATTGGTCTTGCCTCTCCTGAAGATATTCTCGAAAACTCATACGGCGAGGTTACCAAGCCTGAGACCATCAACTACCGCACCTACAAGCCTGAGCGTGACGGTCTCTTCTGCGAGCGCATCTTCGGTCCTACCAAGGACTTCGAGTGTGCCTGCGGCAAGTATAAGCGCATCCGTTATAAGGGCATCGTCTGCGACCGTTGTGGTGTAGAGGTAACTGAGAAGAAAGTGCGCCGCGAGCGTGCTGGTCACATCGAACTCGTCGTGCCAGTGGCTCACATCTGGTATTTCCGTTCACTTCCTAACAAGATTGGCTATCTGCTCGGCATCCCTACCAAGAAGCTCGAGTCTGTCATCTATTATGAGAAGTATGTCATCATCCAGCCAGGTAAGCTGGCAGGTGCCAAGGACGAGAACGGCGACGAACTCAATGGTTCTCACAAGCTCGACTTCATCACTGAGGAGGAGTATATCGACATCATCGACAATCGCATCGACCCTAACAATGACATGCTCGAGGACACCGATCCTAAGAAGTTCATTGCCAAGATGGGTGCTGAGGCTATCTACATCCTCCTTCAGCAGCTCGACCTCGACACACTCTCTTACGAGTTGCGCGACCAGGCTTCTAACGAGGGCTCTGTTCAGCGTAAGTCTGAGGCGCTCAAGCGTCTGCAGGTGGTCGAGGCATTCCGCAACTCTCGTGGCGAGAGCGGCGAGGAGAACCGTCCTGAGTGGATGATTATGAAGATTCTTCCTGTCACCCCTCCTGAGCTCCGTCCTCTCGTTCCGTTGGATGGCGGACGTTTCGCCACCTCCGACCTCAACGACCTCTATCGTCGTGTCATCATACGTAACAACCGCCTCAAGCGCCTTATGGAGATTCATGCTCCTGAGGTCATCCTGCGTAATGAGAAGCGTATGCTTCAGGAGGCTGTTGACTCTCTCTTCGACAATAGCCGCAAGTCAAGTGCTGTGAAGAGCGAGAGCAACCGTCCTCTCAAGTCACTCTCTGATTCGCTCAAGGGTAAGGCAGGTCGTTTCCGTCAGAACCTCCTCGGTAAGCGTGTTGACTACTCAGCACGTTCCGTTATCGTCGTTGGTCCTGAACTCAATATGGGCGAGTGCGGTCTTCCTAAGCTCATGGCTGCCGAACTCTACAAGCCGTTCATCATCCGCAAGCTCATCGAGCGCGGCATAGTGAAGACTGTCAAGTCGGCTAAGCGCATCGTTGACCGTCGCGAACCAGTTATCTGGGATATTCTCGAGAACGTTATGAAGGGTCACCCAGTGCTCCTCAACCGTGCTCCTACACTTCACCGTCTCGGCATTCAGGCATTCCAGCCTAAGCTCATCGAGGGTAAGGCTATCCAACTCCACCCACTGGCTTGTACTGCGTTCAATGCCGACTTCGACGGCGACCAGATGGCTGTTCACCTCCCACTCTCTAACGAGGCTATCCTCGAGGCTCAGATTCTCATGCTTCAGAGCCACAATATCCTCAACCCTGCCAATGGTGCACCTATCACCGTTCCTTCTCAGGATATGGTGCTCGGTCTTTACTATATCACCAAGATGCGCCCAGGCGCTAAGGGCGAGGGACTCACCTTCTACGGTCCTGAAGAGGCTATCATCGCTTATAATGAGAAGCGTTGTGACCTTCACGCACCAGTCAAGGTGATGGTCGATGATGTGGTCGATGGTCAGAAGGTCCGCCACATGGTCGAGACCTCTGTTGGTCGTGTCATCGTCAACGGTCTCGTACCTAAGGAGATGGGCTTCGTCAATACCATCATCTCTAAGAAGTCTCTGCGCGACATCATTCAGAATGTCATCAACCTCGTAGGCTTTGCCCGTGCATGTGAGTTCCTCGACGGCATCAAGAACCTCGGCTACCGCATGGCTTACCTCGCTGGTCTGTCATTCAACCTCGACGATATCATCATCCCACCAGAGAAGGAGGGACTCATCGCTCGCGGTAACGAAGAGGTGCGCCAGATTACCGACAACTATAACATGGGCTTCATCACCGATACCGAGCGTTATAACCAGGTTATCGACACATGGACTCATGTCAACAACGATATAGGTAACATCCTCCTCAAGGAGATGACCGAGGCCGACCAGGGCTTCAATGCCGTCTTTATGATGCTCGACTCTGGTGCCCGTGGTTCTAAGGACCAGATTAAGCAGCTCTCAGGTATCCGTGGTCTGATGTCTAAGCCTCAGAAGGCTGGTGCCGACGAGCGTCCTACCATTGAGAACCCTATCCTCTCTAACTTCAAGGAGGGTATGTCAGTGCTCGAATACTTCATCGCTTCTCACGGTGCCCGTAAGGGTCTTGCCGACACTGCCATGAAGACTGCCGATGCAGGTTACCTCACTCGTCGTCTCGTCGATGTTTCTCATGATGTCATCATCACCGAGGAAGACTGTGGCACCCTTCGCGGACTTGTCTGCACAGCCCTCAAGAATGGCGACGATGTCATCTCCAGCCTCTACGACCGCATCCTTGGTCGTGTCAGCGTTCACGATATCATCAATCCGCACACCAATCAGGTCATCTGTCCTGCTGGCGAGGAGATTACCGAGGCTCGCGCCAAGGCTATCGAGGATGCAGGCATCGAGTCTGTCGAGATTCGTTCAGTGCTCACCTGTGAGTCACGTCAGGGTGTCTGCATGAAGTGTTATGGTCGTAACCTTGCCACCCAGCGCATGGTGCAGAAGGGTGAGGCAGTCGGTGTCATCGCCGCTCAGGCTATCGGTGAGCCAGGTACCCAGCTTACTCTGCGTACCTTCCACGCTGGTGGTATCGCTGGTGGTGCAGCAGCCAATGCCAGCATCACCTGCAAGAGTGAGCAGGCTAAGATTGAGCTCGACGAGCTCCGCACCGTTCCGTTCGTTGACGACAGCGAGGGCGACAAGCGCGAGTGCGAGATGGTTGTCAGCCGTCTTGCCGAGGTTCGCTTCGTTGACCCTAACACTGGCATCGTGCTCTCTACCGTGCCACTGCCTTATGGCTCTTCACTCTTCTTCAAGAGTGGCGATACCGTTAAGCGTGGCGATATGATAGCTAAGTGGGACCCATTCAATGCTGTCATCGTCTCTGAGTTCGCTGGTAAGGTTCGTCTCAACGACTTCGTCGAGGGCTCTACCTATAAGGCTGAGACCGACGACTCTACAGGCATGACCGAGCACATCATCATCGAGTCTAAGGACCGTTCTATGATACCTTCTTGCGACATCCTCGATGCCAAGGGCAATGTCGTAGCCACCTACAACCTCCCTGTTGACGGTCACGTAGTGGTTGAAGACGGCGCTGAGGTATCTACAGGTGCCACCCTCGTCAAGATTCCTCGTACCGTAGGTCGTGCAGGCGATATCACTGGTGGTCTGCCACGTGTCACCGAGCTCTTCGAGGCTCGTAACCCATCTAACCCTGCTGTCGTTTCTGAAATCGACGGTGAGGTAACCATGGGACCACTCAAGCGTGGCAACCGCGAGATTACCATCACCTCTAAGACTGGCGAGCAGCGCAAGTACCTCGTACCGCTGTCTAAGCAGCTCCTCGTTCAGGAGCACGATGCAGTGCGTGCAGGCACACCACTCTCAGCAGGTGTCATCACTCCTAACGATATTCTCCAGATCAAGGGTCTCACCGCTGTTCAGGAATATATCGTCAATGAGGTGCAGGATGTCTATCGTCTGCAGGGTGTGAAGATTAACGATAAGCATTTCGAGATTATCGTTCGTCAGATGATGCGCAAGGTACAGATCAACGACCCAGGCGACACCTGCTTCCTCGAGAGCGACATCGTCGATAAGCTCGACTTCGCTGAGGAGAACGACCGCATCTGGGGTAAGAAGGTAGTCGTTGATGCAGGCGACTCCGAGAATCTCCACAAGGGTCAGATAGTCACTGTTCGCAAGCTGCGTGATGAGAACTCACAGCTCAAGCGTCGTGACCTCAAGCCTGTCGAGGTACGTGATGCAGTGCCAGCCACCTCTACCCAGATACTTCAGGGTATCACCCGTGCGGCACTCCACACCAAGAGCTTCATGTCAGCCGCTTCCTTCCAGGAGACCACCAAGGTGCTCAACGAGGCAGCCATCCGTCGCAAGGTCGATTACCTGCAGGGCATGAAGGAGAACGTTATCTGCGGTCATCTCATACCAGCAGGCACAGGTCAGCGCGAGTTCGACAAGATTATCGTCGGCTCACGCGAAGACATGGACCGCCGCCAGCTCAGCCGTCAGAACGTCTTCGAGTATCGCAACTAAAGATACAGATAATATCGATGAAAAGGGGAGTTTTTTCAACTCCCCTTTTTCATCTCCCCTTATCCCCTGTATTGTCCTCTAACTCCCTCTAACTCCTTCTAACTCCCTCTAACTCCCTCAATGCCTATCGCAATAATCGGCTCTGGCGCCGCAGGCTGCTTCTGCGCCATTAACATAAAGAGGTTCCACCCTCATGCTGAGGTGCATGTCTTCGAGCGTGGCACCAAGGCACTCGCCAAGGTCGCCGTCACTGGCGGTGGCAGGTGCAACCTCACCAACACCTTTGCTGGGGTCACCAACCTGCAGCAGGTCTATCCGCGTGGCGACAAGCTCATGCGCCGTATGCTCAGCCACTTCTCCCAGCATGATGCCATGCAGTGGTTCGAGCAGGCAGGCGTGCGCCTCACCGTGCAGCCCGACCAGTGTGTCTTCCCTCAGTCGCAGGATGCCATGGAGATAGTCCACACCCTCCTGAGACTCATGCAGCAGAGTGGGGTAGTGCTCCACCTTGGCGCCCATGTCACCTCCGAGCTCCTCAGGGGCTTCGATAGGGTCGTCGTCTGCACAGGCAGCTTCCCCAAGAGTGGCGTGCCAGAGTTCCTCCAGCCCTATGGCTTAGAGATAAAAACGCCCGTTCCATCGCTCTTTACCTTCACCGTTCCCACCGTCAACAAATCGTTGATGGGCACCGTTGTCAGTGATGTCACCGTCACCCTCGCAGGCACCAAGTACCGTGCCAACGGTCCACTGTTGCTCACCCATTGGGGCATGAGCGGACCAGCCATCCTCAGGCTCTCGTCCTATGCCGCCCGTCATCTTGCCGAGTCAGCGTATCGTGCCGTCGTCGTCGTCAACTGGTGTGGTGAGCAGGGCGAGCAGGCAGTCAGGGAGCATTTAGAGCATCTTTTCTCGATTAATCCGCATAAAACCGTCGCCAATGTATGGCTTCCGTGGCTCACCCAGAGGCATTGGCATGAGTTGCTTCGCCGTGCCTCCGTGCCAGCCACCCAGCGTTGTGATGCCATCAACCCCACCCTCCTTCGCAGGCTGTTGTCAGTCCTCACCTCCGACCATTATCCCGTCACTGGCAGGGGAGCCTATAAAGAAGAGTTCGTCACCTGTGGCGGCGTAGCCCTGAGCAATCTCTCCCCCAAGACCCTTGAGAGCAAATCCCACCCAGGCTTATACTTCGCTGGCGAAGTCCTCGATGTCGATGGCATCACTGGCGGCTTCAACCTACAGGCAGCATGGAGCATGGGATATGTAGTGGCGGAGAATATAGCAGAGAATGTGGGAGAATAACTATGAACTATGAACTGACCGATAGGCCCCTTTTGTATGTCCTGCTGTTTATGATGGCAGGAATATTCGGTGGAATGGTGTTTTTCGTACCAGTGGTAAGCACAAGAACTTCCTTTATAGTGTTGTCAGTCCTGTTGCTTTCAGCTTTGTTCTTTCGTAATAGGGCAGTCATATCGACACTTTTACTACTCCTTTCTTCATTTGCACTCGGGGTAGTGCTCATCTCTAACAGTGTGGATAGAGGTTTTCAGTCCACCATATCTTTTTCTGCCCTAGATAGGGTCGAGGAGTATATGGCAGACGAGCGAGAAAACCTTTTGAAGGTATATTCCGATGCAGGACTTTCAGCCGATGAATACGGCATAATTGCTGCTGTCACTCTTGGCGAACGTAATGCAGTCAGTCGTGAACTCAAGGAGTCTTATCGAGTCAGCGGAGCCTCCCATCTCTTTGCTCTTTCAGGTTTGCATCTCAGCATAATTTTTGCGCTTTTATCGGTGTTTTTGCCCACGAATATGTTTCCCAAGAGTAGTGCAGTGGTTCAGATATTGTTGCTTTGGACCTATGTTCTGCTTGTAGGCATCTACCCCTCTTTGCTCAGAGCCGCTGTTATGTTCACCTGCTATTGTCTGTGCCGACTTGTCTCTCGAGAGTCGCATAACATCGATGTGCTGATACTCACAGCCTTCATCCTGCTCGTCTTCAATCCCCAGTGGCTTTTCGATGTAGGTTTCCAAATGTCCTTTATGGCTATGGTGGGCATATTCCTTCTCACACCTCCCATGATGAAATGGGTGAAAACTCCCGTTTTGTCTTATGTCTATGGCATCTTCGTTGTTTCCTTTGCTGCCAGCCTTGGCACCTTTCCCCTCATAGCCCATTATTTCGGCAGGGTGTCATGCTATGGTCTTTTGACCAACCTTATCGCTTCACCCTGCATCGCCCTGCTACTTTTCTGTGCATTCCTTATGTTGCTCTCGGCTACTTTGCAACCCTATCTGGCTTTTCTGTCTGTAGTCACCCATGCCCTGTCATATATTTTGAAGAATGTAGTAGGCTTTATGAATGGTGCCATACACTGTATCGCATCGCTCCCAGGTTCCTCCGTCAGCGGTGTTCACATCTCCTTTGCCCAGGTCATCCTAGTCTATGTCCTCATAGTGTGTGCTATTCTTATAGCCTGTCACATCAAGCACGGCATAAGGTTTCGTCTGCATGGTCCCGACTATCAGTGATAAAGATGGGAGGTCATCCTTGGTCTTTGGAGGTCGCGTCAATGTTCTTTCTTATATTTTTTTAAGTCACTTAAACAAATCCATAGTGTTTATTTTAAGTTGTTTGTAAAAGGCTTCTTCGTCTATTTTTTTAATAAACGCAAGAAATTCTTCAGGAGTCCTAAATCTTAGCCAAGCGCATACCCAGTTGTTGAATAAAAAACCAGGATCCAAATTTTGAAATTCGTAGGCTTCGATTACTTTAGCACCATTCTCTGATACAATGAAATTAAATCGTATAGGTTTTACATCTTTTTTGAATCCATGATTTACTGCTTGGAGTCCATCATAATGATATAAGGTTGCAAAAGGTAGGCTAACAGGAATGGTCTTTTTTACAGAAGTTATATGATTTTCTTCAGCAATTTTCTTCCATTCTACATATTTGTCGTATATTTTAAACAGAGAATCTCTCAAACCAGCTCTTGAAGCGATACAAAATCCACAATTCTTATTACCTGCGGTGTTTGATAAGTAGATATAATCTATCCAATCACCACTACTATTCAGCTTTGTCATAATAAGATTTGATTTCCTCTGATAATTGTCATATGACGCAACTATAGTCAAATCTTTAAATTCGAACCATTCTTTGATTTTTTCTTTTTCTTGTGCTCGTCGCTGTTTTGTCTTTTTTTCACTGATGCTCTTTCCAATGTTGACATTACGTTGGTGCATCTTTTCTACCATCTGATTTGTCCTTTCGCCAACTGAGTTCTTAAAATATTGAGCAAAAGCAACATCTGTACACAGATAACATAAAATAAATAATAAAATTGTTTTTTTTGACATAATAATATATTTAAGATGTAATCAATAATGTGGCTTTCGCCTACAATTATGGTACAAAGTTAATCATTTCATGTTATAACCTTACCAAATTATTCCTATATTGTTGTAGGGATATCCCTATTGCTTGTGTCAAGTGAGTTATCAGTATTCATTTATATCCACCTGCTGTATTTCAAATTTACTCGGATTCATATTCTCCTCTTTTCATATGTGCATAAGCATAACAGTGAGAAAGTGATGTTGCAAAGTTACAAATATATTTTGAAAAATTCAAATTTATTAGCCTCTCAGCATGCATCAGGCTTCCACGGAAGTTTTCATCTGCGCCCTTTTTATTTTTGACAAACTGGGAAAAGGCAAATTGCAAAATGCGGATTTGATAATACGAGAAGAATCAGAAGAAAGTATAATGTATATACATAGAAGCCCGATTTCTACGGGAACTTTGTGGAACGACATAAAAGAAAAGATGCGCAGTAAATAATATACATCACTCATTATGTTGGAATATATATTCTATCTGTCTTGTTTTTTATATTTCTTATACGCTATAGCTATGATATTACGATATTATGATTTTCGTTCCCCCCTACAAGATACGATTGGACTAATTATCAGAATTTTTATCTGCATAGTGCTTTTGTATGCCCTTGCATTTAATACTTTTTTTATATTCTGGAATACATTAACTTCAACAAGGGACAGATATTGGTCTGTGATGACTGAACTTGTAATGCCACTTCTTGTTGATATTGGTACAGTGTTATATGCTCTATACAGGGTATGAAAAAAATAGAGATACGTGAGCTATTTCTCATATTGCTTGCTATACTGTTCGTCACCGACGGATAAAGCGCACTATGTTACTCTGGAGCCATCAACTTCGTTGACGGGGCTAACCTCAGCGTGGAGTACACCTATGGCGGAAACAGCCTCCGCGAAGCGACTGAGCACCCATTGGAGCGCAAGAGTCTGACAAGCGATGCCCCAAAAAGTATCTCCCCAAGAAGAGAAGCATTACTTCTGCAGATAGAAGCATTACTTCTGCAGATAGAAGCATTACTTCTGCAGATAGAAGCATTACTTCTGCAGATAGAAGCATTACCTCTGCATGTAGAAGCATTACTTCTGCAGCTAAAAGCATTGCTTTTACCTTTTCGTCAGAAAAATCACTAATTTCTAATTATTCAATTTCTAATTTAACAAAAAACATAAGTTTTTCGTGAGTCAACCTCCCTAAATTCCTCTCATCCCTCATGAATACTGGGCTGAGCACAGGGAGGTAGGAGCCTTAGACCTCCCTAACACCTCCCCTATACCTCCCTTAGACCTCCTTTTTTTAGGAGTGAGAGAAGTTAGCGCTCGCAGAGCGAGCTTAGAAGTTAAAGAAGTTAGAGACATTAGCAAGTACCAGATGGCTAAGTACAAAGGACAAAGTGAGGTCTTAAGTATTGTCTTCACTCCTAAGCGAAGCGTTAACTCCTATACTCCTATAACTTCTTTATAAATAGGGAGGTCTAAGGGACCTCTTAGGGAGGTGTGAAAAGTTAACCTCCCTATCGTCAAGGCGCATAAACACTGGGCAGAGAGGGTAGTAAGGGAGGTTAGGAGGTAGAAAACTTAAATATTTCGTTGTTCAACAATTTTGGTAATGACGCTCTTATATATAATGTATGCATGTTATTGATATATTACAATAAATTGAAATATGAAGAGGGAAATACCTATAATAAAGTATTGTGTAGGTGAAAAAATATGATTACCTTTGCAGTTGAAAAAAAAGATTGGTATTATCATAAGTATTAACGACATAAGAAAAGGTATGAGGAAAGTTTTTACGCTGATTGTGATTTTAGGGATAACGGTAAGCGCGATGGCACAGCAGCATGGTGCGTTGAAGTTTGCAGGAAAGGCAAGTTTCTCGGCTATGGGTCAAACCATACCAGTGGAGAGTGATACACTGGTGTATTCAGGTTCAGACATCACCATTCCTGAAATGGTGTACAACGCTATGATGAGCATTCCATCGTTTACCATACATGGTGTGTCATTCTCAATGAACCCTCAGACTCGCGTGGTGGAGTTTCCTGAGCAGAACTTCAGTGAGGTGGTAGAGATAAAGGGTAAAAACTACACACTGACAGGAAAACTGGAGGCTGCCTATGACCATGCAGTCAATTCGTTCAACCTTAAGATGAGTTTCACAGGTTATGGTCCTCATGAATATACCTACACCATAGCAGGTTACTATGTGAAGAACTACACTGACAAGATGGATATGAGTGTGGGAAAAGGTTCGGGAGCATATAACTACAGTACTCCGAGTGCCACATACAGCGTGAGGATATACCCAGAGGATGACACCCAGAAGATGGATGTGCAGGTGCAGGAATACAAAGTGGCAGGCACCGTGATGGGCGATATGACTGTGGGAGTGCATGTGATAAAGGGTCTGACATACGACAGCGAGAAGGGCGGTTACTACCGTGACTACAGCGCTGACGAGGTGAAGGCACACATCACCAGTAAGACCTTGGATGCAGACTATGTGCTGAACAACAGCAATATACTCGTGAAGCTCACCGAGAAGAATGCCGTGACCTCGATCATCGATACCTTTACCCCAGGAGATATGCCATTCCCAATCACGACTACCTTCCCTGGACAGACTACAGCAGTGAAGAAGGTGGAGGCAGCTAAAGCAGAGACAATAGCCAACGATGCAGCCTATAACCTTGCAGGTCAGCGCGTGGGTGCTGGTGCCAAGGGCATTGTAATCATCGGCGGAAAGAAATATTTAAGGTAAAAGGGAAACGGAAAAAAAATCGGTTATTTTTTTGTAGATTAAAAGAATATTCGTAACTTTGCACTCAGGAAATCGGTCGAGAAGGCTGGTTTCCTGTGTTAGCTTTTGTAGCTCAGGATTCCGACAATATGCCTAAGGAGGGGTAAATAGTCGGGGTTCTTGTTTTTTTGTCAAAAAAAAGTAAAAAGTAATAAGTAAAAAGTATAAAGTATAAAGAATATGGCTTACATGTCAAAAGAAGGCTACGAGAAGCTCGTAGCGGAACTACATCGCCTGGAGGCAATAGAGATGCCTAAGGCAAGCGCCGCAATAGCAGAGGCGCGCGACAAGGGAGACCTGTCGGAGAACTCAGAGTATGATGCAGCCAAGGAGGCTCAGGCACACCTGGCTGACAAGATAAACATACTGAAGACTACCATTGCCGATGCTAAGATAGTGGATAAAAGCCGTCTGAGCACCGATGCAGTGCAGTTGCTCTCGAAGGTGGAGATGACCAACCTTGCCAACAAGGCGAGGATGACCTACACCATAGTGAGCGCAAACGAGGCAAACCTGCGTGAGGGTAAGATATCTATCGAGACCCCTATAGCCCAGGCTCTGCTCAACCATAAGGTGGGCGACGAGGTGGAGGCTAAGATACCACGAGGTGTGCTGAAGCTGAGGATAGAGAGTATTACTTATTAGTTTAGAGTTTAGAGTTGAGAGTTGAGAGTTAGTTCAAAAGTTCAATAGTTTTCGTAGCGAAGCGTATCGTAGGAGCTCTGCTCCGTATCGTAGCAATCTTTGATTGCGTATCGTAGCGAAGCGTATCGTACGAAGTTTAAGAGTCATTATGGATATATTTTCAAAGATTGCGGCTGGCGAGATACCCAGCTATAAGTGTGCGGAGAACGAGGAGTTTTATGCTTTTCTCGATATTAACCCGCTGGTGAAGGGACATACACTGGTGATTCCTCGTAGGGAGGTGGACTACATCTTCGATATGGAGGATGACGAGATACAGCGTTACCAGCTGTTTGCCAAGAAAGTGGCAAAGGCGGTGAAGGCTGCTTTCCCATGTAAGAAGGTGGCACAGGTGGTGTTAGGACTGGAGGTGCCTCATGCACACATACACCTGATACCTATGCAGAGCGAGGCAGATGTGGATTTCCGTAAGGAGAAGCTGCAACTCTCAGCAGAGGAAATGAAAGAGGCAGCAAGCAAAATTTTTGCTGCATTCTCAAATTAGGAATTAGGAATTAGAAATTAGGAATTAGGCTCCGAGCTTTGCTCAATGGTCTTTACACCCCTCTCGGTCTCCCCGTTAGCGGGGAGCAGAAACGCCTGAGCACCGTTAGGAGCGCAAGAATTAGTAATTCTTTACCATGACATCGAAGCGAATGAAGATGATAGGAGTGGTGTCAGCCGTAACGGTGCTGATGCTGGTGGCTGCTTGGATGTTGTGGTTTTTTTATCCCCTGACGGAGAGGGAGTTGAGAGGCTCGGACACCAGAGTGGTGGTGAGCACGAGGTATATGCTGATGGCAGACGACAAGACACTGTTCTCGTTTGGCGACATGAGAGGCGACACCCTGCTGACAGGCATCACCCCGAAGGAGATGGAATATACCAAGGACACGGTGAACGCGCAATGGATAAAGCGCTGGAAATGGTTGCCATACTCAAGGAACAACTTTGTGACGGACAGGATAGACACGTTAGGAGTGGTGAAGATGTCGGAAGAAGACCTCAGAACCCTGCTGAAGCGTGAGGCGATACACCTGAACGCCGTGAAGAGAGTGCTCAGGGCACAGAGGAAAGACCTGGACTATTACCTGAAGACCCATGCCGTGACAGACGGAGGGTTTGACGTGGTGGCACGATACAGCAAGGCGTTAGTGGCATTCACCGACTCGATAAACCGTGCCGACTCATTAGTGAAGATAGCCATACAGGCGAAGACGCTGGGCGTGAAGATGGAATGTCACTATAAGGCTGTGGACAGTGTGAGGCACAGTGTGTTTGTGAGGGTGGGGAAGGACGAAGCCCTCAAGCGACTGAAGCAGCGCAAGCCAGACCAGATGCAGATAACCAAGAGCGGCATAGACAGTGTGGGAATGTATGTGGGCGAGCGCGACTCGGTGGCTATGCCTAACGGCTATGGCAGATTCTTAGGCAACAAAGGCGACTTCTACGAAGGACAGTGGGAGCACGGCAAGCGCAGCGGAGTGGGATTCGCGATGAGTCCTGGCAAGCGACTGAGGTCAGGCGAGTGGAAAGACGACAAATTCCTTGGCGAGCGCATGACCCACTACCCCGACCGTATATATGGCATAGACATATCACGCTATCAGCACGGAAAAGGCAAGACGAAATACCCGATAGAATGGAAGAAACTGAGGATTACCAGCTTAGGAACATCCTCGAAGAAGACCATCAAAGGCAAGGTGGACTATCCCGTACAATTTATATATATAAAGGCGACGGAGGGAGTGACGATAAGAAATGAGTTCTTTAAGGAGGACTACCTCGCCTCAAAGAAACACGGATACAGAACAGGGGTGTATCACTTCTTCTCGTTCAAGACGACAGGCACGGAACAGGCACATAACTTTCTGCAGTATGCCATGTATCAGGAGGGTGACCTGGCACCAGTGATAGACATAGAGCCGACCGACAGGCAGATAAGAGAGGCAGGCGGACTGGAGGTGGTGTTTAAGAACATCAGGGCAATGATATCAGCCGTGGAGAGGAAATGGAAGGTGAAGCCGATACTCTACCTAAGTCAGGGATTCGTGAACCGACACCTTTCGGCAGCCCCCGACCTGAAGCGCAACTATGACGTGTGGATAGCACGATACGGAGAATATAAACCCGATGTGAACCTGGTGTACTGGCAACTGTGCCAAGACGGCAAGGTGGCAGGAATACACGGACCAGTGGATATAAATGTGTATAATGGCTTCGCCACGGGAACGTTAACGGGAACGATAACGGGAACTGGAACCTATTGAACTAAATAATATGCAAGAGACAAGACAAAACAGAATAAGCCGACTGCTGCAGAAGGAGTTGAGCCTGATATTCCAGAGCCAGACACGTGCGATGCACGGAGTGATGGTGAGTGTGACAAGAGTGAAGGTATCGCCAGACCTCAGCATTTGTACTGCCTACCTCAGTATCTTCCCCTCAGAGAAAGGAGAGGAACTGTTGCAGAACATAAGGCAGAATGCTTCGACGGTGAGGTATGACCTGGGACAGAGAGTGAGAAACCAGTTGAGGGTGATACCCGAACTGCGATTCTTCATAGATGATTCGCTCGATTACATCGAGAAGATAGACGAATTATTGAAGCAATAATTCGGACGGGAACGTTAACGGGAACGGGAACCACTTTGAACTCTTGAACCCTTGAACTCTTGAACTCTTGAACCCTTGAACCCTTGAACCCTTGAACACTGAACTGTTTATCGCCAAACGATACCTATTCTCAAAGAAAGGTACATACGTCATCAATGTCATATCAGGCATTAGTGTCGTAGGGGTGATGATTGCCACAATGGCAATGGTGGTGGTGATGAGTGTGTTTAACGGTTTCAGCGACCTGGTGGCAACCTTCTTCACCTCGTTTGACCCACAGCTGAAGGTGGTGCCAGTGGAAGGCAAGACATGTGCTGCCGATGACCCAGCATTGGTGGAGATAAAGAAGATGGACGAGGTGGCAGTGGTATCGGAAACGGTGGAAGACCAGGCACTGGCAGTGTATGGCGACCGTCAGGCGATGGTGGTGGTGAAAGGTGTGGACGATAATTTCAGCAAACTGACCAACATCAGCAATATATGCTATGGCGAAGGTACATTCGCGTTGCATGCTGCCGACCTGCAATATGGGGTGATGGGCATAAGACTCGCTTCGGCATTAGGCACAGGCACCTACTACCCAGGCTATATGCATGTATATGCCCCACACAGAGAGGGACAGCTGGATGTGATGAACCCCATGAGCGGATTTGTGGTGGATTCGCTGCTCTCGTCAGGGGTGGTGTTCAGTGTGCAGCAAAGCCGATATGACAGCAACTATATACTCACCAGTTTGTCGTTTGCCAGAATGCTCTTCCAATGTGACGGCGAGATTTCAGCCCTTGAGATAAAACTGAAAGGAGGCAGCGACATAGCCATGGTGAAGGAGAAGATGCAGAAGGCGGCAGGAGAGAAATACAAGGTGAAAGACCGCTACGAGCAGCAGGAGGAGACCTTCAACATAATGAAGATAGAGAAGCTGATGGCTTATGTGTTCCTCACCTTCATACTGATAGTGGCATGTTTCAACATCATCGGTTCGCTGTCGATGCTCATAATAGACAAGAAGAAAGATGTGGAGACCCTGCGCAGTCTGGGAGCGAGAGAAGGACTGATAAAGCGTATCTTCATACTGGAGGGCTGGATGATAAGTGTGATAGGTGCTGTGGTGGGAGTAGGACTGGGCTTGCTCTTGTGCTGGTTGCAACAGCAGTATGGCATAGTGTCGTTAGGACAGAGTGCAGGAGCCTTCATAATAGATGCCTACCCAGTGAGTGTGCACTATACCGATGTGGCACTGGTGTTTGTGACCGTGATAGTGGTGGGATTCCTGTCAGTGCTGTATCCAGTGCATTATGCTTTGAAACGGGAACGATAACGGGAACGGGAACGATACGCTTCGCTACGATACGGCTTCGCCTACGATACGCCCTTCGGGCTACGATAACGGGAACGGGAACTGGAACGAAAACTATTACCCCTAAACAATAGAAATTATGGCAGAGAGAAAGAAAATTGTGGTACTGACAGGCGCGGGAATGTCTGTTGAGAGTGGATTGACCACCTTCAGGGATGCTGGAGGATTGTGGGACAACTACCCAGTGGAGAGAGTTGCCACCCATGAGGGATGGGAGGCAAACCCTAACTATGTGAACGATTTCTATAATATGCTTCGTGTGAAGTATAAGGATGTGCAGCCTAACGAGGGACACCTGCTGCTGAAAGAACTGGAGAAGGACTATGATGTGGTGGTGGTGACCCAGAATGTGGATGCCCTGCACGAGGCAGCAGGATCAAGCAAGGTGATACACCTGCATGGCGAGATGATGAAGATGTGCTCGAGCAGAGATGTGGACAATCCCCGCTATTGGGTGTCACTGCCCCATGATGGCTTTGGCGATACAGGACTCGAGGTGCCCCATGATGCCAAGGCAGAAGATGGTTCGCTGTTGCGCCCATATATAGTGTTCTTTGGCGAGGGAGTGCCAAACATGTATGATGCAGTGCAGGAGGCACAGACAGCCGACATATTTATTATAATAGGTACATCGCTCAATGTGTATCCAGCCGCAGGACTGGTGCAATATGTGAAGGCAGGCACCCCGATATACCTCATAGACCCTAAGCCAGTGACGGCAAAGCAGGATGTGACACACCTGATGTGTGGAGCCAGCGAGGGAATGCGACTTTTGCGAGAAAGGCTCGCAAAAGAGTATAAAGTATAAAGAGTAAAGTATAATGTTGTATGAATATGACCGAAGAAATATTCTCATACCGCAGGCTGGTTGTGTATCAACATAGCCGTAAATATGTAAAAACAATTTATGCTTTAACCAAAACTTTTCCTAAGGAAGAACTTTTTGCTCTAACAAACCAACTGAGAAGGGCTGCTATTTCCGTGACATCCAACATAGCAGAGTCAATGGGACGTTACTCTGAAAAGGATAAGCTTCATTTCATAGAGTTTGCCTTCGGCTCTTTATACGAAACAATGTCACAAATAGAGGTAGCTTTCGATTTAGAATACATCAACAAAGAACAATATGAAGATGCAGAAAACCAAGTAACCGACATCGCTAAAATGCTATCAGGGCTTAGAGCCTCTATAAACAGAAAACTGTAATAACATTATACATTATACATTACACTTTATACTATAAGAATGAAAATACTTATCATGAACGGTCCGAACCTCAATCTGCTTGGGGTGAGAGAACCAGGGATATATGGCGACAGCTCGTTTGAGAGCTACTTGCCAAAGTTGAAGGAACGCTTTCCAGAGGTGGAGATAGAATACTACCAGAGCAATGTGGAGGGCGAGATGATAAACAAACTGCAGGAGGTAGGATTCAGCTATGACGGTATAGTGCTCAATGCTGGTGCCTACACCCACACCAGTGTGGCACTGCATGACTGCATTCGTTCGCTGAAGACCCCAGTGGTGGAGGTGCACATCAGCAATGTGTTCACAAGAGAGGATTTCCGTCATCACTCCTTCCTCTCACCAGCCTGCAAGGGTGTTATCTGTGGATTCGGACTGGATAGCTACAGGCTGGCAGTGGAGAGTTTTGTTAATTGATAATTGACAATTGATAATTGATAATTGACAATTGAGAATTGAAAATTGAAAAATTAAAAAGTGAAGAGTAAGACCCAAGACCCTAACCACACCACACTGGCTGGCGAGAGACTGCTGGATGAGTATGTGTTGGAGCACAGCGATGATGAGCCAGAGTACCTTTACCGACTGTGGCGAGCCACCAATGTGCACCTGCTTCATGGGCGCATGGCATCAGGCAGGTTGCAGGGCAGACTGCTCAAGATGTTTGTGGAGATGATTCGTCCGAAGAACATTCTGGAGGTGGGTACATTCTCAGGCTATTCCGCCCTCTGTATGGCAGAAGGACTGGCAAACGTTAACGTTAACGGGAACGGGAACGATAACGGGAACGATAACGGGAACGGGAACTGGAATGGGGGAAAAATATATACCTTCGAGATAAACGATGAGCAGGAGCCCTTCACAAGGAAATGGATAGAGGAATCGCCATGGGCAGAGTATGTAACCTTTATAATAGGCGATGTGGCAGAGAAGGCGAAGGAGTTGGGGGTGAAGTTTGATATGGCTTTTCTTGACGGCGACAAGAAAACATACGTGGAAACATACGAAGCAATACTGCCACTGATGAACCCAGGTGCCTTCATCTTAGCAGATAACACCTTGTGGGATGGGCATGTGATAGACCCAGAATACGACCGCGACCACCAGACACAGGGTATTCGCCGATTCAACGACCACATAAAAAATGACCCTCGAGTGTCGAGAGTCATACTACCATTGAGAGATGGGTTGACGATAATTAGAAGAATGAAGAATGAGGAATGAAGAATGAAGAATGAAGAATGGAGAATGAAGAATTTGAGTAACAAGAATCTTCTACATGCCATTCTTACCCAATCCTCCCGTAATATTTCTATTCTTCATTCTTCATTCTATATTCTTCATTCTTATGTTTCTCGGATGATGTTGTTCTATCTCCTGCCTGAGGGTGGACATGTCGATGTGGGTGTATATCTCGGTTGTTCCGATGCGCTCATGTCCCAACATAGCCTGAATGGCACGGAGAGAGGCGCCACCCTCGAGAAGGGCAGTAGCAAAGGAATGACGCAGGGAGTGGGGAGAGATAGTCTTCTTGATGCCAGCCATTGCAGCCTGCTGTTTTATCATTATGAGAATCATGGTGCGAGTGAGGTGTGCACCCCTGCGGTTGAGAAACACATAATCCTCTTCGCCAGGCTTAATATCTAAGTGGCAACGGTCGTCATACCACAGGTGGAGCTCCTTTATCGCCTTGCCAGAGATGGGTACCAGACGTTCCTTGGAACCCTTGCCGAAAACCCTCAGGAAACCTTCTTCTTCATACACCTGTGCAAAGGTAAGGTTGACAAGTTCGGAAACTCGCAGTCCGCAAGAGAAAAGCACCTCGATGATAGCCCTGTTTCGGTGTCCTTCCCACTTGCTCAGGTCGATGCTTGCCTCCAGCATATCCACCTCGGCAGTAGAGAGAACCTCTGGCAGATGTTTGTCCTGAATAGGTGACTCCAAGAGCTCGGCAGGGTCTTGTTCCACCCAACCGTCCATAGCCATAAACTTATAGAAAGCCCTCACTCCGCACAAAATCCGTGCATGGGTGGAGGCTGCAATGCCCATATCGTGAAGAGAGGCAGAAAAATTCTGCAAGTCTTTAAGTTCCAATTCCAACAGTTTCTTATGATCAGACTCTTCCTCGCCCTTTTGTGCAGAAGAAGCCCATGCCACCAGTTTGCCGACATCTCTGAGGTAAGCCTCCTGAGTGTTGGGTGACAGTCCGCGTTGCAGTCTGAGGTATCTTCTGAACGCAACTATAGGGTTGGTTTTGTTGCTGTTATCATTTGTTGGCATGGTGCAAAGGTAGTAAAAAATGTGAAATGGTATAGGGGCAGATGAAGGGAATAAGTGCTAAAATTTCTTAATTCCTCGAGGTAACTGATACGTGATAAGAAATAAATTGCTATCTTTGTGACGGAATGCAGATTCTAACCAACATATTAAATACTTAAATTTCTAAAAACACTATGGCTAATTTACAGAATTTCTCACTTGAGGGAAAGAACGCTTGGATTACAGGCGCTTCTTATGGTATCGGTTTCAACATTGCTAAGGCATTCGTTGCTGCTGGTGTGAAGAATATCGTCTTCAATGACATCAACGAGGCAGCTCTTGAGAAGGGCTTGGCTAACTACAAGGAAGCAGGCATCGAGAACGTGAAGGGTTACGTATGTAACGTATGTGACGAAGTGGCTGTTGCTGAGCTCGTTAAGAAGATTCACGCTGAGGTAGGTCAGATTGACATCCTCGTTAACAATGCTGGTATCATCAAGCGTATTCCTATGCACGAGATGAAGCGTTCAGAGTTCCAGGCTGTCATCGACGTTGATCTGGTAGCTCCTTACATCTGTGCTGCTGCTGTTATCCCAGAGATGATGGAGCGTAAGGAAGGTAAGATTATCAACATCTGCTCTATGATGTCAGAGCTCGGTCGTGAGACAGTTAGTGCTTATGCTGCTGCTAAGGGCGGTCTGAAGATGCTCACTCGTAACATCTGCTCAGAGTATGGTGGGTACAACATCCAGTGTAACGGCATTGGTCCTGGCTACATCGCTACTCCACAGACAGCTCCTCTGCGCGAGCGTCAGCCAGATGGTTCTCGTCATCCATTCGATTCATTCATCTGCGCTAAGACTCCTGCTGGACGTTGGCTCGATCCATCTGAGCTCGGTGGTCCTGCAGTGTTCCTGGCTTCTAAGGCTTCTGATGCTGTCAACGGCCATGTGCTCTATGTTGACGGAGGTATCCTTGCTTACATTGGCAAGCAGCCATCTTAATGCAGAATTTATAGTGCAAAATGCATATTTAAGGGAGGACCCTACGGGGTTCTCTCTTTTTTTGTTTGAAAAAAATGCAAACATACCTTAAAAAATAGTCTACTTTCAACTTTTCTTTGTAACTTTGTGGCTGATTTAGACTTACCTCAACCCCGATAGGTGGGGGACCACATAAAAACAAGAGAATGAAACATATATTCCATATCGCTACTATAATGCTGACAGTATGCTTGTTGTATTCATGTATGAAAGACGAGACAACTTCAGTATCTACGAGCGAAGATACAGCCATAACGGCATTCACACTGGGCACTGTTAAGGTAAACAGATATGTAGGCAAAAAGAAATATGCCAAGGACAAAGAGGGTAACCCAATAGACAGTTTCTATACCTACAGCTATAATGGAAGCAAAACGCCTGTGTATATAGAACATCTGGCTAATGATGAGGATGCTAGCAATAAGAGAATAGGACTGGTATATAACCTTGACTCTCTGCCAGCAGGGTCTCACATGAAGATGCTTGCCAATATCTCAGCAAAGAACTCTGGTACTATAAGATATCGTGACTGGAGTGCTGCCGACGATGCCACATGGACAAACTATAATGTAGGTGACTCTATAGTATTTGGCACAGACAATGTAGGTTCTAAGGAACTGAGATTCCGTGTGTTTGCCACACAGAGCGGCTACACCCGTGACTACAAGGTGAAGATTGTTGCCCATATGGAGTATGCAGACTCTTTCAAGTATGTTGCATTGCCATCACAGAAAATATTTGACGAGGCAAAGGCACTGAGAGGTGCTGCAACGCTTGACGGCTTGTTCGTACTGGTAGATAATGGCACTGACAGCAAACTGTATATGGGTACGGACATCGGTGCCACATGGGTAGAGAAGCGCACTTTCTCTTCAGATGCTACCATAACAGCTTATGAGGAAAACCTCTATATTCTTGACGGCAACACGCTCTATTACGGAGACATTGACGAACTGAAGACAGCAGATGTGTCAGGCTATGACCTTGAGCATATCGTAGGAGTGTGCAAGGATGAGGTATATGCCATAAACGGCAACGGCAACTTCATGGTGGCTAATATAGAAGATCTCGCTACGTGGGAGGTGGACGATATTTTCAGTAATTCAGAAAAGATACCTGTAGCAGACGTTCATTCGGCAACAGTAGTACAGAAGGCTAATAAAAGTGTTTCACGCATTACCGTGGTGGGTAATACATCAGTTGAAGGAAAAGACACCTGTGCAGTGGTGTGGAACAAAAACGTAGGTTCTGAAACAAATGAGAAATGGGTGTATAACGACTGCTCAGACGCCCAGCAGAAGAAATGTGCTCTGCCAGCGATGAAAAACCTCTCGGCAACGGGATACTACAAAGGATGGATTCTGGCAATAGGCGGCAATGGACTGAATACCTCTACCAAGATAGAAACTCCACCTTATGGCACTATATTCTGTTCAGAGGACGGAGGCACTTCATGGCGCTCGCTGAAAGGACTCAAGATGCCTATGAGTGGACTTGACAGTAACAAGCCGGTAATGATATTGTCGGACGCAGGAGGATGGAGCGACAAAAACGACTTAGGATATTTCTATATCATCAGTGCTGACGGCGGTGTGGTATATCGCTGCAAACTCAACAATGCAACGTGGGATCCGCTAAAAACTGAGAATTACACGGTTTTAGAAGATTAACGAAAATTGAAAAGGATACGATACATATTGTCAATGGTGCTGATGCTCCTTATTGCCACTACGGCAAAGGCGCAGGATGACGTGGAATACCGTATGGAACTCGGTGGTGGCGTCAATCTCACGGCTTATCAAGGTGATATGTCTGGTTCGCTTTTTGGCAATGCCCAAGTAGGCGGTTCAGTATTATTCCGTGCGATACTCAATCCACGTTCGGCTGTACGTTTCGGTTTGGGAATATCAAAGTTGAAGGGCGATGTAAGCAGAGCTGACACTCGTTTTCCCGATATCTCAGATTTGCATTATTCGTTCAGCAATACAATGGCAGACCTCTCTGTAACGTATGAATACAATTTCTTTCCTTACGGAACGGGACGTGACTATCGCGGAGCAAAGCGCTTCACTCCGTTCATATCATTGGGTTTGGGAATGACATATGTAAATAGTAAAAACGGTACTTACGACTATTCAAAGGGACATGAGGCAGGTGACGACTTTGTTCCTGAGCATAATACAAAAAAAGGAGTCGTTACAGGCAATGTACCAATAGGTGTAGGTGTGAAATACAAACTTGGTGCTCGTACCAACCTGTCATTCGACTGGCATCTGCACATTTCATTCTCAGACAATCTGGATGGTGTGGATGATCCTTATCGTATAGAGAGTACGGGATTGTTTAAAAATACAGACTGTTACTCGATGCTGACACTTGCATTGACCTATAGTCTTTCACCTAAATGCTCAACATGTCATAAAGACAGATAATAATGATAGATAAAAACAATATACCACAGCATATAGCCATCATAATGGATGGCAACGGACGATGGGCTAAAGAGCGCGGTCAAGTGCGCACGGCTGGTCATGTAGAGGGTGTTGCTGCTTTGCAGCGCATTACCGCAGACTGTTGCCGACTTGGTGTGAAGTATCTCACTCTGTATGCCTTTTCAACTGAGAACTGGAATCGTCCAGATGACGAAGTTGCGGCTTTGATGGGACTGGTATTGACACACCTTACCGAGGAGCTGTTTGACAAGAACCACGTACGTATGAGAGTGATTGGCGACCGTTCACGTCTGCCACAAGCAGTACGCGAGAAGTTAGAATGGATAGAGAATCGCACAGCCTCTTACGATGTGATGACTGTGACACTTGCCATAAGTTACTCTTCGCGCTGGGAGATAACAGATGCAGTGAAGCAGATAGCTGAAGAAGTGAAGGAAGGAAAGATAGCTCCTGATGCTATAACAGAAGAGACTGTAAGCCAGCACTTGAATTCAAGTTTCCAACCAGACCCTGATCTGCTTATCCGTACAGGTGGCGAATTGCGTATCAGCAACTATCTGTTGTGGCAGATAGCTTATTCGGAATTGTATTTCACTCCAGTATATTGGCCAGACTTCAACAACGATGAACTGTTGAAGGCTGTGGAATATTATCAGACAAAGCAGCGTCGTTTCGGTAAAACCGGCGAGCAGGTAGAGGAGGAAGAGAGCAAATAGGATGACAGGAAGATATAACATAAGCGGTAATATGCAGAAGTTTATGTTGGTGTTGAGTGTGATGCTCATTCAACTTTTTGCCTTCAACCTTCAATCTGCATTTGCCCAAGATAAGATAGAAAACCCAGAGATATCATACGCATCGTCGGTGCGTATGATGAAGATTGGTGCACTGAACGTAAGCGGCGTGGATGGTTACGAGGACTATATGCTCACCAGTATCTCAGGATTGAGCGTGGGACAAGAGATAGCTGTTCCTGGCAACGAGATAACAGAAGCTGTGAAGCGTTATTGGAAGCACGGACTGTTCTCTGACGTAAGAATTGCTGCAGACTCAATAAAGGGTGACAGCATATACCTGCACATTTATCTAAAGACACGTCCACGCGTTAGCCAGATAAACTATATAGGCGTAAAGAAGAAGTCGGAGCGTGAAGACCTTGAGCAGAAACTCGGTTTGCTGAAAGGCTCTCAGGTTACGCCCAACATGATATCACGTGCTAAGACCCTTGCTCAGAAATACTATGAGGACAAGGGATTTAAGAACGCAGAGATAAACATCACCCAGCGTGATGATGTGGCAGAGAAGAATCACGTGATACTCGACGTGGAAATAGATAAGAAGGAAAAGACCAAGGTACACCGTATATATATAGAGGGCAACGAAAAACTGTCAACCAAAAAGATTAAAGGTGGAATGTTTGGCGGTGGTGCCCTAAAGAAACTCCACGAGGTAAACAAACTGGGAAGTTTCCTAAGAAGTAAGAAGTTTACACCAGAGCGTTACTCTGAGGATAAGCAGAATCTTATAGATAAGTATAATGAGTTGGGTTATCGTGATGCTGTAATATTAAAGGACAGCGTGGCAACATATGATGCCAAACACGTTGACATCTATTTCAAGATATATGAGGGACAGAAGTATTACATACGTAACATCACTTGGGTAGGTAATACAGTATATACAACAGACTATCTTTCAGCATTACTGGGTATGAAGAAGGGTGATGTGTATAACCAGAAACTGCTCAATAAACGTCTGAGAGAGGATGATGATGCCGTAGGTAACGCATATTGGAATACAGGTTACCTATTCTATGACCTTCAGCCAGTAGAGGTAAATGTGGTAGGTGATTCCATCGACCTTGAGATGCGCATTCAGGAGGGTCCTCAGGCACACATTTCACATGTGCGCATTACGGGTAATACAAAGTTGTATGAGAAAGTTGTGCGCCGTGAGTTGCGTACCAAGCCAGGCGACCTGTTCTCAAAGGAGGCTCTGATGCGTTCTGCTCGTGAAATAGCCTCTATGGGACACTTTGATCAGGAGAAGGTAAACCCAGATGTAAAACCAAACTATGAGGATGGCACTGTGGATATCAACTGGGATTTGGAACAGAAGTCTAACGACCAGATAGAGTTCTCTCTCGGTTGGGGACAGACTGGTGTCATTGGTAAGATAGGTCTGAAACTGAACAACTTCTCTATGGCAAACCTCTTCCGTAAGAAGGGTGAGCGTCGTGGTATCATGCCTGTAGGCGATGGTGAGACCCTTGCGCTCAGTGCCCAGACCAACGGTACATACTATCAGGCTTACAATGCATCATACTCTACGGCATGGTTTGGAGGCAAGCGTCCTATACAGTTTAGTGTGGGTGTGTTCTACTCAAAGCAGACCGACGTAAACTCTAACTATTATAATACCAACTGGCAGAACAGCTACTACCAGTATTACTACGGATATGGTAGCAGTTACAGTAATATAGAGAACTACTACGACCCTGATAAATCAGTGCAGATGCTCGGTGGCTCTGTAGGATGGGGTAAGCGCTTGCGTTGGCCTGATGACTATTTCCAGTTGTCGCTCACTCTGGCATATACCCGTTATATGCTACGTAACTGGAGATACTTCTTAGTACAGAATGGTAACTGTAACAATATCAACCTCAGTATAGCCCTGACACGTAACTCTACGGATAACCAGTTATTCCCACGCAGAGGTTCTGAGTTTACGCTCAGTTTGACGGTTACTCCACCTTGGTCTTCAATCTTTAAGAAGGATTATGAGCATCTGGCAACAAACCGTTATGCTTCAGACTACTCAGAGCAACAGCAGGAGAAGTATCGTTGGATAGAATATCATAAGTGGAAGTTTAAGTCTCGTACCTTTACTTCGCTCACTAATGGTCAGAAGTGTCTCGTGCTCATGACACGTGCTGAGATTGGTTTGTTGGGACATTATAACAAGTTTAATAAATCTCCGTTCGAGACCTACTATATGGGTGGTGACGGTATGTCTGGCTATTCTACCAGCTATGCTGAGGAGACGATAGGTCTGCGTGGTTATGAGAATGGTTCTCTCACACCGTCAGGTTCTTCTGGTTATGCTTATGACCGTTTCTCTGTGGAACTTAGATATCCATTCCTGTTGGGTAATACCACTATATATGGCTTAGGTTTTGTCGAGGCTGGTAATGCATGGCCTGAGGTTGCCGAATTCAATCCGTTCGATATGAAACGTTCTGCAGGTTTGGGTGTTCGTATTTTCCTGCCTATGGTCGGTCTGATGGGACTTGACTGGGCTTATGGTTTCGATAATGTATTTGGTAAGAAGGGTGGTAGCAATTTCCACTTCATCCTCGGTCAGGAGTTCTAATCAGTTCATAATTCATAGTTCACAGTTATGAGAAGATTATTGACAATAATACTGATTCTACATTCTTCATTCTTCGTTCTTCACTCAAGTGCGCAGAAGTATGCCTTGATTGATTTGGAGTATATACTGAAGAATATTCCAGCCTATGAGCGTGCCACAGAACAACTCTCTCAGGTAAGCAAGCGTTGGCAGGCAGAGGTAGATGCCCTTAATACTGAGGCAGGCACTATGTATAAGAACTACCAGAACGAAGTGGTGTTCTTGTCTCAGGAACAGAAGCAGGTTAGGCAGAATGCTATAATGCAGAAAGAGAAAGAGGCTGCAGACCTGAAAAAGAAATATTTCGGACCAGAAGGAGAATTGTTCAAGAAACGTGAGAGTCTCATGTCGCCTATACAGGAAGAGGTATATAATGCAGTAAAGGAGATATCGGAGTTGCGTGGTTACCAGATGGTAGTTGACCGAGCAAGCAAAAGTGGCATAATATTTGCGTCACCCAAGATAGATATCTCTAACGAGGTTCTCCAGAAATTAGGTTATTGATCAGATAACAATTATATAATAATAAATAAGGTAAAAGAAAAATGAAAAAAACAATTATCGCACTCGCTGCTATGTTTGCTGTAGCACTTGGTGCAAACGCACAGAAGTTTGGTCATGTTGACACACAGTCAATCATGCAGTCTCTCCCAGAACTCACAAAGGCAAATGGTGAGTTGCAGGCTAAGGCGCAGGAACTGGACAACCAGATGAAGGAGATGCAGGATGAGTTCCAGAAGAACTACGAAGCTTACGAGAAGACTAAGGCAACACTCGCACCAAAGGATCAGCAGACTCGTGAGGCAGAACTTCAGGAGCAGTACACAAAGATTCAGAATGCTGCTCAGCAGAATCAGCAGGAACTTCAGAAGCTTCAGCAGGAGAAGATGCAGCCTATCCAGCAGAAGATTATGACCGCTATACAGAATGTAGGTAAGGCTGGTCAGTACACATACATCTTCGAGGCTTCTGCACCTCTTTATACTGGCGCAGGTTCTAAGGATGTTACAGCTGATGTAAAGGCTGAGATAAACAAGATTAAGTAAGGCAATGCCTTCAGTATGAAAAAGGTTTTATTATCAATCATTATAATATGCTCTGTCTTCTGTACAGCCAATGCGCAGAAGATAGGGCATTTTAGTTATAATGCTATTCTGAATGGTCTTCCTGCTTACGTTTCTGGTATGCAGGATATAGAGCGTATGCGCAAGCAGTATGCAGATGAACTTCAGGCTTCAGAAAAGGAGTTCAGTGAGAAGTATGAACTGTTCATCGAACAGCAGTCAGACCTCGCACCCTCTATTAGTGAGAAGCGCAGGACTGAACTTCAAGACCTTTATGATAGCAACATTAAGTTCCGTGACGACTCACAGCGTTTGCTCAAGCAGAGCGAGCAGGACTTACTGACTCCTATCAAGGAGAAAATCCGTAAGGCACTCATCTCCATCGGCAAGCAAGGTGGCTACACCATGATAGTGAATACCGACAGTGATGCTTGTCCCTATATTGACGATGCTCTTACAGTAGATGTGACGGAGTCACTACTCCAGTTGCTGCGATAGCCCTCATGTATAGTTCTAACCTTTAATTCTTAACTCTAAACTCTTAACTCTAAACTCTTAACTCTAAACTCTTAACTCTAAACCTTCAATCTTCCCATGTCTCCCATCGGTGTTTTTGATTCTGGCTACGGCGGTTTGACAATACTTCAGCAGTTGCGCAAGCAGTTGCCTGAAAGAGATTTCATATACCTCGGCGATAATGCCCGTGCGCCATATGGTTCACGTAGTTTTGATGTGGTATATGAGTTTACGCGTCAGGCTGTAATCAAACTATTCTCTATGGGGTGCAGACTGGTTATACTCGGATGTAACACGGCATCTGCAAAGGCACTGCGCACCATACAGCAGCGTGATCTCATGGAAGGCTCGCCATCTCTTCTTGAACAGGGTTATCGCGTGCTTGGCGTCATTCGTCCTACAGTGGAGATAATTGGTTCGCTGACTAAGAGCCGTCATGTAGGTGTTGTAGCCACTGAGGGCACAGTTCGCAGTGAGAGTTACACCCTTGAGATTGCCAAGTTCCATCCTGACATAAAGGTTACAGGACAGGCTTGTCCTTTGTGGGCTGCCATAGTTGAGGCAGGAGAGAGTGAGAGCGAGGGAGCAGAGTTTTTCGTACGCAAGCGCATCGGTCAGTTGCTTGAGAAGGATCCTCTGATTGATACCATCATTCTTGGGTGCACACATTATCCCTTGCTGATGAATGCATTGCGTAAGGCAGTGCCCGAGGGAATCAATATTGTTGCACAGGGCGAATACGTTGCTGCCAGTCTTGAGGACTATCTTCAGCGCCATCCTGAAATGGATAAGGTATGCTCAAAGGGTGCAACCACGAGGTTCTACACCACAGAGTCGCCTGAGCGGTTTAAGGAATGTGCAAGGATGTTTTTACACAAAGATGTCAATGTAGAACATATTGACTTGTAAACAATCGATAAAATTACAAAATGTCAGCGTAATTACCATTTTCCCGACAAAAGGTTTTGTAATATGAATAATTTTCAGTAATTTTGCAATCACTTTACGGGATAACGTCTCATATTTGAGAATGAAACAATGACATTTTAACTTATTAACAACAATACGACAATGGCAGAAGTATTAGACATTAAGGAACTCGATCAGGTGGTCGTTCGTTTCTCTGGTGACTCTGGCGACGGCATGCAGCTCGCCGGAAACATCTTCTCTACGGTATCTGCTACCGTAGGTAATAGCATTTCTACATTCCCTGATTACCCTGCTGACATCCGTGCTCCGCAAGGTTCGCTCACTGGTGTGTCTGGTTTCCAGGTGCACATCGGTGCCGGACAGGTTTACACCCCTGGTGATCAGTGCGATGTGCTTGTAGCAATGAATGCTGCTGCCCTCAAGACACAGTATAAGTACGCTAAGCCAGGTGCTACAATAATCATTGATACCGACTCTTTCGCACAGAGCGATCTTGACAAGGCTAAGTTCGAGACTACAGACTATCTCGGCGAGATGGGCATTGACCCTGACCGTGTTATCGCGTGTCCTATCACCCAGATGGTAAAGGATGCCCTCAAGGATACAGGTATGGACAACAAGGCGATGCTCAAGTGTCGTAACATGTTTGCCCTCGGTCTTGTTTGTTGGCTGTTCTCTCGTGACCTCGACCTCGTTGCCAACTTCCTCAAGGAGAAGTTTGCTAAGAAACCTGGTGTGGCTGAGGCTAACATCAAGGTTATTCAGGCTGGTTATGACTATGGTCACAACACTCACTCTTCAGCCACTAACGTATATCGCATAGAGTCTAAGGTTAAGACTCCAGGCCGTTATATGGATATCACTGGTAACAAGGCTACAGCATACGGTTTTATTGCTGCTGCAGAGAAGGCAGGACTGAAGCTTTACCTCGGTTCTTACCCTATTACTCCTGCTACCGATGTTCTTCATGAACTCTCTAAGCATAAGTCACTTGGTGTTACTACTGTGCAGTGTGAGGATGAGATAGCTGGATGTGCCTCTTCTTTAGGTGCTGCCTTTGGTGGTGCTCTCGCAGTAACTTCTACCTCTGGTCCTGGTATCTGTCTGAAGTCTGAGGCTATGAACCTTGCTGTCATCATGGAGCTTCCTCTCGTGGTACTCGACGTGCAGCGTGGCGGTCCTGCAACAGGTTTGCCTACCAAGTCTGAGCAGACCGACCTCCTGCAGTGTCTCTACGGCAGAAATGGTGAGTCACCAATGCCTGTCATTGCAGCTACCAGTCCTACAGACTGCTTCTATGCAGCCTTCGATGCTGCAAAGATGGCACTCGAGCACATGACTCCTGTAGTATTGCTCACCGATGCTTATATCGCTAACGGTTCAGGCGCATTCAAACTTCCTGACCTTGCCAAGATGGATGCTATCAATCCTCCTTACGTGCCAGAAGAGCTGAAGGGCACTTGGACTCCTTACATGCGTGCAGAGAACGGCACACGTTACTGGGCTGTTCCTGGTCGTGAAGGTTTCCAGCATATTCTCGGCGGTTTGGAGAAAGACGACAAGACTGGTGCTATATCCACAGCACCAGAGAATCACGACCTGATGACTCGTAAGCGTGCTCAGAAGATAGCTAACATTGAGGTACCAGACCTTGAAGTTATCGGCGATAAGGACGATGCTGAACTGCTCATCGTCGGCTTCGGTTCTACCTATGGTCACCTCCATTCAGCAATGGACGAGCTTCGTGCTCAGGGCAAGAAGGTAGCATTGGCACAGTTCCGCTATATCAATCCACTGCCAAAGAACACTGCTGAGGTACTCACCAAGTATCCTAAGGTGGTAGTGGCAGAGCAGAACATGGGTCAGCTCGCAGGCTATCTGCGTATGAAGGTTGACAATTTCGTGCCAGCACAGTTCAATCAGGTAAAAGGCCAGCCATTCGTAGTAAACGAACTGGTAGAGGCTTTCAGTGCATTAATCAAGTAAAAGGGAGATAAAAGATATGGAATTTACAGCACAAGACTTCAAGAAAGGACAGCCACGCTGGTGTCCTGGTTGCGGTGACCACTTCTTCTTGGCTTCACTGCACAAAGCAATGGCAGAGATAGGTAAGGAACCTTGGAACAATGCCGTTATCTCAGGTATAGGATGTTCTTCACGTCTGCCTCACTACATGGCAACATACGGCATGAACACCATTCACGGACGTGCCGCTGCTATCGCTACAGGTTGCAAGGTGGTAAATCCTGACCTTACAGTATGGCAGATTTCTGGTGACGGTGACGGTCTTGCTATCGGTGGCAACCACTTCATTCACGCTAACCGCCGTAACATCAACCTCAATATGATTCTTCTCAACAACCGTATCTACGGACTTACGAAGGGTCAGTATTCACCAACCTCTCCACGTGGTTTCGTCTCTAAGTCATCACCTTACGGCACAGTGGAAGACCCGTTCCGTCCAGCAGAACTCTGCTTCGGCGCTCGTGGTCACTTCTTCGCTCGTACCGTTGCTACTGACGGTGCTCACACTGTTGAGGTGCTGAAGGCAGCTAACGCTCACAAGGGCGCTTCAGTCGTTGAGGTGTTGCAGAACTGCGTTATCTTCAATGATGGTACTCATGCTTCTGTCTATAACAAGGCTGGCAGAGCTGAGAATGCTATCTACGTAGAGCATGGCAAACCCCTCATCTTCGGTAAGGATCGTGAGTTCGGTCTCGTGCAGGAAGGTTTCGGTTTGAAGGTCGTTAAGATTGGTGAGAACGGCATTACAGAGAAGGATATCCTTGTTCATGACGCTCACTGTGAGGACAACACCCTCCAACTCAAACTTGCCCTCATGGGTAACGGAGATGGTTTCCCAGTAGCACTTGGTGTTATCCGTGATGTTGATGCACCAACCTACGACGATGCTGTCAACCAGCAGATAGAAGAGGTGAAGGCAGCCAAGAAGTATCACAACTTCGCAGAGCTCCTTGAGACCAACGACATCTGGGAGGTGAAGTAATCAGTATTCTACCTTGTCTTCCTTCTCCTGCCAGTCTTGGAAAGCTTGTTGTGCCTCTGTGCGCATCATAGGACGCATGGGAACAGAGCGCTGAGATGCAGGAATGGAAAGTTCACGATAAATGAAATTGTCGCCGAAGCCAATCGCTTCGGCGTCTTTTTTTGTGTTGCCATAGTATATGTCCTTAATTCCAGCCCAGTAGATGGCGCTGAGGCACATAGGGCAGGGCTCGCATGATGTGTATATGGTACAGCCGTTGAGTTTGAAGTCATTTACCTTCTGGCATGCAGCACGTATTGCACTCACCTCAGCATGGGCTGTAGGGTCATTATTTGCTGTCACCCTATTCACTCCTTCTGCGATGATTTCGCCGTTTTTTACTATTACTGCACCAAACGGACCTCCGCCATTCTTAACGTTTTCTACGCTCAGGTCAATAGCCCTTTGCATGAATCTCTTGTCCTTCTCCATAATTATTATCTTTAACCTTACTCCGAGCTTGCTCGCCTGAGTACCTACGGAGCGCAAGAACCTTACTCTTACTTCTCAAAATGCTGATAGTCTTTCAGACTTTTCCATGCACCTCCCCATCTGAAACCGTGCTCTGTAAACAGTCGGTAGGGTAGGGATGTCCTTGTTATTTCAGGTTGTCGCTTTGCTCCTTTAGGTTTTATTACCTTTCCTTTTATATATGGATTGTCAAATGGGTTAAGGTCCACTGCCAATCCCATTCCGTGTTTTGACACCTTTGTGGTGGAACCTGTAATCATTCTGAAGTTAAAGCATGTGGTGTTGTTGGCTTCCATGCTCTTCTCGTCGTCGGCATCATAGTCATCTACGAGCACCATGCGCTCTATGGGGTATTGTGCCTTGTATAGTTTGCGGAAAATATCGATTAAATCGGCAGAAATGCTTTTGTTGCATACCATCTCGCCCACCTGAGTCTTTCCGTTCTTGTTAATATGTAGCACATGAAGGTATCGCAAGTCACTGCGTTTTATGGTACAGTTCTTGGGGAACGACTTGCCATGCATTCGCTTAAAAACTTCATCAGGTATCTGCTGGGCATAGAAATACTTCTCCTCGTCAGCAGGCTTTACATTGATTATGTCGCCTGCCTTCTGCGCCATAACATCGGTGTGAAGAGGAGAGATTCCTGGTATTAGTGCCAGCATACACATTATTATATATATACGTGCGCGTGTCATAGGTTGTTTTTCTTTCATTCTATTGCAAAGTTAGGAATAATATTAAATAGCTTCGCTATCTATATGGTTAAAAATTGTTTAGAGTGTTAATCTTTTTTAATTGACATATTTTGTAATGTACTTTTCTCCTTATATATTAGGTCATTTTAGGAAAAAGTAGTACCTTTGCACCCGATTTCGCTCAAAAGGCGAAGTATGCCGTGTGGTCAACATGGTACGTAAAGCGTTGAAATTAAATACAATAAATAAAATAATAACAATTTAAAAACAAAACAAAATGCCTACAATTCAACAATTGGTAAGAAAAGGCAGAAAGGTACTTGTAGACAAGTCAAAGTCACCAGCTCTGGAATCATGTCCTCAGCGTCGTGGTGTATGTGTGCGTGTGTATACAACTACCCCTAAGAAGCCTAATTCGGCTATGCGTAAAGTAGCCCGTGTTCGTCTGACGAACTCAAAAGAAGTTAACTCGTACATCCCAGGAGAAGGCCACAACCTTCAGGAGCACTCTATCGTGCTTGTTCGTGGTGGTCGTGTAAAGGACCTTCCAGGTGTACGTTATCACATCGTTCGCGGTACTCTTGATACCGCTGGCGTAGCAAGCCGCACTCAGCGCCGTTCTAAGTATGGTGCTAAGCGTCCAAAGGCTGCTAAGAAATAGACCCTCCCCGTCCCTCCCTTAAAGGGCGGGAGGTTCTCTTAAAAAGTCTCCCTCTAAGGGAGATTTAGAGGGTCGGGTTGAGTAAATGCTCCAGTGGGGGCGTTGAAGACCAAGTATTTTAACAACAACCACTTTTCATTAAAAACAAAACAAATGAGAAAAGCAAAACCAAAGAAGCGTGTGATCCTTCCAGATCCCGTTTACAATGACCAGAAAGTGTCAAAGTTCGTAAACCATCTTATGTATGATGGTAAGAAGAGCACATCTTACGAAATCTTCTATGCAGCTATCAACACTGTAGGTGAGAAGATGAAGAATGAGGAGAAGCCAGCTCTCGAGATATGGAAGCAGGCACTTGACAATGTTACCCCACACGTTGAGGTAAAGAGCCGTCGTATCGGTGGTGCTACATTCCAGGTACCAACAGAGATTCGTCCTGACCGTAAGGAGTCTGTTGCAATGAAGAACCTCATCTCTTTCGCTCGTAAGCGTGGTGGTAAGGGTATGGCTGATAAACTCGCTGCTGAAATAATGGATGCATACAACAACCAGGGTGGTGCCTTCAAGCGTAAGGAGGATATGCACCGCATGG
>Ga0310691_10000448_pt1 | contig 78541 bp, 101 predicted proteins | sample 176DNAGHGlowgp2_FD_203887 | JGI IMG/M metagenome (GOLD analysis project Ga0310691, IMG submission 203887) | Sheep rumen microbial communities from Palmerston North, Manawatu-Wanganui, New Zealand - 1766 DNA GHGlow gp2 (v2) (version 2) | ecosystem: Host-associated > Mammals > Digestive system >...
ATCGGATTTCAGAAGTCCAAAACTTGCATTTTATCGGATTTCAAGAAGATGTTTTCTGCATTTTATCGGAATTCGGATATTTTTACTACCTTTGTATCAACCATTTAGGAAAATCTATGATTGAGGAAAGAATAATACTGCAAGTCCTTGCAGAACAAAGAGATGAAATAGCCGGCTACAATCCTGACGGATGGGTGTCCCGTCGGGAGGAATCTATGTTCGAGTTCGACAGCACGATGGCACAGGTCGTCATTGGCGTCCGACGCAGCGGCAAATCGACCATCTGCCACAAAGTCCTGCTGGAGCACGGTATCCGGTATGGTTATGTCAACCTTGACGATGACCGCCTGCTGGGTATGGAATCGAAAGACCTGAATACCGTTCTCTCTTGTATATACCAGCTCTATGGAACTGATGTCCCCTACCTTTTCCTGGACGAGATTCAGGATGTGGACGGCTGGCATCTGTTCGTCAACAGACTCCTCAGAAGCAAAATGAGAATCTTTGTGACGGGCAGCAATGCCAAACTGCTCAGCAGCGAACTGGCCACCCATCTTACCGGACGCTACAACGAGATCCGTCTCTATCCTTTCTCATTCTCCGAGTACTGCGCATATCATCAGGTTGACACTTCTGGCATCACCACCAAGGCCGATGCCGCCCGCAAGAGCGCTTTCATGGACTACATCGTCACAGGAGGATTCCCCGAACTCCAGAGCCTGCGGAACAAACGTGGCTACATCGAGAGCCTTATCGCTGCCATTCTGGAAAAAGACATAAAGCGGCGCTTCAAAATCCGCAATATGGACGCACTGCGGAAAATCGCAAATCACCTGATAAACAACACCTGCCAAGAGGTCAATTACGACGATATGTCTAAGATCCTCGGGATAAGCGACAAGACCTGCAAGAAATATACAGACTACCTCCGCCAGGCATTCCTCATACAAATACTGTCAAAGCATTCTTTCAAGAGCAAGAACAGGATTCGCAGTCCGAAGGCTTATATCGTCGACCCCGGATTCCAAAACAATCGAGAAAACTCGATGGCCGGAGAGAATATCGGCTGGCGGCTTGAGAACGTAGTGTACATCGAACTGCTGCGCCGCTGTGCATACGATTTCCGGGACGTCTATTACTACAAGGCCAATCCAAGGGCCAAAGAGGTTGACTTCGTTGTCTGCGACAAGGACCAGGCACTTGAGCTGATCCAGGTCGCCTGCGAGATTGACACACCCAAGTCATATAATCGCGAGACCTCTGCCCTGATTCAAGCAGCAGGTCCGCTTCACTGCGACAATCTGACGTTGATTGCCTTCTCCCCTACCCGGGATGTCAAAATCAATGGTAAGACCATTCACATCATATCGGCAATTGAGTGGCTCTTGGCTCAATGAATCTGCAAGGTAGAATGATGAGATTCGGGGACAGCTGGGGGACAAAAAGGTTAAAAAGATAAAGCATTTATCTATAATAAGTTACTAAATTATCATATTTCTTGCATCGGAAAAAATGATACTTATAGCAGACCTTACAGAGTACTTGAATCACCTGCCGGACCTGGGCGCCTGGGGCCTGTGGGGCCTGTTTATCGGCACTTTTCTGGCGGCGACGGTGGTTCCCTTCAGTGCCGATGTCCTGTATATCACGGCGCTTCAGATGACATCCAACCCCTGGGCCTGTTTAGCGGTGGCCGTAGCGGGAAACTGGCTTGGCAACCTTACCACCTTCGGCCTGGGCTGGCTGGGCCGATGGGACTGGATAGAGAAACTCTTCAAGATAGACCGTGCCAAATTGGAAAAGCAAAAGGCCTATATTGACAAATACGGTATCTGGCTGGCCCTGGTGAGCTGGTTCCCGATAGTCGGCGACATCTTCTCCATCGGCCTGGGTTTCTACAAGACCAATCCCTGGCTTACCGCCCTCCTTTTTCTGGTGGGCAGAACGCTCCGTTTCCTGGTGTGGACCCTTCTTATAGGCGTGCGTTAGGCCTCTTACTTGACGGTGGCCCTGATGTCTTTTTTCTCGGCAATGACCTCCTTGTCCTGCATATACAGAGGGCTGTACTTGCCTCTGGGGATATCACGGAAAATGAAGTAGTTCGCCTTTCTTGCCGCGACAATATGGTCCGTGGCCGCCGTCACGATGGCCGATGCCGCCAGTTCCACCAGCGCAGCCAAAGCGGAATTGCTGCCGGAGTTCACCTGCAGGTCCAGGTACAGGTCGCAGCTTCGGTCGAAGATGATTTCTCCGGAGGCGGCGGATTTGATGATATACCGAATCTTGGTCTCGATGCCGAAACCTTTCTTTTCCCACTCGTCAATCTGGGAAAAAACCACGGCATCGGCCCCGAAGTAGTCCCTGAACATCGTCAGGGGCTTGTCTATGAACAGCTCGGCATCGTAGGCGCTTTCCGCCTTCAGGACATCCATGGCCAGAAGCGGAGAAATCACGTAGTACCCCGCCTCGGCCAGGGGGCGGCTGATGGAAGTGTAGAGCAGGTCTTTCGCTTCCACGTGGGTGGTATTGTTGATGGGAGGCATGACCAGAATGGTGACGGGCATGTTGTTGTACATGGCCGCATACTGCGACTCTCTTGTCACCTGGTTTGCCGTGCCGCAAGAACAAAGAAGGGCGGCAAAGACAACAATGGGAAACAATATTTTCATATTACCTCACGAGTCTTTTGATTAAAGGCCTGATGAACTTGGCCGATTCCGGATAATACTCTATTTCCTTCTCCAGCATCTCCTTTCCTCTTTCCATGAACAAGGCGTTGTAGTCTTGGGAACTGAAGAGTCTTTTCTGGGCCGATGTGGCGTTGTTCATGAAGGTATCGGCCGTTTCCGGCTGCAGAAGCAGATAACCATACTCGGCACAGATGCCGGGAGGCGGCACCTGGCGGGTTCCGCCCGGATTGCTGACCATGTTTTCATAGACCGCCACCAGGTTGCAGATGCTCTTGGGCGTCTGTTTCTTGTAAGACTGATAAGCCAGATTTTCGTAGGCGCTTGTCCCGCTTTGCGTCCCCCCCCAATAGTACAAGGTTTTGGTGCTTCCACAGGAAGAAAGCAGTACGGCGGCCAGCGTCAGAAGGATTATCTTCTTCATAGCTCAATGATTTTATGCTCCTGAACGGAGATGAAAACAGTCTTGTCGCAGACCTCCTTGCCATTCATGGTCACTACGACATGGTGTTTTCCGGGAGCCAGGAAGATGGTGTTCTGGGTTGTTTTCTTGATATCCCTGTCCTTGTGCCATGCTTTTGTCTTTACGGTAAATACATCATGGGACACATTGTCGATGGTCACCGTAATGGGCGTCTTATCCGCGCTCACAAAGGAAATCATCCCCTCATCGGCCTTGCCGGAAGAAACAGAGTAGGAGCCTACGCCGCAGCTGCAAAGCATCAGGGCGCCTATCAGGGTAAAAATAATCTTTTTCATGTGCTTTTATTTGTCAGAGATATAGTATTGGCCCAGGTTCTCCGGATTGAGGGCCTCGCCGTCATAAGTGCAGAAAGAAATTTCGGTTTCCGGCGTCTCGCCATAAGTGGACTGCACGGACACCAGGCCGATTATTTGCCCGGGAAGTTCAATGTTAAGCCCGGTCTGCGGATTCTTGACAACTTTTCCCTTTTTGTAAACATGGAAACTGTCTCCGGCCGAAAGCCCCTGGGAAGCACCGCCGGAGATGATGTAAGAGCCGTCTTCCACGGAAAGGATGTAGGATCTCCAGGGCTTGTCCATGCATTTGTTGATAATGTTTTCTACCAGCTGGCTCAGGGCGGCGGAAATGGCCTTGTCGCTGAGTGTGGCGTCAAAACCGGCCGTTCCGCCCACGCCCAAAGTCTGTTTGGTGGTGGTTTCGGCATATCCTTTGGCTTCGTCGGAATAGATGATAAGTCCGGTTGCGGCTTCGACGAGCCGGATGCTGACCCCGGCTTCCACCGTCTGCGTCTTGGTGGAAGAGAACACCTTCTGCTGGCCCTCCGCCTTGCGGCCATACTCCGTGATGGAGCCCAGAATGATGTAATCGGCCCCAATCTTGTTCATGTCTGCTCCGGCCTCCGCAACCAGCACGTCAAGGTCTTCCCTTTCCAGGAGGATGAACTTTTCGCTGGCTGCCAGTTTGGCCGACAGGATATCCAGCGCCTGCTTTCTCATGGGGTCATTCTCCTTGTCATAGAAAAGCCCTTTGGCATACTGCGTCTCATTGGTGAAGCGGCCGATGGCCACCTTCCTCTTGATGGTCTTGTCCTGGGCTGCGGAAGAAAGCGGAGCCGCGAGAACGGCAACAGCCGCAAGTAAAACGGAAAGTTTGGTTATATACTTCATATTATCAGAATGTTATACACTTTCATTGAAACGTAAACTATACTTATTCCTCCGGGGCGAACATCGGGTCCCAGGCGGGAAGCAGGACGGGCTTCTGCTTCATCTGGGCCATCACATCGGCCGGGACGTATTTTTTCTCCACCACCAGGCGGAACATGTATTCATTGAACCATTCGTCCGTCATGATGATATTGCCCTTGTAGCCGCTGTCGGCTCCCCAGCTGTTTTCCACCATCCACTTGACGGGTTTTCCGTCCTTGATGTCCACGGCAATCAGCGTCATGGCGTGGGTGGAGCCGCTGGCATGCGTCTGAATACGCTCCTTCTTGTTCATGCCGAAGGAAACGCCCAGCAGGGAGCCGTAATCGAAGTTGCCCAGGTCTGCGATGCCGCGCTTGCGGTCCAGGAACTTGCCCACGTCGCAGGAGAAATACAGGGCCGTATTGTCTTTGATGGAGGCAATGGCCATCTCCTTGATTTTTTCGATGGGAAGATTGAGGTAAACCCAGTTCTGTCCGTCATAGATATGCCTGTCGTACTCAATCTCATACACCTTGCCATACTCCACGGCCGGGTTGTTCATCACCATGATGTAGTTGTTCTCCAGGTCTTCGCCGATAAACTCCTGATAGAAAGACTGGGGCGTATAAGTCTTTTCACTCACGAACTCTCCCTTGGAGTTGTAGCGGGCCCAAGTGAATTCGGTGGGCGGAACCCCCAGGCAGAGGGCCAGCATACGATATACTTCCTTCAGCATCTGCAGTTTCATGGCAGGGCGGTCCTTGGCCTTGGCCGCCCGCAGCCGCAGGCCGTCTTCCCGCAGTTTGGTGGCCATGTGGCCGCTCATCTGCGAAGTGTTGTTGGCGGCATAGGTTTCCGGCATCACATTCGAGGGCACCACACCGTATTTCATCACCAGGTTGGAAACGCCGGTGAACTGTCCCCCGTCCCCTATGGGATTGGAGAAGAGCCAGTCCACCGTCCTGTCTTCCAGGGGTTTATCGGCCGTGTCTATAATGCCCTGCAGGAACAGATTGGCCTTTTCCAGCTGGTCGTAGAAGAAGAGGTAGTTCTGGGAGAAGGTGAAGGCGCCCAGGTCGTGCTTTTCTATCATGCGGGCGCGGAGCACGTTCAGGCCGGTGAAAAGCCAGCATCGGCCCGACGAGAGCTGGTTGGTCCTTCCCTTGGTCTTCACCTCGTCGCTGAAATGGGTGTCAATCATGGCTATTTTGTCGGCCGATGCAGCCAGGACATTGATGGAGGCGGCATTGAGCGCATTGCGGAGGGCCTTGTCGGTCCCGTTGCCTTGGTAGGAGCCGGCCAGCTGAGAGAGCATTTCGGCGGAAATGCCGCCGTTGGGATTTTGGGCGAAGGCTCCGACGGAAAGCAGCAGCGCTGCTACAAGGAAGGTCTTTTTCATATTCGGACTGTTTCTAAATTTTATTATTTTCCGAAGTTACGAATTTTTTTTGAAGATTCCGAAAATCGGCTTAATTTTGCAACCCGTATTTATCAATCTGCACTTTTATGAAATACGGGTTCGACAACGAGAAATATCTGAAGATTCAATCTGAGCACATTAAGGAGCGCATCGCCAAATTCGGCGACAAACTGTACATGGAATTCGGTGGAAAACTTTTTGACGATTTCCACGCCAGCCGCGTGCTGCCGGGCTTCCATCCGGACAGCAAGATGCAGATGCTCCTCCAGCTCAAGGAAGATTTGGAGATTATCATTGTCATCAGCGCCGTTGATATTGAGAAAAACAAGATAAGGAGCGATCTGGGCATCACCTACGATATGGACGTGCTGCGTCTGCGGGACGAATTCATGGACCGCGATTTGAGCGTGAATTCCGTGGTAATCACCCACTTCAACGGACAGGCCAGTGCAGAGGCCTACCGCAAGCGCTTGGAGAACATGGGCATTACCGTCTACTATCACCATACCATTGAAGGATACCCCCAAAATGTGGCCTTGATTGATTCCGACGAGGGCTTTGGCAAGAATGACTATGTGGTGACGTCCAAGCCCCTTGTGGTGGTGACGGCCCCCGGCCCCGGCAGCGGTAAGATGGCGGTGTGCCTGAGCCAGCTGTATCAGGAAAACAAGCGCGGGGTAAAAGCCGGTTATGCCAAATTCGAGACCTTCCCCGTTTGGAACCTCCCCCTCTCCCACCCCGTAAACATGGCCTACGAGGCCGCCACGGCCGATTTGGAAGACGTGAACATGATTGACCCCTTCCACTTGGACGCGTATGGCACCACCGCCGTCAACTACAACCGGGACATCGAGATTTTCCCGGTGATGAACGCCCTGTTCGAGGACATTTACGGGGATTCTCCGTACAAGTCGCCCACCGACATGGGCGTGAACATGATTGGCTACTGTATCAGTGACGACGAGGTGTGCCGCGAGTCCTCCCGCCAGGAGATTATCCGCCGTTACTATCATTCTCTCTGCAATTTTGCCGATGGCAAGGCTACGGAGAACGAGGTGAACAAGATAGCCCTGGTAATGAAAAAGGCCCGGATTTCCACGGAAGACCGCAAAACCACCGTGGCCGCCCGCGAGCGCCTGGAAAAGTGCGGCGTGGCCACGGCCGCCATCGAATTGGAAGACGGCACCGTCATTACGGCCGAAACCAGCCCCCTGCTGGGCCCCAGCGCCGCCCTGCTGCTCAATGCCATCAAGCACCTGGCCGGAATTGCCCACAACGTGAAACTCATTCCCCAGCAGATGATTACCCCCATCCAGAAAACCAAGGTAACCTACCTGCACGGTCACAATCCCCGTTTGCATACGGACGAGGTGCTGGTGGCCATTTCCATGATGAGCCTCATAGACGAGAACTGCCTCCACGCCCTGGACCAGCTTCCTAAGCTGCTGGGAGCCCAGGTGCATTCCACGGTGATGCTCAGCGAGGTGGACCGCAAGACCTTCCAGAAGCTGGGTATCGGCCTCACTTGCGACCCTATCCGCAAGATTAAGAAGAAGCAGTAGTACAGGCGTTTACCAGATAGACGATGGAGCGGTAGGTGATGCCCCCGTTGGTGGAAAGGCCTATCTCGCAGGTGCGGCTGTTGGAGTATCCTTCCTTGATTCCATGCTCTTTCAGGGCTTGTTTCAGCTTCCTGAGCGCATAGGCGTTCACCTCCGGATGGGTCATGCCCTTGTCTCCGGCATAGGCGCAGCAGCCAATCTCTTCCGGCACATACACATTGTTGGAGCATTTTCGGGCCAGTTCTATAAGGCTGTCTTTAAGCCCCATCAGGCGGGTGGAGCAAGTCACGTGTACGGCCACGGGCGTATCGGTGGGATGGAATTCCAGCCGGGGTGCCACAAAGCGCAGCAGAAATTCTGCCGGTTCATATAAATGCATGGTTTTGATTCCCTTGCGCATCCTATGTAAACAAGGACTTTGGTCACAGAGCACCGGATATTTCCCCTGGGCCGATGCTTCCCAGAGGGATTCCTCCAGCTCCCGGAGCTTCTTGTCGGCCACGTCAGGCATGCCCTTGCTTTCCCAGATGGTGCCGCAGCAGAGCTTTTCCATCCTGGGCGGGAAGATGACCTCGAAGCCGGCTTTGGCAAGCAGTTCCACCGTCTCTTCCATAAGGGGCTTGACTGTATCGGCCGGGGCCTGGGCCATGGTCTGATTGAGGCAGCTGGGGAAATAGACCACCTTGAGCGGGCTTTCCGGAGAGGCCGGCTTTCTCATTTTCAGAGGAAGCGGCGTTTCGGGAGTCCAGAGCGGAAGCCCTATGGCATGCAGTCCCTTCCCTACTGCGCCCATAAGCGTATTGCCCAAGACCAGGTTGGCGGCATGAGCCACGCCCAGGGTGCCGCGTACCAGGGTTTTGGTGCCCCTGAAATGCTCGGCAACCCAGGCTCCCAGCCAGTTTCCGGCGGCGCTCATCCCCTCCCGGCGCAGTTCGTGGGTCATGTCTCCCACGTTGATGTGCATGGGACAGGAGGTGGAACACAGGCCGTCTCCGGCGCAGGTGATCTGTCCGGGGTACTTGAAGGCTTTTTCAAGAGCCTCCCAGGGCTCTCCGGCGGCTTTTCTGCGGGCAATCTCCCGCTGGACCACAATCCTTGTCCGTGAGCTCAGCGTGAAACCGCAGGTTACGCAGTTTACCTCGCAGAAGCCACATTCTATACACTTGTTAACGCCTTCGTAAGGCAGTACGGGCATGGTTTTGAGGTTCTTCAGGTAGCAGTCCCGGTCTTCGTTGAAAATCACGCCCGGATTTAGGATGCCTTTGGGGTCCAGCAGGGTTTTGATGCGCCGCATAAGGCCAAAGGCTTCCGCGCCCCATTCCTGCTCCACAAACGGCGCCATGTTGCGTCCGGTGCCGTGTTCCGCCTTCAGGGACCCGTCGTACTTGCCCACCACCAGGTCCACCACGTCCTTAATCATGGCGTCGTAGCGCAGGATGTCTTCCCTTGTTTCAAACGCCTGATTGATAATGAAATGGAAGTTTCCTTCCAGAGCATGCCCGTAAATGCAGGAATCCGTATAGCCGTGCTTGTCCAGCAGAGCCGACAAATCCGCCGTGGCGGCCGGAAGGTCTTCGATATGGAAGGCAACGTCTTCAATCAGGCAGGTGGTTCCCTCTTTCCGCATGCCGCCCACCGTGGGGAAGATACCTGCGCGGATAGCCCAGTACTGCGCTACTTCGGCGGGGTCGGAAGAGAAGTTCACCTCTACCTGGAAGGGCTTGAGTGTATTGACGATAGCATCTATCTGCTCATGCAGCGCTTCCGGTGATTCCGCCTGCGTTTCCGTCAGCACGGCCGTAAGGTCCGGGACATCGGCCTTCAGGCGAGGGTCGTTTACGGAGGCCAGGCTCCGCTTGTCCAAGAGTTCCGCGGCCGATACCTGAGCTCCCTTCATGGCCACCACGGCCTTGGCGGCCGTTACCATATCCGGGAAATAAATCATGGCACTGGCCTTGTACGGGGCGATGGGCAGGGTTTTCATGGTCACTTCCGAGAGGAAGGCCAGGGTTCCCTCGGAGCCCACCATCAGATGGGAGAGCATCTCGAAGGGATCTTCGTATGCCACAAGGGGCCTCAGATTAAGGCCGGTCACGTTTTTGATGCTGTATTTATAGCGGATGCGCTCTGCCAATTTTTCATTGGCCAAGACCTCTTCCCGAAGCTTTTTCAGTCCCTCAACAATCTCCGGATGCACCTTCAGGAAGGCCTCCCGGGAGTCTTTGGAAGCGGTATCCAGGACGGTGCCGTCGGCCAGTACCATGCGGGCGCTCAGGAGCATTTTGTCCGAGTTGGCGTGGGTGCCGCAGCTCATGCCGGAAGCGTTGTTGGCCACTATTCCGCCCACCATGCAGCTGCCTATGGAGGCCGGATCCGGGCCGAAGTGCCTGCCGAAGGGTGCCAGGTGCTGGTTCACCCGGGCCCCCACGATGCCGGGCTGCAGCGTCACAGTGGTGTCGTCGTGGTATTCCCATTTCTCCCAGTGTTTGCCGGCTACCACCAGGATGCTGTCCGTGATGGCCTGCCCGGAGAGGGAGGTTCCGGCTGCGCGGAAGGTTACCGGCAGGCCCATTCCATGCGCCAAGGCCAGAATCCGGGATACTTCGTTCTCATCGGCCGCCCGCAGGACCACCTGGGGCCTTAGTTTGTATTCGCTGGCATCGGCCCCCCAGGCCAGGGTGAGGAGCTCGTCCGTGTAAATGCGGTCCTTGGGCAGAATCCCTTTTATGGCTTTCAGAAATGCGTCCATCATAGTCCGGAAAAGTATTTAAGGAGAGGGGAAATCATCAGGGACTGGATGAGCTGGTTATCCTTGAGCAGTTTCTTCACCTCCTGCTCTTCCAGCAGATATACTTCCAGTTCTTCCGTGGCGTCCAAATGCGGCTGGGCAATCTTTTCCACGCCTTTCGCCAGAAAACAATGCGTGAAATTGGACATGGAACTGGGGTTGGGCGTAATCTCCATAATCTCCTGCCACTCCCCTTTCCCGTATCCCGTTTCTTCCATCAGCTCCCTTTTGGCGGCCTCCAAAGGCGTTTCTCCGGCTTCCATCACCCCGCAGGGCAGCTCGTAGCATGTCATGCCCACGGCATGCCGATACTGCCTCTCCATCACAAACTTGCCCTCTGTGGTTATGGCAATCACATTCACCCAGTCCGGGTATTCCACTACATAGTATTCGGGATTCACGCGGCCGTCCGGCAATTGCACCTTATCCCTTCTGGCCGTGAGCCAGGGCCGGCGAATCAAGTATTCCGTGGACAGGATTTTCCACTTTTTCGTATAGTCTTTGGCGTTCATTTCCTCTATGCGGTTCAATTTTTCAAATTTCGCAAATTTAATTGGATTATCCTAAAAAATGGGGTATCTTTACATGTAGAAAATGTTAGAGTCACTTCTTATCGCTTTTGCTCTGGCCATGGACTGCTTTGCCGTGTCTGTGGTCAGTGGATTCATTATCCGCAAGTACGAAGGCCGCACCATGCTGTCCCTGGCCTTCTTCTTCGGCCTGTTCCAGGCTCTGATGCCCCTGATCGGCTGGTTTCTGACAAGCCGATTCAGCGCCTATCTCCAGGCAGTGGACCATTGGATCGCCTTTGGCATGCTGGCCTTTATCGGCGGAAAAATGATGGCCGATTCCTTCAAGCAGGAAGAAGAGAAGTCCGTCAATCCCCGGAACCTGACAACCCAGCTAATCCTGGCCGTTGCCACCAGTATCGACGCCCTGGCCGTCGGAATCACCTACGCCTGCACGGGGTACAACACCCTTTCCCAACTCTCCACTCCCCTCCTGCTGATTGGGATCATATCCTTCCTTCTGAGTCTCTTCGGCTTTTCCATCGGCGTGCGGTTTGGAGATACCGTTAACCGGAAAATGCGTCCGGAGCTCCTGGGAGGCGTTATCCTGCTGGGAATCGGCATCAAAATCCTGGTGGAGCATCTTTCTGCATAAAACTTTTGCAAAAAGTTTGTAAATTCTAAAAAAAGTCTTACCTTTGCAATCCCAAACGATGGTGCTGTAGCTCAGATGGTAGAGCAATGGACTGAAAATCCATGTGTCGGCAGTTCGATTCTTCCCAGCACCACTGATTTTGTCAAAAGGCCCCGTCCAGAGTACCCTGGAGGGGGTTTTGTTTATGATTCGTCTAACTTTTCGTCTAAAAACAAAAGAGCATGACACATTCATTTAATTTTGACAAAGGAAGTATCCGGCTTGTTGCCTCCCACCACGGCAAGCAATACAAGAAAGCCACCGGCCTTACGACCGAGGCTGCGCTGTGGGACAAAAAGGTGAAAAGCCTCCGCGCAAAGTGCAAGGACCAGCGCATCTGGAGCAGACTCCGGGAGATTGACCTACGGGCCACGGAAAAGGAAGATACCGCCGAAACGGAGGAGGACGTTCTGCGCATCATCGAATACGCGATTACGGGAAAAATGCCAGCCAAAAGAATGACGACTGACGGGGTAAAGAAACTTACCTTTTGGGAGTACTTTGAGGAATGGGCCAACCGGCCCGGGCCGCAGCTGCGACAAAAGAAACTTTGTTACAGGAACATTGAGCGCTTTATGGGCCGTTCGTTCTCATGGGACGAGGTGGACTCGGCTTTTCATTTCCGGCTCGTCCAGAAGATGCAGGCCGCAAACTTTGGTATCAACTACCAATGGAAAACGGTTAGTCAGCTCAAAACGGTTATGAATGAGGGCCGGAAGCTGAAATTTCACGCCAACTTGGATTATCAGGATTTCAAGGCCCGTCGCGAGGACCCCGACACGATTTATCTTACCAGCGAGGAGGTGGAGGCCCTTTGGGGGTTTGTTCCGAAGTATGAGCTTGAAAGGAAGGCCCGCGATTTGTTCCTTCTGGGCGTTTACTCATGCTCCAGGTTCAGCGACTACTCCCGGCTGTCTATGGATATGATTTTCGACGGGGCAATCCACTTCACGCAGCAAAAGACCGCATCATCGGTGATAGTCCCCGCCTCCCCTCGCCTTTTGGAGATACTGAAACGCAACGGTGGCCGCGCCCCGCATCTTGCGCAGCAGCACCTCAACGAGTGGATTAAACGCATCTGCCGCCAGCTTGGGATTACTTCGCCGGTTGAGGTCACGACCAGCAACGGCCTCCGGCACAAAACGGATGTCAAAGACAAGTGCGACCTCGTTACTTCTCATACGGCCCGGCGTACCGGCATAACGCTGTTATACATGACCGGGATTCCGCTCCAGCAGGTCATGCTGATTTCCGGCCACAAGGACGAGGATTCGATTCGCCACTACTTGCGACTGACAAAGCAGGAAAACGCCGTGAAATTGAAAGACAACCCGTTTTTTAATCAATAAGACAATACCGGCCCCTTATATCCCTTCTAACTTTCGCGTGCGAGAGCAAAGGATATTTTCATTAAGATAATAAAAGTTAATTATTATCAATAATGACTCTTCAATGAATCAATTTTGCCCGAAAAAGCGTTCTCGGTCGCCGGTGGGACCGTGCTTTTACTCCTCACCCGTGTTGGAAGTCCGCCACGCCCGACAGAAAGGAAGGTCGCGAGTCTTAAGGGTTCAGTTGCTCGCACTGGTGTTTGCTCTGCCGTCTTGTTTCACGTGGGTTCGTGGGCGCTTTTAGCATTCCTTGTTTATAGTGGTGAAGCCGTGTAAGTCCACTCGATTCAAAGAACTTATTTCAAAAATGCGGAGAATAAAACAAAAAGCTCCGCATTGACTCACCGATTTCTCGGAGAAGGGACAGTCATGCGGGGCTCTCGGTGCGCTGAAAAGGAGGTGCGCTATGTTTCTGCCGGGGTTTCCGGCTTCAATTTCTGGCCGTTGTGCTGTTCCGTCCCTTTGGCTTTACACAATCAATACGACACAAAGGTAGCAAAGAAAAATCAATACTTCCAAATCTTTTTCGGAATTTATTGAAAATTTACGCTATATTCGTGCCGTTGTTCAGTGGGTGACGTTGCCGCTGCGAAGCGCTAACGCACAAAAGAAGCCGGGAAGGGTATCACCCCCGCCCGGCTTTGTTTTATTTTATCCTCTTGGTGAACGACAGCCAGCCGTTTTTATCGCCCGGCTCCTTGCACGGGACGGAGAATTTCGTAGGGCTGGAGATAGGCCCCGGCTCGTCGATTGAGAGCACATAAAGCCCGTCCTTTGAGCCTACATAGGCGTTAATGGCAATTTGGTTGCCGGAAATCTTGTAGTAGCCCGTTGATTCGGACCGGCCTTCAAAGTGGAGAAAACAAGTATTGCCGCCTTCCGGGATTTCAAGCCAAAGAGTCCCGTCGTAGGTAAATGCCGAGTACATTCCCGGCGAAACGGTGGATTCTTTCGTGCAGGCGGGCATGAGTAGGAGCGCCGCCGCGAATAGCAAGATTAGTTTCTTCATATCAAAACGAGATTAGCCGGGCAAAGATAGTGATTCTTTCTCACATATCCTGCCCGGCGGTGAAACTTAATCCTCGTAAAGCGGCGTTGTCGGATTCAATGCGCCGGTATCGGTCCTGATATAGAGGGGCCGCTCGGTGTAGAGCCCCGCGTCCCACATTACGCCCACCCAGATTCGGCAGTCACGGGAGCTTACGAAGTCGGACGGGTGCTGTTTCCCGTCAATGCTGATGCGCCACTTTTGGTTGTTCCCGTTTTCGGGATAGCAGATAATGGCCTTCTGCGGTGCTGGTGTTGTTGCTTTTGCTTTTGGCATAACTCAAAGATTGATTAGAGATTAGGAGAAAAACGCCATAGCGGCGCTGGAAAGCCCCTCGTTTGAGGGTATGATATACCGCGCCGTAATAGCGCTGGAAGAGTGCTGGAGCACGCGGGAGATTTCCTCTGTTGCCACCCCGCGCCGGTTAAGGCACGTTGCCATGCTGATTCGGGCCGAGTGTGACGTGATAAACTCATATTTAGGTCCTTTCAGTTCTTTGCCGCCCTTGAGGACTACCACCTCGTCGTTAATTCCGGCCTTCTTGCAAAGTTCGCGGATAGCCTCGTTATAGCACTTTGGCGTAACTTTGTACTCCGGGTGTTCGGCCACCCATGCGATTCTGGCCTCGAGTCCCGGCTTCAGCGGGACCACCCCGGCCTTCTTTGTTTTTTGGGCCACGAATCTAATAACGCCCTCCGAAATGTTTTCGGGAGTAAGGTTCATGGCGTCACCCACGCGGAGGCCCGTGTAGGCGCAGATAAGAAACACGTTCTTAACATACTCCTGCCGGGGCGTGTGCGTCCTCGTTCCAGAAAGCATGTTGAGCTCGGTTTCCGTGAGATAGGTTTTCATCGGCTTTTGATTCTTGCATGAAAGAATCTTCTGCCAGCCTTTCGGCAATTCCACGTCCTCGCAATAGCGGTTGAAGAGCGCCTTCGCGTAGGCCATGACCGTCTTTGCGGTTGAGGGCGCAACGGCCTCGGCCAGGTGGTCGTGAAATTCATACAGCGCGGAGCGTGTAATATCGCCCCATTCGGAGATACCCACCGCGCCGAGGTGCTTGCGGAGGGAGGCCCCCGCCGCGCCTTTGTTCTGCATCTTGTCGATTGCTTCTTGTAATGTTCTCATAACTCAAAGATTTTTGATTTGGAAGGGAGAAGGGCGGTCAGGGCCCTACCTCCTTTTGTTTCGCTCAATAATCCTATCCTCATAGCCTTTTTTCGCTATCTTTAGCTGCTCATATTCGTAGCCGTAGATACCGAAAGTTTCTGCCAGAATGATAAGCTCATGGAGCTTGTAATACGCCGAGTCGAGCGTTTCCATGCCGATTTGATATGCGACGGGGCTTGTGATATTCTCCAGCCGGTCGCGCATGTGGCGGCGCATTTCTTTTTCGTTGATTTCTCTTGCCATAACTCAAAGATTTAAGATTAGAGAAGGAGGAGGCGGTCAAGCCTCTTCCTCCTTTTTGCGTTTCGGCTCGCAGAATCCGCAGTGGCCGAATATCACCATAGACGCGCTATCGTAGCGTCCAATCCTGCACCCTTTTTTGGTGCGTCCGTCCCAATGCTGGCATTTCAAGCATGGTTCTCCTTTTTCCGGTTTCATATTCGTTAGATTTTAATGGTTTGGCGAGCCGGTGGCCGGTCAGGGCCACCCGCCCGAAACTAATTACCCCCCCCTCCCCGTTTTCCTCTTCCGGGTTCTTTTCGAGATACTCTCCAAGCCCGGCCTTCATCTTCTCTGCAAGCGCATCGAGGGCGCCCATGATTTCGTGGAAATCCTCCGCGAGCTTGCGCTTTTCCGGGTCGCTGGATTCCTCAAACCTCTTCGCGGTCGCTGCGGCGGGGATAGCCTTTGCCTTTTCGCGTAAAACGCGCTCAAAAATCCAAAGGGCTTCGTTGGGTGTCAATTCTACTTTAATCATAACTCAAAAATTTAAAAGTGAAACATAGGTGTTTGGAAGAAGGCGGGAGGTATCAGCCCCCGCCCCCCTTACTACTTTTTGAGCGTCTTTTCTAATTCACGCGCTTTGTCCTGCAGGCCGAGGTCAAAGGTCGCTGAAAGATAAAAAAGCTCCATGACATGCCCCCGGGCTTTTTCCGGGGTAATCATACCGGCGGCAACCATGTTGGTAGTGCCTTCGAGGTGTTCCTCCGCATACGCTTTGAGGTTTTCTTTTGTTACTTCTTTCGCCATACTCATAAGATTTAATTGGTTTTTGAGCGCGGGAAAGGTATCACCCCGTCCCGCCCTTTTTCAGTACGGAAATGTGCAACCGGCCAGCACCCATTTTTCTACGTCACCGGCGGCTTCGAATAAAGTCCGCACCATGCTTGAAAGAACGTTATCGCCCAGCTTGAAAGTAACAAGGAGCGCCCCTTCTTGGTTGTGACTCACCACGACGGACTCGCCGTTTCGTGGATTACTCCACGCGGCCCGTATTCCGTGTTGTTCGCAAGCGTAGTAAATCTGCCTTGCGAGGTTTTCTTTTGTCTTACTCATAACTCAAAGATTTAAGATTGGAGAAGGCGGGCCGCAATCAAGCCCCCGCCCTCTTTTTTAAGCGTTCGGATTCATCTGCCGGAGGATTTTTTTCATGGCCGCTTCGCACTGCCCCGCCACTTTCAGGCACAGGGCCGATTGGTCTTTGTCGCGGTCGTTTTCCAGCGCCCGGGCGGTCGCTTTCAGGCTCGCAGATTGGTCTGCAAGTGTGGCGGCAATTACCGTCATGTCCTCTTTTGTCAGCTCAACTTTCTGCTCTCGCGTGTCCGGCGTTCCTTCCCAGTCGGCAACCCATTCGATTCTTAAAAGTTCGTCCGGCTCCAGCATGTCGCGGTCGTTTCGCCATGCCTCCTCGGCGGCGGCTTTGATAGCATCGCGTTCGCAGTCGAAGATTACGGCTTCGGTTCCGGCAATGGCGTGCCCGGCGATATTTCCGCAGAAAACAAGGTCATTGAAAATGTCGCGCATCATTTGATAGGCCATTTGATACTCGCGGCTCATAGGGTCCTCGATTTTGATAGATAGCTTATACATAACTCGTTAAGATTTGATTGTTTGGAGAAGGGAGGCGGTATCACCCGCCAGCCTTCTTAATCATCAACGTAGAAAAGAATATCCTCCGGGACGAAATCGAGGTCGTTGTAGTCAATCCCCTCGTCCCAGCAGTACTCTTGCATCTGGTCGCTTATCTGGTCGGCGAGTCTTGCGTCGGCCTGCAAAAGCGAGCATCGGTTCCGGTCGATAGCGCCCAGCGCCCGGCTCGTCCTTTCGTCCCAGCCTTCGATATTTTCCTTGCATCGTAGCCAGACGGCCCTCCGGGGCTCTTCCTTTTTCAGCTCCTCAAACATTTCTGGAGTCAGCTTTGAAAGGTCCAGCTTCACGCTCTCGCCGGTGCGGTAGCTCTTGATTTCGAGCACCGGGCCGTCAAATGAGAAAATCTTGCTTCCGTTAATGATTTTGATTGCGTTTTCGTAGGTCTGTTTCATAACTCAAAGATTTAAGATTTGGCGGGCGGCTCGGGTATCACCCCGGCCCGTCCGTTTAACACATGCGGCCAGCGGTCAGTACCGGGGCCATAGAATAGCGCCCGTCCGGCATGACATACTCCTCTCCCCGGTCGTCCTTGACTCGCAGGGCTTTTTCCGGCCCGGTCCCGTCCTCTTTTACATAGATAGTTTTTTCCGTGCGGCGGGTAACGAGGTAGAACCATTTGCAATCATAGTCGCAAATAGAGCGGCAATAATACATTTTGCCGGGCTTAAATTGTGTTTTACTCATAACTCAAAGATTTAAGATTTTAGCAAGCGCGGGAAGTATCACCCGCCCGCGCCCGTGGTGCTATCCAATGCTATAAAAGTGCTCTATGTGGTCGCAAAGTGTTATGTATTTTTCATCTTTGCTCCCGTCGCCGTATCCGGCCCTTTTCCAGTCGAAAAACTCGCGCGAAAGGTTATCGGCGGCGATACACTCGCCATAGCTCATACTTTCTTGCTCCCCGCCCAAAATGAACGTGGCGCAGGCTTTTGCAACGAGCATAGCCCTATCGAGCTCGGTGTTGCTTATTTTGCCGTCCGGGGCATTGGTCGTAAACCGCAACGACTCCCCGAGGCCTCGCGTGATTGTGATTGCGCGGTCGAGGCCGCTGTTCAGGCAAACGTCGATACTGCGCTCGTTGTTTTTCTCCGCATCAAAGCAGAAGAGGATAGCAGTTACCATGATTTTCTTACTCATAACTCAAAGATTTTAAAGATTTAGCGAAGGAGGGCGCGTATCAGGCCCCCGCCTCCATTTCGTTGAGCTCGTCTATTGCATCGTCGATTATATCCAGCGGCTTGTAATAGTGGCTCATGGCATTTTCTCTTGTGCGCTCGGGGAAGTCGCCCGGAGTCGGCATGTAGCGCACGATTTCGGCGCGTGTCAGCTCCAGGGCCGTAACGGCCTCGGCGGTTTCGATATATTCCCCCGTCCGGCCTTTTTCAATCAGCCCGGAAAGGTAACTTCTATATCCCCCCGTCCCGGCCTTTTCAAGCGCCCTTAAAGCGTTAAAAAGGATTAAACGGACCTGCACCCCGGCCCGGTCTTTTTCTTCGTTTTTAGCGAAGTTTTGAGCCGTTTTCAGGGCTTCGGCTTCCCGCCAGTTGCGCATCATCAGCGCGAAGGGCAAAACGCAAATACATGTGATAGGGATTAACCAAAAAATACTCATAGATTTTAGATTTAATTTGGAAGCCGGGTGGAGCATCACCCCCGCCCGGCCTTGATTATGAAAACAATGCAAATCGCTCTATTCGGAGCGTTTTTCGGCCATGAGATTGACAAAAATTGCAATCAAAATCATAGGTACAAAAATAGTCATAACTCAAAGATTTAAAGATTTTTAGAGAGCGGAAAGGGTATCACCCCTCCCCGCCCTTTTGTTTTACCCCCTCCCCCTTTTCTTTTTTTTAGTCGGCCCAGTGGAACATGTAAGCGCAGGCCTCGTCTTTTTTCGCGGCCTCCTCCTCGGTGTCGTTCTCGCTTTTGGCGTACTTGCTATCGAACATATCCAGCGCTTTGTAGTACAAATCGGCGTAAAGCTCGGACAGCCCTTGCTCGTTATTTGCGTGCCAGAACCACGACAAATGATTCAGGCTCATAATAAGCTCGGTGAAGTACTTGTAATCGGACAGCCAGCTGCGCGAGGCGCGGTTGTAGGTGTCTTTTATCGCGTTGTCCCCGAAGGGCTCGGCCAGGGCGAAATCCGATACAAACGTGGTAAAGCGCTTATATCCGTTATTTTCGCTCATAACCCGCTCAAAGATACGCTCCATAGCGGCTCCATAGACGAACGGATTGCTCCGGGCCTGCGTGAGAAGTTTCTTGACTCCCGGGCGCATGGCGCGGGCATAGGGGTTGCTCGTTTGGGTGGCGGTTGCAGTTGTACTCATAACTCAAAGATTTAAAAGTTAAACATGGCAGGCGTGGTCCCGGTCAGGGGGCCTCACCCGTTTCAATCCTCGTTAGTCTTGAATGGCGACATATCGCCACTCGTAGCGGTACTGCCCCCGGGCTCCCGGGGTTTTGGTGTACGTGTTCTTGCAGAGGAGCGCGTCGCAGTCGGGGTTTATCTTCATCAGCTTATACCCGGCCCGGACGAGGATTTTAACCGCATCTTGAAAATTACTCGGTATCGAGTGGAAGGTAGGCTTATATGAGCAAATGACATAGCGCCCGCCCTTTTTACGGTCTGCTCCCTCGGTGAGGAAGGATTTGTTTTTCAGATTCATAACTCAATAGATTTAGATTGTTTTGAACCCCGGGCGCGGTATCAGCGCCCCCGGGATTTTTAGTCAGATAGTTTGCTAATTATAGCGGCGGTATTTAAGCCCCGCAGCTCGTAAAAAGATACTATCTTTTTTAGGTGTAGCCCGGCGTTTTTTGCGGCGTTTTCAATGCTGGAGGAGTCCGTAATTGGGGACCCGTGGCCGATTCTAAAATATGTATTTTTCAGTCCCGGCGCAACTTCCACAAAACGCAAATAATGCCGTCTTAACATGGACGGATTAACGAGGGGGTATGCCGTTTTTTTAATGTCAAGATACTGCGCCGAGTCCTTGATTCTTACAAACATATTGCAAGTATCATAACTGCCCCGGGAGGCGCTGCATTTAGAACCGAAATAAACGTATAAATTGACTCTATACCCGTTTTTTTCGAGTCCCATGAGCGCCCCCATGAGGGCGGCGGCGGTATCTTTCAGCTCGTTTGCATCTATATCGCATGAGGCCGTCCCATTATAGCAAATATTCAATACTTTGCTATCTTTGTATGATACTCTTTCAGTCCGTATCATTGTTTTAGGAAGTCCCAGGAGGGCGGCGGGTACATTTGCCGCGCCCCCGCATATAGCGTTAAAACGGCGGGTCCTTTTTCCCTCTCCGAGGGTTTTTACATGGGCCGCAGTTGCTGATTTAAGGGCGGCGGCGCTTTTTTCGTCCCCGTCCCGGAGCAGCACGTTTGCGGCTTCGTATGATTCAGTCCCGGAAAAAGACTCGGACCCGGTATGAGAGCCGCATCGATGGCCCTTAAATACCTCGTTTTCCGGGGTTGTATCAAGATAGCCCCGGAGCCCGTCCAAATTGCTGAAGGTTTTTGTAATATCCATAACTCAAAAATTTAAGATTCAGAACCCCGCCCCCGGTCCCCCGGGCGGCAGGATTTAATGCTACATTGCAAGGGCAAAAGCATTGTTTTTGTGGGTGAGCCCGGCGCGAAGTATGTTGATTTCGTCCCGGTCATAACCGCCCGTAACTGCAAGACGGACGGCGGCGGCGGTATCAATTCCGGCCTTCATGAACTTTGCGAGGCGGGATATATTTCTATATCCCAGGACGATATGAACCCCGGCCGCGGCGGCGCTTTTTCTCATGTCATAAATGAACTCGAGAATATCGGACCGCCCCCCGGCGAGGTTTTTCTCAATCTTTGTGCAATAATCAAATTGCATTAAGCAAAAGCGATTCATGGAGGAGGCATCGATAACGCTGCGGCCCGTGTACTCTTCAGTTGCACCCCGGCCGCAGGTATTTCCGGCCGCGATACAATGAAAATCCGGGTGCATTTTTTCGCGGCCCCCGGGGAAGGTAAAATACCCGTTTGCGAGGGCGGCGTTTAATGTTACAAGCGTATCCGGGCAGGAGGCGTCGAGCTCATCTAACATGAAAACTCCGCCCCGGGTGAAGGCCCGGTAGAATTCCGTTTCATGATAATTGCCGGAGGCATCAAGATAGCCCGTTAATTTGTACTCGTCAGTTATGGAATTTTGATAGTAAAACTCCAGGCCGAGGGCGCGGGCTATTTGCTCACAAACGTAATTTTTACCGGACCCCGCAGGACCGTAAAGATAGACGGACTCGCCGAGCTGCATGAGTTGCAAAAGCGCATCAAAATTTTGGTGCTTAACTTCATCATCTTTGCGGGCGGCGGGTGCGGGCGCGGGGACCGGGACGGGCTCCGGCATGGGTGCAGGAGCGGGCTCGGGTGCAGGCGTATCTTTGCGGGCGCGGCGGGTTATGTTTTCACGTATCTTTGCATAAGCCTCGGACCCCTCAAAACATACGTTTTGCAGTTTTTCAGGACCGGACTCGGCGAGCATTGTAGCGGCTGCAGTTTCAGTCAGAACCCCGGAAAAATCCCCGAGGCGATACATGAACTTCCAGCCGTACATGTTACCGAGTTTAGTGTTATTCCATGCAAGGGTATGAGAACCCAAAAACATAGAACCGGACTCGCAAATGATAGCGGATTTTTTGCCGTTAACATAGCATTTCAAAATGTTTGCATTGTGTTTCATAACTCAAAGATTTAATTGTTTAACATTGGTATTTAAGCGGGGTATCAATCCCGGGAAAATAAGCCCGGGCGCCGTATTGCACCCGGGGCGGCAAAAACAATTAAATCTAATTTTTTGAGTTATCGCAAATTTCAGATTGTATCAAAACGCCTGCAGTGCTTCGTTAAAACCATTTTAACGGGCTGCGCAAATAAAACATTTTCAGCGCCCTTCGTTACTTCGGTATTTTCGTACCTTTCAATCTTACTTTTTGCAGTATTGTCAATGAACTCCCCCGGCGGCGTGGGTCCTTGCATCGTGGATTGTAACGGGGTTTTATCAATCCGGACCCTCGGCAAATAGTTTGTATCTTTGCGCCCGCTGATGTATCTTCATGTTTCCATGTTACTGCACCTCGGCAGCCGTTTGCGACGGGGCAAAAATCAAATCAAACTATCAAAGAACTGATGCAAAGTTACGAAATATATTTTAACCGTCAAGAAAAAATTTAACTTTTTTTGAAGGGAAGTTGTAAGTTGCATTATATCAATACTTTGCAAGGGGCGCGAAAATGGGCTTAATTTTGAATAATTCTAATTTAGAAGGATATTTTAACGGAGGCCGGGGTATATTTTAACGCCCGGCGGCCCTCAATGGACCCCCGGCGGGACGGGTGCAAAGATAGGCCCGGCGGCGTATCATGCCAAGCGCCCCAGGGCGAAGGATTGTAAAATAATTTAATAAGCCTCTATTTTGCCCGCTATTGCAAAGTAAGGGCGGCAAATGATAAATTATATATCCTTTGCGGGAAAATGCCTGCAAGGGCTTAAAAACGGCCAAAACGGGCATAATAGCAAACAAGGGGCCTCACGTGCGCAGGAGGGGCAAATATCAATACATGAGAATAAAACCCGCGGAAAATACCTATCTTTGCGGGGTATCTAAACATTTACCAGTATGCCGAAGACGGGATTAGGATTAGTAAATAAGACGCTCACCGAGCGAGAAAGGGCTGCAATAGCGCTGCATGTCTTTCAGGGCGTCACGGATTGGGCGCTATTATATGCCATAGCGCAGCCGGGGGCGTATGATAGGGACTTCCCAAAAAATAGCGTTTCCACGTGGAAAAATAGCGCCAAAATACGGGATTTGATACGGGACTATACTGCGGCCAGGGATGCCCGGGAAAACGCTATAAAAACGGCGGCATTTGAGGAAGGGCAGCGGGTATTGATTGAGCGGGCCGGGACGGATGATAACGGGGCCGGATTGGTGGATTATAGTGACCCCAAAAATCAACTGCGGAAGCTAAATTTGCTCGTTAATTCAGCAAAGGACCCCGGCGAAGTGCTCGATGCGCTCAAGGTGATAATTTCCGGGCAGCGGGATGATAGGCAAGCGGCCCGGGAAGGGCGGCAGGTGCGGGCATATTTGCCGCTATTGTGCTATCAATGCCCGTTATATGAGGAAAAACGTAAAAATATATAAATATTCTAACGTTTTCGGCGCTCAAAATCAAGCATTTAAGGACGCGAGCGGGGCTCGGGCGTGCCGGGGACCGGGGAGGGGGTAAACGGGGGCCGGACGGGGGCCGGGGGTGTAGACCCAAATTTATTTTTTCAAATTTTTTTCTGGCCTTCCAGCACTACCCTATCCGGCCTTGCGCCATTTCGTTGCGCATGCTGTGGGAAAAAGTAACAACCTTGTTACATTTTTAAGCCCCAAAATTTGGCAAATGCAGATTTTTGTAGATTATACGCAACTTTTTCGGTCCAAACTTACACCAAAAATCGCCATTCTACGGCCTTTAAATGCAGAAAATTGTAACTTTTGTAGATTTCACTATACTCTTTACGCGCATTTGGCAAAAAACTATAAATAGAATAAAAGAGTACTGCAAAACTTACAAAACTTGCAATTTTCGGCCTCTCGCGCCCTTGTAGTGCCGTTTTCCGTTGTAACTTTACCCTCCAAAACTTGCAATAAACTTACACAAACTTGCAATGCCCCGCTTCTTCCAGGGGGCAAAACCGACATAAAAACCGCCTCGGCTCGTTTGTGAACCGGGGCGTTCTTTGGTCTTACTGGGGAGAAATCGGCTATTTCGCCTCTTTCGGGGGCTCGCCTTTGGCTATGAGCCGAAGCTCGGCTCCGCAGCACGGGCAGACAAGCGCCGTCGCGGTGACTCTTTGGCGCGTGGGGATTGACTCCAGCTCGGACAGCGGGATTTCGGAAATCAGGGTTGCCGGGGTTGTGTCGAGAACGTCCGCAATCTTCTGGAGCGTATCCAGCGAGATGTTCCCTTTGGTGTAGTACGCGAACGCTTGTTTTGTCACGTCAAGCCTCTTCGCCGCCTCGGTCTGCGTGATGCCTCTTTTTTTGAGTACGTAAAGTAGATTTTCTTTGAAATTCATGTCTTGTTAAATTTTCTTGCAAAAGTAAAGTTAATTTTTTACAAGCGCAAGGAAATGAGAAAAATTCCGAAAAACTTTCCTCGTCAATAATTCGCAACAACTCTTGCTTTTTGTTTGCGTTTGTGTTATTTTTGCGCCCATGAGAGAAAAGGAATCAAAAAAACTCCGGGCCTCGGAGAAACTCCCCACTCGTTTCGTGCCGGTCGGCGGGACAATCAGGCGCTATGGCTTTACGTTTGTGGCCGTCAAGCGCCCCGCGGCTTCGCAGCTTCTTCCGTGCGAGGCTTGCTCCGGGTGCTGGTTTGCCAAAGGCCGCATCGGGGACTTAATCACCAACTGCACGGATATTCAGTGCTCAAAATGGGACCGCATGGACGGTCGGAATGTTTGGTTTAAGCTGGAGGACGGGGTATAGAAAACGCCCTTCATAACGAGCTGAAACTCATCCTGGGCCAGCACAAGCCGGAATATAAAAGTATTCTGGAGATTCGCGGCTCGCAGGAGAGGGTGGATGCGCTGACGCTCCTATGTCGGTCAATTCTCCGGGAGTCCTCGCTATGTTACGTTGACGGGGTGCTGGTCCACTATGACGGCAAGATTTATTCGGAGATAGAAAACCCCACTTCCGTTACCAACTGCCTTTTTGATATTCTCATGGACTCCGGGACGCAGCCCTGGGACGCAAAACGAATCGGGAGTATTATCTTGACGGTGATTTCGGAAAAGTCCTTTGCCCGCTCGCCCTACGTGGCGTTCTCAAACGGGGTTTTGAATATCAAGACTATGGACTGGTCCGAGGGGTTTAACCCAGGGCGCGTTGTTACTGAATACCTCCCGTATGCTTACGACCCGACGGCCCAATGCCCGCTGTGGGAAAAATTCTTGAACGAGATTATGCCGGACGAACAGCAGCGGCTCGTCCTCCAGGAGTTCTTCGGCATGGTCTATCTTGACCGCTCCAGCTTCTCGGTTGAGAAGTTCGCTCTCTTTGTCGGAAAGGGCGCGAACGGAAAAAGTGTCATTTTTGACGTGATGAAAAAGGTTATCGGCGAAAAGTACGTTACTACGCTTGATTCCGTCCAGCTCTCCGATGAAAAGATGCTCCCTTATGTAAAAGGCGCGAGGCTGAATTTCTCCCCGGACATGGCGAGCCAAAAAGACTTTTCCTCGGCCCTTAAGGCCCTTGCCTCCGGGCAGGACGTGACGGGCCGGAAAATCTACGGCGACGCGGAGAAAATCAAATGTCCTCCCCTTTGCTTTGCCATGAACGAGCTCCCCCGCTTCCGTGACGTTACCGATGCGTTTTTCCGTCGAATCCTCCTTTTCTCCTTTGAGGTCCAGATTCCACCCCACCGGCAGGACAAACGGCTCGTTTCCCGCATTTGCGAAAATGACAAGCCGGGCATAATGAACTGGATTCTTCAAGGCCGGTTTCGGCTGATTCGTAGCGGGGGCGAGTTCAGCTACTCGGAGAAAATGGAAAAGGACTTGAATATACTCCGTGGAAAGGTCCGCGGGGGTGCGGAATACCCGGTCAAGTCCTACCTCGAGTCCCGTGGGCTCTCCGTCTATCCGTCCTATGTCGGCCAGGCTCCCGTGCTGATTTCCCGGCAGGAAATCTACGACGGCCTCGGCGGGGCGGTTTCTACTCACATGATTACCCGTGAGCTTACCGGATTCGGGATTCAAACGATGCGTAGTAAAGAAATGAAATATCGCGTGTATGAGAAAGTATAGCCACGTCCCAACGGAGGAACTACATAAGCGCTGGCTCGCCCTTCGGGACGAGGCTAAACGTACCGGCAAGCACTCGCCGGAGCTGTATGAAATGAGAATGGAACTGGAGCGCCGCCGTGGTTGGCGACCGCCGGTTGTAGACATAGACTTCACCAAAAACGTACCAGATTAAGTTATGATTTTTCAGTTTTCGCCCATTCCCGAGGGCTTTTTCGGGGACAGCGGCTTGACCGCAACTTCAGCGAATCATATCGCAAACCTCCTGAAGCTCCGCTATGAGCGGATTGAGAACGAGCTTAACTCGCTGAATTTCGTTACCGAACGTATGCAGGTAGTTGGCATGGATAAGGACGTTATTATGAAAAAAGCGCTCCTTTTCGATGCGGACGAAATCAAGTCACGGCTTGAAGAAGTTGCCATGTGCAAGGGCTTTATCGCTTTTCTCCGCGAGGCAATCAAGGAGAAAAAGCGCCTTACGGAGGAAATCGAGGACTATACTACGCTGGAGTACCAGACTCTCATGGCTAACCAGCCCAAGCCGCAGCACCCGATTTCCGAAGAGGAAATCGTCAATGCAATGTCTATTGGCGACCGCGTGCGATACCTTTCTATCGAGGCCCGGGCCGCCACGTTCGGAAAGTTCATTCACCCTGGCGGCACTTTGGCGACCGCAAGAAAAGCTGCATTTGAAGCGTTCCAGGAGCCGACGAAGGTTGCAATGGCGGGCCGCGATACCGTCTTTGTTCACCGCGAAAGCGCTGTTTCTCCCAACGAGATTGACTCGCTGATTTCCGGCCTGCAGGCGGAGCACCGCAAGTCCGAGGCGGAGCTTAACGGTCTTAACCACGAAATCGACCAAACCCGCGTGCGCGATGCGCAGGACAAAATGGATAAGTACCGTTCCGAAAAGGATAGCTGGGATAAGGAAACCAGCCGCTTAAAGAGCGTCATCGACCAGACTCGCGTTGAGCGCAGAAAGGTAATCGAAGAGCTTAAAATCGCCATTCCGAACAAATATCGGGACTTATACGAAACCATAAACGGATAATCCGGGGCTGAAGGTTTATCCTGAAACCCGGACCAACGAAAAGGGCGCATGTTCATTTTTTTCGATAGCGTAGTGCAGAGGTTAGCACGCTGGATTGGTAATCCGGAGGTCGTCGGTTCAAATCCGACCGCTATTATCATGAGCGCGTTATTTCGCTCGGCATTAAAACGATTTGGAGAATCGTTTGCACTTGAAATGCAACAAAAATGGCTCCGAACCCAAAAAGTACACGGCTCCGGCCGAACTGACTTTGCCATTGCCCTTGACGGGCTCGGAGGTCCTTGCCTTTATCCTTGTCGTTGCCTTTGTAACATGCGCCCCAACCGGTCCGTTTTTAAACTAAATACACATGGAAACAATCACTATTGCAAAGGTTAAAAACCTTATCACGGCACGACCGAAGGAAATGCCGTTTGACGTGTACCGCAAGCTGCGTAAAGAGCAGCAGCTGATGCTCCACGGTTACAGCGTAGTTGAAAAGCAGAACGGAGTTTTTGTCCGTCGCCACATTCCCGGTCGCCTTGACGGCGTGTGTATTCCGTCAAAGAACTGGACTAACTCGCGCAACGTCCAAATCGTACTGAAGTAATGAGCGTGATAGCAAAAATTATTGCCAGATTAAAGGGGGCCGGAAAAGTCAAAGTTAGGTTCAAGAAACTTAACCCCAATGCCGTTATGCCGGTAAAGGCTCACCCCACCGACGCGGGCTTTGACCTTGTGGCCGTTTCGTGCTGGCGCGAGAGCGGAAACTACGTGTACGGTACCGGCCTCGCCGTGGAAATCCCGGAGGGGTACGTCGGGCTTATCTTCCCCCGCTCGTCTATCTCAAAGGTTGACTTGTTTTTGACAAACGCTGTTGGCGTTATTGATTGCCACTACCGGGGAGAAATCCTTTTCAAGTTCAAGGCCGCAACCCGGATTCCGTATGGTGTTTATGAGGAAGGGGACCGAATCGGCCAGCTTATCATAATGCCTATTCCACAGGTGGAATTTGAGGAGGTGGAGGAGTTGTCTAAAACCGACCGGGGGCGCTGGCGGCTATGGCTCTTCCGGTAAGTAACAAAAATGTTTCATAACCTATGAAGATACTTAAAAACAACAAAATCAAGCTGGAGCGCGGTGAAACCCGCGTCGGTAACTTCTTCTTTAAGATAGAAGGCGACCACATTAAGATTCAGGACCTTAACGGCCTTATGTCGTTCCGCGTGCCGCGTAAACGTATGGCTGTCGGCGTATGGCTGGAAAACACGCTCAATCGCGGGGCCGAAGGCGAGGAAACGCTGAAAGCCTACGCGGCTACCGTGTGGACGTTCCTTGCCCTTGTGCCGGACCAAGAGGCGCTCGGCGGTATTCTGGAGCTTACCAAAGACGCTATGCAGCGTCACCCGGATTGGTACGGCTATAAGCCCAGCGACGACGAAAAGGCCAATGCCGAAGCCGCCCAGGAAGTCAAGGAAATGACCGAGCTTGAAAAGAGCCTTGCTGAAATGCCTGCTGGCGAGAAGCCCAAGCGTAAGAGAAAGACCTCCCATGCCGCCAAAAGCGAATAGCACGTTTCGCTATCTCGACTACAAATACCACGTCGTTACGACCTTTGAGGACGGCGGCGAGGTATATGTGGTCTTGAAGTACTACGGGAAACGCAGGCAGTGGTGGCATTACGAAGTGTGGTCGCTTTTCGAATACAATCTTAAAGTAAACGAGAAAAGAAACCTATAAATTTTCTCCAATATTTGTTGATTTTTATAGGTTTTTCTATCTTTGTGAGGAACTTTCTTCAAACTGTAACATTCATCACTACTAACTACTAACAAGCCCTCCGTTGTGAAAACGCAGGGCTTTACTCATATAAAAAGCCTCCCGTTTCCGAGAGGCCAAATCTTTGAGTTATTTGTAGGCTCGCGCCTAACGGGTACAAAATTAATGAATTTTTGGCTTTACGCGCAAAAAATTGGCGAAAAGTTCACTTTATTTGCGAAATAAGCAATAAGGCACAACGGCTATTGGTTTAAATTGGCTCGGTAGCCCTTTTTACCTCGCGGAGCTGGATTCCGTGGAAGTAGAGCATCATCTTCCGCTTAATCGGGTACTTTTCATCTGGAAAGCCCTTGCAGTCCTCAACAACAATATCTCCGTCTTTCATATAGACGTAATCGGCAACGTAAGTGACGGGCCGTTCAATGAGCTTTTGGACGACCTTTTCTTTGGTCTTTAATTTCTTCACTACGGGCCGATATTGGGCCGGGAGTAACGGGAACTCAACCTGCTTACGAAGGTCGCTAATTTCGCCCTTTTTGGCCGCTTCTTTGAGAATCAGCCAGCGGTTATATTCCAGCTTTGACGCAAACTCCCCTTCCGAGGTCACTATCTTTTTGTTTCCGTATTTTCTGCGTGGTATCATATTTCCATAGGTTCAAAGAAATACTCCGGGTAGCATTGGCAACGAGGGTGCGGACGCTCAAACGGTGTTCCGATAGGGATTTTCTTACCGCAAAGCGAGTCGCACTCCGGGCAGTCGAAGGACGAGCCCCGGTGACGGATATAATAACCCGCCCCTTGCGCCATAGCATCCACCCACTCGGCATAACGGGCCGCGTCTATAATCAAGTCCGCACCGATTAGCGAGAGCTGGTTATAGATATTGAAACTATATCCCGGCCCCCAGCCCATGCGCTTTATCCCGGCCTCCCGCCAAAGCGGGCAAAGAAACGGGTTGTTCATGTACCGGGAAATCAGCACCCGCAAATAACCCTTTGTGTAGTTCTTTGCGAGCGCGAGTCCAACCCAGACAGAAAGCAGGTCCAAAAGGTGCTCCCCGGCAAGGTCAAAGCTCATACCGGCATACTTTTCGGAAAGGGCCGTTTCAAAGGCCACCTCCTCGTCCGCATAGTCCAGCGAGTCGGTAATCAGCGTATAGGCAATCTTCCTTGCGTCCTCAATGCAGCCGTCCGACAGCGCAACGCATTGGCGCATGGCCTCTTTGTAGAGCGTTTCGTCGGCGTCAAAAGAGAAATCAGCGCCGAGGTGCTTGTATTTCCATGCCAGTTCCAAAAGGGCCGCCAGCGCGTCGTTAAATCGCTTTTTCGACGCACCGGCGAACTCGTTTAGCGAGGCATTTATCTTGTGGTGGTTAAGCATTGGTGCGGCTTGCGGTTACGGCGTTGTTCTTAATCTGTTGTGCGTTTATCTGCGCGGCGGCCACGGCCTCGTCGTGGGCCTCCTGCAGGAGCCTGTTCACCTCGTCCGGGGAAGAATAGCCAATGTTATAGGCGATTTCCGTTGCGGTCTTTTTAGACATAGCCCCGGCGGCAACAAGCTGCTGAATACCAGAAATCACGTCGTTTTCGGAAAGGAAAATGAACGGGTCCAGATAGGCTTTTACTTTGAAAGAAGCAGTATCGCTTGCACGGTTTTCAGAAGTGAAGTAGGCAAACTTGAAGAGGCTTACAACCCCGTTCAGGAATTGCTGGTACTCGATAGAGTCCGAAAGGGCCTTCAGGTAAGAATCCGCAAAGAGCATCTTGACTGTCCGGGAGGACATATCAGCGCCAGACTTGATTTCGGGCGTTTCCACCGCGAACGAGCCTCGCATGATATTCTTTTCCATGATTTCCAGCTGCTTTGCAAAAGCGCCGTCAGCGCCCTGCGCGGGCTCCAGGAATCCAACCTTTGCGTTCGGGTCGATAGAGTCAATACGGTTTGGAGTGCCGTCCGTATTCGTCATTACCTCCATATCCCCGCCGAGGGTATAAAGAATCCTCAAAGCGTAGGCCGCATTGTTTTCGCTGAACTGCGAAATGCCGATTTCGTAACCGTCAATGATTCCCTGCGAGGCGGTCCAGACGGGGCCGGTATCGCGGCGGTGGTAGCGAACGGGAATATCCGGGAAGCCGTGCGGTTTCGGCTCGCCTTCAAGCTCCCAGCCTTCGCCGTCCTCTTTCTTCTTATAAGTGGCAAACGAGGTGCGGTCGATTACGTCCAAATACTCATGGGGATTGCCGTCCCAATCTTCCTGCACATACCGGCGGCCAAGAAGCGCCAGCTTGCCGGTCAGCGAGTCGTAGTGTGGATAGAGCGTGTCGCCACGGTTGTAGGAGAAAACGCGCCAGCCGGGTTTCCCATTGTCGAGATAGACGTAAACAGCAACGTCGCCAATCTTGTAATCCTCCTCAATCGCCTCGTTGATTGCTACCTCCATATCGTACTCTTCCCAGCCCTCACGGAAGAAGGAAAGGGTGTCAATCATCTTTTGGTTGGTCGCGTCGGAAATCAGCTTCATGCCGATATTGTTTCCGAGCAGGGCCTCTTTTCGCTTTGTTAAGATTCGCTCCTGAAAGCCGATTGCAATACGGCTTCGCACCTTTGCTTGATACGCACCGGTTTCCTTATTGACATAAAGGGTATTCGGGTAGTATTTGAGGTGGTTAATCTTGTGCGAGGTCGGAAAGAACTCGCGGTAAAAATCGGCCTGCGTCCGAAGCTCATGCTGGACGTTTGCAACCGTCTGGACGTAGGGAGCGGATGGGTTTATAATCGGAGTCGTGCCAATGACTCCGGGCGGGATAGGAACGGAAAAGGGCTTTTTCCGTAAGATTTGTTCGGGTGTCATTGCCCCGATAGACGGAGTAAGTCGCATGGTATATTCGTTTTAAAATTTTAACTTCCAAAAAAGCTCCAGTCGCCACGGCGCACGCGGCGCGTAGCCTTTGCATTGTCGGCCCGGTCCACCGCGTAGAGCAAAGCCTCGATAAAGTCCGGGGAATGGCCCAGCAGGGCAATCATATCCTTCTTTTTAATCAGCGAGCGGGGGCTTTCATTCTCAATCCATTTCAGCACGATGCGCTCTTGCATGAGCCGCTCTTCGATAGTGAACGGCACGCGCTTATCCATGAAGATTCTACGAAGCACGTTTTCCTCAATCGACATTTCGCCGTTCTGGATTTTGTCAATGAGAATACCGGCACATTCGGATTTGCGCTTTGTATATGCCGTTTTGTCCCGTGCCGGGCCTTTGTTGTCAAACGCATGCGCCCGGCGCAGGTCCTCGGACTGGCGGAGCCAGTTACCTACTCCGTTCACGTCATAGGCGAAATCCTCATCGGCCACTTCGTTGCGTTTAAGAAAAGCCTTGATGCGAGGCACAACGTCCTCGGCGGTCACGTACTTTATCGCCTCTACGTCAATGATATGCCAGCCGTCCATAGCCCAAAGCACAAGCCAGTCACCACGGAGCGCAATATCACCTCCGGCAACCCTGCGCCCGTTCGTTTGGGGGGCGTTTTGGAAAAACTTATACATATCCCCGGCGGTAATGAGCGAGCCGGTATCGTCAATATCCCGCCAAACGCCCCTAATATCGTTTATAACGGCCTTTGAGCCGCCGGACGATATTCTGTTCATATACTTCGGGTCGGACGCTTGCAGAATCTTATTTTCGCCAAATTCGCCGTCGATAAACGTAAGCGAGGTAATAAATTCTTTATAGTCCCGGTCCGGGTTATCCGTAAGCGAGTTGATTTTGTTGCGGGCGTTGGGGTTGCGATAGACCTCTTCCGGGGTATCGCCCCAAGCGATTTCCGTAACGTCCTCGCCGTAACGGCAGAAGTAGCGAATCTTTCCAGAGCGGGCCGGTATCGCCTCGTCCGTTTCCGGGTCAATCCACCAGTCCAGCAGCCAGCGCAGCTTATTTGATTTACCAACGGGGTTGCAGGTACAAATGAAACGAGCCGGGAGGCCGGTGGTGGAACGGTTGGAGCCCATGAGGTCAAAAATCACGTTCAGGTTATCCCGGGTGAACTCGGCCAGCTCCTCAATGACAATATAAGGCATTTCCGCACCACGGAAACGGTCTTTTACCGCTTTGAGGTCCGCCAAGTGCTCCATTTTCATTGTGGCCCCGGCCCCGCCAAAGAACTTTGCTTCAAAGGACGTGTCGGCGAACGAGGCGAATCCACGGAAGATAGGCTTACAAGACTTCCAAATACCACGCTTTACGTCGTTTTCAAGGCGACGAAAGCCATACATGTTAACGTCGGGGTTTTCCGCGTAGTAAAGAGCACCTATAAGGCTTATGGCTGTTTTGCCAGCGCCACGTTTTCCTCCGCAAATGGTAATGTCGGCTTTACTGGTTAGCACCTTTTCCTGGAATCCCTCTTGTGGAATCAAATCCCAAATGCGTTTTCCGAGGCGCTTTTGCTCCAGATTTTCGTGCCGAATCTTTTGTGCGTACTCATACGAATACACCTCGACGCCATATTGCAGAAACACGGGGTCAAGGTACTGCTTATCGTCTATGACGGTTTGCTCGCTCATTCTTTTGCAAAGATTGTAATTTGTTTTCAATACAAATCAATATTTATTGAAATGTATTGATTTTTTAGCCTTATATTTGCCCGTGTATGGACGAAAAGAGCGCAAATACCGGTGTGCAGATTGTCTGCCCGCTTTGCAAGCAGACTTTTCCGGTACGAGTACAAGAACTCACGGGAAAGCTGCGGCTCTCGGTCCGATGCCCTCACTGCAAGCGCATTAGCGAGCTTACATTGAGCGATATAAAATAGCCAGCGCCATGAGCGCACAATAGAGGCCACCAGAGTTACATGATAACCGAATAGGCCCGGAGTAGAAATCCCGTGTGGGTTTCCGCTTCGGGTTTTTTGTATAACCCAGTTCATTGAAAGCAAAATGAAACAAAAAATTATTGATGCGTTCAAGACGAAGTATTTGAGCTTTGGATTGAGCAACGAGGCTATTGACCGGATTGCCTCTGCATTGGAAAAGACAGTCACCAAAGAAGAGGAAATCGCAGAGGCTTTGGCAAAAGTCGATACGATGAACCTTATCGCAAGTGAGCTTCAAAAGATGCGTGACAAGGAGATTCAAACGCGAACCGACTTGCAGAACTCTTTTGAGGATTACAAAAAGAAGCACCCCGAAAGCAATCCTGACCCGGACCCCGACCCGGACCCCAACAAGGAACCCGAATGGGCCAAAACACTGCGCCAGCAGAACGAGCAGCTCCTCGCCCGCCAAAAGGCCGAGGACGATGCAAAAGCCCAGAAGGAACTTATCGCAAGGCTCGAGGCTGGACTGAAAAAGGCCGGTTGCGTCAATGCCGGTATCCTTGCCGGAGTACTGAAAGGCGTTGCCCTTCAGAAAGACGAAACCGAGGAGGCCGCGATTGAAAGGCTCAAAGGCGACTATAACGCCTCTGTGAAAGCAATCTTTGGCGACGGCCCTATTCCACCGGCGGCAGGTGGTAGTGCTTTCGGTGACGCAAAGACCGCTCTTGACAAAAAGAACGCTTTTCTGCGCCAGCAGGGACTTCTCCCGGAACCCCAAAAAGCACAGTAACCTTTAACTCAAAGCACCATGCCTAAATTCAGCTCTTTCAACGCTTATGGCTCCGAGGCTAACGAAATCGGCCAGAGCCATGTTCCCGTTTGGCTTGGTACGGTTGCTCCTCACGCGGTAGGTGGTATGCTTAATACCGCTTTCTTGAAGAAGGGCCTCCGTATTCCCGCCGGTACGGGTGTAAACCTGACTGCGGGTGTCATTAACCCGCTCCTTACCTACGTGGTTAAGGCTGTGAATACTGGCGTGATTACCATTGACCCGAAGGAATATGGTTTCACCCCCGCTGTCGGCGAGTATCTGTTCCTCGTGAACGCTGATAGCTTCGCCTCCAACGGTAGCCCCGTCGCAATCACCGCCGTTGCCGCCAACGCCGCTAACTCCGCACTTCTGGACGTAACCGTCGCCATTGAAGGTGTGGCCGTCGGAAGTGTTGTAGCTTTCGCCCCCACCAGCGGGGCCGTTCCCGCCCCTAACGGCTATCTCTACAACGACATTTACCTCGGTGGAATCGAAGTCACCGCCGCGACTATCGCCGACAAGACCGCCGCCGCCTCTGGTGCTGTCGTTGATTTCCACGGAGAGGGCCTGCTCGTTGAGCTTACCCCTTGCGCCGGAATCGAGAAAGCCATGAAGGCCGCCGTTCCGAACGTAATCCAGGTGCTCGTTTAACCCTTAACGAATAGGAGAAAAACACTATGGATACCTACCAGATTCAATTCTACGACCTGCTTTCCCGCGCCCTCGGCGCTGGCGAGAGCATTCAGTCCTTCCTGGACAACACTATGGCGCTGAAGTACAACGCCCTGCAGCTGGACGGCTTCACCTTTGAGCCGTTCATGCAGACCGATTTCACCTACGAGCAGATTGTCGGCGAGCTCGGCCTGAACGTCATGGCGCAGTACTACGACGTTGACTCCCCCGCTCTGCCTGACGGGACCCAGGGCTTCAAGTCCTACACCGGCAAGATTCCTCGCATGAAGAAGGTGGAATACTTCAACGAGGATAAGCTCCGCAAGATGAAGCTCGTTGAGGACCGCAAGTCCTCCACCCCGGAGCAGATTGCGGAAATCGCCTATCAGCAGCTCTTCATCACCGTTGACAAGCTGATTGGCGGTCACACCAACGCCCTGACCTATCAGCGCCACCAGGCCGTTTCTACGGGTAAGTTCGTTATCAACAGCGCCAACAACCCGAAGGGTGTCAAGAACATCACCCTGGATTACCATGTACCTGCTGCCAACAAGACCATCCTGCCTTCTGACAGCACTCGCTGGTGGACCTCCACCACGCATACCCAGGCCAACGAGGGCGCAAACTCCAACCCCGTGAAGGACCTTACCGACATTGTGGCGAAAGCCCGTTATGCCGGTGTTCGCGGTCATTTCGAGGTGGAAATCGACTACCTGAAGGAAGTCCTTGCTCACAGCAAGGTGCTGGCCCAGATTGGCGTCGCTACCCTGCCCGCCTCCGATTCCACCGCCCAGATTGCCTACGCCGGCATTCTGTCCTACGAGGCCAAGAAGTCCGCGCTGGAGAGCCTTATCGGCGCTCCTATCAAGGCTATCGACGCCCTTGTGCCGGTAGAGTCTATCGACAAGGCCGAAAAGGCATTCACCCGCCAGAACATTAACGCCTTCGAAAAGAACGTGTTTGTGTTCGTTCCCGACGGTGAAATCGGTACTGTAAAGACCGTTGAGCCTATCGCCATTGAGGGCGGCAACTACGCCTCCTTCTACGGTGGCAAGCTCCTGCTGACCGTCGGCGTTGATTTCGTGAAGAAGTGCCAGAGCTACAACACGGAAATGACCTCGCTCGTCATTCCTTCCGTGCCGCAGTACTTCTGGTATCTGTTCCCCAACGCCTAAAGACCGCGCTAATCCCTAATTGAAGGAAGAAATGGCAGACATAAGCACAAACCTAACTTTCGTAAGGTGGCTCCGGGCAAAGTCCGAGCCGTTCATGGACCTTTCCGATGATTTCCTTTTCTCTGTCCTCATCGGGCGGGACATTACGGACGATTCCATGCTTTATTCCGAAGCTACCGAGAAACAAAAGGACCTCTGCCTCGCAGACGTGTATTATGCCGCTGCCGTTTCTTCCGTCAAGACGGGGACGCAGGGCGAATCCGATGGCGGGTGGACCCATTACGTCGCAATCAAGAACGCCGTTAACCGCTCCGGCTTGCTGGATATGGCGAAGGCGCTCTACGACAAGTGGGGCGAGTCCTTCATTGACCCGCGGAATAAAATCCGCATGAAGCCTTTGTATTAGTATGTATAACCCCCGTTGGCCCCATACCTTCGTTATCAAGGGCGTGTCCCTTGACGAAAACGGACTCCCCGTTACTGACGACCAGGGACGACCGGTTGAAAGCGAAGTGACGCTGAAAAAGTGCATTTATGATTCCAACTGGAACCCCCGCTTCAACAGCGACGGGACTTACGCTTATGAGGAGGTAACGGCTATGCCGTGGGGTTATCGTACTTCTACGGGCGGTCTTAAAACCGCAGGCGACGTGATTGTTGCCGACTACAAGATTTCCACCCCCAAATGCCTTACCGAAATCCCCACGGGGACCATTTTGGAGCTTACGGACGATACGCACACTTTCCTCGGAAAGGTGATGAAGTTCACAACCTACAACTGGGGTACTGACATTTGGCTTGACAACGTGAAAAACTAATGAGCCTGAAAAGTGATAACGACCGCAAGATAAAAGCAGGATTCAAACGCCTCGGACTCCTCAAAGACATTGTTATTGAGAACGGCATGAAGAGGCTTATGAACGATGCTATGATGATTGCCCTCGCCACTCACGACCACGACCATTGGTTTCACAAGTCTACGGATAATTCCTACGGCTGGCTTGTGCTCCACGACGGAGCGCACGTAGACCACCGGACGAATACCGGAAAGCACGGCGAGGGAAGCGCCTATACGGAGCTTATGCGGGCTTCCGAGTCCGCTCCCAAAACCGGTTGGGTTGGAATCCTCCTTGCCGACATGGGCGAGGTCCACGACAACGAGAAGGGCAAATACTACTTGTTTCACCTTGATTACGAAATTAACCTGCTGGAGCTTACCCGGCAAGACATTGAGGAGCAATTTGATACTTATTTCAAACCGCTGTAATGCTTAACAACTTTGACATATCGGACATTGAAAAACTTATCTCCGACAAGGTAAGGGAGCTCGGTGTTTCCGAAAACGTCTGGAACAACAGACCGAAGGCCACCAACGACAAGATTTCGGATTTTGTCGTTGTGAAGGTTTCCGGCGGCATTTCCGACAAGGCCGCTTATGGCGATTGCCGGGTGCTCGTTTATCTGTTTGCCCGTGACATTAAGGAAATGAAAAACTCCAAGCGTTTGTCCGTTATGCAGCAGAAGTTGAGGGAGCTACCCCTTTGGATTGAGCCGCTCCTTATCAACGGAAAACCTCGCGTAATCGGTGATACCGCAGACGATTTTGGGTTTCACACAAGGATATTGAATTTCAAAGTATTTATAAAATCTAAATAGCTATGGCTAACACTGCTACTCTTACTCAAGCTATGCTTGACGACCTCCATATCGGCAACGCATCGCTGTCCCTGCTGGCCTACAACGCCGCAGGCGTAGACATTTCTGCCGCTATGGACTTCTCCAACGCGGACCAGATTTTCACGCTCGAGGGCTCTTTCAACCTTTCCGCTGACGACCCCTCCAGCTCTGAAATCCGCATCGACCAGCATCAGAAGGTTATCGACCAGAACATTGAAAAGGGCGGTAACTGGCGCATGACCGGCAACATTCCTTCCGTTGCACAGGCCCTCATTGAATACTTCTTCACCGAGGGCGTGGCTACCGGCACTATCACCGGCTCCAACGGAAAGACCTATACCGGCAAGGGATTCCTTTCCACCCCGGAAACTATCGAGGTTTCTATCCTCGTGGAGTCCGAGTCCCAGAACACGGCAATCCTCTTCCCTCACGTGAAACTCATTGTTTCCCCCGTGAAGAAAGACGACAACACCAACCCCGCCTACCTCACCTTCACGGGATTCATTCTCCCCAACCCCTTCAAGAAGGAGGGTGCGCTCGTTGGCGACTTCGCCGTGCTGAAGGCCGCTGCTTAACCGGCGTAACGGAACCTAAACCGAGGGGCTGGGTGTGCAAAGCCCTGCCCCTTTTTAAATCCAAGAACACATGAAACAGCCTACCCTTGAACAAAGGAAAGAGTATCTGGATATAGAGCAAAACTCCGTGTCCGTAGTACCGATTAAGGGCACAAAGAAAAGTGTCAGGCTTCGTTGGCTGAAGCCCTATACGATTGAGCGAATCACGCAAATTTGGATTGAGCGTGACCTCGCTGCTGCCCGGCTGGAAAAGGGCGCGGACGTACTGAAAGACCTTGCAAAAGAGCCGTATTTCGCCTTTAAGGAGGCGGCGCTGATGATTCTTAACCACGATATTAAGATTCGGTTTTTCTACCCGCTTTTGTGGCGTTGGCTGGCGCTCCGTTACGACGAAACGCAGATAGCCCCGATTGTGGAAGAAGGTAAAAAAAAACTTCCGCTTTTAGCACACTACGGGACTATGGCGTACTCGCTGGATATGAGGACGGACTTAATGAAGATGACGAAACGCGAAGCAGAGCAATACCGAGCAGAACTTCTATTGGGTGCGAAGCAGCTTTCTGCAAAGACTTCCCCGGGTACGGACAGCCCCGCTGGAGGCTCTTCCGTTGGGAGCGAAACTTCGGCTACCGATGCGTCCTAACATTCGCCCAAATTGAGCTTATGCAGGCCGATTTGCCGCACACTTTGTACCGTGGCTATAAATCCACCGTCGGCGACAAGAAAGGGCCTAAAAAGCCGTTTAAAATCAATCCAAAGGACCCGGCAATAGCGCGGCAAGAGGAAGCCAATCGCCGGGCCGCTGAAAGGAGAGCCGCGCGAATGGCCGGGACAGCCCCGGTCACTATGAACGAGGTTTTTAAATAGAAATCAACACTATGGCCGGAACGATTGAATCTTTGGATTTTGAAGTTATCCTCAAAGACGATAAGTTCAAAAAGAGTATAGACAATGACTTGAAGCTGGCGAGGGAACTCAACACAAGGCTCACGGATATTCTTAACCTGAAAAAGCGCCTGAACAACGAAACGACCACCCAGCTCGTCAATGCTGAAAAGGTCCGGCAGGCCGAGGCGAAAACAGCCCAGGAAATTGCCAAGACCGCTCTTGAACAGCAGAAAGTGGCAACCGAGGTCGAGCGCACCCGTATTCTCCAGGAAAAACACACCGGGGCCGCCAAAAAGACGACCGCCGAATACGTCAATATGAAGTCCGTCCTCCGCACGCTGTCCCAGCTAACCGGGGTTGCGTTCTCTGTTGTTGGTATTCGCCGGTTCCTCGAGTCGATGATTGATATTACCGGGCAATTCGAGGTGCAGCGCATGGCCCTGCGGAACATGCTCCAAGACGTTGACGGCGCAGACAAGATTTTCGAGGACCTTTACCGCTTCAGCTCCGATTCCACTTACCGATTCTCCGAATTGGCAAAGTACGCCAAGCAGCTTTCCGCGTTCAATATCGACAAGGGCTCGCTCCTTGAAACGACCAAGATGCTCGGTGACGTCGCCTCCGGCGTGGGCGTTTCTATGGACCGGCTGATTCTTGCTTACGGCCATGTGAAATCCTCCGGCTTCCTTCGTGGTATTCAGCTTCGTTCTTTCTCCCAGAACGGCGTGCCGATTCTCGACGAGCTTGCAAAAATGTTCAGCGAAACCGAAAAGCGGGCCGTGTCTTTGGGCGAGGTGTTCGACCGCATGACAAAGCGCGAAATCCCATTTGAAATGGTGGAGGAGGCTTTCCGCCGCATGACCTCCGAGGGCGGTAAATTCTACCAGATGCAGGAGGTTTTGGCAAAGACGCTCGCCGGGCAGATTAACATTCTGAAAGGCCGTTGGGAAAATATGCTTGCGGCTATCGGCCAGGCCAACTCCGGCCCGATTAAAGACGTTGTTTCGACCGTTTCCAACCTAATTGCCAACTACGACCAGCTCGGACGGAAGATTGCCGAGCTTATTGTCGTTTACGGCGCTTACAAGGCCGCTGTGTTCCTGATGACCGCCGTAAGCGAGGGGCTCTTTGTTGCTACATTCAACCTTCGGCTTGCTTTTGAGAAGCTGGAGCTTGCGCTCTTAAAGAATCCTTTTGCGCTAATTGCCGCCACGGTAACGGCAACCGGCTATGCGCTTTATCAGTTCAATACGGCCCTTTCCGACTCCGAGAAAATCACCCAGACCGCAGAAAGGGGCGTCCAAAAGTATCGAGCGTCGCTGGAATCCGAAAAGGCGGAGCTTGAACGCCTTTTCGCCAAGCTCAAATACGCCACTGAAGGCACAAAGGAATACGACGCGGCCAAGCTGGCTATTCAAAACCGATTCGGACCCTACTTAAAGCAACTTCAAGATGAGGGCGTTGCGGTTGATAATCTGGCCGGGACGTATGACAACCTCAAAAAGAAAATCACCGAGGCTCAAATGGCGCGTTTCTTTGAAAGCGAGTCCGATTCCGTCAGCAAGTCGTATGCGACCGCCACGGACAATATCTACTCGTCCTTCAAAAAGACAATGGAGGCCCACAAGGTTGCTATTGACGAGCAGGAAGCAATCTGGCACTACATTACAACTGGTGAATACCTCGGAAACGACCGCAATAAGCTCGGCCTGCAGGTGGGTACTATCGGCCTTCCTGGCTCGTTCACATACAAGGATTTTGGCCGTTCCGCTCTTTCTCTCCGCAAAGATTTTGAAGCGGCAACAACTGCGTATGATGCTGGAATGTCTATGTTGGAGGACGTGCTGGAGGTACACAAAAGGCGTATCGCCCAGACCGGAGGCGAAACCGCCGACGAGCTCACTTACAATATCGCATCTATCGTTGAGGGAATCAAGAAATACGACAAGGATATTCAGGCCATCCGCGACAAGGCGAAAAAGGGCTCTATCACCGCCGACGAAAAGACCACCCTCGCGAGCCTTGTGGCCTCCCGTAAGGAGCAGGCAGACCTCTACAAGGAAATCATGGGCGTTGACTACGACAAGGGCACGCGCCGTAGCGAACGTGCTTCCGAGAAGGCAGAGAAAGACGCGATAAACCGCCTTAAAACGCGAATCGCCCTTCTGGAGAAGTACTTGTCTATCTATGAGAAAATCGAGCCTATAAAGGGCGAAAAAACGGCAGATTGGCTTGCGGAAACTATGGGCGGCAAGCCGGGCGATTACAAAGACCTTGATAAGCAGATTTTGGCCCTTACCGGCGAACTTCGCAAGCTCGGCGACGCTGGTACGGAGGCCGCAGACGCAATCGAGGCCCGGCTCGGCCTTGACGCGGCCAGCCAGCTTGTAAAGCAGTTCAAGGCCGACAAGAAAGCCGCCGAGGACGCTGAAAAGGCGCTCAATAAGTACCTTGATGCGCTGGAGAAATGGGCTGACAAGACGCAAGAAATAACCGGCGTTGGCTCCGCCGGGAAGATTAGCAAAGCAATCGCGGCGTACCGGAAAGCCCTCGCGGATAATGACACGAAATTCCGCAACATGGCCGTACTCGGAACGAGCGCATACTCCGATGATATTACCGGCCAGGGCCGCGAAATTGGTAAGCTGATGAACCTTTGGGCGCAGAATAGGGCTAATGCTATGGCCGACCTTCGTTCAAAGCTCAATGAGTATGCCGATGATATTTTGAAGGAACAGCTGGAGGGCTTTGACCTTACCAACTGGAACGACAAGACGCTTTCGCAGATTGACGCGATTAAGGCCGCGCTGGAGGGCATGGAAGTCCCGGAGGATATTAAGCTCATGCTTAAAGACTACCCGGAACTCTTGAAGGAACTTTCCGAAAAGCTCGCCGAGCTGGCTAACGCCAAACTCGCGAACACGGTAAACCCGGAGCGTTTCAAGAAAATTGCGCAGGAGGTAGCGAAGGCCGCTGATAAAGCTCAAAAGTTTGCAGATGCGCTGGAGAGGCTCGGTGTCGCCTCCGACAACCGCACCCTACGTGACATTGCCGACGGCATTTCCGGCATTGCAGACATGGCAAACGAGGCCACTTCCGCGTTTACGAAAATGAGCGACGCATACGCGAAAAGCGAAAAGGCCGGCGGCTGGCTCTCCAAAATGTTTTCTTCCGGCGCAGACGCTGGTTTTGCTGGTGGAATGATTGCCTTTACGATTGCGGCCAATATGAAAGTCCTTGAACTTTACGAGGCTGAAAAGGAAGCGGAGAAAGCATTTATCGCCGCGGCGCTTGATGCTCGTTCCGTAGGCCGTGGGCAGTTTACGTTCGCCAACTCGTTCTTTGGCTCCGACACTATGGCGGAAATAACCGAGCGCGTCGAGAAGCTCAACAAAATCCGCGAGTCTATGGATAGGTATTCCGAAGGCGCGGAAAATATGCAATTTACAACGAAGCATTACGGCTTTTGGCATAAGTTCTTCGGCTGGATGAACAATGAAAACTGGCGTAACGGCGAGCTTTTGCCCGATGATATGGCTTCGCTCAAACAACTTGCGGACGGACTCGGCCTCCAGCTTTACGACAAATACGGAAACCTGAACGCAGGAAGCCTTAAAGCTATCAATGATACCTATGCCGACCTATCCGACGCGGAGCGCGAATGGCTGGATAGGGCTATCCACGACGCGGAGGATTACGCGGACATTATGAATGGCCTCGAGGACATTATGGACGATGTTTTTGGCGACATTGCCGGTGGCGCCGCTGATGCACTCGTCAATCAATGGGTGGAAGCCGGGAATGCTGCGCTTGATTATGTTGACATTCTCGATAATGTTGCCCGGTCCTACGCCAAAATGCTAATTCAGTCCACGATAATTGATAAGTTCCTTGAACCTATCAAGGGCGACGTGATAGACGCTTTCGGAAAGGGTGATTACGATACGGCCATGAAGCTAATCGCCGCCGCTATGGAGGACGTGAAAGAATCGGCTCCGTTAATGGAGAAAATTCTATCCGTATTCGACCCGTATTTCAAGCGGGAGGAAGATGAGAGTTCAAGCTCCTCCGAGGCTAATTCCCTCGGCCACGGTATTAAGGGAATCACCGAGGAAACCGCCTCGCTTCTGGCCTCCTACCTTAACGCAATCCGGGCAGACGTATCGGTGATGCGGGCTCTCCAGGAAAAGGGCTGGGAGAATATCGAGGCGCTGGCCGGGGTGCTTACGCCTTCGCTTGCTGATTACGTCCAGCAGATTGCCGCCAACACCTACAACGCCGCGCAGGATACCAATGCTATCCTTGCAGAACTGCGCTCCGTTATCGGCCCGGCTGGCACAAGCGGCGACGTTGTGAGGGTTGAAATGGCGTAAATCCATTGGCCCTTTTAACTCGCTATCAATAAGCGCGTTATATTACTTTCAAATCAATACATTTCAATACTTTTTGGCCCTTATAGGGCCAAATTGCTTAAAATTGTGACGCTATGTTGTACGTTCCTTCCATATCCGATTATAAGCCGTTCTATATCCAGCTTGAAACCGGCTTTGCCATTGACATTCTCAAAGACTACTCCGTGATTGTGCGCTCGCAGGACTATCCTTCGACGCTCAAAGTCAAAGAGCCGTTCAAAAACCAATGGAAAGACCAGCATGGGGACGAGGAATATATCGCCCCGGAAGGCTTGAAATACGAGGCCTTCTCGTTCAAGCTGGAGTGCGCCATGTTCGCAAGGAACAACACGGAGGCGCTCGCGATTGCCGACCTCAAAAACGGCATGAGGGCCTTTCAAAATCTTCTCTCGCAGGGGTTCCTGAAAACCTACGACGCTTATACCGGTTACGGATTCCGGCAGGTACGGCTCCAAGAGTTCCCAACCCCGGAGGCGGGGGCTTTCTCTGTATGGAACAACTGCACCCGTATTCTTTTCCAAGTGGTTCTGAAGGTGAATGACCCGGCAACAAGCATGATTTACAACGCCGCAAACAACTTTATCGTGGAGGGCTAATCTATGGCAAGGTTTGATATAATCCAGAATAACGCACCAATAGCAAACGGGGCTCCGACCTTTACGGGTGCTTACATGAAGCCCGGTGTGCTTACGTTCCGGGAAATTGCCTCGCCAAGCCCGATAAACTGGCGCATCGGCTCCTATGTGGATTATCCTCGCACGGGGCTCCGATACTACCTTTACAACATACCGCAAGTCAAAAAACAAGCGGGATTCAAGACTCACGGGGCCGCGTATGTGTATCAAAACGTACAACTGCATGACGCGACCTATGAGCTTGAAATCTGCCCGTTCCGCGATTTGGTCTATGATGATAACCGGGTGCATTTTTCCACGCAGAGCGCCATTAGCGTTTTCGACGACGTGGCCGGTATTGCCGAGCGGGTGCAGGCGTGCCTTGACAATTTCCACCCTGGGGCATGGGTTGTTCGCCTTGCAACAGAGGAAATGGGGGCCTCTACCGAACTTTTGGCCCTCATGCAAGAGGAACGCGAGTTCGTCGTTTCCGGCGTTACCCTTCAGGGGGTAATGGATAAAGTCTATGAGATTTGGCCGGAGGTTGGCTACGTCTATTCGTTTGAGAACGGAAAGCACGTCTTGACGATTGGCGGTGCTGGCCTTAACGGCTTTGGCGAAACATACAGATACGGCAAAGGCCACGGCCTTGTGGCGCTGACGAAAACCGCCGCAAGTCCGGAGGAAATCGCCAACCGGCTTTACGTTTACGGCTCGGCCCGGAACATGCTTCCCAACTGGTACAACAAGCAGGAAATCCACGGTGCGGAGTCCGTCGATATTCAAAACTTGATGATTCCGATTGGGCCGGTGGACGGGAGCGCGGTCAAGTACGTTTATAACGGAAAAATCTACACCTACGAAGGCAAGATTTACACCTACCCCGGTGCGGTCAGTCACTATGCCGGTTGGGGTATTACTGACGGACTCCCCGACCCCGCGAAGGCTTATATTGAGGACGCGGCCTCGATTGCGGCCCGTGGACTCCGTGCAAAGAGCATCTACTTTGACGGCTCCGGCGACCTGAAAGAAATCTACCCCACGATTGAGCGGGTGACGATTGCCGAGGTGCGCGACGCAAGCCCCAGCTACGTTCCTGCGTCAAGCTGGCCTGACGCGCAGCGGGTTGATGAAGTCTATGCCGTTACCCCGGTCGCCGATGACGGCCTTTCAGGCGCTGACGGCAAGGCTTTCCTCCAGCGCGAAACCGAGGACTTCGCCAACTCGTTCCAAGAAACCGTTTCAGCAGCGAGCGTTGCCGCTTTCCGTCTTTTCACAAAGCGCATAACCGCTACCGTTGCCGGGGCCTTGAAAATCAATCAGTCCGTCAAGATTAACGGCTGGCTGTCCGGGAACATAACCGGCGTGGACGTGTACTTTGAGCTGGCGAAGGTTCAGACTGGTGGAATGTCTTACGTTATCAAGAGCGTAAAGCAGACGTGTGAATACAACGCAGACGAAGGCGCGTATCATGTCGTTGGCGCTGACCTTGACGCTGGAAAAATCGAGGTCGAGGCCGGTGACTCCTTCGAGGTCCGCGTGACGCTTTCCGTTTCCAACGTGAACGGAGCGCAAACTGAATCCTTCAGCTACTCCGGCGACGGCTATTTGGATTTCCAAATTGGCAACTACCGCGCCTCTACTTTCACTATCCAAATCCCGCAAATCGGCTTCGATATTGCCGAGCAGGCGGCTTTGGGCGAAGGCATGACGCTGGCCTTCCGGTCCGGCAAGTGCGCCGGGCGCGAGTTCAAGATTAAAAGCGTTGAGTACCGGCAGGCAACCGACACATGGCTCCTTGAAGTAATCCGCTCCGAGGATGAGTCTTTGGCCCAATGGTTCCCGAACACGGACTACCAAATTGAGGTTGGCGACCACTTTGTTTTGCTGGATATTGCCATGCCGGGAATGTATATCAACATTGCCGAGAAGCGGCTCCTTGCGTCCGCGCAGGAGGTGCTGGCCGACGTAGCCAAAGAGCAATGGCAGTACACCCCGGATATTGACGCAAAATTTATGGTTGAGAGCGGGCGCGTCCTTCTCCCGGCCCAGAACATAACCCTTGAAGATGATATTGTTCCCGGCGGCACGACGAGGATTCTCATTGACTCGGTAACTATCAACGAGGGCGAGGCCGCTATCCCGACTTACAAGGTCACCTTGAGGGACAAAAAGAAAAAGTCCTATTCCGACAAGGCTTCCGTTACTCCGATTTCCTCCCGTCCGGTTGAGGAGGTCCAGACCACGGCAACCTCGTCCGAATCCTCTTCCGGCGGTGGTTCCGGCTCCGGCCACACCCACGATAATAAAGCCGACCTTGACAAGCTCGGCACGGACGGGCTTTATATTACGATTAACGGCTCAAAAGCGCAGGCGGGATATGCCGACCGTGCGGGCAGCGCACCGGCGGCAACCGAGGCGGAGCACGCGCTCGAGGCCGACCATGCCGACACCGCAGACGAGGCCGAGCACGCTGAAATGGCAGACGAGGCGGAACACGCCAAGAACGCCGACCTTGCTACGCGGGCCACGACCGCTGACTACGCGCTGGATTCCGACAAATGGGACGGTGCGCAGTTTGGTGACTACCTTAATCAGCCGGTCCGCACGACGGACGACGTGGCGTTTAACAAAGTCACTACGCCTGAAGTATCCTCCCGCAAGGTTGCCTCCCCGGACTTTACCGAGGGGCCGCTCGGCGCTGGATTCCGCCTTTGGAAAAACGCGCAGGGAAACGCAGAGCTGGAGCTTGATAGTATCACCGTCCGCAAAACGCTGAAGGTGTTTGAGCTTATCATTCAGCAGCTCAAATATCAAGGCGGCATGGTGATTTACTCCGCCGCCTCCGCCGTGTGTACCGAGGTTGAAGAGCTTTCCAACGGCTATAAGTGCTATATCGACACCAAAGAGGACGAAAACGGACGGATTCAAGAGCCGAATCTCTTTGTTGTTGGCGACCAAGTGCGCTGCCAGCGATTCCAGCTCGGCACGACCGTTGCCAAATACTACTGGAGGCTCGTTACCGCCGTTGGCGATGACTACATTGTACTGTCAAAGACCGACTGCGACACGGGTTCCGATGCTCCGGAGGCTGGCGACAACATGATTCAGCTCGGCCACCGGACCAACACCAGCCGTCAAAGCGCAAAAGTCACTACCACGATTGACGGCAATTCCCCTCGCGATGATTACTACAAGGGAATCAACTCCTACGACCTGACCGGCAAGCTGATTACCACCGTTGGCGTTCGTGACGGCGAGGTTGGCGTTTATACCAAGAACGGAGAATTTACGGGCCGGGTTGTAATCACCGGCGGCTCCGGCCTGCAGGAGCTTGACGAGTGGGCCGATTTGTCGCAGTCTATCGCAGACGCGGCCCAGGCCGCCGCCGATGCGCAGGCAGACGCGGACCGGGCCAACGCCGCATTGGCCGAGTGGGCCTCCGACGGGTATATTTCCCCCGTTGAAAAAGAGCCGCTCTCTAACCAATGGACGGACGTTCGTAACGAGTACTCCCAAATTATTGCCGATGCGACTCGCTACGGCGTTGACTTCTCCGCTTTCACGGCGGCTTATACCATTGCAAATGCCGCGTTCCAAAAATACACCGCCAATCCGACCGAAAGCACGGCCAAAGAAGCGGACTATGACAATATCGCCGCCTATTATGCCGCAAGAGCGACGATTTTAGGCAATATCGCCGCCGCGTCAAAGGGTTTAATCACCACGGCCCAAAACACGGCAAATAGCGCCGTTTCTGCTGCGGCAGCGGCCCAACTTGCAGCCGATACCGCGCAGGCGAAAGCCGATGCGCTGGAAGTGGCCCTTGCGTTGCTGAATGACGATACGGTGCTGGACCAGTCCGAGAAAAACATTATCCGTACCGAGTGGATTACCATTAACGGGATTGAGGATTTGGGACGCACTGGCGCAAAGGGCTCTTACATAACCACAAAGAACCTCTTTGAGCAATACCGCTCCGTAGGCGGACAGGTCAAGTACTCCATGAACGGGCGTATTTACACGTTCGGGAATTTGATTTACACTTACAGCGAAATCGGTGTTTCGGCCCTTGATGCGGCTTACCTTGCTCTCCGCGAGTTCCTTCGCAGTGTTGGGCTGAATGACCGTGATTCCGTCTTTGAGGGCTTCGACCGGGCGCAATTCGCGAGCCTTCTTACCGACTACTACGACGCGGAGCTCCGCGTAAACGATAATATCAATAAGGCCATTCAGCGCCAGATTGAGGACGCGAAGGCGGAGCTCCTCGCTGATATTACCGGCTTTGAGAGCGCGATTGAGCAGACGATTCAGGACATGAAGGACGTGCTGGATAACACGATTGAAACGTGGTTTGGCACGGGCGTTCCTGATTTGACTAACTATCCAGCCTCCCAGTGGCAACCGTCCGAGTACGAATCCCATATTGGGGATTTGTACTATGATGACAATACCGGCGTAGGTTATCGTTTCCAGCTTAACGAGGCAACCAGCACTTACTACTGGAATATCCTCCAAGACACGACCGCAACCGCCGCCCTTGCACTGGCCCGCCAAGCAAAGGACACCGCAGACGGAAAGCGCCGGGTGTTCCTCGCCCAGCCTACCGATGCGCAGGCATACGACGAGGGCGACCTTTGGCTTCACGCCACTATCGGGGCTTATACTGATGAAACGCTCGTTTGCCGGAGCGCCAAAGCAGCCGGGGTTGCTTTCAATGCCGGTGACTGGACTACTGCCACAAAGTACACGGACGATACGGTAGCAAATGCCGCGCAGGCTGCTGCTAACGCCGCCCAGCAAACCGCGGACAATGCCGCCACCGCCGCCTCGCGTGCTCAAACGACCGCCGATAATGCCGCTACCGTTGCCAATGCTGCCACAACAAGGCTCGATAATTGGGCTAACGACGGGTATGTTTCCCCGACCGAAAAGCTCGCCCTCAAACAGCAGAAAGAGGAGGTTGATTCGGACTATACGGAGATTATCGCCGACGCTGGCCGGTATGCCGTATCCACGACCGCGTTTGTTGCCGCCTATAATGCCGCCGTAACGGCTTTCAACAAATATACGGCCTCCACCCCGGAGCTTATCGAGATAACGGCTGATTTCGGGAATATCGCGGCATACTATGATGCGCGTGCAACTATCCTTGACACAATCGCGGTTGCGGCCAAGAAAGTTGCTACTGACGCGCAGGCCGCTGCTGATGCGGCCCAGCAAACGGCAAACGCCGCTGGTAGTGCCGCCGCCCTTGCTCAAACCGCCGCAGACAACGCGGCCACCGCTGCGGCTACGGCTCAATCTACTGCCAATGCGGCCAAATCTATTGCCGAGGCCGCTCGCGACAAGCTCGCCACATGGGGCTCGGACGGCTATATTTCCCCGACGGAAAAGACGGCTTTAATTCAGCAGTTCAAAGACGTTCAAACCGAGCGCGACCAGATTGTAGCGCAGGCCACGTCCTACTCCGTTTCCACTACGGCCTATCTCGCCGCCTACGCCGCCGCCGTTTCCGCTTTCAACAAGTACACCGCGGCCACCCCGGAATCTATCGCCGTGGAGTCCGATTACGCGAATATCGCGGCTTACTATGACGCGCGGACACTGATTCTCGATGCGATTTCTACCGCCGCAAAGAAGGCGGCAGATGACGCGCAGGCAACCGCAAACGACGCAGCGGCTTTGGCCCAAGACGCTATGGATGCCGCGGAGGCCGTTGCCGAGGCGCTGGAAAAGATTAACCTTGATGCGGTTTTGGACCAGTCCGAGAAGGAGGCTATCCGCACCACATGGACCGGCATTAACGGCATTGTTTCCACCGGCGCAATGGGAACGACCGGCACTTACTACGCGGCAAAGCAAATGATTGAGGGCGTTTCCCGCACTGGCCTTCCGGTCAAATACACTTTCAACGGAAAGGTTTATACATTCCGTGGTGCTTATGACGAGGAAACAGAAACCTACGGGCGCGTCGTTTACACGATGAACAATATCGGCGAGGGCGCTCTCGATGCGGCCTACCTCGCCCTCCGCGAGTATCTTAACTCCGTCCAGCTCAACATTGACGGCGAGTTTACCGGCTTTGACCGCGACACTTACGCCAAGCTCCTCCGTGACTATAACGTTGCGCTTAATAACGTGATGAAGGTGCTTTCCGACATTGCGAAGAAAGCTGCCGACGATGCGCAAAACACGGCAAACGAGGCTTTGACTGATGCGCGTGCCGCCGTGGGCCAACTTACCCTTTGGGGTGCGGACGGCGCTATCTCCCCTATGGAAAAGCGCGGGCTCGTCCAAATCAAGGCAGACATTACCAAAGAGCGCGATACGCTTGTTGCAAAGGCCGTTATTTACGGGGCGGACTATACCGAGTTCCAGCAGGCGTACACCCGGGCTATTACGGCCCTTAACAAGTACACCGCCGACTTAACCACCACGCAGGCCCGTGACGAGGATTACGAATATATTGCCGCATACTACGGCTACCGCGATGCACTTGCCCGAAACGTGGACGAGCGCGAGAAGGCGGTTATTGACGCAAAGGCCGCTAAAAGCGACGTGGAGTATCTCACCCGGGCTCTCGCGAAAGACGACACGGTTATTCAGGGTGGCGTTGTGCTTTCCTCTTTCATTGGAGTTAAGCGCAATAGCTCCGTGAAGGCCGCTATCAACGCCTCCGGCTCCGTGGCCGGATTCAGCGGCTCCACGCACGGAGTACTGATGATTGCCGCCGGCATCACCACTCTTGCGCAGGCAAAGGACAACGCCACTTTCCGCGTGTTTGAGGACGGCTTTATTGTCGCAACCGCCGGACTTATCGGCGGGTTTAATATCGGTGCGAGTGCTATCTATAACGGCATGACCTCTTATGCCGACCAGTCCCATAACGGCGTTTATATCGGTACGGACGGAATCGCCCTCGGCGGTGGCAAGATTACCATGCACAACACGGGAGCCTTCCGAGCAATCGACGCGATTATTCAGGGCAAGATTATCGCTACCGAGCTTGACCTTACGAACGCGACCATATCCGGCCTTGATTATAGCGACGTTAATAATACACCCGACTTGACTGTTTATGTCGCAAAAGACGGGACGATTGGCAATACACCCGCAGAGGGCGTGACGGGATTCTTCCTTTCCTCTACCGGGCTTTTGAGAGCAAGTAACGCCTTGATTTACGGTACGCTTTACTCTACGGCTGGAATGATTGGCGGCTGGACGCTTTCGACAAATCGCCTTTACTCCGGCTCCTCCAACAACTACGTCGGGATAAGCTCCAACACCAGCGATACTTACGCATTTTGGGCCGGAGCGTCCACCGGCGCGAGCGCCCCGTTCAGTGTAACACGCACGGGCGCGATTAAGGCTACAAGTGGAGCGATTGGCGGGTTTGATATTAGCGACGACCACTTGGGTATCACCGGAACGCAACCGACGCCGGGCGGCACACCGAGTTCTACGACGAATGGTGCGGCGCTTTATCCCACCTACCTGCAGTTCAAGAGGAGTAATAGCAATGTAAAGGGCCGCTTGACTATCGGCGCTTCTATTTACCAAGATAGCTACGTTGGCGGCGAGGCGCTTGAAATATGGCTTGACGGACTCGGGAAAACCGCGTCTGTACCTATCTACGGAAGGGGTATCAGTGTTGATGTTACTCGTTTCCAAAAGAACATTGCGATAGACTGCTTGAACGGCATGATAGCCGGCTTGCGCCCGCTTATATACTACTCTACCGGTGGATTTATTTATACCGATAGGCTTGCCTCCGACTACCCGGCCCGCGCTCATACGATTATCGTAAACAACACCTCCGGACAAAACGGAACGCTGTATGTTTCTTCCAATCCGCAGGACGGCGAAGAGTATCTGCTCATACATACTTCTACGAACGCATTTTACATATCGCCCAGAAATAACGCGCACCCGATTTTTGTTCAGCATGATGGAACATGGCACGTCGGTATGAGCGTGACTTCTATTCAAACAACCTCCAGGGAAATGTGCTACTTGATTTATAGCGCATCCATGACTACTACAATTAACGGAACAACCTATACCGGTTGTTGGATTTGCCAATTCTTCCATAACTAATAATGCCATGAAAAAAATTGATTTTCAGCACTTCAAAATGTTTCAAGACATTGCCCATGAGCAAGTATTAGAAACAGACGCAAGGAAAGACCTCGCGGACCTCCTTTACAAGAATGTGAACGGGGTTGCGGCCCTTGACCTTGCCATGCGCATCTTCAAATCAAACGGGGAAATGGAACTCTCCGAGGACGATTTGAAAATCCTCCAGCCGTTTATTGAGGGTGGATTTACCCCGGCCTTCATCGACTCTTTTAACTCAAATCTCAAATAGCCTATGGCAGCAACAGAACAACCAGTAACCGAATTGACGGTTTACACCGACCCGGCCCTCGTCGCCGGAAAAGCAGTTTTGCTTCACGACAAGACCACGGGCGACGCTATTCGCTTTGACGCGGAAAAGCTCGTTGCGGTCGCAAAGGATTTGTCCATGTTCACCGTGGACGGGACCTCTCTCATTCTCCGCGAAACCGCCAACTGCTATGTTGTGCGTACCCCAGGAGTCTATAAGTTTCCCGTTGTTTACGGAAACGGCATTAAGCGCGGTGTTGCCAATGACGCGGCCTATACCCGTCAAGGAACAACCTATACCGCCGACTTCGTAAACCACCTCGGAAACGTAATCACCTCGCCGTATATCGAGAAAAACGCCAACTGTCAGCCCGCTTCCGCAGGCCTCCTTTGGCAGACGGGAACGAGCATCATCACCAGCGTTTCACTCGTTGAGGGTGGCGACTGCAAGTATATCCAGTTCACCGTGGGCCGCGTGCCGGCAACGAATGGCAATGCCGTTTTGTTCGTCAAGGACTCCGGCGGCAATATCATGTGGAGCTGGCATATTTGGCTGACCTCCGATTCCCTCGGCCCGGAAATCTTCGAGAACAACACCGGTGTTAAGTACCCGCTCATGAGCGAGAACCTCGGCGCAATGTGGAACGAGGCTCGCACCCGGTCTTTCAATCCTCATTATCAGTGGGGACGAAAGGACCCTATGGCCCCGCCCGCATCGTACTCGTCCAGTTCTCAAATGACGCTTTACGATATAAACAACAACGTTTATACCGGCTTTGGTGTCCTGGGTGCTGATTCCGACGAGCTCGCCACAAAGACCGTCGATAACGCGATTAAGAACCCTAATTTGTTCTTTACTCGCTACGACCAGACGAGCCACAACTGGAACAACCTTACGTGGTTTAACAACTTCTGGAACGCTGCGGAAACCGCGTCCTCTTCGCTGGCGGACAATCAGGAAAGCGCCGTAAAGACCATTTACGACCCGTGCCCGGTTGGATTCATGCTTCCTTCCGGACGAGCCTTTACCGGATTCACAACGACTGGCGGGAACACCTCCGACTCGACACAGTTTAATGTTGTTGGCTCGTGGATTAACGGCTGGAACTTCAAAAAGACCAGCGCTGACGAGGCGGGCAATATGTTCCCCGCCTCCGGCTACCGGGACGGCGGTAGTGGAGCGTTGACGAGCGTTTCAGGTAACGGCCGCTATTGGAGCTTTGCTCCGAACAGCCAGACCAGCGCCCGTAACTTGAGCTTCGGTTCGGGCAACGTTAACCCGCTGACCAACGGCTACCGTAGCTACGGCTTTTCGGTGCGGCCCTGCCGAGAATACTAATTGACTTTGCGGGAAGCCCCGCCTTTGGAGGGCGGGGCTGAAGCCCGCGCGTAAGGAAAAAGAAAGAAACACAATGAAAAAATTACTACAAATAGACGGCTTGAAAGCCGCTGGAGCAACGATTGTTGTTGCTGAACGTGTTTACGTTGGGTCGGTCGAATCATCAGAGCTTATCGACAAGATACGCGAGTTTGATTTGGCGAACGCAACGCCTCTCATGTGCTACGACTTTTTAAGGAAACTCAAAGAGGACTTGTAGTATGGACTTTTACGCCCTGAACGTTTACAATACGGTGAGATTACTCTACGGCCAGCTTGTAAGAAGCACGCAGAAAGTACCGCGCGAGGACCGCATTTCCTCCGTGGTCGAAGTAAAGCGCTGGATTGAGCAGGTCATGGAATATATCGCTTTTGCAAACGAGGTATTTGAAACAAAAGAGAACAGATTGCAGTTTATCCGTAACGCTATCAACGTCATGCACAGAATTGAAATCCGCGTTAGGATATACTTCGATTTGGGCCATATCAAAGAAAAGGGCTTTGACGCAATAACGAACCTCGAGGCGAGCGTTGTCCGTCAGCTTCGCGGTTGGGAAAAAGCAAATTCATAATGAACGCGCCCTCGAATAAGATTGAACTTGCGGAACCTGCCGTAATTGGTATTCTGCTCATGGAATCTTTTTTAATTCAGCGATTCTCGCCTTTTCGCTTTTTAGCGGAAGGCTGTCATAGCCGGGTAATGCCGGTAGTCCATATCGCCGTCAGCGCAATGCTCCCGGCCCTATGTTCATTCAAGCGGAATCGCTCATACAGGGTTGGCCTTTGGCCGCTTGCGCGTTGTGTTGTAGCGCGGGCCGTCCCGCTTGGGGTTCTTTTCGCCTCCGGCTACCGGAACAACGGTAGTGGAGCGTTGACGAACGTTTCAGGTAACGGCAACTATTGGAGCTTTGCTCCGAACAGCCAGACCAACGCCCGTAACTTGAACTTCAATTCGGGCAACGTTAACCCGCTGAACAACAACAACCGTAGCTTCGGCTTTTCGGTGCGGCCCTGCCGAGAATTAAAATAGAGGGCGCTTTATAAAGTTATGATTTATAATTACGAGGAAATACATAGTCGTGTGACGGCGGGATACGTTAAAGCCCGTTCGGAAGAGCGCAGTACATTCGCCCAAATTGAATTTGAGCTGAATGTTGAGGATAAACTCCGCGAGCTTTCGTTTGAGCTGTATCTTCGCCAATGGTCGCCGCTTCCTCTTGACTGGTTTGTGCTAACAAAGCCGTCGGTACGCGAGGTGTTTGCCCCGCAGTTCCGCGACCGCATTGTGAGCCATGTTCTTTTCGATATTCTCATGCCGATTTACGACCGGCTGTTTATCTACGATAGCTACTCATGCCGGGTCGGAAAGGGAACGCTTTTCGGCATTAGCCGGTTTGAACACCACTTGCGAAGCGTAACGAATAACTATACCCGCGACGCATACGTTTTAAATCTTGATATTTCGGGATATTTCATGTCGATTGACCGCCAGATACTCTACAATCTTATTCACGCCGAAATCGTCAAGTATGCGCAATTCCACACGGATTTTGACCTCGACTTTACGGAGTATCTTGTGCAGACGTTCTTATTCCGGGACCCGCTGGCGGGGTGCATCTATCATGGCAACCCGTGTCTTAAAAAGCTCGTCCAGCCGAATAAGAGCCTTTTCGGCCAGCCCCCCGGCGTCGGCCTTCCGATTGGCGACGTGATTAACCAGCTCAATTCAAACATATATCTTAATCTGTTCGACCACTTCTGCAAGCGAAATTTGAAAATTCGCGGCTACGGGAGATACGTTGATGATTCCCGCTCGGTCCACAATAGCCTGCAGTACCTCGAAGAATGCAAGGAGCGTAGCGCCGAATTTTTATACGAAAGGCTCCACTTGAATTTGAATAAAAACAAAAGCAATATCACCAGCGCTTACGAAGCCAATACGTTCCTGGGCGCAACGATAATGCCATACTATAAAACCGCAAACGAAAAGACCATACAGCGTTTTGAGCTGTATATGAAGGACCTTAACCGGCGTATCGGAAACCATGAGCCGATAGACACGCGATATGAGCTATCAAGGATTAACTCCGCGCTCGGCCACTTGGCGCATTTCAGCTCGGCCAAAGTCATGCGCGAGGTTATCCAAAAGTCGGTAGAAACGAGAAGGGTTTTCGGATTCACCTCCGACAACAAGAAAGCAATCATTTTAACCCCAAATAATTATGAAGTACCAATTTTCCCAGCCGCAGCGTAAGGCTGCTCTCAACAACGGTAAAATCCGTTGCTTCTACAACGAGGAAATCAAGCGCGAGCTTGTGAAAACCACCAACCCCGAAACCGAGGAAGTCACTACGGAGGAGGTAGTAAACTATCTTTACGACGTGGTGGATATTGCCGCCCCGGCAGAAAAGGGAAAAATCGTCGATGCGCTGATTCGCACCCGCTATTCGCAGTCAGACGTGGAGGCTATCATGCGGCACAAAATGGCCGGTGACGAAGGCGCGGACGAGGAGTTTAACGCTTTCAATGCTTTTGCCGAAACCTGCAAGGCCGAGGCAAAGCGCATACTGGAGGATTAGGTTATGGGAGAGGAACAGAGCTTTATCCTTCAAGGGAGCGTTTCGTCCGTGTTGGTGGCGTTCTTTCAAAGCGCCGTCCTGCGAATGATTCCCTACTCCGTTGCCGCCGTTCCGTTAATCGTTCTTGACTTGATTTACGGAATCCGCGCGGCAAAGTACCGTGGTGAGCGGGCTCGGCTCTCAACCGCCGTGCGCCGTTCCATGACAAAGACCTTCAGCTATGTTTGCTGGCTGATACTGGCAACCGCCCTTGCGCTTTCCTTTGAAGTGAAGTGGATTGAGTGGGTTGTGTTGGGAACGGTCTATCTCAACGAGCTTGCATCCATTGTCGGCAACTATCTTGAAACGAAGGGTATTCACTTTTCCTATGCCGGTTTTATTCGCCTGCTTTTCAAAAAGGGCGCGGAGAAGGCCGGTATCGAGGTTTCCGACGAGGAGGCGAAAGAAATTATCCGTCCCCGCGATTCTCGCGGAAGGTTTGTTAAAAACCAATAGCCATGATTGAACTGCTTATAGAACGTAAGTGGGCCAAAAAGGAGTACACCGTGGGCGCATTCAGCGCCTGCGGTGAGCGCCTTTGCGAGTCCCTTGAAGATACCGACCGTGGGCTGGTATCTTCCATGCCTACCGCCGTGATTAACGCGGCAAAAGTGTACGGCAAAACGGCTATCCCGAAAGGGCGCTACCGCGTCGTGCTGTCCTACTCACCGAAATTCGCCAACCGCGTTTGGGGCAAAAAGTACGGCGGGCTTGTGCCGGAAATCCTCGGCGTGAAGGGTTTTTCCGGCGTGCGCATTCACCCCGGGAACAAAGCCGACGATACCCTCGGCTGTCCCCTTGTTGGCCGCAACAAAAAGGTTGGCGAGCTGGTGGAGTCCACCGCGTGCTATTACAAGCTGATGAACGAATATTTAATCCCGGCCCATGAATCCGGCGACGAAATGTTCATAACCATTCAATAGCATGGGCGCTCAATCAAAAAGACCAGAGGACAACTGGAGGCGCGACACGGTGATAGTTTGGCTGGCGTTTTTCTCTGCGCTGGCCCTGACATTCATGTGCGCCTCCGGGTGCTCCCCGAAAATCTACAAAGAAGTCATCGAGAGGGAGAAAATCGTTTACCGCGATAGTACCGCTTGGCGAGATACGACTATTTACGCGCCGATACCCCTCGAATCCGGGCAGGCGGTGGTCGCCGTCGGAGATACTGCCAGGCGGGAAACGTCCGTTGCCAGGGCCGAGGCGTGGGTGGACTCTTTGGGACACTTGAACCTGAACCTCGAAAACAAGAGGACTTTGGTCCCGGTTGTTGCTAAAATTCCGTCCAGATTTATCTACACCGGCGTAACTCAAAATAAGGCCGAAATCCTAACGAAAGTTGTTGAGGTAGACAAACCCTTGTCTTGGTGGAAATCGTTTAAATTAGGCGCTTTTTGGTGGCTTTGCGGGGCCGTTGTGCTCTGCCTTTTGTGGATATTCCGAAAACCCCTACTCAAAATTATAGTACCATGAAAAATTTTATCCGTAAAATTTGGGACGCGATTGTAAGTTTCATTAACCGCGTTCCGCACGACAAGTTGCTGCACTTTGTCGCTGGCGTTATTATCGCCGCCTTTTTCGCCATTTCCCTCGGCATGAAGTTCTGCTTTTGGCCGGTAATCTTCTTTGCCTTTGGCAAGGAGTTTTTCGACAAGTGGACTACGGGCGAATGGGACTGGTGGGATTTCGGTGCAACTTGCATCGGTGGCCTCGTTCCGCAGATATTCGTTCTGCTGAATATGTGGTGGTTCTAACCTGCTGGGCCAATCCGCTCCGGTACTGCGAAACACGCGAGCGTTGAAATCCAACAGAAAAAGCCCCTCCGCGCTTTGTAGGCACGAAGGGGCTCGTTCTATCATAACGGCTCAATATAAGCCCAGTGGGTGATTTCGGCCCCGCGTGGTAGGCCAACCCAGCCGCCACCGAAATTGTCAAACAATCCCGGCGGCAGATAACTCCACCAAAACTCCCCGTCCCAACGACAAATGAGGTGTTCGGTAAACGGTAATCCCCTTACCTTACAGACAAGCTCAATCGGGCCGTTAAGGGGCTTTGGCGGCTGGAATGAATCAAGATTATGCCATTTCATAAATCATACCCGTTTCGCCATGAAACTGTAAGTATAAATCTTTCTCCCCTCCGGCGTAGTACCGCCCTCCGGGCTCCCGAACTCGCGTATCAGCGAGTCTGCAATCGTGGCCGCAAGATGCTTTCTTATGCCGTTTTCCATGAGCTTCTCGGTTGAGTAGCGGTACTCGTCCGATTCGGTTACAACGTAACTGGCTTTGATTGGCCTCGCGTCTTGACTATTAAGATTTTGCGCCCTTATTTCTTCAAGCGCGTTTTCCACGGCCCCCTCGCGGAGGTTAAGTTCGATTTCCCTCCGGTCAAGTTCATGGCGGTAGTTGTCAAGTCGCGCCTTCGTGCTTCGATTCTCGGCGGCCAAAATAAGATTATAGACGGCCAGCGCAACAACCATGACCGCAATAAGAATTATTGTAATTTTCATATCAGTTCTCTTTTACCCATTCGTGAATTTTTCGCGCAATAACCGTAAAAAGGTTATCGTGCTTCAGGCTTGAAATAGTGATTTCGCCCTTTCCGGGAAGTCCGCGAAGATACCCCATAGCCATAGCAAACGAAAGCTCCCGGAGGCGGGATAGTATCGGATTTTCCTCAGGCTCCAGAATATCCCCGAAAGGCGCTCGTTTGACGTGATAATTTACGTTTTTCCATGCGGCGTTGGCGAATTGTGTAAAGATATGCGCCAGCATAAACCAGCTCACGTTTTTGCGCTCGTCAAAACCCACCCCGTCAAACATTTGAAGAATCCCGCTTTGGAGCATCATTATCTCGTTTGAGATATACTCGTAAAGCGAGTCCATAAGGTCGGTTACTTCGTCTTGATTCTCTGCCGGGATAAACGAAAAGAAAGGCCGGTTAAAGAGCGTGTATTGCTTATGCCAAATCGCAGATTTTTGTTTTTGCTCATGCTTTAACGGCCCCGTCGCCTTTTCGCCTTTCATCTGGCACTGATAGGCTATATCGGCCAAAAGGAACGGCAGAATCGGTGCGAGCGAATCTCCCTTTACTTGCGTTCTGGCCGCACCTTTCAGGCCGAGTTCAACAAGTTCTTTCTTTGTCATAATCCACACTTCTTTTTGTCCCACATAAAGCGCGAAAACGCAAGTTGAGCCGCGCCCTCTGCATCAACTTTGGCAAACACGCGATAGTTGCGCGTTGCGCTGCCGCTTTGAGTTTGCACGGCGCATTTGTAGCCGAGCGAGGTTGCCTCTACGGAAACGAGGTAGCCGTTGAAAAAGAAAATATCCCTAATCGGGAGTCCTGGTGTTTGGCACGTCATATCTATTCTTCATTTTGTTTCGACTGTTTATCCATTTTCTTATTCCACCTACGGAGCGATATATTCTCAATCCACTCGTCAAGCAGATACCAGCCACCGCAGATAAAGCCGCATATCAAAGCACCGATAACGCCTTTAATAATATACCCAAATGTCATATCTATTTCTCCTTTCTTGCGTTATACCCCTTGTTCCAAAAGTGGCGGGCGATGGCATCTAATGTTTGCTCATTAAGATATTCCCTATCATCAGAAAACGGAACTTTATAGCGAATTATCTCCCTCTCTAAATCCACCTCCGGCTGCTCCTGCTGGAGAGATTCTACAACTTTTTTGCAGGATGCCCAACAATCATAGGCCATTCCGTACTCAAATATAGATAGCCGTTTTTCTATCTCGGCTTTCAGTTTTTCTGCGTCAATGTACTTCATATCTCAAATAGTTTCGGCTCATTCTTGTGTTTCTCATATTTCTTTGTCGGCCTATGCTCCTGGCGATATGGGCAATCGGCTTGTCGGCAAATGTCAATAGTCCTCTGGGAGATAGGCTGTTTGTCCGTTACCATTCGGGTAAAAATATCCCTTTGAATGGCGCATTTAAGCGGAGTCCAATCTGGAAAGTCCGGGTCGCTGCCTTTCTTGATATGGGAGGACTTCCAGCACCTATCACAGTTTCTACTCTCCCACCAATCGTATTCACTCCCGCTACTGAACGGGTCGCGGTCAACCTTCTTTAGAGCCATGATTATCCTCCTTCTTAACGACCTTAATACCGTCTTGATTGACTACGCAGAGGTTTCCGTCGTTGTCAAGATACCTTTCGACTTCTACGATATTTTCCGGCGCCTGCGCAAGGAGAGTCGAGGCGAAGCCAGAAAACACGTGAGCGACCGTTATAAGCTGGGCTGGGGTCCATTTCTTTTTCAGCTCGCCGTTTTCTTTAACGGATAATTTGGCAACCGAGTCTTTATGCGTTACGGTGTCAATATCCATTGTGATACATATTTCTCTATGAATAATACTCATTTTAATTTGGAATTATTAAAAATTAGATATATCTTTGCACCCGTTATGAGAAAAACGAAATCCATAAAACGATAGGATTTCGGCCTTGCACAAGGTCGAAGTAATGACCTTGTGGCGCAACTGGTAGCGCAATAGGCTTTTAACCTATGGGTTGCGGGTTCGACTCCCGCCGGGGTCACAAAATTGCGGGGTAGAGCAGCGGTAGCTCGTCGGGCTCATAACCCGGAGGCCGTGGGTTCGATTCCCACTCCCGCTACTAATCGGCTGGATTAGCTTGCAACGCTATTCTGGCCGATTGTCATTATAGATGGTCCAGCACCTTACAAACGGCGGAGTAAACACGCTGACAAACCGCCTTTTCGCCCGGTTCCAGCGCGTTACCTCCGTACATTCTTTCGTCCAGGACCTTTCTTGCCTCTTTCATAAGGCCTTGCACCTTGTAGAGGGTGTTAATTGTTTCTGGTGACATTATTTCGTGAGTATTTTATACATTTGCATAAACCCGTCCTGCTCTTTGATTGGCGAGTAACCACATTTCTTGTAGAAATCAATCACCCAATCAGTCATAACGGAATTAAGGTCTATGCGGAAGATTCCGTGCTCACGGCAATAGCTCTCGCACGCGAGCATAAGCTGCTTCGCAAGCCCCCTTTTACGCAGCGGCCCGATTACTGAAAGGCCGGAGAGATAGCAAACGCCGGGATTGTTGTCCTCAAAAGATAAGTCCACGCAAGCCCCGCCATTCGCGGCGATAATCGTTATCGTTTTGCCCCACGGCCAAGTGTTGTGATGCCAAATTACTTTCATTGTACTTTAATAATACATTCGTAGACCCCAATGAAAGGAACGCTTATGCCCCTTGTTGTAAGGAGGTAGGTGGAGTCCTTTTTGATACCGGCGCATTCCGGGGCCGCGTTGAATCCGGCGGTGCGAATGTGATATGCTCCCCTATCCGTAGATACAATGTAGTAAATACGTGTACTGAAGCCATCGCTATCGCCCTCGGTGCTCTCAACTTTATCTATGGAAAGAACGGTGTGGCGTTGTGTCTTTTCGTTAATGAAGTTCGCTAAAACTCCAAACGAAACAATTACGAGCGTAATTAAAAGCGCAAAGACCTTTGCGAAAGCCCCTGCGCCTGATTTCTTGTTTCTCATGATTCTTTTTCCTTACGCGCGGGCCACGGCCCGGCCTCCAAAGCCGGGCCTACCCACGAAGATTATTAGTATTCTCGGCAGGGCCGCACCGAAAAGCCGTTGCTACGGCTGTAGCCGTCCAGCGGGCTAACGTAGCCCGAATTGAAGTGCAAGTAACGGGCGCCGGCCTGGCTGGTTTTACTCACGCAGCGGGTCCAGTAATACCCGTAGCTACCGCTACCTACTCCGTCGTGCCCGTCGGCAGGAAGGAAGATAGATTTTCCGTTAGGGCCGATAACCTTATAGCCTTCGCCCGTCCACTTCCACTCGCAGTTTTCGTAGAGCTCGGCCATTGCGGTTGCGCTGGGGAGATACTCGCCGAAGGTTTCCTGTGCCTCTTCATGGGTGAAAAACCGCTTCCCGTTGACCTTTGCGTTGTGGTCGTACCAAAGGTTGCCGGACGGAAGCCCCAAATCCACCCAATCGGATTTATTCGGAACGAAAGTCGGCTGGAAATCAAAGAGGTTGGATACGGCATTGCGGATTTCCTCGGTGGTTTTTTCGTCGTTCACGACGACCTTTGCCCTCTCGATAAGGGCATTCAAATCTTTAATCATAGTGCTTATTGTTTTAAGAGTTCGTTAAGATTCAGCGACGCATTGCTTATCATGTGGATAACATTTGCGCCGAGGATTGCCTCGGCCACCGTTGCGTCAGTAAAGGTTATCCGGCCAATTATGCGGCCAGCCTTGTTTAGTTTCCTCCGCGCCCTTTTGAGCCGGATTTTATCTATCGTATTCATACGTTCTCAAAGTAAATATCCTGCCAGCGCGTACCGGCGGGAATGTTGAACAATTTTTGAATCTTCGCGTAATCGCTGGGGTTATCCAGAAACATTTGCACCGGCTCTTTCTTTGCGTATCGGAGCATTCGTAGATACTGGCCGAGCTTGGCCTCGGATTTGACTACCCCGGTTTCTGCAAAGCGGGCGGCCCCTGAAATAGTCTTGTAGTAATGTATTTGTTCTGCCATAGCTAAAGCGGTAAATCGTCAATATCCTCCGGCATGGGAGCGACCTGCTCGAACGAGGTTTGGACGGGCTCTTCCTGCCAGCCGAATATGATATTTTCGGCAATGTCGTTCTTGATGCGCCGGGTTTCCGGCTCGTAGTACAGCCCAATCAAGTAGTCAGTAACGCCTATTGAGCGGTTTTTAACGATTTCCAGCACCACGTCAAAGCACATGTACTCCGCGACCTTTGCGGCCCCGAAAAAGTCCTTTGCGCGTTTCTCAAAGTCGTTTCCTACCCGGTGCGAGATTATCAAGTTGTCGCAAAGGTTGGTGAGGTTTGCAGTACCCGCGATAGACTCCTTTCGGAGAAGCTGGAAGGATTGCTCCTTTCTCGGGTGGCATACCAAAATCACATGGATATTTTCGCGGGTGCAAAGGTCCTTGACCTGTTTTACAAACCGCGTTTCCCTGGAATTTTGGTCGCTATCGTCGAACTCCAGCGCCATGAGGTTGTCAATCATAACGAGCCTGATTCCCTCGGTATGGATTACTTCAACGATTTTGTCATAAAGCTGGTCCCAATTTGAACCGTAGTCGTTGTTGTAGAGAAACAACTTGCCGTCGAGCCAATCGTTGATTTTGTCGGAAATGTTCTTTGGCGCATAGTATATGTCGTCATACCCGGCCTTCTGGCGAACGAAAGCCTTTCCTGCAGCCATTTGGTCTATCCACGACTGAAAGCGCGACCCTTTGAGCTCCCCGGAGAATATCGCCGTTTTTTCGCCTCTTTGAACCGCGTTGAGGGCAAAGAAATCCAAAAACGTTGTCTTTCCGGAGCCGGACAGCCCGGAGAATATCGTAAGGTCGCCGAGCGTGAATCCCATAATTTTCCGGTCAAGCGCCGAAATGCCGGAGGCAATACTGACAAGCTCGGACGGGTCTTGCCAAACAATATCCTTCATTGACAGCCAAACCTTTCCACGCTTATCCTCTACAATCGGCGCAACGGTCTTTTGTGGCGCTCCGCTATAATAGCGTCGTTTCCTTGCGTATTCCTCTTGCTCCCGCCGGTCGTAAGCCTGCGGGTCGTAGTGTAGCCGAAATTCGCGCCAATGGAAATGCTGACAGGAGTTGTGGAGGCAACGGAACGCGATAGCGCCCGAATCCATAACAAATAAGGCCGAATCAGGGGCTTTGTGACCCCCGAATGGGCACTCGTCCAAAATCAGCTTTAAACCGCCGGAAAAACGGGTTTCTTTGGCAATCCCAATCCCATGCTGGGAAATGAAACTGCGAATGTCGAATTTTTCCGTTGAATAATTGTTATACCGGCTGGGCTGTTCCGGTTTCGGGAGGTAAGATGCAACCTTTTTGATATAGGCTATATCCACCTCTTTGTATGACTCCGGCACATAGCAGAAGAATGACTGCCTTTGCGGCCGCTCCGGCGTGTCGGTCCCCTTTGCTGATTTCGTACCAATCAGCTTGGAGATACGGGAGGCGTTGAACACGCTTGTATCAATCTTTACCGCATCGGAAGAAAAGAGCATATCCAGCACTTGAAGAAAGTTCTTGATAAGCTCGGTGTTTTCCGGGATATTATCGAGATAGACCTTGTAAAGCAGGTGGTAGCCGTTCGCCGAATCGGCAATCACCGGCTTCTCAAACCCCTGGTCTGCAAGGTACTTGATAATGTTTTTCGCGGTTTCCCATGCGAGCGCCTTTTCCGCGTCCGATGCGTTGGTGTCCGACGAGCGCTCCGGGTCAAGGTCAATCAAAAGCGTTGTGCGGAACTCAATATCGTTATCCGACGTGGTGGCCTTCGGCTTTTGTATGATGCAATCATGCTGGGTGCGCCCGTAGCATGAATCCTTGATGGCGTTAATCGTAGCGTATATCCCGTAGCCCTCATAGGCCCGAATATCCGCTATCAGCTTTTCGGGATTTGTGTAGTAGCCGGAGAATGTTTTTCCCCGGCCCAAAATCCGAACTTCCGTAAGCGGATTGTCGCGCTTAAATATATCCCACCACCGCCGTATTTCGCTCTCGTTAATCATTATCGCTGGGGTTTACGGCGCGACTCGGTAAACAGCTGGAGCTCGCCCTGTTCCTGCTCGGAATAATCCGGGAGGTTGTTCAGGAACGTGGAGAAGTTCTGAATCCAGCTCCGTTTTTCCGTAGCCTCGTCAATATAGCGTTTGATTGTAGCGGCGAGCTCTTCCTCTGTGTGGCCCTTTTTGAGCAGGCGCACAATCTTTTGAACGTCGGACTTTGACTTACCAGTGCCGCGTCCGCTTGTGGGGCATTTGGTGGGATAGAGCTTATAGATGCGCTCGGCGATTTCCTGAAGCCCCGTGGTTTCCTCGGTCGGCTTGGTTTCGGGTGTAGCCTCCGCCGGGGCTTTATCCTCAAACTTGGTTTGAAGAATCTTCCACTTCTTTCCGTCCACGGCGAGCTCTTTTCTTATAACGAGTCCCCGCTCGGCTAACGAATTGATTACCGGCGTTGCGTTGGTCGCTCCGATTTTCTCCGCAAGGTCGCTTGCGCTCCCACACCAAAGGCCGCACCCGCCTTTGGTACACTCAAAGACAACGGCATAGGCCAGTAGTTCAAGACCTTTCAATTTGAGGTCCCGAATCATAAAATCTTCAATTACTATCATAACTCAAAGCATAGATTTTTATTGGATTGGAATACCGCCGGGCCGCCATTTTTAAGACTATCCGCCGCTATCCGACATAATTCGTCGGCCCGCTCGTTGCCTTTCGTGCCGTTGTGCCCCCGGACCCATTCAAACTCAACGCGGACTTGGCGTTTTTTACACTCATAAAAGAATCGGTCGATAAGTCCGAGGTTTGCGCTGGCGTTCCATTCTCTTGAAAGGACCTTTACGCAATACTGGGAATCGGAAATGACTCGTAGGGTGCTTCCGTTCGGAACACACATGACGGCCCGGATAATAGCGCCGAGCTCCTGCTCTTGGTTGCGTTGTTTTTTGAGCGGGTCGTACTCAACCCGGCGGGCGGCGGCCCGTTCAAAGAGCACCCGTTTTCGGCTTGCGTCCATAAGGAGGACCGCAGACGCGCCGATTTGCGTTTTCATGTCAAACGACCCGTCCGTGTAGGCGATAAACTTTGCCATGATTAGAAAAGTTTTCGTTGCACAAAGGGCAGGACCTTTTCACAAGCGCCCTTGAAGAAAGTCTTGTCAATCTCAAAGCCGTAAGCCTTGCGTTTGAGGTTTGCCGCCGCGAGTAGCGTCGTTCCAGAGCCTCCGCATGGGTCAATCACCACGTCGCCCTCGTCTGTAAAGATTTCGATTAGTCGCTCCAAAAGCGGGACCGGCTTTTGCGTGCTGTGGAGCTTTGGCGTATCGTTGTCGATTATCCAGTCAAAGCAGTTAAAGACCATGCGCCCCTCGTTGTTGAATTTCGGTAGGCGGTTTCGGTAAAGCACCACAGCATACTCGCAATTCCCGACAATACGCATATTCGCTTTCAGGACTTGGGCGCTGAAATTCTTACGGAAAACGAGGTTGATATAGTGATTGAATCCGAACTCTTTTGCGGTTTCGATAAGCTGGAATTGCTGTTCAAACGAGCAAAAGATTACCATGCACGGAGCGCCGCCGGATTTCTTGCCGGTCTTGCCAATGTCCTTCCCATCGGAATTGTCTTTTGGTTCCGGGCGGAGCATCTGGGTTGCGAAGTGGAGAAACTCTTTTACCTTGAATGAGTAATCCGAGTAGAAAAAGGCTTTGCCCGCCTTGTCGGATTCTCCGTTTTCGTTTGAGCCTCCGCAATACCAAACGGGGTTGCTCCCGTAAGCGTCCGCTCCTATCCCGTAAGGAATGTCGGAGAGTATGAGCTGCGCCTTTGGTATGTTCGGGTGGGTCTTGAAATTCTGGAATGAATCGTTGCAATACATGATACCAGCCTCCTTGTTGATATAATCGGGCGCGGGTTTCAGCCTTGCTTTCTTTTCCTCCAGTTCTTTTCTTCTTTCTTCTGTCATAACTCAAAGATTTCTAATTGTTGTGGTTGCCGCCGCTTTTCGTCGCGCCGGTACTGGTCGTATCTTGCGCAATAGCCGCCTTTGTATGAGCAGTGCGCTTTGGTTGCGTTGTTGTACTGACAGCCGGTGCAGGACTCCTGCCCGTACTTGGCGAGCCATTCTTTTAGCGTCAGCATGATTTAAGGCTTGTTTCGTGGGCGTAGATTAACTTTCCGTCTGGTAAACGAACACGAATACCTCTCGCGGTAAATTCTTCAATTACGCCCGTTTTAGGGCCGTTTACAGTGTCCCAGCAAACGCGGTCGCCAACTTTAAATTCTCCCATGTCAAAATAGCGTTGGTTTGAAGTAGTCTTGACCTTTCGCCACAAAGAGCCGCTCGGTGGATTCCGTCGGCCTATCCGCGTTTAGCGTTGAGTTGATTTTGGTTTCCCAAATACACTCAAACCTATCCTCCGGCATTTCGTATTCGGAGATATAGACCGGCACGGTTTGTTTCTCAATCCACGCATAGAGCGCATCGGAGTCGAAGTCGGATATTTTCTTTTTCCCGTAGCCATTAGTCCCGGCGTATGGCGGGTCCAGATAAATGATAGAATCGGGCTCTATCACAACTTCGTTGTAGGATTTCTGCGATATTTGCAGCCGGGCGACTCTTTCAAGATTTTGCAGCCGGGCGACTCTTTCAAGATTTTGCAGCCGGGCGACTCTTTCAAGATTTTGCAGCCGGGCGACGCGCTCCAAATGTTCCAAATGAACCTTTCCGGCGTTGCGGTGTTCGTCCTCGTTCTGGGCGTTGATAATGTCGTAGGCCATGAGCCTTCTCCGCTGGACGTCCGGCTCGGAGTCAATCGGCGTAAGGTCGTATCCGTATTGTGCTATCAGCGAATAATCCCGAAAGACTATCGCATAGTGCAAAGCCTTCTTGTAGTTCTCAACCTCCCCGGCGGCGTAAATATACGTCCTGCAGTCCGTCCCGAACGAGAAAAGGAGCTTAATCAGCGCATCGTCGGTCTTGAAAAACTCCTCCCGCGAAATCCACCTTTGCTCGTCCCGGTACTCACCGGCAAGGGCATTGGCGAAGATTTGCGGATAGGGCTTCACGTCATTTGCTACAACGCGCTTGTATTTGCCTGAAAACATGGCCGCATGAGTAATCGCACAGCCACCGGCGAAAAGGTCATAGAGCGTACCGGCTGGCGGAAGGTGCTCCAGCACCTCCTGCGCAATCCGCGATTTCGAGCCTTTGTATGGTAGTCCGTAAAGCATCAGAACAGCCTCCCCTGAAACGGCCCGCAGTATCTTTTTTTGCGCTGGCGTTCGATACTCTCACAAACACCCATGATTGCCTCGGCCCGTCCGCGTAGCGAGTCCTCGTAGTCTTTAAGCTCGTCCTCGCTTTCGGCAACGTAGTAGCCCTTACTGGTTGCAATCAGGCACGGTACTAAATCATTTTGGCGAATGTGGTTGATGATTTTTCTTATACGCGCTGGCCCAGGTCGTATTTCCACCGGGCAGGCGTCTGCTATTTGCTGGTTAAATACAGCGTTTTTGCGCCCGTAAGCGAGTTTCAGCGTTGGAATGATAAATTCCATTGCCAGAAGCTCAACGTCGCTTAAAGGGGCTGTTTCTTGGCTGAATCCTTGTAGCATAACTCAAAGTGTTTTGTATGGTAGCCGGAGGCGGTATCACCCGCGACCGGCTAATGTTTATTTCAGTTCGGTGTAGGTAACAATCATCAGCTTGTTATCCTTGATAACCGCGCCCCGCTTTTTGAGCTCGGCCCAAAGCTCCTCGACCGTCATTTTTGAGATATAATCCGATTTGACATAGACCGGCTCGCCGGTGTTGGCTATGATGCCAACCGGGTTGTTTGCATAGCGTCTTGCAACCTGGTCCCTTTGGTTTTTGTGGATTGCATCTGCAACCGAGCGGATAAAATGGGGAGTCGGCTCGCTGGTGGCGGTCCACTTGTAGGCATAGAATACTCCTTTTCGATAGCCCTTGCTGTGGCGCACTTTTGAAAGTACCCCGCGCTTTACAAGCTCGCCTACAATGAGAACGAGTAACTGGTCGCCGAGGCCCTTGAATCCTTCTTTATACTCTTCGTCTTTTGTGGCGTTGTAGATAAAATCAATCAGTTCTTTGTATCTTCCGAGGTTGGCATTTGCATTTACCCCCCCCCATTACTATTTTCCATGATTAGAAATTGATTAGGTTTTTCTCAAATTCTTCAAGAGATACGAACGGCTGAATCACCCCAAATACAACGTCCTTCAGCCTTTCGTAGAAAGTAGAGAACTCCGCGTTATCCATGTTGCTGAAATTCCATGATTTCGGTTTCTCGACAAAGGATTTAAGCCTGCGGTTAAAGTAAACGTCGTAGTACCCGGCGGCAACCGTCAGATAATCCCGAAAACCCTCCACGGACCGGAATCCGTTTTGGGTTTTCTCGGGAAGATAGGACCACGCCGCGTTGACGAGCGCAAAGGCTTTCTTGTGGAGCTCATAGTTTCGCGCCAGCCGGATTTCAGCCGTGTAAACTTCTCCGATTTTCAGCATTTTCTTTGCGTCAAAATCCTCGTCGTAACACGGCTTCAATCCTTGCGGTGTGTTAAGTAGTGTGAGTTTCATTAGAATCCCGGAGGAAGGTCGTCCGGCTGGGGTGTGGTGTAGGCCGGGTCGTTCATCGGAGGATACTGCTGATTACCGGGCTGGCCGGGCTGCGGTACTGCCGGAGGGGGCGTAGGCATTCCACCCTGGGGGGGGTAAGCGGGTGCTGCTCCCTGTGGTGGGTATGCCGGTTGCTGGTACTGCGGTTGAGGTGGAGCCGCCGGGTAGCCGGGGGCCGGAGGTGCATAACCCTGCGGAGGCTGGGCGTAACCACCCTGCGGAGGATAACCCGGCTGGGCCGGTGCGGCATTTGCTGGCTTGGGGCCGAGGAGCTGGAGGTTGAATACCTGAATCTCGGTGGCGTAGCGCTTTGCTCCGCTTTGGTCCGTCCATTCGCGGGTGTGGAGCTTGCCTTGAACGTAGAGCGACGTGCCCTTCCTGACGTAGTTTGCCACAACGTCAACGGTCTTACCGTTTGCGACGAGCGAAATCCACTCGGTCGTTTCTTTCGGCTGGCCGTCACGCGCTGTAAACCTCTCCGTCACGGCGATACGCAGATTTGCCACGCGCCCGCCGTCTTGGAACGTGCGGATTTCCGGGTCGGCCCCCACGTTTCCGATAAACTGACAAAGATTAAGTGCTGACATAGCTTTTTATGATTTGATTTTACTTGGTGTTACTGGAAATTCGGCAACGGTCTGGGCGTTTACGACTTTCACTTTTGCATTTGCTCTTGCGAAGGCAACCGATACGGCAGACCATATTTCGCGGAGCGCATCGTCATTGTCAAGGGCGCAACAAGTCGCACCAACAACGTCAGAGCCCTTCCCGGAAACAAGGAATCCCACGCGCTCCCCATGCGCACCAACGCAAAGGAGCATTCCGTGTTCTTCCTCGTGTTCCTGCGCGAAGTTTTTGCAAGCGTCCAGCGCCTCCCAAAACTCTTCGACGGTGTTAATCTTCATGGCGAACCCCTTTTGCTTTCAATTCGTCGAGAAGCGCACCCTTCGTAATGTGGTCCAGACTGATGGCGAGGCAGGCCCTGTCGAGTAATGCGTGGAATCCGCTATCGTTCTTGTAGGCATGGAGAAGCGACTCGGTAAGCATGTCCGCCGGGCCGGTGAGCACCCCGTGGAATCCGTGGTCCTCTCCCTCCGTATGAACGTAGCCAATAATAAGAGCGTCTTTCTTTTCGTTGTCGGGCTGTTTCTTGTTATTCTCAACGACAAACTCGCGGATAGCCAAAATGGCCTCTTCGCATTCTTGGTAATTGTTAATCTTCATTGGGCTTAAAACTTACTGAACCTTTGACTTGGATTTCCTTTGCGACCTTTGCAAAGACAGCCGGAAATTGCTCCTTCAGCTTTGCGGTGTCGCATCTTACCTGCGTGCTTGCGGCCCGGCGCTTGAATACGCCGCCCTCGGCCTGCAGTTCTGTGAGATTGTGCTCCTCCATGTAGGCGAGCACTTTTGCATCGTTGGCTTTCATAGCCCCCTCAATCTGCTTTATCTGGGCTTTGAGGATTGCTATCTTTCGTGCGTTGGAAACATAGACGGAAAGCTCACCGGCAGGGATTGCGACCTCAACGCCGGGCTTCTCGTTTTCGTCCATGTAAATAAGGCCCTTTTTCTCGGCTTCTAAAAGACTTTCTACCTCGGCTTTGGTAACTGGCTCAACCGGGATAAAATCTTTGATTTTACGGGCCTTTTTGTCAATCCAAAGACAGTGACAGGATTCCACTTCGTAACCCGGATTCAGCCGCTCAAAAAGATACTTGTAGATTCCGAGCTGCCACTCCAAAGGGCGGCGGTGGTATTTCTGCGTTGTCTTGAAGTCAACCAGCTTTACCTTTTTCTTTGTGGAGCCTTCGTAAACCCCGTCGATTGCCGAGGCCACGGTTTCGTAGTCCGTCACTTGGTATTCGCTGGCGATGAATTTCAGTCCGAGTTTCTTGTAGTCCGAAATGAGGTCGCTTGCGAGTACCGAAATGCCGTTTTCGTAGTCTTGGATTTCTTGGTGGATTGCCGTGCCTTCTTCTGCGGCCTTCCGTAGCGTAGCCTCCGGGATTCCGGAGTAGTCGGGTGCAAGCCCGTGCTTTTTCATCAGGCTTGTTACACCCATGAGGAGCGTTTCGCCGTCCAGCACATAGCTGTGCGAGGTCGGCTCAAAAAACACTCGTTTAGTTGTGTCCGTTAGCTGCATCGTTAAGCTCCTTCATGTGTTTGTTGTAAGCCTTGATAAAGTCCTTGTCTTTGCCAATGGCAAATTGTGAGTAGTACTGCCATGCGGCCTGCATATCTTGGGCGGTTTTAAGGCCGTTGATATAGGCGATAGCGTTTTGGACGGTCATTTCCTGCTCTGGTGTTTTCGGTGCGTCCACGTCGTCCTTGTCGGTCTGAATGTGGAAGTACTTTAAGAGGAAATAACGCTCGCCGTAGGTCAGCGCGGAGCCGTAGCCCTTATCAAATCCATTCATGCCGGAGGAGGCCCATAAGCACTCTTGCTTTTCGCCGGTGTCCGTGTCAATCCATGTAAATTTGATTTTGAGGGCGCAGAACATTTCGGATTTCTGCCCTGACTTAACGGCGTAGTCTTGCCGTGTGAAACTTGCCTCCAGCACCTCCGGCACGAGGATTAGGCCGAGCTCGTCCATTTTGGGGCGCACGATTGAGAGGATTTTGTTGCCAGAAACATACGCCCCGGCGTTCCCCTGCGCGTCCTTCAAAAGTCCCGTTACGGCCTTCTGGAGTTCAAGGAGTTTTTTGTGTAGTGCCATATTTTAGAATAATGATAGTTGCGTGTTTTCTTGTGGCTTCCCCAAAACGAAATCGCAGATAAAGTTCCTGGCGTAGTCCGGGGAAATCATCGAGCGCTCTTGATTGCAGAGTCCCGGCTGGCGATTCGGCTCTATTTGACAAATGTTCTTGCCTTTTGCCGTTGGTTGGGCCGTTACTTGGCTCGTCGGCTCGCAGTTCACAAACCAATATGCCGTCGGCTTCACAAAGTGGTCGCCACGGAGAAGCCGGTTTGCATCAATGACTGACGGATTGGCCGGGAAGTTTTGTTTGAGGAATGTTTGTTCGCTCCAGGGATTTTCTATAATCATGCGGAGCCCGCGAATTTTGGCGATACCCCAAAGACGGACGGCGCGGCCAAAGAAAAGCTCTCGATTACCGGCCCTTTCCAAAATCGCGTCTATCCGTTGCTTGGGCGTGTAATTCTTGTAGTTCCGGTGCGTATAGCTAATCAGCATTTGCGACATGCAGGAAAAGTATATGCACGGGAAGAAGGCCACAATCAAATCATCGGGCGTAACCGAATCGAATATTGACATACCCCCCCCCATACGCTTTTTCGATTTCCGCGAAAAGGTCTATAACGTGGTCCGTCTGGCCGAAATTGTTTTGTATATCGTAATCTTCGGCTGGAATACCCAATTTTATAAACTCGTTCTTGAATGTGCCGGATTGCTCGAAGAAGCAATGTACTTTTCCGTTAATCTCCATTACAACTCCTCCCCTTCCGTACAATAAACCGCGTCGCCGACTATATCTGCGTAGCCGAACTGATGCACCAGCTCGCTCGCCTTGCGGTTGTGTTGTAAATCCAGCAAGCGCCCGTCCTCGTTAACCACAAGCACATGGCCCTTACCCACCCTGAACTGCGCCACGAAGCCGCCAACATAATCCTGGAGCTCGCGGAGCGTGAATTTCTTTTTATTTTTCGGGGCGATATAGATTTTCTCCCCGGTGGTCTTATAAAGTGTAGCCATTATAGTAATCCTGCTTGGTATTCTTCTCTGTGATAACCGTCCACGGCGATACGGTGGAGGATTTGTCGGGCCTCCTCCGTATCCGCCTCGTCCGGCTCAATCTCGGCCCAATACTGATTGCGGGCCTTCTCAATGAGGGCTTTATCTCTTTCCGTCATTTGCCATTTCTTCAAGGGCCTCCATATTGCGAGCCCAATAACCGGCCACAAAGAAAGCCTCCCATAGTTTGACAAAATCACTAAATATCTCGCTGGGCATAGGACTGTAAAGCATGCAAAAGAGCTCAACAATCGGCAACGGAACGGACTTTCGCCACGCTTCCAACGTGGGTATCTTCGCCTTGTCGAAAAGCTCGGCAATGTGATTCGTGGCCTCGTCGCTCATTAAGTTGGCCGCGTTAGCCTTCTTCATGGCTTCTTCAATGAATTTCTCCATACTCAAAGATTTATTTGGTTGAACATTTGTCAAGCCGATTCAGCGCCCAACCGCAGACCGCGACAACGGCCAGCCAGCCGAGCGTCCACGGGAGGCAAGTCCCTCCGTCTGCCGTTTCGCCACCGGCAAGGACCAGGGCGAATAATAGAACAACGGCGATTAAAGATTTGGCAATTTTTCTCATATCGGAAATTATTTGGATTCCAATGGTGCGAAATCGTACCACCCACGGATTGAGCCTATCTTCTGGCCGCGAGGGACTTTCTCAATACGGGGAGCCCGTTTCGTTTCCGGGGTGTAGTAGGCAATCAAATTCTCTTTATCGACAATGTAGCCGAGGCGTTCAAGGCGGTTTCGTTGGAAAAGCCTCGCCCTCGGCTCGCTGGTGTAGTGCCGCCCTTTTTGTGCGGGTAACATGCCCCACCGAATACGCATCTTGTCTATATCGTATTGCTTTTTCAGTGTGGCCTCGCGCTTGGCGTAGGATTCAGGGGTGTTAATCCGTTTTCCGTACCCGCCCTTTATTGCAACCTCGCGGCACTGGCGCACGATAAACTCTTTTGACTTGCGCCAGCCGTGTTTCTCGGCCCGGCTTTTTATCGTCCACTTGGAAAGCCCCAAAGCCTCGGCAATCTCGGCGTTAGATTCGTTGGGGTAATGCTGGGCGATATAGTCAAGCTGCTCTTTGTTCAGGTGCTTGGATTTTGGTTTCATTCTCAAAGATTTGTAAAGCCTCCCCGCATTTCGCAACGCAAGGGAGGCGGAGTGTTTTGTCATAAAGGCCCGCATTGGGGTTGTTGCTGGAGCCGGAGTCGAACCGGCAACCTTTGGAGTCAAAGTCCAACGCTCTAAACCATTTGCGCTATCCAGCAATAGTGCCGGGGCTTGTATGCACCCCGACGGGTGTATTGAGAGAGTAATTAGAGGTGTTTGTGCCCGGGGAGGGACTCGAACCCTCACGCCGTATGGCAACGGCTCCTTAAACCGTTGTGTCTGCCAGTTTCACCACCCGGGCAAAGTGATTTGTGGCCCCGGAGGGACTCGAACCCCCAATCCCGTAGGCGGCAAGGTTTGAGCTTGCCGTGTATTCCAATTCCACCACGGGGCCAAGTGCCGGTCTTTCCCGGCTGTCAAAGAAGTTTTTAGTGAATAGTAATGACTAATAGCGCATCACTGCGTTTGGAGGCGGTGACGGGACTCGAACCCGCGACCCCATGATACATGTGGTAGTTCTCATGCGCTCTACCTTCTGAAGCTACACCGCCACGTCCGAGTCTTTCCTCGGTGTCACCGATACCGCGAATTGCCTAATATGAGATTATGTCGCAACGGCTTTCTCCGGCTCGCGACGGGCAAATAGTTGTGCGGAGGCTTCCCGTCGGGCCATATTCGTGGTAACGCCCTCTACGTCCCGTTCGGTTTCGGGACCGACTTTCGTGCGAACGCCTCCTCTTCACGGGTTGTCCCGGACGGCATATTCGGAACAACCTGCGCCCCTGGCGGGAAAATGAGAGCCCGGAGTATCGGTCAGGATAAACCGGGCTGGTTTTGGTTAGAGGAATATCCGTATCAATATTCTTATACGGGACTTGCACCCGCCCGCACGCCTTTTTCGTGCGTAAATAAAGAAATAGAAACGGTTATGAGTGCGGGACGAAGCGCATAGGCCCCGCGTTGTACTAACTAACTAATATGGCTTCTTCTCGATTTGAAATTCTTTTGCGCTTCCGCCGCATCGCTGCGGGTTATTGTAGTTCAGAGAGAAGGATTCCCGTAACTCCTCCGCGGGTAACTTTCTTCAAGTACCCCTCGCGGATTTTCCGGGATATTGTCTGGCGCGTCTTGCCGGTGATTGTCGCGGCCTCGTTGATTGAAACAACACGGTCTTTCAGCTCGGCCTCCCGGAGGTCGTTGAACCGGCGAAGCTCATAGACGAGCCCCATGATATTTTGATTCAGCTCCTCAATAATGTGGCTATCCATTTGCTACCGTGATTGTCACCTTGCAGGCGTTGTTCTGGATTTTTTCAACGTGAAAATAATATGCACGCTTTATTCCGTTTGCCTTGTTTCTGGAGTTTATATCATAGGCCATAGCCTTACAGGATTTCATGGCTTTTTCGGACGGGAAAAACAGCTCGTTCGCGCCCGGCTCCAGACAACACAAAAGCTCCGTCCACTTGTTATTGTGGATTAGTATTTGAATATCTGCTGCTGTCATTGGATTTTAATTAGAAAATGAGAACCGGCAACAAGGAACCGCCCCTCGTCCCGGTTGTTCTATTCCCGCCCGCATCTATTTGTCGCCGACCTTGCCGACGCATGATAATCGAGTACTTTGCGTGCGTTAAATATTTATCCCTATCCGCTACCTTGTAGCTCGTAGTAGTTTTGTCGTTTCTTTCGCTGATTTGCTTCTATTATTTTCCGGGTATGCCTCGCGCCCTACATTTTGACTTCCCAAACATTTCTTGTCGTATTGCTTGGGTTTCGCCCCGAAGAAGGATTGGCTACCTCCAAAGGGATTTCTTTCGGACTCGGTTTCCCCGGCCACGCGATTATACGCAAGGCGCGGTAATTAAGCTGAAACACGCCTGCGTGCCCGTTTTTGGCCCGGGCCGGCCTTCAGATTTGTCAAATAACTCAAAGATTGATTGTAAAAAGTAGGTTACTTACTTTGAAAAGCCGAAGGAAATCCCTAAATTTGCCGTAGGAACTATTGTAGGAGGCCGATTTAGGGTTTCCCCGGACTTTGTATATCAAAGAACTTACTTATTCAATCCGGGTACAAAGTTAGGAGAAAAAACCGAACTTCCAAAACTTTTTGGAGAAAATCGACAAAATTTTTTGGAGAATATCGCAGCCGCCTGCTAAAACAAAACTTTGAGTTATGGATAACAACGTGCAGAAACGGCTGCAGGAGGCCATAGATAGCCTCTGCAACGGCAACAAGTCGGAATTTTGCCGACGCATCGGGAAAGACGTATCTTCCTTGAAAGACATTATCGGAGAGAAGCGCAGCGCCCCTGGGTACGGACTTTTGTTCGCAATCCTGTCCTCGGATTTGGGGATTTCTCCAAATTGGCTCATGCTTGGGGAAGGCCCCATGCTTTCGGATAAATCCCCTATCCCCGCTGGGAACGACGTGCATCACAACAACGTAGTAATAATTGGAAATCTTGGCGACCTGAAAGAAGTTGTCGCCGAGGCTATCCGTGAAAACCGATAGGCCATGACGGAGATTGAAAGAATAAACTATTTGATAGAGGTTTTCGCCTGCGGTAACGCAAAGCAGTTTGCCGACAAGTGCTCTATCCGTCCAGATTCTTTAAGCCGGGTGCGGAACGGGAAGGGCTCCCCCTCTCACTTCTTCCCCCATATCCTCAAGGCCCTCCCCGACGTTCGCCGCGAATGGCTTTACAACGGCGAAGGCCGGGCGCTTCATTCCGAGGCTCAAAAAGACATTTTAACGGCCAAAATAGACACTTTGACGGAAGAAGTAAGGAAACTATCGGAACTTGTGCAAAAGTGCCTGAAAACGCCTTAAATCGTTCGTCTAACTTTTCGTCTATTTCGTCTTACATTATTGCTACATAATAAGACAAATTATTACATAATTTTACGTTTAACCATGACGAAACGAGTTGATAATCAGCGCTAAAATGCTCGCTATCAATCACTTTGGACGGCTCGCCAGTTTGCACTTTCCCAGCACCACATAATAAGCTGAAAATCAGTTAGTTACAAATTTACGCACAACTTTTACGCATAATTGGCGAGAAGTTGTGCGTTTTTTGTGGCTTAAAAACAGCCGTGTTGCTCACCTGACGCTACGGGTCCATTCGAATGACATGGTATAAGCATTAGAGGCGTTTTTTAGCACATCTATATCAGCCCCATATCCTTGACTGTTGAGGTAAGTTCGGCCGTGTTGGCAACATCAAATTTCACAAGGAGCTTCTTGCGGTACCACTTCACGGTTTCCGGGCTGAGGCCCAGACAGTCGGCGATTTGCGGTGTGGTATAGCCTTTGGTAAGCAACTCAAGGATCTCTTTTTCACGCTCAGATACTTGCGGCAGTCTGTCGTCGGATGTCGGCTGTCCCATCTCTTGAATGGTTTCTTCCAGAACGGCCGACACTTCGGCCTGTTCTTTCCGGGAACGACGAAGCTTCCTTCCAATCAGCAGGACCGCCAGCAGAAGCAGCAGGAGCAGGATGGCCCCGCCGCCTAAAAGCATCATCTGCCGCCGCTGGGCAAGCAGCGCCGCCGACATATACTCGTAATTCTCTTTGGTAAAGGTAAGTTCCTCCTTGTCATGGGCCGAAAAATATTCGTCGGCCTTGTGGAAATACCTGAGCGTGTTCCTCATGCCTCCCACCCTAATTGCCGGCTTCTACGGCATGAACGTGAGACTTCCAATGATCAATGCCGATGACCCCAACGCCAATTTCTGGAACTGGGTTATCATCGTGGCCCTGATGGCCCTCAGTTGCCTTCTGGTATTTGTGCTGTTCAGAAGGAAGAAACTCCTATAGCAACCCCATTTCACGTGCCTGGAAAATGAGCTCCGGAGTGTTTGCAACGTCAAACTTCTGGAGCAGTTTTTTTCTGTACCA